>Ga0228535_1000230_pt1 | contig 182136 bp, 171 predicted proteins | sample SJ1metagenome_FD_168457 | JGI IMG/M metagenome (GOLD analysis project Ga0228535, IMG submission 168457) | Enriched culture of PCE-dechlorinating microbial communities from Ithaca, New York, USA - SJ1 | ecosystem: Engineered > Modeled > Simulated communities (microbial... > Unclassified... | reverse complement strand
GGTCTTAGGCGCCACGTCCTTCAAGGCCATATGCGGCTCCTCTCCTGCTACGGCCGCCACGTTCTCGAGCGTGGCCGTTCCCGAGATGGACCGGTACGGCTATGCAAAGCAGCTTTCAGCGGGGGTTGTCGCAAGCGTGGGAACGCTCGGCATACTCCTTCCGCCCAGCGTCACGCTGATCGTCTTCGGGATCATCACAGAGCAATCGATCGCCAAATTGTTCATGGCCGGGATCATACCGGGATTGCTCACGGCCTTCTTTTTTCTCGTGGTCATTTACGTGTGGTGCAAGATCAACCCGTCGATCGGGCCGAAGGCAGAAAGAGCAAGCTGGGGCGCACGGCTCAAATCACTTCCAGAGCTGTTATTGGTCGTGGCGGTCTTTGTTCTTCTCGTGATAGGCCTCATGAACGGCTTCTTTACGCCCACCGAGGCAGGAAGCATCGGGACCATGGCCGTGCTCCTGTTGTCAATAACGAGGAGGGACATCGATCTCAAAAGCTATATTAAATCCCTTTTAGAATCTCTGAGAACCGCATGTATGTCCCTCATGCTTGTTGCAGGTTCTATTATCCTCGGCCATTTCCTGGCGGTAACAAAGATCCCCATCATAACAGCAGATTGGGTTGCAGAGCTAAACGTAAACCGTTATGTCATCATGATCATTATCAGCCTGATCTATCAGCTTGGAGGCTCTTTTATCGATGACTTTGCGTTCATGATCCTCGCCACCCCGATCTTTTTCCCGATAGCGCTGAAGCTCGGCTTCGACCCGCTCTGGTTTGGCATACTTGTTGGCCTTACGATCATGGTCGGCGGCGTCATCCCGCCGGTCGCTTTTTGTGTCTTTGTGGTGAAGAATATCACGAAGATCCCGTTTGGAGTGATCTACAGGGGGGTTATTCCGTTCCTCGCGAGCCTCATCGCGGTTACTATTCTGTTATACTTCTTTCCCGGCATGGCCACTTTTCTTCCCAACCTTTGGATGAAATAGAACTGCCTGATTAGCGGGATGGGGTCAGATATCATTTTTGCTGTATGTAACCTCTCCTCCGACTATTGTAAATTCAACCTCCAGATCGCTCGGTGCATTTTTAGAATCATTCCATATCTTTTCCTTGGGAACCTCAAGGGGGTTCATGTTAAGAACAACGAAGTCGGCGAGCTTGCCCACCTCGATTGAGCCGGCCTCGTGATCCCTGAAAAGGCGGCGGGCAGCATTGATAGTGTACCCCTGGATCGCCTGGTACGCCGAGATGACCTCGCCCGGTTGGCCCATCCCATCAAGACAGGTGTAGATCCCTATCCGCGGGTCCATGCTGACCGCATAGTTTATGTCTGAGCCAAAAGAGACGGGGATGCCCGCTTGAAAGAGGGTGCCGATAGGGACGCACCTTGTCCAGCGCTCTTTTCCGATCCGTGTCATAAAAAAACCATCGGGCCTGTTCCACATTGACCTGTGGATGGGCTGTGCGGATACCCATATCTTCATGTCTGCTGTCCGCTTTAACTGGGCCGGCGTATAAAGCCCGTAGTGGTCAATGGTAAGGCGGAGGTCCCTATTGTCCTTTCCGGTGCTATCCCTGTACCACTTCAATGCCTTCTCATAGGCGTTAAGTACGATCTCCAGGTCTCCGTCGCCCATAACATGTATCTGGCAGGACCATCCATTTTTGACGCTATCCATTACGAATTTTTCTATTGTCTTGATCGGATAGACAGGCGCACCTTTGTGGCCCGGCTCATCGGCATAATCTTTCAGCATTGTGGCTGTCCGCGCGCCCATAGTCCCAAGCATGATCTTTGTCTGGCCAAAGCGCATCCACTCATTCCCAAACCCTGAACCAAGACCCGTCTCCATATAGTATTTGGCGGTATCCTTATCAATAATAGGGTTAATGTTGATGCGCACTTTCAGCCTTCCTTCGTCAAGAAGTTTTTTGTATGCCTTTACCGTTTCCTTGTAAGAGTTAGAATCTTCCATGGTGCCTATGCCCAAACTGGAAGCTATAGCGACAGCCTTTTCAAGATAATCGACATGTTCATCAAAGGTCAGCGGCGGCACTTTATTTTTATACTCGCTCCACTTGAGCTCTGCCATGGCACCGATGGGTTCTCCATTTGCATCTTTCCATATCTCCTTATCCGGATCAGGCGTATCTTTGGTTACGTTGAAGCGTTTAAGGGCCGCGCCGTTGAACAGCAAAAAATGCCCCACGGACAATATGATAACGGGATTGCGGCGCGAAACCTTATCAAGCATGCTTCGGTCTATCTTCGCTACCCCATGAGACAATAGATCATAACTAAGACCGTAGGCCTGAACCCACTCACCGGACTTTGTCCGTGTAACTCTTTTCTTAATTAAACTCAAAACTTCATCAACTGACTTTGCTTCTCGTAAGTCAACCTGCGCAATATTAGTAGCCCATTCATAGAGATGGGCATGGGAGTCTATAAACGCGGGCAATACGGTTCTTCCTCTCAGTTCAATCACCCTGGTCTTCGGTCCTATAAATCTCTGTATAGCCTTGTCGGCTCCAATGGCAATAATTTTACCATCCTTCGCTGCAACTGCCTGGGCTTGTGTATTCATTTCATCCACACAGATGACTTTGCCTCCTATCAGTGCCAGATCTGCTTTTAGTGGATCTTTTGCCGACGTTTCGATTATTTTAGCTGCTGCTAAACGACCAGACAGCATCCTTCCTTGATTTTTCATTGCCATCTCCTTATGGTCATATCGGCCTCGGATCATCTGCTTGGTTCGTCTTCTTATATAAGAATATACGTAATGCCATGCATTCTTTAAGAAGCTAAAATCAATGTTAATTTTGTGTATACCATTTGTCAAGGAATTTATTGAACATTGTCGACAATATTAAAAAAATTGGTAAAAGCAAATTAATCTTTTACGGAAAGAATTTTTATTGCGTAAAGCTCTGTAAAGGTTTTAAATACCTGCTTCCGCTTAACAATATTTTTTGTTTATTTTTGAGTGAAATTCTCAAAAAAAATGTTGCTATATCCACAATAAATAAGTTACATTTACGCCATGTGAATTTTTTAATTTTCAATAAAAATCAGGAGGGAGCGTATGGATATAAAGAAGATCGGGGTTTTGGGCGCCGGCGTCATGGGAAACGGGATTGCCCAGGTAGCAGCGCAGGCCGGCTACAATGTCGTTATGAGAGATATTGAAGACAGGTTCGTGGAAGGCGGTATAAAGAATATCGACAAATTCCTTTCAAAATCCGTTGAGAAAGGCAAGATGAAGGCCGAAGACAAGAACGCGATCATGGGAAGGATCAAGGGCACGACGAAGATGGAAGACCTGAAGGATGTGGATTTTGTCGTCGAGGTCGTCCTTGAGGTAATGGACATAAAGAAAAAGGTCTTCGCAGAGCTGGATGAGGTCACGAGGAAAGACGTGATCCTTGCGTCGAACACCTCCTCTATGTCCCTTACGGAGATCGCAGCGGCCACAAAAAGGCCTGACAAGGTCGTGGGCATGCACTTTTTCAACCCTGTCCCCCTGATGAGGCTCGTTGAGGTTATAAGGGGCTATCATACAAGCGACGAAACCGTTGCATTGACAACGGAGCTCACAAAGAAGTTCGGCAAAGAGCCCATCGAAGTAAAGGTCGATATTCCCGGCTTTGTGGTCAACAGGCTCATGATACCCCATCTGGTCGAAGCGATCATACTGTACCAGGAAGGCGTGGCGTCAAAAGAAGATATCGACAAGGCCGCAAAGCTTGGCCTCAATTACCCCATGGGTCCCTTTGAGCTTATGGACCTCACCGGCATCGATATCATGTACCACGTAACCGAGTACTTCTACAAAGAGCTGAACAGAGAGCTGAAGTGGGTATCTCCCCGCGTCCTGAAGGACATGATGAAGGCGGGGCGTTACGGCAGGAAAGTAGGCGCCGGCTGGTACGACTACAATAAATAGCCGGGACCATTGGAGGCATATATGGGTTATGAAACGCTCATCATAGAACGGGAAGAACCGGTCGGGATCATCAAGCTCAACAGGCCGCCCGTGAACCCGTTAAGCGTCAAGCTCTACCATGAGCTTTATGACGCTGTCTGTGAATTCGAGAATGACGACGCGATCGGCGCGATCATCATCACGGGGAATGGCGACAAGGCCTTTGCGGCAGGCCTCGATATCAAGGACGTTATGGGAAAATCCGCTGTTGAGACCCTTGACTTTCTCTGGACGGCCCCGAGGAAAACCTTTGACAAGCTGACAGGCATCGGGAAGCCGACGATCGCAGCGCTTTTCGGGCTCGCCCTCGGCGGAGGGTGCGAGGTTGCCCTCTGCTGCGACCTCAGGATCGCCGCTGAGGATACCGTCATCGGCCTGCCGGAGATCGGCCTCGGCATCATGCCCGGCTCAGGCGCAACGCAGCGCCTGCCGAGGCTTATAGGGGTGGCAAAGGCAAAGGAGATGATCTATACAGGCGACAATATCAACGCCGCGGAGGCATACCGGGTAGGCCTCGTGAACAAGGTGGTGCCGAAAGAGAAGCTGATGGAAGAAGCAAAGGCAATGGCGAAAAAGCTGGCAGCGAAGCCAAAGGCTGCCTTTGCCCTCATCAAGAGGTGCATCGATAACGGGCTCAACATGAACCTCGCATCAGGCCTTACGATGGAGATGGATTCCTTTTCAATCGCGTTCACTTCGGAAGACGGGAGAGAAGGGATAAACGCCTTTGTTGAGAAGAGAAAGCCCAATTATAAGGGCAAGTAAAGTCTTTGGCGTTCAGCGATGGGCGATCAGTTGCTGACCGCTGAAGCTGATAACTGATAGCTGAATTTAATTTCTAAGGAGGATCGTATGGCAAGACATGCAGTGATATTGGCCGGTGGCCAATGCAAATGGGGAGTTCGGGAAGCACACCTTGTGGACCTTTTCCAGGAAGCTGCAAAGGCGTGTTTCGATGATATCCCAACATTAAAACCAAAAGATGTGGACGGGCTGATCGTTGCCTCATCGTATGCCGGAAGGTGCTCATTCCAGGTAAACACCGCGCCGGTTATAGCAGAGAGGGTCGGCGTAAAGCCAACTTCGATCTGTACCAGGGTTGACGTTCTGTGCGCAGGCGGCTCAACCGGCATCATTCTCGCGAAAGGATTGGTGGAATCCGGTGTAGCCGACATCGTTATGGTCTCAGGCGGCGAGAAGCTATATACGCCCCAGAAATGGGAGGTCTTCTACAGCGAGCTCGCATCCGTCGACCATGACTGGGACGGCACGAACGGTATGGGGCTTCCGCCTCCATTCTTTTCATTGACGGCACAGGAACACATGATGCATTACGGCTCAACAAAAGAACAGCTCGCCGCAGTCTCGGTGGCAAACTACAACTACGCTGCAACAAACCCCGTTGCGCAGATGCAGAAGACGCTTACTCTCGAAGAGGCAATGAACGCCCCTTCGGTTGTGCCACCTCTCACGCTCTATGACTGCTGTCCGATCACAGACGGCGCGGCAGTGTGCATCATCACGACGGACGAGATCGCAAAGAAATTTTCCGACAGGCCTCTCGTGTATATCAGGGGCACTGCCCAGGTATGCCTCAACAGCGTATCGGCGAACTTCCCCGGCGCCCATCTTGCAGACTGGAAACACACAAAGATGGCAGGGGAAAAGGCGTACAAGGCTGCGAAGGTTTCGCCTGGCGACATTAAGGTTGCTCAGACGCATGACTGCTTCTCGATCTCTGAGGTCATCGAGGTTGAGGAGTTTGGTTTCTGCAAGAAGGGTGAAGGCGGAGAGTTCTGCGGCTCCAAACAGATCGAGCTCGGAGGGAAAGTTCCCGTCAATACCGACGGCGGTTTGCTGGCATGCGGTCACCCGTTCGGAGCAACAGGCATCAGGCAGGGCATTGAGATGCTAAAACAGCTCCAGGGCAGGGCGCGCCACCAGGTAAAAGGCGCTGACATTGGGCTCACACACAATCTGAGCGGAGCAAACGCCGAACATACGGTCTTAATATACGGAAGAGAACCGGTAAAATAAGGAGGAAAATATGGCTGTTTTGGGAATCCCGATACTTGAAAATCTATATCCGTCAACGATGGATATGTGGCCTCTCGAGGCAAAAGAGTTTAACAGGAACTGGCAGTTCTATGAAAATCTGAAGCAGGGAAAATTGACAACAACAAAGTGCAAGGACTGCGGCCTTGTCTCATGGCCCCCCAGGGTAATATGCCCGGAATGCTACTCCGAGAATCTGGAATACACTGATCTCCCGAACAAGGGCAAGATCATCGTCTTTTCAGAAGAGGTCAGGGGCGTTCCCCTCGGCTTCGAGTCCCCGCTCATTCATGCGGTTATCGATCTGGGCGTTGCCCCTGCAAGAAGGATTTTGAGCAGGATCGTAAACTGCCCGGCAGGGGTACTGAAACGGGGAGACGAGGTCCAGCTTGCGGTATTTCCTGTCCCTGCACTACCGATTGATAAGGGCAAACTGGGAACCGTCATGTCAGAGAGAGTATTCTTTGCATTCGAACCGGTAAAGAAGTAAGACGAACATAGGATAGAAAACGAATGGAGCGGGGCAACCCCGCTCCATTTTTTATGATCCTGCCCTTAAAAATGCATCCCTATATTCACAATATTTGCGTTGACCGACCTGTTCGGCCTTTCCGAGCCGCCATTCGAGTAATGGCGAAACCTGTTCTCGATAAAATAATCATTCCAGCGGTAACCGATGCCGCCCTGCAGGATGAATAAAAAGTGTGTTCCCTGCTCCTCGAATTTGATGGTCGTGTACGCAGCTCCCGCCCCCAGTGTGGCGAAAAGGCTGTTCTTGTTCTCTTTGCCGAAATAGTATTTAAACGACGCCGTCATGCCTGCGTCAAGCCCGCTGTCGGGGTCGCTGACATAGGCAACAAAGGGCTCCGCAAGAAGGCAGAGGTTTTTGACCAGCGTCTTTTCCCGGGAGTATGCGAGCTGGTAAAAATAGTATTGCTGCCCCTGTCCGCGCAGCTTGCCAAAATCAGCGTCCCGGTTGAATATCCCGAACCCGTAGCCTGCCGTGACGGCATTTTCGTCTCCGGCGCAATATAGAGGATAAACAAGCACTGCAACAACGGCAACTATTATAAAAAGTCTTTTCTGCATAGATACCCCCACTTCATCATAGAGAATCAACTTTATAATATCTCTTTAACATATTCAAAAAATATTGTAAAATTTTTTTAGCATGAAAAATATTGTTTTTTTTATTATGCTGGCGCTTTCCTTCTTCCTCCCGGATATTGTTCACGGCAAGGATTATGTGGTAAGGAAGGTCATCAACGGCGATACTGTACAGCTCGATACGGGCGAAACCGTAAAATATCTGGGGATCGAGGCGCCGAAGCTGAACACGAAGGAAGGCGGTGCGGAGTTCTATGCGAGGGAAGCGGCAAGATACAATAAAAAGCTCGTTTTTATGAAAAAGGTCCGCCTCGAATTCGACCACGACAAAAAAGATCCGCAGGGGCGGCTGCTCGCTTATGTCTTTGTCAAAAACCTCTTTGTCAACGCGGAGCTTGTAAAGCTCGGATACGCAAAGGCGTCTGTAAAACAGCCAAACATAAAATACCGCGAGACGCTTACGAGCCTCGAAGAAAAGGCCATTAAGGGAGACAAAGGCCTCTGGCAGGAAACAAAAAAGGACACTGAATCTTATTATGTCGGAAACAAGCGCACCTACACCCTCCACAGGCCATCCTGTAAATATGTGGACAAGATCCCTGCAAAAGATAAAATAATCTTCAGAAATCGTGCAGACGCATTGAAAATCGGGTATACTCCTGATAAGTACTGTAAACCATGACAGAAGAATACATAAAATACTGGGGGCTGGAACAACACCCCTTCATCCTCGCGCCTGACGGAAGGATGATGTGCGTGACGGGCCAGTATTTTGAATGCATCGAAAGGCTGAAATACGCCATCAACACAAATAAGGGCGGCGTTCTCATTGTATCCGAGGAAGCCGGGCTCGGCAAGACAACAACAATCTTCCGCCTCATCGACGACATGAGGGTACAATATGGCGGGGCCTTTAAATTCGCCTATATTGACCATCCAACGCTGACGCCTTCCCAGATAATTGCCTATATCACCGGGTGCATCAAAGATTTTCAGGCAAACGAAAAAACGCCAAGCAACCTCACGATCGATTTTCTGGACAACCGGATGCACATTGTTTCCGACCTGCAGCAGGATGGGGATAAACTGAAAAACCTCCTTATTTTGAAGGACGCCCTTATAGAGGTCAAAGAACAGGGCGGCAAAAGTATCATCGTCATCGACGAAGGGCAGATGCTGTGCGGGGCGGAAGATGTGCTTCAGGAATTGAGGATGCTCATCAACCTCACCCATAACAACGAATATCTCCACACCTTCATCCTTTCAGGACAAAAGGCCTTGTGGGAAACCATAAAGAACATGCCGGAGTTCTGGCAGAGGCTGCCTGTCAGGTATTACTTTACGCCGCTCAGGTTTGAAGAAACGAGAGAGCTTGTACGGTACAGGTTAAACAAGGCAGGCCTCGACGTAGCGCGGGAGATCTTTACGGATGACGCGCTGGAGATCATCCACAAATATTCTAAAGGGCTGCCGAGGACGATAATCGCCCTTGCCGACCTCGCCCTGCTGGCAGGGTATACAGACCGCACCCGCAAGATAACCTTCAAAGAGGTTTCCAAGGCGATCAACGCCATGACCGGGAGGGGTGATTCCCTTCCTTATATAGACAACGAGAGGAAGGAAAGCGACAGGGAGCCTCCCGCGAGCACGTCCATGCAATCTTCGAAAAAGGTTGAAACCGGCAAAAAACATGTTGAATATGTTTCCCACGATTTCCGGGACGACCAGGATTCGGAGGGGCGGGGCATAACTTACTCAAAACCCTTTTTGATCACGCTCATCGTGATCTTCGCGCTGTTTTTCGGCGGCTTTAGCTACCATCTTCTGGCGCCTGCGCCTTCAAAGCCTGACACAATTGTGATCCTAAGAAAGGAGCCTGCCGCACAACGCCAGGAAGATAAACCCCAAACCCAGGCGAGCCTCCCTGCGGCAGAAGGCTCCACAGACAAGCAGGCTTCGCCGCAAGAAACCGAAGCAAAAAAAGAGGCCGCGGAGCCTAAAAAAGAGGCTAAACCTGAAAGGTATGCCGTTGTTAATAAGGATGCCGTTAATGTCAGGAACGCGCCTTACCTTCAGTCCCAGCGCATAGGGATCATCTTCCGCGGGGAATCTCTCAACATCATCGAAGAGAGGACCGACGGGACGGGAACAAGGTGGTATAAGGTGCTCCTCTACGGGAACCGGGAAGGATGGATCTCCGACACCGTCGTGGCAGTGCTGACGAAATAAAAATAACCAATCACCAATATCCAATAACCAAACAAACTTGTGCGGGTTTTTTACCGTTTGGGTATTCGGTCATTGGTTATTGAATATTAATTGGTGATTGATGTTTGATTATTGGTTATTATTTTCTGAGTACTCTCTTATCCCCTACCCTGATCGTTAGTTTTATCTCATCAAGGTATTCAAGGAGGGGGATCATATACTTTCTGGAGAGGTTGAGGATAGATTTGAGATCGGAGGGCGTCATCTCCTTTTTTTTCATCAGGAAGTCGGCAGCCGTCTTTTTCAAATCTTCAATGATCTCGCGGTGAAAATACATATCGCCTTTTATCTTGACCACCTTGCCGTCAAAAACAAGTCCTTCAAGGATATCTTTGAGGTGTTGTTCATTTTTTTTGATCTCTCCGGACAATTCTTTAAGGCCTGGCGGCGTAAAACCATATTGATACAGCCTCTTTAATATCTTCTCTTTTAAGCGTTCTATGTCTTCGCCTTGAGCGCCCTTTGTGCCTTTCACAATGACCTTATCCTTTTCTGTTATGACAACCCCTTCCCGTATGCATTCTTCCAGGGCTGCGAGGAATATCTGCTGTTCTACCTGCGGGAGCTTCATCCTCAGCTCTTCCCTCGATATACCGACCTTCAGCGGGTTCTTCGCATAATAATCATTGATCAGCTTCAGCAAAATCTTTTTATATTCTGTAAATTTCTCCATATGGACAATGATCTTGCCTACGGTCAGCGCCTTTTTGCTGTCCTGCAGGGCTTGTATGGTGTGATCTACTTTTTTTTCTTCCTTGCCAAGCAGTATGCCGAGCAGCTCCTTTTTTAAACCCCCATGCCCTGCCTTTAGGAGATGGTATTCCACTTTATCGGTGTCGCTTCCGTGCGTGAGAAGGGCGTAGATGCTGCCTAAGCCCTCTGACTGCCTCTTGTGCCTCCCTGGCAGCACATCAAGGATCTTGCCTCCCCCGATGGTCTGTATCGCGTAGGGGCCTCTCAGGATATACCCGTCTCCGGGCAGCACTACGATCGGCTGCGAAAACACGAATTGCACGAACCGTTCCTCGCCCGGCTCAATAATATCGCTGTCAAGCAGCACGAGGCGCGCCTCTTCCTGCATCGTTGCTATGTGGAACCTTAGAACGCTGTTGTTCTTGATCGGCTTGAGGGGCAGCGGAAGATATTTCAGCATGGCGTCAACCCTCTGCGCAAGGAACAACGTGCCGGGTTTCCCGATAACGACACCTCTTTCGATATCGTTCTTTTCTATTCCCTGAATATTCAAAGCGACCCTCTGGCCTGCAATCGCCTCGCCCACATCCTCGTGGTATGCCTGGATATTTCTCACCCGTGCCAGCTTGCCGAGGGGATATATCTCGATCTCATCGCCCACCTTCAGCAGCCCGGAGATGCATGTCCCTGTGACGATCGTGCCGAAACCCTTCAGGGTAAAGACACGGTCAACGGGCAGCCGGAATATCCCTTCCCTCGACCTCTCGTCAATCTCCCTGGCAGCGCCTTCGATCAGGTCCCTTAAAAGTGGAATGTTTTCCCCTGTTGTAGATGAAACCGGTATGACCGGCGCCCCTTCGAGAGATCTCCCGGCAAGAAAGTCTTTAATATCCTCCTTTACAAGCTCTATCATGTCCTCGTCGACAAGGTCTGTTTTGGTAATCGCTACGATGCCCCTCTTTAATCCAAGGAGCTCGCAGATATCCAGGTGCTCCCTTGTCTGAGGCATAACGCCTTCATCGGCGGCGACGACAAGCAGGACCATGTCAATTCCCCACGCCCCGGCGACCATGTGCCTGACAAATTTTTCGTGGCCGGGCACATCGACAATCCCCACGAGGAGGCCTTCGCCAAATTTGTAATGGGCAAACCCCAGCTCGGTCGTAATGCCGCGTTCCTTTTCTTCTTTGAGGCGATCGCAGTCAATCCCGGTAATCGCCGTTATGAGCGTCGTCTTGCCGTGGTCTATGTGCCCTGCTGTGCCGATAACGATCTGTTTCATGGCGGTCACTAACTATACAATATTTTGCCCCGCCGCTCAATGAACTTCACCACCCACAATAGGCCGTATACCGTAGTTCGTATATCGTATATCGTAAAAACCTCAGAGGGTTCTTTTGCAGTTCACTATATACTATATACTATATACTGTTCTTAGCTCTCCGCTGTATTATATCCATTGACTTGCCCTATGCTTTATGTTTTAAAAAAATATGGATAAAATCTCTGTTGTCTACAGCAAGGATTTTCTCACCGATTATCCGACGGTAGATTGCGAATGCCCTGACCGGGTGGACAAGATCTATTCTCATATCAGGGATATCGCCGATTTCACGGAGCCGGGCCTGTGCGATATCTCTGACCTCACGCTCTGTCACAGCGAACGTCTTATCAAATCGGTGCAAAGGAATCCCGTTACCTATAACGTAGCCTGCAGATCCGCGGGAGGGGCCATAAAGGCTGCCGAGCTGGCGCTGAAAGCCCCGTCATTCGCCCTCATCAGGCCACCGGGCCATCATGCCGGGCATGATTTCAACGGCGGTTTCTGTTTTTTCAATAATATGGCGATAGCGATCAAGAGGCTGATCGCGAAGGGGCTCATCGGAAACGCCCTCATCGTCGACATCGACCTCCACTACGGCAACGGGACATACGATATCGTACAGGCCGACAGCAATATCACCTTCGTCAACATCGACGCCGCCTCAAGGGAAGATTTTTTTAACGACATAGAGGCAGCCCTGAAAAACGCATCATCTTTCGATATGCTTTGCTGCTCCGCAGGGTTCGATACATACATCAATGACTGGGGCAGCCTTCTTTTCACCGACGACTACAGGAATGCTGCGCATATGCTCGCGTCGTCAAATCCGCACTTTTTTACGATCCTTGAAGGCGGCTACTTTATCCCTGACCTTGGCATCAATGTCCGCGCATATCTTAAGGGACTGCTGGAAGCTTGTTCATAACCTCTGTCATAGCATTTATCATCGGTATTTATGCAGAAGCCCTCAATGCCTTTCCTCTGACATTAATCATTGTTCTTATGTTCGTCTTCATATGCCTTTCGGGTTTCCTGTTAAAGAAAAAACACCAGGTTGCCCTGCCGTTTATCCTTGTCTCTTTTATGCTTATCGGCGCGTTGAGGATCGGGATCGTGGGCGCGTACCTTCAGCCTGTCGATATAAACGACGACGAGACAATATACGAAGGACTGGTCATTGAGGCGTCACCCGCCGTCAAGACCGTCAGGATCTCTCAACCTTCCGGTCCGGCAGGGGTACGGGCGATTTACAGGACAGCGGAGAACATCGGCATCAACGACAGGGTAAAGATCTTCGGACGGCTGAAAGAGCTCGCCCTCACATATAACAACCCTCACGCCATATCATGGAAATGGATAAAAAGGCTCGAGGGGACGTCCTGCGAGATACGCGGCATCACCGTCTCCGTGACAAAGGGAAATAATTATATCGAGGCCTGGAGAAACAGGCTCAGGGAAAAAATAGAGGGTTCACGCTCGAAGCACACAGACATTATCAAGGCGCTGACCATCGGGGACGCAACGGGCATTGATGAACCCACAAGAACCCTGTTTCTCAGGACGGGCACATCTCACATACTCGCCATATCCGGTTCACATATGGGCATCGTTACGGCCTTTTTCTTCTTTTTTGCGAGGATATTCTTCAGAATGTCGCCTGTCCTGAAGTACAGGGGCGACGATAGGAGATTTGCCGCCCTGCTTTCCATCCCCTTTGCATTCATGTTCATGGTCACGGCAGGTTCGAGCATACCGACAATACGGGCGGCGATCATGATAACGGTCTACATGCTGTCCCTTTACTTTGAGCGCGGCAGAAACATTATGAACACTATAGCCCTCAGCGCCCTCATCATTCTCATTATCTACCCCCATTCTATTTTCATGCCGGCCTTTCAGCTGACATTCGCAAGCGTCTCCTTCATCATACTCTTCACAGAAAAGATCTATCCGACGATCGCGGCCAAAAATAGAGCGGCCAAATGGCTCCTGTCTTCAATCCTCATCACCCTCTCTGCAATGCTGGGTACGCTCCCCGTTGTTCTCTACCATTTCCACGGGATCAACCCCCTATCCTTCATCCATAACCTTATCTCGGTTCCGCTCATGTGCATGCTGGCAATGCCGCTCAGCCTCGCGGGAGCCATACTTCCCTATGGCGAATATCTTTTAAGGCTTTCGGGAGAGGTATTAAGCTTAGCCGTAGCGGTCCTGAAGCATCTCGATTTCGGCTACATCTACCCGGTAGTTCGCCCCAGCCTTTTTGAAACAGTCCTTTATTTCGCACTCACCATTTCTCTCCTGTTCATCAACAGAAGGTATGTGAAGATCTCGCTGATCTGTCTTCTCTTGCCGCTCACGGTTGTATACTCTGCGTTCCTGTATGGCCAGCGGTTTCTCAACAGCGACCTCTGCTTAAATATTATTGATGTGGGGCTGGGAGAAAGCATCCTTATTGAGGCGCCGAAAGGGATGAGGATACTCGTTGACGGAGGGGGCTCCTATAAAGGCCAATACGACACCGGCAGGTCGGTTCTTACGCCCGTCCTCCTCGCCAAAAAGATCCGGACAATCGACTATGTCATCAACACCCACCCGCATGGCGATCATATCGGCGGCCTTTTCTATATCGTTAAGAACTTTGACGTAAAACACCTTGTCACCGGCAAGTATTACATCAATGAAGGAATGTTTCTCGACATCATAAACATCCTGAGGATAAAGGGCGTACCCGTGGAACGATGGGAGGCCGGCGACCATTTCACATTTAACAGCATGCATATCGAAGTCCTTAGCCCCGACCGCGAAACTACCATTGAAAATCCCAACAACGCGTCGCTCGTCCTGAGGATCGCTTACGGCAAAAGGAGCTTCCTTCTCACCGGCGACATCGGATCAGAGGTAGAACACAAGCTGGTATTTTCGGGGATCGTTACAAAAACCGACGTTCTCAAGGTGCCGCACCACGGCAGCAAGTATTCCAGCAGCGAGCATTTCCTCTACACCGTCAGGCCTGATATGGCGGTAATAAGCGTGGGGAACGGCATCAAAGGCCTGCCGAGCAATGAGGCGCTGGGAAGATATAAACGGCTGTCAATCCCTGTATTGCGGACGGATATAAACGGATTTATCAGGATATGTACTGACGGAGAGAAGGTACGCTGTAATACAACACTGAATAGTAGATAGCTGTCAGCAGACAGCACACAGCCATCGGCTGAAACAAAAAAGGCTTTGGGCTGATAGCTGATAGCTGATAGCTGATCGCTGATAGCTGTTGATAGAAGATAGCAAGAAACATAAACCCGTCAGTCGTCAGGCTACTAAATCCATATATTCATAAAGAACGCCGTACCTCACTCCCTTTGCACTGACGATGCATTCGCTGAACCCGTAGAAGGACATCATCTCCCGGAGAAGAACGGCCCCCTGCAGAAGGATGTCTTCCCTCCCCTTCTCCATGCCCTTTACCGCCCTCCGTTCCGCAACGGTCATCTTTCGCAGCATGTCGATGGCACCGCATAGCATCCCGCCAGAGATCTTAAAGCCGTGGATCCTCTCCTTGTCAAAATATTCGCACGCACAGATAATGCTCGCAAGCGTCGTGATCGTTCCCCCGGTCCCGACAAGCACATCTGAGCAGCCAAGGAACTTTTTATCGAGAAGCGGCATTATATGGTCGGCCGCCGCATTTACCTCTCTGTCTTCGGGGGGGTCATTTTTTATAAACATCTCCGTCAGCTTCACTGAACCTATCGGCAGCGACACGAAATCCTGCAGGGCCTCCCTGTCGCCGGCAATGATCTCTGTGCTGCCTCCGCCGATATCAACAATCGTGAACCGTTCCCTGTCAGTGATGCTGTCGTTTTTCACCGAAAGGTATGTGTAGCGTGCCTCGTCGCGTCCGCTTATAACGCGTACGGGAATTCCGCAACAATCTTCTACGAGATCTAAAAACTTCCTGCTATTTTTTGCTTCTCTCAACGCGCTTGTGCCGACGCAGGATACCAGCTCCGCCCTGTGGGCCGCCATTATATCGGCATATTTCCGCAGGGCCTTCAAGCCCCTGTCCATAGCGCCCCGCGATATACGGCCGGTCTCCTTCACGCCCTCCCCCAGCCTGACCGTCGTGGAGATGTCGTCAATCTCACGGAGGGCCTCCCCTGCATCAACGATCAGGAGCAGGATCGTGTTCGTCCCGATATCGATGGCAGCACATTTCATTTGACAACCTCACAGAAAACTACTTATGATAGCGTGCATGTTTGCTATCTCTTTTTTTGATATCAGCGGGCTGCTGGCATTCTCGGCCGGGCTCCTCTCTTTTTTCAGCCCCTGCATCCTGCCGCTCATACCATCTTACCTGATATTCATAAGCGGCATCACCTTTGATAATTATAACGAACTGCAAACAAAAAAATACAGAAAAGTTGTTTTGATCCATGCTGTCGCATTTGTGTTGGGGTTTTCCTTTGTATTCGTCTCCCTCGGCATTTCGTCTTCGATCCTCGGTAATTTCCTCACCGATTACCAGGACTATATCATAAAGGCCGGGGGCGTTTTTCTTGCCGTGATGGGCCTCTTCTATCTGAATATCCTGAAGATCCCTTTTCTCAACCAGGAAAAATTGGTCCGGCTTGAGAAAAAACCTATTGGTATTTTCGGGTCCTTCGTCATCGGTGCAACATTCTCCCTTGGCTGGACGCCCTGCGTCGGCCCCGCCCTCTCGTCCATCCTTGTCGTAGCATCAACAACAAAAAAGATATCAGAGGGCGTTTATCTCCTCGGCCTCTATTCTATCGGCCTTGCCATCCCTTTTATCCTTTCTGCGTTTCTCTTTGACAAGCTCTTTTATTTCCTGAAGCGGTATGGTTTTGTAATGAGGTACTCTGCGAAGATCATGGGGGTCCTTCTCCTGGTCATGGGTGTACTGCTCGCCACTTCGTACTATACGACCCTGACGCTCAAACTGGGGCAGATCTTTTCATTTTGACAGCGTAACAAGCTACCCTCTTACAAACCCGTAAGTCGTAAGGCGTTAGGCGTAAGGGGAGAAAAACAGCAGGGAGCATAGAGATAAAAGCCTCGCATACAATGAGAGCACCGGTGCCGGGGTTTTCCTTTAGCAAACCGTCGTGAGGCGAGGAAGCCCGGCCTTTTGCGAAGCAAAAGTTCCGAAGCCGAACGCGAGCGACCATATACCGGCCCACACCGTGGGCGAGAGGGGGTGGCTCCGGCAGCTTTGCTGCTGGAGGGGGCGACGTAAGCCCCGGTAACAGAGCCGCAGGAGCGGAATGAGCGTGTTTGCGGGGAAAAGCCCGGCACCGATGCTCATCATTATGGAAGATCCGTGGTTGTTTAAAAATCAAACTTTTTGAACTCGCCTTTGAACCTGTCCTTGAATTTCTTCAGGACCCTGTTTTCTATCTGCCGTGCCCGCTCCCTGGAGATGCGGAACCTGGTGCCTATCTCCTGCAGCGTCAAAGGCTCTTCTGAGAGCATCCTGTTCTCAAAGATAAAAAGCTCCTTCTCGTTCAGGGTCTTTTTAAATTCGGCCACCTTTTCCGTGATGATCCTGTTCTTTTCCTTATCGGCGACAATCTCCTCAACGTTTTCATCGGTTTTTATCAAGTCCATGATCGTATCATCGCCCTCGTCGTGCAGGGGAGCGCCCAGGGAGACATCTCCATAGGCCAACCGTTTCTGCATATCCTCAATCTCTCCTTCTTTCACGTCAAGGGTGCTCGCGAGGAGCTGCGGGGCGGGGAAGATGCCCAGCGCTTCGAGTTTTTGCTTCTCCTTGTTCAACCTGTAAAACAGCTTCCTCTGGCTCTGCGTTGTCCCTATCTTTACAAGGCTCCAGGAATCCATAATATGCTTAAGGATGTACGCCCTGATCCAGAAAGAGGCATAGGTTGAGAATTTTGTTCCTTTATATGGATTGTATTTCTTCACCGCGTGGAGAAGTCCGACGTTTCCTTCCTGGATAAGGTCGAGGATGTTGAGGTAGGTGTTGTAATACTCAAGGGATATCTTGACGACCAGCCTCAGGTTCGACATGATAAGCTGTTGAGCAGCGTCCCTGTCTCTGTTTTCATAGACCTTCTTCGCGATCTCAAACTCCTCTTCTCTCGAGAGTACGCGGTATTTAGACAATTCCGAGAGATACCGTTTAAGGGGGTCAAACTGCGCGGGAAGAGCGCCTTCGTCTTCCGTCTTTACTCGGTCTTCCTGTTCGTCAAACACGATATCTTCCATGAAAGGTTACTTTGTTCTCCGTACCGCTATAAGCTCTGCGACAATGCTCACCGCTATCTCCTGTGGCGTCTCGGCGTGGATGTTCAAGCCTATCGGCGCATGGACGCCTGCCACGGCTTCCTCGTCAAAGCCGGCTTTCCGCATATGGTCCAATATTATCATGACCTTTCTTTTGCTTCCTATCATACCTACGTACTTCGTTTTTTTCCTCAAGACCTCTTCCAATACATGGGCGTCATACTGATGCCCCCTCGTAACGATTGCCGAATACTCCTTTCCGGTAAAGCTAAGGCGATCGAAGACATCATGAAAATCATCGACTATGATCTCGGCGACGCCCGGGAAGCGCTCCCTGTTTGCGAATTCCTCCCTGTCATCAATGACAACAACATGAAAATCAACGATCTTGGCGATTTCGGCAAGAAACTGCGATATATGCCCCGCGCCGAAAATATAGAGCACCGATTGCGACTGGAGAGGCTCAATGACCGTTCCATTCACTATGCAAGGTTTCTTCTCCTGCAGATAACAACTCAGTTCTTTTATTTCTTTCTCCGGCAGCAAGTCCCCTTTTACAGCAAGGTCCTCTTCTATCAGCGTCTTTGAGAACGCGCCGCCGCTGAACTTCGTCGCGACAATGCCCGCTAAATCGTCCTGCAGCATCTCTCCGACCCTTTTATACATCCCTGCATATTTCTGCATGACCGGTTCAAGGAGGACATCTACGTTTCCGCCGCAGAGCATCCCGTCAGCGGCTATCGCGTCGGAATCCATCCTGATATTGAGTATTTTTGGCTTGTTTGTATTCATTATGCTCATTGCTTCCCTGCACGTATCAGCCTCAAGCCTGCCGCCGCCGATGGTGCCGAAACATTTTCCATCTTCCGCCACCAGCATCTTGGCGCCCACATCTCTCGGTGCAGAACCGGCCCGGTAGATAACCGTTGCAAGTATGCTGCCTTTGCCCCCTTTGAGATACTGTTCTATGGTTTCATAAATATTCATTATCAAAACTCCTGTAAACCCGTAAGTCGTGAATCGTAAGTCGTAAGGGGTAAGGGGTTAGATCGCCTGACGCCTCACGCCTGATGGTTTTTCGTCGGTTCTATTGTATGCGTGCATTATCCCTTCCAGCACGCCGCCGCCGATCGCCCTCGCCTTTTCGGTTATTGTGTAACACCATTGTTTTTTCCCGCGAGGATCTATATCCCCTATCTTCTCGTTGGCCGGAACCTTTATCTCGCGGATAAGCCCTCTGAGGACGCCGTCGAAAGGGGCCTCTACGGGGGCCTTATTCACGTAGGCCACGATCTCTCCTTTTTTCACACGATCACCGATATTTTTGTTGACATGCTTTACTGTTCCGGCTTGGGGCGACCGCAGCACCCGTTCTTTTGTGTATCCCATGACAGGCCCTGGAACTCCCGTGTGGGACTCTGCCGACCCCTTGTACATAACCCTGCCGAGGTCCTGTCCCCTGTTGCTTTCGACAACTACGTGTACGTCGGCAGGCGCGTTGAAGCCCGGTCCCACGCCGATTACGAGGGGCGCTTCACCCTTTTTTGTCCCCAGGTTTTTTTTTGCCATAATGGCATCAACGATCACGTCGGGCTTCAGGGCGGACACCGCCTTCCATTTGGGGTCTATGAGGACAGCGATCCGTTTTTTCTTCCAGGCACGTTCCACGTCTTTGACGTTATGAACCAGCTCTGCCGCAACGCCCTCTACCTTTGCCTTTCCTTCGTATACGCATTCGGAAAACGCAACCGTTCTCCTCACCGTGATAGGCTTCTGGATCTCTGTCATCACTATCTTTGTAATATTTGCCATAAAGAGCCTGCATGCAATGCCGCTTGCCATCTCGCCGGCACCCTTTATAAGCACTGTAATATCCTTCATGTCGGAACCTCCGTGTTTTTTCAGCAGCTATAACAATACCCAATAATCGAATACCCAAACAAAAAACGATACAGAGAAAAATCGGCTTGGTTATTAAAAAATTGGTTATTGGACATCATTTGGAGCTTGGTTATTGGTGATTGGTTATTCATTCTTTACTCATGGTCCTTTCCCGAAAAAACAGGTCGGATAATGGCAAACACTGCATTGCAGGCATAATCCTCCGTACGACAGTTTTACCATGTCCTTTTTGTGCATCTTTTCGCCGGCCATGATCCGCGTAAGTATAATATCCATAACGGTATATCTGTTATAATAGATGCATGCCGGGGCGCCCAGGATATACTTTCCCTTCAGGCGCGCGACGAGGAACATGGCCCCGGGAAAGACAGGGGTCCCGTAGAACAAGACCTCCGCGCCGGTTGCCTCTATGCCATCCTTCGTCACATCGTCAGGGTCAACAGAAAGGCCTGCAGTTGTCATAACGATATCTGTCCCCATGTCAAGCTGCGCCAGGATAGCATCCCTGATCATCGCGATGTCGTCAGACACGATCTTTTTATCAACCACTTTCAACCCGTAGCCTTTTATCTTTTTCTCAACAACATGGGAACCGTCGGGTATCCTCCCGCTGTAGACCTCGCTTCCGGTGATCACCAGGCCCACCGTGAGCTGCCTGAAAGGGCTGATCCTTATAACGCCTTGCTCGCCTGTCCGCTCAACCTTTTTCAGCTCGCGCTCCTTGATATAAAGGGGGATAATCCTCGTTGCCGCAACAATATCGCCGGGCTTGACAGGGTGCCTGTTCGGGACCGTGCTCAAGAGAACGTCCTTGATCCTGTTCATCTCGTAGAGGTACCTGTCGTTGACATAAAAGAGCCCGTGCACCTTGCTTATGATCTGCACCTTGCCTTCCTTTGGGGGCAATGGCTCCATGTGCTCATCCATAATGGCCTGCGCAATCCTCATGCCCGCCTCGTTCTCATGCACCCCCTTGATCTCACCCTCAAAAACATAGAGGCTCCTTTTGCCGAGGTCCAGGAGCTTCTCTATGTCCTCTTTCTCAATGACCTTTCCTCTCCGGAACGCGACGTCCTTCTTCTTGCCGGGAATGATCTCGGTGATATCATGGGCAAGGACGGTGCCGAGCGCCTCTTCAACATTTACCTTTTTCAACTTTGTAACCCCTTTCTCTTAAAAGATTGATCTCTTCTACTGAATCAATATCAAAGATGTTTCCTTCTTCACCCTCTATGTATAGCACATCTTCAGAATGTTTTTCTATAATTTCCCTTAACCCTCTGTCGCCCTCGAGAAGCGCGATCTCGTCGCCATAGCGCTGAATATCGATGAGGACCGGATGCCCTTTTTCGCCTTTGAATAAGGGCAGTACGATCGGGGCTTGTTCCGCAAAAAATGCCTTGATCATCACGTCTACGATCTCATTGGCGACAAAAGGCTTATCTCCAAGCTGAAAAAAAACACCCCGCGCCTTTGCAAGAAATGGCAGCGAAGCCTTAACAGAAGTTGACATGCCTTTTGCGTGATCCTTGTTGTGGATAATTTCCAGGGGAAACCCTGCAAGTTCCCGCGTGATCGCATCAGTCGCATTCCCCGTCACAACAATGACCTTCCCTATGGAAGGCCGCAGGAAAGGCGCTAAAGCCCTTCTGATGACCGTCTCGCCATCTATCGCGACGAGAAGCTTATTGTATCCAAGCCTGCTTGACGCCCCCGCGGCAAGAACAACTGTATAGATCGGCTCCATAATACCGGCTGAACGACTATCGTCGGCCTTTTTCAAGAGCCTGGTTGAGGCTGTTCAAAAGCTTGTCAATGTCGATGCCATGTATCTCAGCCCCTTGCTGGATGTCCTCAAAGAGAGCAGCCTGGCATCCAACGCAGCCCAACCCGTATTTTTCGAAGACCGGGATAGTCTCCGGATATTTTTTTACGATTTCTTCGATTGGCATCTTCTTGTCGATCATCCATCAAACTCCTTCAAATTTTTCCGTCAGGACCTGAGTAACAGCTGACGGTTGACAGCTTCCTTGCGCTTCAAAAGACTTCCGCTGAAAAGATATAAATTTGAATGTCTTTTGACTTCCACGCATCTTTCGGAAGCCCCGCCTTATAACAGGTGTGCTCGAGAAAGGCCGTCCTGTCCAGGCCATATTCTGTAGCGACCTGCGGGAGCAAGAGGCCTGAATATGCGCCTTTCTCGATGTACAGGCCATGTATGCCGACCTTTATCTCGTTTACGTCGTCAATCTTTTTCATCGGGGTAAGTACAGATATTTCTATATCGATATCCTCCCATTCATTCTTGCCGACGGGACTAAAGCGGGGATCGTGGAATGCCGCCTGGATTGCCATCTCCCGGATCGTTTCATGGAGAGGCAGAAAGCCCTTTATGTACCCTATGCAGCCCCTGAGCTTGCCCCGGTTCTTCAAGGTTACAAAGGCGCCCCTTTTCTCTTTCAGGATTGCCGGTATCCCCGAAGGCTTCTTGTCTGTACCGAAGAGAACGCCTTCTATCGTATCGCGCGCTATCTGTTTAAGCTGGCCCCTGTCTTTTTCGGAAAGATCCACCGGCAACACCTGTCAGGACTTATAAAATACTGCCGATACATAGCCGACAACGGCGCTTCTGTCACCGGAGACATCGCCTGAATTGGCGTATTTCATTACCCGGCTGTGTTGAGCGCCGAGCTTATCCGATACCATCATCGTCGTAAGCATCGGCCCGGCGCCGCACGCCTCTCCCTTGTCCTCATTGAGATCTTTGACCATGCCCGGAACATCAAAATCTTCGAGATGGCCTACAAGAACACTATCAAGCTTTACCGCCGTCGAATATGGATGGTAATGAGACAGGTCAGTGCTTCCAACGACGAGACATTGCCTGCGGCCCCTACGGATCACGCCCTCAATGCAATCTGATAGCGCGACGCACAGGTCAACGGTCTGGGTGCCCATGATCAGCGGAACAATGGTAAAATCTTTCAAGGCGGACTGCAAAAAAGGGATCTGTACCTCAAGGGAGTGTTCGCCCTTATGGGCTTCAACAAACGGCCTTATTACAGCCGACGATCTTACGAGATCTGCGACGGCCTCCTCATCGACCCCTACCAGGCCAAGGGGCGTCTTGTAGCTGCCCTTTTCCATGACGGCAACCCCTTCAAAATGTATCCTGTGGCTTGGCGCCAGCACTATAACCGTATCAAACGGCTTGTTCACAATTGTCTTAAAGCCGTATGCCGCCACCTGTCCGGAATACATGTACCCTGCGTGCGGCGCAATTATGCCGGTAATCTCACCGGGAACGGGGGGGACATCGGCGCTCCTGAAGTATCTTTCTATATCCTTTTTGAGCGCTCCCGGGTCATCAGGATAAAACATGCCGCTCACTGCCGGTTCTCGCACAAAACCCATAGATTGCTTCCCCTGGAATTTATTATACCACATATGGCATACTATATAAACAACACGCGGGGCAGTTTTTTTGAACGAAATCAAAATACCGTGTGGTATAATCTCTTCTATGCATCGTCGGACGCCGGTAATGTTTTCCACCAACAACCAGAAAAATAAAAAGATCCGCCCGTCCTTAACGCTCATATTATCATGCATGTTGCTCATGATCGTCGCGGTGGAAAGGACGGATGCCTCAGAAAAGATCCGTATTGGAGTTTCAGAGGATGTCATGCTTCTCCCATGGGGCATCGTCCTCCCTGCACGGGTCGATACAGGCGCCGCATCATCATCCCTCGATGCAAGGGATATAAAAATAAAGGGCAATACCGTAACATTTAAATTAGCTCCGCAATACAGCGGCATTGAATTGAGCCTTCCCATTGTAAAACGGAAAACGATAAGGTCTGCCGAAGCACGCGAAAGAAGGGTCGTCGTGGAGCTTGAGATCTGCATAGCCTCAAAACGGCTTCGCGTAAAGGTCAACCTGAATGACCGCTCCGGCGTACAGTATCCGATGCTTCTCGGAAGGAACATCCTTATGAAGAATTTTGTAATCGACTGCGCTCAGACAAAATGCACCGTCCCTGACTGTCCAGAGACGCCGCCACGATGAAACGCCCTGCGCTTCTGCTGGCATTCAGCCTTTTCATTATCACCGCCGTTCTTCTTCTCTACCGTATCTTCGGCCTCGGGTATCCTGCTCTGCCGGTAACTACAGGGAAGGCATTCCATTTCAAGTTTGACGGACATGTCAAGAGCGACGGCGGCAGCGCGACCCTCTCCATCGCCCTGCCGTCAGAGCGGGCAGGGCTGATCATATCAGAGGAGAATTTCGGCTCGGGATCACTAAGCTTCAACCTCTTCAGAAAAGAGTCGGGGCGGTACGGGGTGTGGACCGGGCAGACAGACCGCGACGGCGAGATTGCCTCATATCGTGCGACAATCCTCTTGCGCTCCCCCGGAACCGCAAAACCCGGGCCCCCTGCTTTGAACAAATACCCGCCATTGACAGGTAAAGATGAACAGGCAGCGGCTGAAAAGATCACCGAAAAGATCAAACATCTTCCCCTTCCGGAGAGGATCGGGGCCATCCTGGAGTTGATCCGAGACGCCGGCGAAAGGCCTTCCCCTGAGCTTATGCTCCTTAAACGCATGGAGGAAAGCTATGACCGTCCAATCCTGCTCCCTACGCTCTTCAGGGCGGCATTGGTCCCCGCAAGGGTTGTCGACGGCATCAGGCTCGCCGAGGGCATCGTCACAAAACCCCTTGCCTGGATAGAAGCATGGAACGGGCAGGCATGGGAAAGCCTCAGCGCTGACGGAAAGGAAACGCTGAAAGACCAGTCCACTCTTTTGCCGCTTACCTACGACGGCGCACCGGTTGTGCATGTCTCGGGCGGCGGGATCAGCGATATCCGCTGGGACATCAACCGGCAGGTCGTCGGCCAGTGGCGGTACAATTATGAACATATCAGCCGTTCGGAGCGGTTTCTCGACCGCTGGTCGCTTTTTCGCCTCCCCACCGAATTTCAACAGACCTTCCGCATCCTTCTCCTCGTGCCCATCGGCGCCCTCCTCATATGTATACTCCGCAATATAATCGGCTTTCCGACATTCGGCATATTCATGCCCGTCCTGATGGCGCTCTCATTCCGCAATACGGGGCTGGTATACGGGCTTTCCATATTCGCGGGCGTCATCCTGACCGGTTATGTTGCGCGCCGCTTTCTTGACCGGCTCCGCCTCCTTCTCGTGCCCCGCATGTCCGTGCTGCTCACGCTGGTCATAGTCTCTTTTACGCTCCTTGCCCTTTTCGGCAACAAGTTCGGGCTGCGCCAGGTTATGGCGGTAGGCCTCCTTCCCTTCGTTATTCTCGTCATGACGATAGAACGATTTTTTGTTGTTGTGGAAGAGCACGGGATCCGTACCGCGCTGCAGACCTCTGCGGGGAGCGCTGCAGTTGCCTTCATCACGTACCTCATCATCAGTTCGGAAACGCTCCAGCTGACATTCTTCATATATCCTGAACTTCTTCTTGCCGTAGGCGCCCTGCAGATCCTCGTCGGCAGATACACCGGCTACAGGCTTTCAGAGCTTTCCCGTTTTCGGGAATTTCGCAGCCCATCATGATAGGAAAGGCATTTCAACAACTGAGAGATGCGGGCGTTCTCGGCATCAACAATCGTAATGCCGAATATATTATGCGCTGCAATCCGCGATCCCGCTACCCCCTTGTGGACAACAAGGTGCTCACCAAGGAGCTTGCAAGGCAATACGGGATACCGACCCCTGTACTTTTTCACGTCATCAAGAACCACGGCAGCATGAAGAATCTCAAGACGATGCTGGAGGGCATAAAAGAATTTGTTGTCAAGCCTGCAAGCGGTTCCGGAGGGAGCGGCATCATCCTTATCACGGAACGTACAGAAAAGGTATTTCTTACGCAAAGCGGAAAGGCGGTCGCCCTTGAATACCTGGGCTACCACATATCGGACATCCTTTCAGGCATATTCTCACTGCAAGGGCAGGAAGACCATGCAATCATAGAATCCCTTATTCATCCCGACCAGGTCTTTTCCGCCGTTACCTACCAGGGAGTTCCCGATGTGAGGATCATCGTTTACCGGGGCGTGCCTGTGATGGCGATGGTGCGGCTCCCGACAAAGGATTCCGACGGAAAGGCAAACCTTCACCGCGGCGCGATAGGCGCAGGGATCAAACTTGTGACAGGACACACGATCACCGCCGTCCATAAATCACAGATCGTCACGCACCATCCCGACACGGGCAACCCGGTAAGCGGCCTAAAGGTGCCCCACTGGGACACAATGCTTTCCATCGCCGCGCTCGCCACCGATATGACAGACCTGTGCTACGTAGGTGTCGACATTGTCATCGACCGGGACCGGGGCCCGGTGCTTCTTGAACTGAATGCCCGTCCGGGCCTTGCTATTCAGATGGCGAATAAAGGCGGCTTATTGAAAAGGCTTGAAAGTGTTGATGCGGCGCCGGCAGAAATATTTACGACACCGGAAAAACGGATCGCCTGGGCGAAGGAGAACCTGTGAATCAGTAAAAGGTGAAAGGTGAAAACCCTGTTACTCGTTACTCGTTGCTTGTCACTGGTTTGAACCAGTATCGAGCGGCGAGCATCCAGCATCAAGGCAGTAAATAGTCGATATACGATATACTGTCGACGTTGTCGGCTGACAAAAGATATGGGAGACAGAAGGTGAAAAACATAGTTCCGAAGAGATCGGCTGCGGTCATATTGCTGAAAGATGAAAAACCTCGTGGGCTGGAGGTCTTCCTCTTAAAGCGTTCAGAACAGCAAAAGTTTATGGCAGGCGCATATGTTTTTCCGGGCGGGATCATGGACAAACAGGACAATGACCAAAATATCCCTGTCCGCTGCAGGGGCATATCGCCAGCAAAAACACAGGAAGCGCCCGGGAAAACGCTTTCAGAAGAGGACGACCTTGCCTTCCGGGTAACGGGCGTCAGAGAACTCTTTGAAGAAGCAGGGGTTCTTTTTGCCGTACGTGGAACCGGCGCGCCTGTTGCTATGGACGATGCGTCCGTTCAACAACGCTTCGACAATTACAGAGAGCTTCTCCTGAAGGGCGAAATCACCCTTGCACACCTGGCAGAGAAGGAGGATCTTATCTATACCATCGATGAGTTTGCCCACTTTGCCCACTGGATCACGCCTGAGGGACAACCTCTCAGGTTTTATACGCATTTTTTCATAGCCGCCATTCCTGAATTCCAGAAAGCTCGTGCTGACGGGAAAGAGACAACGGAAGGACGATGGATCTCCCCGCATGATGCGCTGGAAGAAAACCTCAGGGGCGCCATGACCCTCATGCCGCCCACCATTGCAACCCTCGAAAACCTTGCCCGCTTCACAACTATCGGCGATGTTCTCCTTTCATTAAAGGATAGAGAAACAACAAGGGCTGTCCAGCCTGTCTCCGTCGATCTGCCCGGCCAGCAGTTCGTCGTCTTTCCATGGGATCCCGATTTTGAAGGCTACAAAAAGGGCATCGTACCAGAGAACATAGACCACGGCAGGCTTTCAACACCATTGGACACTTCCACGCGCATTCTTTTCAGAAATGGGCTCAGCCTGCCGTACTGTAAAAGCCGTATATCGTATATCGATATTAAATCCTAATATCGAAATCCTAAACAAATTCAAATGTTCCAATGGTTAAAATTCAAAACGTAAGCGATATTGTATTTTGTTTGGAACATTAGATATTTGAATTTTGATATTGTTTAGTGCTTCGTGCTTAGGATTTAGAATTTTCTTTTAGTTGCACAAAATAATTATAGGGTATATAAGAATATAAGGTCGCACAGAACAAAGTAAAATTTGAATGCGGAGGTAGGTCATGCAAACCGTCAAAGAAATTCTTCACTCGAAGGGACATGACATCTGGTCGATATCACCCTACGCCACGATGCTGGAAGCGCTGAAGCTCATGAGCGCAAAGGATATAGGCGTCCTCGTTGTCGTTGACGGCGGCCGGCCGGTAGGGATCCTTTCGGAAAGGGATTACGCAAGGAAGGTGGTTCTCCTGGGTAAAAAATCAAGTGAAACCGCCGTGAAGGACGCCATGACTTCAAAATTCCATTCGGTCAGACCCGATGACACCGCAGAACAATGCGTCAAGCTCATGGTCGCCAAGGATATTAGGCATCTCCTCGTCTTCGACGGCGAGAAACTGGTAGGGATCCTGTCGATAAAAGACCTGGCAAAAACCCTCATACCGGGAGGAGAGAACTGGGCGTCGCCTTCTCTGCTCGATACGTGAGATAAGCGAACATATCATGGTAAATCCTAAATCCGAATATCTAAGCTCTAAACAAATCCAAATGCTCCAATATTCGAATATTCAAACGTATGAAAGTCGTTGTTTTGAATATTAGAAATTTGAATTTTGATATTGTTTCGGATTTAGAAATTAGGATTTCGTGCTTAACGATACAAACCCAATAAAAGGGATTCACGACCGATCACTGACAGAATAGAGCATAGGGCTTGCCGGCCTGCATATCTGCAAGCCGGCAAGTAATGCAAGAACCAATAGCTGATATTGGGGGAGGGTTACCGGGACATCCACAAGCGAATGTCCCGGTAACAGTTCATGATGCTCTTTTCTTCTTCTCTTTTTCCTGTTTTCTCTTCTCTTCGTCTCTGATCTCGCGCCTTAGCAGCTTGCCCACTTTCGATTTGGGAAGCATATCCCTGAACTCTATATAGCCAGGGATTTTGTATGGGGCAAGCCTGTCACGGCACCACCTGGTAAGTTCGGCGCTGCCGATGCCCTTGGCGTCCTCCTTCAGGACAACGATGGCCTTGATCCTCTCGCCGACCTTCGGATCGGGGATGCCGACAACGCAGGCGCCGATGACCGTAGGGTGGTCCTGAAGAACCGCCTCGACTTCCGACGCGGAGACCCTGTATGCCTTGTATTTGATGATGTCCGCGGTCCTCTCAACGAATTCGAGCTCGCCTTCTTCATTCATTTTCACGAAGTCGCCCATCCTGTAATAGGTCTCTCCGTAAATCTCGACATAAGAATAGCTCGTCTCTTCAGGCTTGTTCAGGTATTCCTTGATCGGGTACGGCGAGGTGACGCACAGCTCACCGAGCTCCCCTGGCGGAAGCTTTTCCAGCGTCTCCCTGTCCACAACGATCGATTTTCTTGTCTTAAGTGGCTTTCCGATCGTCGTTGCGGAAGGCTCCTTGGACAGCGGGCTGTACGTAACGTGGCCTATCTCTGTTGAGCCATAGACCTGATACAAAGGCACCCCGTATTTTTCCTTCCATGTCTTGAAAACCTCTACGGGCAGGACATCGCCCCCGCAGTAACAATATCGAAGCGAGCTGAGGTCATACTGGTCGAGCCGGTCATTCTCAAGTATCATCCGGTACAGGGCCGGAACGCCGAGCATCCATCGCGCCTTATAGCGCTCAACGGCGGAAAGTACAGGATCCACTTCGGGGATCGGCATAAGCACTACCGCATTCCCGTAATTGAAGCCGAAGGCGATCATGAAACCCTTTGCCATGATATGGAAAAGGGGGTTTATCATGAGCACCACATCGCTGCCTTCATGAATGAACTCACCGATCACATCATCCATAATGTCCCGGATATAAGAGACCTCGCCGATATGGTTGCCGGGCACGCCTTTCGGAAAGCCCGTCGTGCCGCCTGTATACATAATGTAAGAAAGGTCTTTCGCGGGATCGATCTCAACGGCAGGCGGCTTGGTCACGCCGCTCTTCAGAACATCCATAAAAAAATGGACCTTTTCATTTGCCTCCACGTTCCCTTTCGGGACCTTGTCAAACATATGGGCGACCAGGCGCTTCCATGGAGAGACGAGATCTATGAGGTTCGTGACGATGACCCTTGCCAGATTGGTTCTCTCCATTACCTCTTTCACGTATACATAATTTGTGTCAAGGCATATGACCGTATCGATGCCGGCGTCCTTGATCATATACTCGATCTCGAAGGCCGTGTATATCGGCGACACCGGCACGGTGACCGCCCCGATCCTGTTTATCGCAAAATTCGAGATGATCCACTGAGGGCTGTTTGAGATATAGAGCATTACCCTGTCCTGCTTTTTTATGCCGAGATTTAAAAGGCCCGTTGCAAATTTGTCGACGAGCGTTTCGAGATATCCGTATGTGAACCGTTCCCCGAGATAAACAAGGGCGGTTTTGTCCGAATATTTTTTACACATCTCGTAGAAACGGGAGAAGGTATACTCATGTTCAAAGGATCCCATATATGTGCCCCTTATACACCAAAATATGCAGCTTTCACGTCCGGGTTGTCCATCAACTCGTCCCGCGTGCCGGAAAGAACGCTCGAACCGTTCTCAAGGATGTAAGCAAAATCTATGATGGGCATAACAGGCCGTGCGTACTGCTCTGTAATGATGATAGAAATGCCCTTTGTATCCCTTATCGCCTTCGTTCCATTGATAACGATGTCCTGATACGCAGGGCTTAATCCCATGAGCGGCTCATCGAGGAGAAGGACCTTCGGGTTCGCCATGAGCGCTCGCCCGATCGCGAGCATCTGCTGCTCGCCGCCGCTTAAGAACCCGCCCTGTCTCTTCAGGTGGTCTTTCAATCGCGGGAAAAGGTCCAGCACGTAGTCTATATTCTCTCTTGTCTCCCTGCTGGTGGCAAGGTACGCTCCTATCTTCAGATTCTCCATGACCGAGCTCTCTGCGAATATCCTCCTTCGCTCAGGGCAGAGAACGATGCCCATCCGAGCACGCTGGTGCGGCTCAATGGTCGTTACATCATTGCCGTTAAAAAATACCCTTCCGAACACAGAGATCCGCTCCCCGCCGCGCATATCTTCCTTTTTCTTGATGTCCAGGACGATACCCGAGAGGGCATACATGAGCGTGCTCTTCCCAGCGCTGTTTGAACCGAAGACACCAACGATCTTTCCTTCATCGCAGGTTATGCTCACGTTGTTAAGCGCTATCATGTTTTCATAAAAGACCATAAGTTCAAAGGCTTCAAACATCGTGTCTATACCTCTTCAGTTCCAAGATAGGCTTCCCTCACCCTCTTGTCCTCAATGACAAAAGAAGGCTCGCCTTCGGTGATCTTTTCGCCAAAATTAAGCGCCATGACCCTCGTTGCAACCCTGAAAAGTTCCCGCAGCCTGTGTTCGACCATGATAAGCGTGATGCCTTCGTCCCTCATCTTCTCGATGAGGGGAAGCATGCCGGCGATCTCGCTCATGCTCAAGCCCGAAAAGACCTCGTCGCAGAAGATGATCTCGGGCCGCAGCGCCATGCACCGTGCCAGCTCAAGCCTCTTCTGGTAGCCAGTCGGCAAGGTCGAAGAAAGTTTGTAAGGAACGCGCGAATCCCTTTCGAACCCGATCTCCTCGAGGATATCCACTGCCACGGTATCCCTGTCGCCATGCTTTCCTCCGCCTCGCCATCCGCCCGTCTTTCTTGCCCTCGGCGACCAAAGCGGGATGATGAGGTTCTTATACGCCGGCAGCGAATAATATGGCCTCATGATCTGGAATGTCCTTGCAATCCCCGCGTCGGCGATCTTGTGCGGCTTCCAGCCTGTTATCTCTTTCCCTTTAAAATATACCTGGCCGGCAAGCGTACTTATAAACCCGGTGATGCAGTTTATAATAGTGGTCTTGCCGGAGCCGTTCGGCCCTATGATACCGAATACCTCGCCTCTCTGGACATCAAAGCTAACATCCATAAGCGCCTTCAGGCCGCCGAATGATTTTGAAATACCTTTTACTGAAAGTATCGGTTCTTCGCTCATACCTTCACCCACCGTTCAAACTGGTGATATTTTCTCTGCATAAATATCATTAGCCCCTCGCTCTTGAAGACGATGAATCCTGTGAGTATGATGCAATAAATAACGATACGGAACGTCCCGAAGGCCCTCAGGATCTCTGAAAGCGGCACAAGGATAAAACTTCCTATCAACGCGCCTACGAGCGTACCTCCGCCGCCGATGACAACAGAGGCAATGGGGATAATGGAAAAATCAAGTGCAAAAAGGGAGATACCCGCCCACATGTAAAGGTGCGCCATATAGGCACCTCCAAAGCAGCCGATCAGCGATGCAACAAAAACAGCAAGGATCTTCATGCGCGTAACATCGATCCCCGAGGCCCTCACCGACTGGTCGTTGTCCTTCACACCGCGCAGCACGAGGCCTATATCCTGGTTGACAAATCGCCTCATACCGAAAAGAAAACCGATGACTACCAGAATAATTATATAATGCTCAACGTACTGGTTCGCAAAACCATCTACCCCCGTGATCCCGTTCGTACCGCCAAGGATGTCCAGCGCCTCGATGATACGTGTAAAAAGCAGGGGGTACATGAGCGTCACAATAGCAAAATAAACACCCCTGAGCGGCAAGCACGGTATAAGGCATAGCGTACAGAATGCGGCGCCGGTGATGGTGGCGCATGGAATAGCAAGGTATGTAGGAAAGGAAAGATACACATTGTAGATCGCCGAAAAATATCCTCCCACGCCGGTCAAAAAGGCGCCCCCGAGACAGACAAGCCCCACGTAATTTGCAAGAAAATCAAAAGAAAGGGCGAGGAGGGCATAAACGAACATAATATTTATGACCCTCTTCCAGTAAGGCGCAAGCTCAAAAATAAAGGGAAGTGCCATGACACCTACGATAAGAAGAAGCCTTGGACCCATGAGATATAAGATCTCACGGTAGGAGGAGATCGCATAGAGACCCTCCGTACGGACCTTGAGTCCTCTGTCGATCCTTTCTTTTCGCATCATTTCCATAGGCTACACCCGTTCCTCAAGTTCTTTCTGCTTGCCGAATATCCCTGAAGGCTTGACGAGCAGTGTAACAATGATCGCAAGGAGAGCTACGACCATCTGATAATGTGTAGAGATAAAGGCCTCTGTAAGGATCTGGGCAAAACCGATCACGAAAGAAGCAACGATAGTTCCCCCCCAGCTTCCCAGCCCCCCGATAACGCAGACTGCAATGGCAAAGATCAACACATTGTATCCTGTCTCTACAACGATATTGCCGAGAGGCAGGAGCAGTACTGCTGCAAAACCGGAAAGCGCCGACCCGATAGCAAGGGACACAATAGCGGTCATATCGGAATTGATCCCCAGCATCATCGCCGCCCTTTCGTCCTGGGCAATGCCGCGCAAGGCAAGGCCGATCTTCGTATAACGCGTAAAAACATAGAGAGAGACGAAGGTTAATATTCCAACACCCACAATGATAAGACGCTGGTAATCGACGCTCACATCAAACAAATTCACCGAGCCCGCCATAAATGTCGGGAGGGTGAAGGTGCCGCCCCTCAGCCCTCCCCATCTCAACCCTTCCAGGATAGCGAGCCCTATTGCATATGTTGCGATGATCTCCGATATCTCCATCCCCCTGATGCGGATCAATATGAACCGGTAGATCAAGGCCCCCACAACGGCCGTGAGGCCGATGGCGGCAATGATCGCAAAAGGGTAAGGAAAACCGGCGAACTTGTTGATAAACAACCATACGAGGTACCCTGATAAGATATAGAGGGCGCCGTGGGCAAAATTCGGCACCCTGCTGATGCTGTATACCAGGGTAAACCCCAGCGATACCAAGGAAAGGGTAATGCTGTTAATGATGCCGTATATGATGATATGCATACCTGTCCTTTTCCTTTTATTTCATCCAAGGCGGCAGCAGCACTTTCCCTGCCGCGGCCTTAGGCGGAAACACCTGCACCCTGTTTCCCTGCTGCCATTGAATAATGCCGGTGACAGCGCCCTCTTTCGGATCCAGTGAGGGAATGATCTGGTGTGATTTCTTGTCAAAGCGCATTCTGCCGTATACGCCCATGATGTCGCTGTTCTCGAGGCCTTTGATGACTGCCTCGGTATCAACTGATCCGGCCTTTTCGATGGCGTCTTTCAACTGGTAGACAGCCATATAGCTTGACGATGTGCCGTAGCCCTCAGGCTCCAGGCCCCATTTCTTTTTATAGGCATCGGAAAATTTCATTGTCCACGGCGTTATCTTTGCCGGCGCATTTCCGCCGTTGACAAGGTTGACGATCAGGTATTCGCCGCGGCCTGCCGAGGCCTTCCAGAAGCCCGGCTGCTCCGCTGCGCACACAAACCCGACGGGAAGCGATTTCAGTTTCATGTCGCTCCACTGTTTCAGGAGCACCGCGCTCTCGGGCATATCCATCCAGATGAAGAGTATCTGGGCGCCAAACTTTGCGGAATCGTTAAGCCCGACGGAGTAGTCCGTTGTCCCTGTGGGGTATATCTTCGTGTCAGAGACCTTCCATCCCTTGGCAGCAAGCCCCTTCTTCATTGCCTCTCCGCCCGCTCTCGCGTGCGCCACATCCTGCACCATGACGGCGGCCTTGTCAAAACCGTGGGACTTCCTCAAGTCTTCGAGCATGGTGATGAACTCGCCCATCATGACACCCACGTGGCTCGTGTTCCTGAAGCAGTATTTGTATTTATCATAATTATCCGCAATCTTTTTCTGATAGGCCGGTGTAAGAACACCTGTCGTCAGGATGCTTATCTTCTTATATTTGTTGAGCAGGTCCATTGCGGCGAGCGCGGCCTCTGAGCGTACAGGGCCCCCGATGATGAAATCCGCTTTCTTCTCGAGAATAAGCTTTTCAAGCCCGAGCAACGCCTCGCTGACAGGAACGCCGGGCTCAAGGTCTCTCGTATCGATGACCTCTACGGCAAAAGGCCTCTTCTTGCCTTTGACGTTCACGCCGCCCGCTTTGTTGATCTCTTCCACGGCAAGCTTTATCCCTCTCTCGGCATCCCAGCCGTAGAGGAAAGCGGTGGCAAGCGGAGCCCCGATCACGATCGGCTTCTCAGCAGCAACGGACGGCAGAGGAACCGCAAAAACAATGAACATTAAAATTGTAATAAAAAAGACCAATCTTCTCATAATAACCCCCTCGTTTTTTGATTTGTACCCCTATCACTCAGTGATGTGCCATTGGTGTGACTATATGATAAGCAATAATTATGCCGAAGAGCGTGTCACCATAGTATATTAAATTATTTCAATGGGTTAATAAAGTAGAGCGATCGTATGTCGCACTGTCTCTGAATTATTCTTTCATTATTTGAAATTTTTTTTCAATTTACGGTCCATCGTACACGAAAAACCGGCAGGCGTAATCTTTATTTATTGGTTTTTACCGTAGGCTTCGGGGTTTTGGACTGGCTTATCTTCCTGATCTCTTTTTTCAGAAAACCTTCTGATACCTTTAACATTTCACTGGCTTTCTTCAAGTCCCAGTTCGTCCGGTTAAGGACCTGAAGCACATGCTCGTTCCTTATCTGCCGCAGGGTTTTCATAATTATAGATAAGATATACTGCAATTAAGATGCCAGCGCAGAATAAGGGGCATCCCTTATGGTGAATAAGGGTGTATGGGAATGCCGTATTCCTTGAGCTTCTGCCGCAGCGTGGGACGTGATATCCCGAGAAGCTTGCAGGAATTTCCGAGATGCCAGCGGGCGTGGCTTAGTACCTTCAGGATGTGTTCCTTTTCGATCTCCTGGAGGCTTAATATATTCAGAGCGTCCTTTCCCGCTGCCGCCTTGTCTTCCCTGCCAAGCAACGGAGAGATAAATTCATCGAGGATAACCTCGCCTTGCGTGGTGATCGCCGCACGGGTAAGGATGTTCTCAAGCTCCCTTACGTTGCCCGGCCAGTCATAATTCATAAGCCTGTGCACGGCCTTCTCTTCAACCCTTTTGATGCTCCGGTGCAGTTCCGCATTGATCTTCCTGATGATATATTCAATAAGAAGCGGGATGTCGGATCTCCTCTCTCTTAAAGGGGGGACATCGATGGCCGCTACGCTGAGCCTGTAATAAAGGTCTTCCCTGAAGCTTCCGCTCTTGACCATCTCTTTCAGGTCCTTGTTCGTCGCCGCGATTACCCTTGCATTCGATTTGAGGTTTTTTTCGCCGCCCACGTGCTCAAATTCCTTCTCCTGAAGGAACCGCAGCAATTTTGCCTGCAGCTCGAAGGGTATCTCGCTTACCTCATCGAGGAATATCGTCCCGTCCCCTGCAAGCTCGAATTTTCCTTTCTTCGAAGCAATGGCTCCGGTAAAGGAACCTTTCTCATGTCCGAAAAGCTCGCTTTCAAGCAGCGTTCCCACAATGGCAGAGCAGTTGATGGCGAGGAGGGGCTCGTCCTTGTAAGGGCTGTGATAATGGATTGCCCGCGCGATAAGCTCCTTCCCTGTGCCGGTTTCTCCCTGGATCAGGACTGTGACCATATTTTCCGAAAGCAGCCCTATGGATTTGAATATCTCCTTCATGGTCCTGCTCTTCCCGATTATCTTTCCCTTCTCGTACATAGACGACGGGTCAAGCGAGATCGCATCGGCGCCGCGCCTTAAGCTTCCGACCTTTAATGCCCGGTCGATGGCCTTTTCCAGCTCTTCAATGTCGATAGGCTTCGGGATATATTCGCAGGCACCAAGCTTCATTGCCGTGATCGTCGTCTCCATGTCGTGGAACGCGGTAATGATGATGATATTTTTCTCGCTGTGCCTCTGCCTGAGCTCCTGCAGGACATCGAGGCCATTTTTGTCCGGCAGGCGGATATCGAGGATCACTATATCGGGGCTGAACGAGACATTCTTCTTTATCCCCTCGGCCGCGGAAAGCGCGCAGCACACATCGTAGCCCTTCTCGCTCAGAAACATCTCAAGCGATTCGAGGAGGGATTGTTCGTCATCGATGATAAGTATCTTCTTTTTCCTCATGCCGTTTTCCTGGCCGGTATTGTGAGTGACACGTGTGTCCCCTGGGGCTTTCTCGATACCGTATGCACGGTCCCCCCATGCGCCTCCATTATCTTCTTTACGTTGGAAAGCCCGAGCCCGGTCCCTTTTTTCTTGTTGCTGAAAAATGGGTCGAAGATGTAAGGCAGGTCCTCCGGGCTTATGCCGGGACCATTATCAAGGATCTCAATCTGTATCGTCCCTTTGTCTTTTGCTTCGTGTTTGGTGATGATGATGATCTCGCCGCCGGCCTGCAGCGCCTCAACAGAATTGAGGATCACATTGATTATCGCCTGCTCTACCCTGTCATGGTCCAGAAGGATACCGGGGATATCTTTCCCGTATCTCTTTTTTACGCGTATGCCCTTTTCCTTCATCCTCACATCCACGATCTCCAGGCATGAATCGATAATGCCGTGAATGGAGACGGGGTCAAGGTTGATCCTTATGGGTTTCGCAAAGTTGAGCATCTCGTCGAGTATCCTTTCGAGCCTTGACGTTTCGCTGAAGATGATCTCCATGCGCCTCTTGTCGTTGCCGTTGAATTCCGTATTCTTAAGGATTATCTGGCTGTTCATCTTTACCGATGACAGGGGGTTCCTTATCTCGTGCGCCAGGGACGTGGTGAGCTTCCCTATGTGGGCAAGGCGCTCGGATTCCCTTATCCTCCGTTCGGTCTCCATCCGTTCAGTAATATCACGGCAGATCCCCGCTACCGCTTCTTTGCCCTGGTATATGATGCGTTTTACCTTGTTCTCTGTGGGGAAATGGCTTCCATTCTTGTGCCGCCGGTAATACATATAAAGGTCCCTCGCGTCCTCTCCGATCATCCTCTGCTCGTAGAGCCTCTTCACCGCATGCAGGTACTTCGGCGCCAGGAGGTCCGTGTACGGCTTCCCGATTATCTCCTGCGGGGTATACCCGTGGAGGTCGCAGAAGGCCTGGTTTGCGAAGACAATGTTCCCGTCCTGGTTCACAAAATAGCCGTCGTTGATCTCCTCAACGAGGACGCGGTATTTCGCCTCTGATTCCCCAAGCTCTTTCGTCCTTTCCTCCACCTCCTGCTCAAGGTTCTGTGCGTGGTTCCTTATCTGTTTTTCATGGAGAGACTGAAAGAAGTCGCTGAATTTCGTGATCGTGTAGAAGAGGCATCCGTTCAGCTTCTCCATGGCGCGGAGAAGCTCATCTCCCCTTAACTCCCTTACCATGACCGGGAAAAGCGTGGTCCTGTAAAGCTCGTATGCGTGCTGCACCTCTGAAAGTGCAAACCCGCCCCTAAGGCGGATCTGCGAGATCCAGTGGATATGGCAGTCTATCTTTGAAAAATCATTATCGATGAGGACCGCACAGCTTGCATCATACGCCGCGGCGACGGTAATGTAAAGCTCATCCCGCGACCGCCTGCTGTAGCGGCGGCTCACTGCCAGAAGGCGATCGATCCATTCCTCAATGATCCGGTCGCGGTACTTTTTCAGAACCTCAGCGGTATCCACAACGTTAGATTTTATCCTGTTACCGCTCCCGCGGTCAAGTAGTAACCCCAAATATTCCTTGTCATAAACAATATCTAAACCCGGATAAGTTATTAGCACAGTGTCGGGCTTCCCTTTAGCAAACCGTCGTGAGGCGAGGAAGCTCGGTCTTTTGCGAAGCAAAAGTTCCGAAGCCGAACGCGAGCGAATGTAGCCGCAGGAGCGAAATGAGCGTGTTTGCGGGGAAGAGTCCGACACTGTGCTAATCCTAATGGAAAATCCGGGCTAAATTCAAATATCAAATATTCAAAACAAAAGCCTTCTATATGTTTCGCTATTTGAACATTCGAATTTGTTTAGGATTTAGATATTCGTGCTTAGGATTTACTATCAGCTATGAGCCGCCTTTCATCGATCACCCTATCCCCAGGACGGCCTCGGCGTTCTTCCAGAGAATCTTCTCCTTTGCGTTGTCGGATATTTCCAGTTTGTATACCCTTTCTATCTGCTGTCTGATATCAGCCACGCCCGGCCAGTCGCTCCCGAATATGAACCGATCCTGGTACCTGTCGAAGTTGGGAAAATACCCGAGGAGCTTCCTGACCGGTATGCCGGCTATCCCCACATACATGTTCCTGTGCCTCGTGATGAGCCAGCTCGCGCGGTCGTACCAGAAAGACCTGCCGCCGTGCTCTATGACGATCGTAAGATCGGGGAATGCATCCGCCACATCATCGAGCAGCAAGGGGTCGGCATATTTTATCCGTGATCTCTTAAAGGATGATATGCCCGTGTGGAACATAACGGGGACCTTTGCGGATTGCGCCACTTCATAGAACGGAAAAAGCTTCTCATCGTTCGGATAAAAATGCGCATAGGAGGGAATAAGCTTGAAGCCCTTCATGCCGAGGTTCTTCAGCGCGTTCTCGGCCTGCGCATCGTAAGGCGTCTCGTCATAGAGGCATACAGCCCCGAAGGGGATCAGCTCTCTATGGCCCCTGCAAAACTCTGCCGTGTACTCATTGGTCACAACGCCGGATGTCACCGGGTTGTATTCGGCGAGCATGACGGTCCTGTCGACGCCCTGGGATTGAAAAAAAGAGATTACCGCTTCCGGCGTGATGTTCTTTCCAAACCTTTCGATGTATACGGGGTTGTGTTCCTCGAAGAATTCCGTCACCCATGGGGTCCAGTTTTCAACTGTACCGATGTGTGCATGAAAATCAATAACCTTGCTCAGCATAGCGAGGGTATTCTACCACGGCTGCCCGGGAAAGCAAAGAGAGAAGCGCCTCCGGTCTGGGATACATACATTAAAAAAGGCCCCGTATCGCTATGGGGCCCCTGTATTCAACGATATGGTCCTATCAATTCATGCAACTTCCTTTTCCTTGCCCTTTCTGACAACGGCCCTTTGCCCTTCTGGCAGGGGCGGCGGTACCGCCTCGCCGACGATCTTGGTGACTGCGCGGAACTTGGGAGGGCAGACCTCAAAGCACGTCCCGCATTTTATGCATTTGTCCTGATCGACAATATGGACCTGGCCCTTGGCGCTTATGATCGCCTCTACGGGGCATCTCCTGGCGCAGGTCATACACGCCTGGCACTTCTCCGGGTCAATGTAGTAAGAAACTACTTCTTTAAATAACTGATCAACCTCTTCTTTGGTGAAGACCTCTTCATACTTCTCATATTCTTCGTGGCCCTCGAGGCGCGTTGCCAGCTTCTCCCGTTTCGCTATCTTAAAATAGGGTGTCAGCCTTGTAACCTCTGCGAGCTTTGAATGCAGCCTATCCTGGTCCATCCCTTCGGCTGTGCCGAGCGGCCCCATCTCCTTTATCTTCTTCACAAAATCGTTGACGCTTTCGACAAAAACATTTGCCTCGGCGCCGGACATGAACCTGATCCTCAGTCTTTCCGGGTTAAGCCCTATATGCTCCAGTATCCTCCGGTAAAGAAGGACCATGTTGAGCGTATGGTAGTTCCCGTGCGTAACATAGTTGCATTCGCCAAGATGGCAGGCGCCTATAAACACCCCATCTATTCCCTTTGAAAAGGCCCTGAGTATAAATTCCGGATCAACTCTGCCGGAACACATGACGCGAATAATTCTCATTTCAGTTGTATATTGCAGTCTGGAAACTCCAGCCAGGTCAGCAGCTCCGTACGCTCACCAGTTGCATGCGAAGCCGAGCACTTTCGGTTTGAACTTAGATCCTGAACTCATGCGTTTCCACCTCCTTTTTCCATAATCCCGGCTTTATTTGCCGGCCGCTGCATCGATCTGCCCGATGATATCTTCTTCCGGGACGATTACATCGACCTCGGCCAGCAGCTCTTCATCGGTAAAATGCTTCAGTGAAATAGCCCCTGTGGGACACTTCGAGTTGCAGAGGCCGTCGCCTTTACAGAGGACAGGGTTTATTGTCGCCTTCTTTCCTTGTTTTGTATCGTAAAGATCCAGGGCGCCATAGGAACAGACCTCAACGCATGCACCGCACCCCATGCACCTCTTCTCATCGATCTCGCAAACAGAGCCCGAGGCTACGACGATATCATTTGCGAGAAGGGTTAACGTCCTGCCGGCAGCCCCGTAAGCCTGGTTGACCGTCTCCTGTATAAACTTCGGATAGTGGGCCAGCCCGCAGAGATAGACGCCGTCCGTCGCAAACTCGACAGGTCTCAATTTTACATGGGCCTCCTTGAAGAAGCCGTCTAAGCTCAGCGTCACCTTGAAGAGGTTGGCGATTTCTTTTGTCGCTGCCGAAGGGATAACGGCGGCAGCCAGTGCGACGATGTCGGCATCGAGCTCAAGCTTCTTGCCGAGGATATAATCCGTCGCGGTCACCTTGAGAACAGGCCGGCCGTCCTCTGCCTTGCCGGGCTCCACCACGGGCGGATCCTCCGGCTCGTAGCGGATGAACCTCACGTCCTTGCTTGCCGCTTCCCGGTAATGATCCTCTTTGAACCCGTAGGTCCTTATATCCCTGAAGAGGATGTAGACGTCCATCGCCGGGTTCTTCTCTTTGAGCAGAAGCGCGTTCTTTATGGACTCGCTGCAGCATATCCTGCTGCAGTAATTCCTGTCCTCGTTCCTGCAGCCGACGCACTGTATCATCACGAGGCTCTGCGCCTTCGCGACCTTTTCGTCCCCGTTGAAGATCTTCTCTTCCAGCTCAAGGTGGGTCATTACCCTCTCGTCCTGCCCGTAAAGGTATTCGGTGGGAGTATAGAGGTCGGCGCCGATAGCGAGGACCGCTGCGCCGTGCTTTATCTCTGTGACCCCCCGGTCGGACTTCACCGTGGTGACGAAGTTCCCCACATATCCCTTTGCCTCAGTGATCGTTGCATTGGTATACACGTGGATCAGGGGGTGCTTGTAAATCTTTCCTGCAAGGTCGCGCAGGTAGGCCTGCACGTCCAGCCCCTCAAGGGTGGTGTGGATCTTCCTCGCGATCCCGCCGAGGTCGCTGTCCTTTTCGATGAGGGAGACCTCATGCCCCTGGTTGGCTATGGAGAGGGCGCTCGTCATGCCGGCTATGCCTCCTCCTACCACCAGCGCCCTCTTGTCGACGGGCAGGTCAAACTCCTGCAAGGGCTTCAGGTGGCACGCCCGGGCCACCGACATCCTTATTATATCGTGGGCCTTTTTCGTGGCCTCTTCCTTTTCTTTTGCATGGACCCAGGAGTTATGCTCCCTGATGTTCGCCATTTCGTAGTAGTACTGGTTGATCCCCGCCTCCCTGAGGGTGTCGCGGAATAACGGCTCGAGGGTCCTGGGGCTGCATGCAGCGACAACCACCCGGTTGAGCCCCTTTTCCTTTATCATGTCCGTTATCTCCTTCGCGGAGTTCGTGGCGCACGAGAAGAGCTGTTCCTGTGAATAGACAACATTGGGCAAGGTTTTGCAATATTCGACCGTTCCGGGGACATCCACTATCCTTCCGATATTTGCCCCGCAATGGCACACAAAGACGCCTATCTTCGGCTCCTCCTGGGAGACGTCCTTTTCCTCCGGATATATCCTCTCCTTGGCAAGGTTCCCCCGTCTGTATTGAAGGAGCTCGCCGATCTGGGAGCTTGCCCCGCTGGCGCTGAAAACCGACTCGGGGATATCGATGGGGCCCTGCAGGGCGCCGCTCACAAAGACCCCGGGCCTGTTGGTTATCATAGGGTTGACAGGATCAAGCTTGCTGAACCTGTGCGCGCTGAGCTCAATGCCGTATTTCTTTGCTATCTCTTCTACGTCCTTGGGGGGATTCATCCCGATCGACAATACCACCATATCGAACTCTTCTTCTTTGACCCCATCGTCCGGCGTGGAATACCGTACGGTCACATTCTTCGTTACCGGGTCCTCTTTTACTATGGATGTGTAGCTTCTGAAGAAGCGAATGCCGGGAAGGTTCTCGGTCCTCTGGTAGTAGCGCTCAAAGTCCTTCCCGTAGGAACGGACGTCGTTGTGGAATATGGTGCACTTCGCCTCTGCGTCGTGGTCCTTCGTCAGGATCACCTGCTTCTGCGTATAGGTGCAGCATACGGCTGAGCAATAGCTGTTGCCGCCTTCGATAACCTGCCGGGAACCGACGCACTGGATCCAGGCTATGTTATGGGGATGCTTCATGTCGGAGGCCCGGAGTATCTCACCAGCATACGGGCCCGTGGAGCACAAAAGCCGCTCGAAGTCCATGCTCGTCACCACGTTCTTGAACTCCCCGTAGCGATACTCCTCCCTTACCTTCGGATCAAAGGGCTCAAAGCCCGGGGAAAGAATTATGGCCCCTACATTTATTTCCTTCTTCTCCGGCTCTTGATTAAAATCTATGGCATTATTCTTACAGACCGCCTCGCAGATACGGCATTTCTTTTCTTTCAGGTAAAGACAGCTCTCATCGATATAGGTGATAAGCGGGATCGCCTGAGCGAAGTATACATGGACAGCCTTGTTCGTCGATATCTCCTGGTTATATTGATCAGGGTACACGACCGGGCAGTATTCCACGCAGGTTGTACAACCCGTACATTTGTCCTCCAGGATATACCTGGGCTTTTTCGTTATCGTTACCTTAAAGTTTCCTGCCTCACCTTCCACGCTGCTGACCTCTGTGTAGGTGAGAACCTCTATGTTTGGATGCCGGCCGACCTCGACCAGTTTAGGTGCGAGTATTCACATCGAGCAGTCGTTGGTCGGAAAGGTCTTGTCGAGCTGGGCCATGTGGCCGCCGATGCTCGGCGCCTTTTCAACTAAGTATACCTTGAAGCCGGCGGTGGCAAGATCAAGAGAAGCCTGAATGCCGCTTATCCCTCCACCGACAACCATGACATCTCCAAAATTACCATCTCCAAGATTCTTGCAAAGTTGTTGAATATTTTCTTTGAGAGATATTACGTTGTCCACTTTCTATCACCTCATCGGATTTTTTATGCTACATCACTTCCTGTATGATCTCTGTGATGTCCTTAACTTCTATATCGTCGGCATGATTCGTGACCAGCCTGCTGTCCTCAAGGGCGGTGATACAGTAAGGGCAGGCAGTAGCCAGCACCTGAGCCCCAAGCTCAATGGCCTGTTCCACCCTGATATTGGAGAACCTTTCATGCTTCTCCGTTTCCGCCCAGACCCTGCCTCCCCCCATGCCGCAGCAGAGGCTGTCTACGCGCGCCTCGGGCAGCTCGACCAGCTCAAGGCCGGGGGTCTTCTGTAAGGCGCCCCGGGGCTCGTCATATACACCGTTATGCCGGCCAAGGTAGCACGGATCATGATAGGTAACCTTCTTCGCATACTCCTTTGAGAGCGTAAGCCTCCCCTCATTGACGAGCTGGAACACATACTGAGAGATGTGGATCACCTCAAAGTTCACATTGAACGCCGGGTACTCGTTCTTGAAGGTGTGGTAGCAGTGCGGGGAAGAGACGAGTATCTTCTTCACCCCGTTGTCGATGAAGGTCTTGATGTTCTCTTTTGCCAGCTTTCTGAATACTTCCTCGTTGCCTGTCTTGCGGATGCTTTCTCCGCAGCAATTCTCCTTTTCACCGAGGATCCCAAAATCCACGCCTGCCTTGTTGAGGATATTGGCCGTTGCCTGCGCCACCTTCTTCAACCTCGGGTCATAGCTGCAGTAGCAGCAGGGAAAATAAAGGATCTCCATCCCCTCTTTAAAGGTCTTTACGTTCAGGCCCTGCGCCCAATCTGCCCTTGTCTTCCGGTCTTCGTTGAAGGGGTTGCCTTGCGCCGTCAGCCCTGAGCTTATGGCGCGGTAAGGCTTGACGGAGCCGTGAAAAACGCCGTATCCCGTGGCCATCCTCCGCAGGGCTATCATGTCGTCTATCTGCTTTACGTCCCTGGGGCACCGCTGGGGGCACTTGCCGCAGGTGGTACAGCGCCAGATATCCTCGCGCTCTATCTCGCTCAAACCGAACGTGGCCTCCCGGATGAGCTTGCGCATGCTGAAATTTCTCACCTTGTTCCAGGGGCACACGGTATCGCACTTTCCGCATTGATAACAGAATTTGACGGGGTCTCCGCCTTTCTCTTTTACCTCGTCTATTACCTCTTTAAAGGGGGCTATGGTTTCCACAATATTTTCGTCCTTTTAATTTGTTGATCTTTTATCTGGTTCTTTTGCTTTTCACTTTTCACTACCTGCTATTCACTGGTTTACAGTGCTCTTCTGTGATATCCGGGAAACGGTATCCAGTATATTCTGCAACCCGTATTTGTCTACCATTGACTGCAGCCCGATCTCCACCAGCTCTATCTCAGATCCTTCCTCCACCTCCTCTTCCCTTTCCTCGTAAGTCAGGACATCATTGAGACACCATTCAACACACTTCGGCTTTTCCAGCGGCGGGTCCGACTCGCACATATCGCATTTCAGGGGAAGACCTGAATCGGGCTCCTTGAATATGTCCCTTGAGGGACAGGTAGCCCTGCAGAACGTGCACTCGTCATATTCCTTTCCGTCGATCACATATTTGTCCCTGCCCATGCATTCGGCGGGAGTATACTCTCCTGCGAATACCGGAAGCCATATGTCTTTCAGCGGGTGGCGGATTATCTGAATACGGGACCTTGCCGGATTAATGGTGCTGTATTTCGGCGTAGAATGAAAAGCGGAACAAACCAGCTCGCATCCCCTGCAGCCATTGCACTTATCTGCATCAACCTTGATCGTCTTGATTGTTTTCTTAATCTTGGCCATCTTTCAATATCCCTCTCTTTTCTAAGTCTTCTGCAACATAATCCAGATCCAGTTCATGCAATCTTTCTTTCGTAGGAATACCGTTCTGATCCCATCCCTTGAATGTGTAGTACGTTGATAAAAGATTTTCTTCGAGTTCGGGCCATCTCCTCTTCCAGTGGTCTTCGGGTGGCTTCTCGTCGGCCCTTGTCATGCCCCGCCTGTTGTTATATGCCCTGTGCAGATTCCGGCTCCTGTTGACTATTTTCTTCAGGCTTGCCTCATCCAGATCCAGCCCTGTCGCTGACGAGAGTATCTTCGGGTAATTGTGTATATGATATGGGGGCTTCAGGCAGAATGAGGACATGCCGGCGCAGACGCAGCAGGCATCGTCAATGTTATGGAGCATCTCCATCCAGTCAACGATTTCACTGCATATGTCAGGGGTCGGGAAGAATGGTATTGCCTTCTCTCCCCGCTGTTCCCACTCCAGTAACCACTGTTTCCACTTTTCATCGGGAAGCTGAGGCCAGTCCTTTACAAAGTTTTCTCTCTGCTCCATCGTGGCAAAAGCCGACTGGGGCCAGTTCCCTTCGATCTGGGTAATGCTTATCTTCTCGTTGGTAGCATACATGAGGTAATAAAGGGGATCAAGCGTCCCCAGTTTGAGAGGGAGTTGCTCGTGCTTCTTGATCGTATTATGGTCAAACTGCTCTGCACCGTTGCCGATCTTCCTGGCCGCACGGTAGACGCCGTCGGCGAGGACATCACCGATCCCTTCCCGGCGGGCGACCCTGTCGAGCAGCCAGACAAATCTCCCCTCCTTATCGGTCGGCGCCCCCTCAAAATCCTTGTCGGTAAGGATGCCGGCATCATAGAGCTCAATGCCGAATGCTACGATCTGCGGGGTCGAGAATGAATCCAGCCCGTACTCCGTCGCACGCTGCAGCGTTCTCCAGGCAAAGTCCAGATTGTCTACATAGGCCGCCATTGCATAGGTAAGTTTCCCGAAGCATTTCGCCATGTATCTCGGGGTATCCTTGTAGGAGATCAATGCCCCGCAGTGCTGCGGGCAGTTCATACAGCTTATGAGGCGCTTTATGCCTTCTTTCTGGACCTTCGGCCATTCTTCGGAGATCTCCTTGTCCCAGAAGCCTCTTCTCCTGGTGCGGGCGTTTCCCCACATGAAATTCTCGGTGTGCCACTGCTCGTCCGTGTGCACCATCTCCTGCGGCGACCCGATACCGGCCAGAATGGTCATGACGTCCGGAATGGGGTTTTCGTTCCGGAAGTTTATATACTGCATCATGTCCTTCATGTGCTGCATGAACTCTTCACCACGGGCAAGGTTTATATCTTTCGTTCCGCGGACCGCTACGGCCTTTATCTTCTTGTCACCCATAACAGCGCCGCCGCCAAGCCGGCTTGCGCTGGAACGGCCCTGCTCGATGGAGGCGGTGAAGCACCTATTCTCACCGGCTATGCCGATGGCAGCCACCTGGGCATTGGGCTGATTTACTTCCATCCGGATGAGATCCTGCGTTTCAAGGGCGCCCCTGCCAACCAGGTGAGAAGCGTCTCTTATCTCCACCTTGTCGTTGTTTATCCAGATATAGACCCACTTGGGAGACTTGTTACGAAAGATCACCTTGTCGTAACCGGCATATTTCAGCTCTGCCGACCAGAATCCCCCCATCATCGGATATGCCAATAACCCCGACTCGGGCGAAACGAAGGTAACAACGGTGCGATTGGCGCTGAAAGCCGGTGTGGCGTTAAGAACGCCGGAGCTGAATATCAGCATATTCTCATCGTCAAAGGGTTCGACCTCAGGCCCGACCCTGTCCCAGTGCAGTTTGACGCTGGTACCAAGGCCTCCCAGATGCGTCTCCATTACTTTCGGATCGGTCTCTACCCTTTCAATGTTTCCTGATGCCAGATCAATTTCTAAATTATAACCTGTTTCGGCATATCTCATTTTCAACTCCTCTACAATATATCCACATCTGCGTATTCAAACGCTTATACGCTTGTGCATAAATTAACAATTTAGCGGTGTGACTGTCAAGACAAAAAAGAAATATTTCACAAGCAGTACAATCCATATGCGCTGCACTCTTTACGACTACTTCAAGAAGGTACTCTTGGAAATTTAATGATAAGAAATGTTGCGACACTGGTCAAAAAGCATCCCATAACCCAATGGTCCTTGAAAAGTATAAAAAAAACAACAATCTATATCGATTGTTCACTTCTTGGATCTAATATGATATTATAAAGCCGATATTTGCAAAATTATTAACTATGAGGAATTATGAGAAGCAGAAATTCAACGGTATTTTTCGAAGAAGCACAAAAAATCATTCTAAGCTCTATCAGCCATCTTGGATGTGAAGAAATTTCCATCCTGGAGACGCCCAATCGCATTTTATATGAGGATATTGTAGCTGACACAAAAATACCTCCAATGGATGATTCGGCTATGGACGGCTATGCGTTAATCGCAGATGACACCCGCGGGGCATCAAGAGATAAACCCGTTGAGCTTAAAATTATAGGGGAAATACAGGCAGGCAGTTCCGCTATCGGCAAACAAGTCACAAGAGGAACAGCGATAAGAGTAATGACCGGCGCTGCAATACCGAAAGACGCTGATTCGGTAATCCGTTTTGAAGATACAGAAGAAGAGTCCGGCTATGTAAAAATATTCCGGGAAACGCTTAAATACGAATATTACAGGTTTGGCGGGGAACACATCAAAACAGGAGATAAGGTGCTCGGAAAAGGAGACCGGCTGAACTCTGCGGATATAGGCATCCTTACGTCACTGAATTATAAAACGGTAAAAGTATATAAACAGCCGACCGTGTCAATAATCTCAACAGGCGATGAATTGGCCGACATAGGCGAAGAAGCTCAAATCGGTCAGATTAGAAACGTCAATTCTTATACCTTATACTCGGAAACAAAAAAATATAACGGTCTTCCCGAGTATTTGGGTATCGTTAAGGACGCGTTGAAAGATATGAAGGAAATATTCTTGAGGGCCTTCAAATCCGATGTCGTGATATCCACGGGCGGCGTATCAAAGGGAAGGTATGATTTTGTTAAAGAGGTCTATTCTGATCTTGACGTTGACATACAGTTCGAAAGGGTTAATATCAAACCGGGCAAACCCTGTGTTTTTGGGAGAAAAGAGAACAAGCTAATCTTCGGCTTGCCGGGAAATCCCGTTCCGGTTTTTATATCATTTATTCAATTTGTAAGGCCTGCGCTGCTTAAGCTAATGGGCGCGACAAAGATAAATAAACCAATAATCAACGCGGTTCTTGAAGAGGATATCAAATCGGGCAGAGTCTATCATATGTTGGGGGGTCATTTCACCGTCAAGGATAATAAATTTTACGTATCAACAACGGGCAAACAAAAACCATCCATGCTCCGTTCAATGAGCAAAGCAAACTGCCTGATAATAATCCCGGAAAGTATCACAAAAGTAAAGGCAGGAGAAGATGTAGCGATCCAGTTGATTGAACATGGCGAGATAGAATAATAATTGACAATATGATCCACCGTGTATTAAGCAGGCATCCAATGATCGCCGGCAGTAGCGTTGTAATAAAGTTGTTGTCAATAAAACTACAGAAAATTGTTAATATCGAGGGTGATTGAAAATGCATTCGGAAGGGCTTCAGCCCGGCCTTCTTTTAAAGAGATCGCCGTTCCTTGCAGTAAAGCGGCTAAGCAACAATGAAGTACGGGTTTACAGCAAACTGCACGGCAATTTAACGTCCTTTAATTTTGACATCAATGAGGTCCTGAAGTTGTTTGACTCTCAAACCAATCTCGGAACAGCAGCGCCTAAGGTATCGGAGATCTGCCGGTGCGACCCCATGGCATTGGTCAAAGAACTATACGAAAAACGATTTTTAATAGAAGAAAATAAAAAAGAAAAAGATATTCTTTTGGAATATGTTGAAGCCATGAAGTATAAAAATAAAATTCCAAAAGTCTCTCATGTTACATTTTTGATCTCTGCCAAATGTAACCTGGCATGTAAAGGGTGTTATCACAATTTTTATGATTTCAAGAGCGCTGATATGGACAGCGAATTTGCAGGCCGGATCTTAGAAGGATTATTCCCATACCTGAAAAGGAGGGAAATTCCCGAGTTGCTTATATCCTTCCTCGGTTATGAACCCTTGCTGAATTTTGAAACGCTGAGCAGGATCTATGACCAGGCATGCAGCATGGGCGGGGGCTACGGCATAAAGACCTTTTTTAAAATATTCACGAATGCCTTTAGTGTAAGCGAGGAAATATATAAGTGGATAGAACAAAATAAGTCTACGCTGGGGATTAAGGTCAGCCTGGATGGAATAAGGGAAGATAATAATAAAAGAAGAGTGGACCTCGCAGGCAGAGGGACCTATGACATAGTTATTGATAATTTGAAGCGCATAATCTCTACCGGCGTTGAATGCGGGGTTTTAATAGTCCTTAGTAAGCTGAATTTTCCCAATATCGAAAAGTTTGTAGATGAAATGGCCGGGATCGGGATAAGGAACATTACTGCAAATATATTTTGCGGCCAATCCAGGGATGAGCGGCTGATAGAGCTGACAGAACAGGAGAAGTTCGAAGCCATAAAAAGAATGGATATGGCAACAGAGAGATACGGCATCGAATTTGACGGCGAGTGGAAATTTACCGTTGTGCAAATGATAACGGGTGCTCATTTTTCCTGTCCGGCCGGAATAAAGCAGCTGGTCTTTTCCGCAGACGGAGCTATCTATCCCTGTCAGCGGTTCGCTGGAACAAAAATGCGTTTCGGGACATATGAAAAAGGTTTCTGGGAAACATTGATCGACGGCCAATGTGGAAGTTATGATAATTGGACCACTGATCTTTATAACGGCGTGATGGAGAGAACAAAAGAAGAAAATGCAGACCTTACCGGCTGGAGCTGTCCTTTTCTTCCGTTTATAAGAGGTGAATGCATAGGCAAAAATCTCGAAAGGGAGTTGAATAAATATCTTCTTGAATATTATATTACGCGGCCTTTTAGCAGAATACTCTCTCAATCACCCATGGATTGTTCCAGTCATTGACCGTCTATTTCAGCGATTGAACATAGATTACCGATCCCTCCGGAAGATAATCCTGACCTTCGGGTATTGATGCCACTGCCGTGGCCTCGGCTATTGAACTCAGGCGGCTGCGCTTTTTCATTGGATAAAAGGCCGGCAACCCGTCACCAGGCTCAAGAGTGCCGAAGAAGAAATCGGTCCAGTCCGGATCGCTGTCCCTGATTTCAGAGACAAGCCTGGCATTGATTACGGGCAGACCAGGGTTTGTATGACCGGATAGGGCCAGAAGTCCGGGCAACGCGATCTGCAGGAAGCCCATCAGGTTGGAAGGCGGTCCGCCGGGCAGTACAAATACCGGTTTTTTATTCAGTGTGCCAAAGCCGACTGCCTTGCCGGGCCCCATCCGAATCCGGTGGAAAACCTCCTTCCACCCAAGCCCTTCAAGGACCTGAGCCACCATATCGTAGTCTCCTGTCCATGCCCCTCCGCTTGTTATCACGGCATCCGTTTCATCAGACATGGCTTTTATAGCGCTGGAGATGGCATCGTAATCATCTTTTACAATTGTTACGCGGGTCTTTATCTTATACCTGTTGCACCATCCTGCCAGCGTTATGACGTTGCTTGCGTAGACCTTGCCGTACGCCAGAGGTTTGCCGGGCTCGACGATCTCGTCGCCGGTCCCGATAATCCCTGCAACGGGGTTTCCAAAGACAGGGACAACGCTGTGTCCGGCCACGGCAAGGAGGCCTGCCATAACGGGCGATATCTGCCGACCTGCCCGGAGGATACATTTCCGGAATGTTACATCGCTACCACGGGGAAGGATGTTCTTGGGTTCGGCAAAGCTCTCAATCAACACTTCATTGCCTCCCTGTTTCGTAAATTCCTCGGCCACCACGGCATCAGCCCCTGCGGGAATGCGCGCGCCCGTCAGCAGCCTCACCGTTGTCCCCGGCTTGACGTGAATATCCTTTTCACCTCCTGCGGCCATGGAGCCCAGAATCAGCAGTCGCACAGGGTTCTCGACGGTTGCTTCAGCTACCTCACGGGATAGCACGGCATATCCATCTTTACGCGAAGTATCCACGGACGGGGAATCCACCAGGGAATAACTATCGGAGGCGGCTACGCGGTCTACACTATCGATCAAGGCAACGTTCTCAGCGGGAAGAGGCTTGATATGCTCTAAGGTCAAACGCAAAGCCTCCTTTAGGCCGAGAGACATACCCTTCATTGTTGCCTCCTTCTGATCCGCATCATCCTTAATATATCTTCCTGTCTGCACGCGACGCGGCGGCGCTCAGTAATGGCTTCTTGCTTTCTCTCATTGTATGCCTCCTGCGTTTGATTAATATTAGATAAACATAAAGATACTGTCAACCTCATTGTATAAATCCCTGAGCAAAACAGATCGACCGGCGTCCCGGCATTTTGATTTTCCTATGGATTACTGCTATTCTTTATGAGGCGTGAAAGGTTATAACCAAAAGGAGGCTGCATTAATGAATGTGTTGAATGTCCCTGTGGCTAAATATACCCTTCAGGGTCATTCCCCCGCGAATGAACATGTGGCAATGGAAGAACCGTTGGAGATATGTATTGATGGTGAGCCGTTTTATATGACGATGCGCTTGCCCGGGGAAGAGATACCGCTTGCCCTGGGCCTTTGTTTTACCGAGGGAATTATCCGTTCCATGGACGATGTCTCGGGCGCAAATTATTGCGGCGATCTGTCTGCCAATAAGATCAATGTCTTTTTGAGCGAAGAGAGGAAAAGCAGGCCTCCGCTCCCGCAGAAGCAAAAAAGGTCTGTCACATATTCGAGTTGCGGCCTATGCGGGTCAGACATGATCGAAGACCTGGGTAAATCGATAGAAAAAATAAAAATAAAGACAACAGTGGAATTCCCAAAACTTTCTCAAATGCAACAGGCCGTTGTCGAGAAGCAGGATGTTCATCGCGCGACAAGGGGGACCCATGCGGCTGGAATATTCGACGCACAGGGCAATCTCTTATCTTTTGCTGAAGACGTAGGGAGGCACAATGCCCTCGATAAGGCGATCGGGAAGATATTGTTTGAACGAAGAATCCATGAGGCGGCAATCGTTCATTTGAGCTCACGGCTCAGCTATGAAATGGTTATGAAAACTGCCAGGCTTGGGGCAGAGATCCTCACCGGAGTGTCATCCGCCACGTCACTCGCAATTGAACTGGCAAGCGCAACGGGCATTACTCTTATCGGCTCCTTCAGAGAAAATCGGGGCAATGTCTTTACGTACCCGGAGAGGCTGCTTATTCTGTAACTTCTATTCCTGTCCTTCTTGCTGATTCTACTGCTTCCCTGTTTGTCCTGTTTCGTCTGTTTTTCTACTTCTCATTTTTCATTTCCAGCGTACCGCTGGCTTATTCAGCCCTTCTGCGCCATCCGTGCAACAGTGGCCGCCACCTTTTCCAATCCATATTTATCTACCAGTGATCCCAGCCCTGTCTCCATTGCCTTCATGTCCACCCCTTCTTCTACCTCTTCTTCTCTTTCTTCACATGTCAGGGCGCCGGTTATGCACCACTTAACACACAAAGGCTCTTCTTCACCCTCACACATGTCACATTTAACAGGGAGGCCGGAATCAGGTTCTTTGAAGCGGTCTCTGGACGGGCACACGGCCCTGCAGAAGCTGCATTCGTCATATTCCTTTTCACCAATCATATATTTGTCCCTGCCCATGCATTCGGCGGGAGTATATTCGCCCGCGTATACAGGGACATATACGTCTCTCATCGGGTCACGTATCATCCTGATGCGTGACCTTGCCGGATTGTTGCTGCTGTATTTCGGGTTCGCATGAAAGGCAGAGCAGATAACCTCGCATGCCCGGCAACCGTTGCATTTATCAAGATCGATCTTTATTGTTCTCACTTTTTTCTTTTTTTTCTCTCCCATGGCAGTCACCACCTGTTCGATTTATCTCTTCCCTGTTTCCGCAGCGATCCCTTTGTCCGGAGCGGCTTCATCATCTTTCAAAATGCCTCTCTTCAGAAAGTCTTCGGCAACATAGTCCAGACCCAACCCCTGGAGCGTTTCCTTCGTAGGGATGCCGTCTATATTCCAGCCTTTGAATTTGTAATATGTGTCCAGAAGTTTCTCTTCAAGCTCGGGGAATCTTTTCTTCCAGTGGTCTTCCGGCGGCTTCTCATCGGCTCTCCGTAGGCCTCTTCTTACATTAATAGCCCTGACCAGATTTCGGTTCCTCCTGTATATCTCCTTCAGTTTCTCTTCATCCATATCCACTCCTGTTGCAGCCGAGATCAACTTCGGGTAGTTGTGTATATGATAGGGAGGCTTAAGAGGGAACGACGACAATCCGGCGCACACCCCGAGGGCGTCGTCGATGAAGTGCATCATCTCCTGCCAGTCAACAATTTCAGTAGCTATTTCAGGGGTCGGGTAATATGGATTTGACTTCTCTCCCCGTATTTCCCAGTCAAGCACATATTGTTTGAACTTCTCATCCGGAACCTGTGTCCAATCTTTTATGAACTCTTCCCTCTCCTCCATGGTCACAAAAGGCGATTGGGGGAACTGCCCTTCGATCTGGGTAATGTTCATCTTCTCGCCGGTACAATACATGAGGAAATAAACGGGATTCAGCATCCCAAGTTTGAGAGGAAGCTGTTCATGTTTCTTTATATTATTATGAGCATATGCTTCTGCGCCCTTGCCGATCTTTTTTGCGGCCCAATAAGTACCGTCGGCCAGGATGTCCCCTATCCCTTCCCGCCGGGCAATCCTGTCGAGCAGCCAGTAGAACCTCCCCTCGTTGTCGGACGGGCACCCTTCAAAATCCTTGTCGGTCAGAATACCGGCATCATAGAGCTCTACGGCAAAGGCCATAGTCTGCGGCGTGGAGAATCCATCCACCCCGTACTCCGTAGCGCGCTGAGCGATCTTGAAAGCAAAGTCCAGGTCTTCGACATAGGCCGCCATCGTGTAGGTGAGTTTTGAGAAGCATTTCATCATGTAGGTTGGCACTCCCGGGAGGGAAATTATTGCCCCGCATTTCATGGGACAGTTATAACAGCTTATCAAACGCTTCCGCGCACCCAACTGGGTCTTTTCCCACTTCTCTTCTATCTCTTTGTTCCAGAAGTCTTTCCGCCGCGTACGGGCATTCCCCCACATGAAATTCTCGGTGTGCCACTTCTCATCGGTATGCTTCATCTCCTGAGGCGAGCCAAGCCCCTGTAGAATCGTCATTACGTTCGGAATAGGCCTTTCTTCCCGGAATTTTATATATTCCAGCACCTCGTTGCAAAGCTGTAAAAATTCAGCAGGCCGGGCAACATTGACATCCTTTGTTCCACGAACTGCTATCGCCTTTATCCCTTTGTCTCCCATGACGGCGCCCACTCCGAGCCGGCTGGCACTGGAGCGTCCCTGCTCTATGGAAGCCATATAGACCCTGTTCTCCCCGGCAAGGCCGATGGCAGCCACCTGCGCATCCGGCTCATTCAACTCCTTTTTTATAAGCTCCTGGGTTTCAACAGCTCCTTTACCCTTCAAATGACCAGCATCGCGTATCTCTACCTTGTCGTTGTGTATCCATACATACACCAGGTTCGGGGATTTGCCGCGAAAGATCAGTTTGTCATAACCTGCAAACTTTAATTCCGGTGCAAATACCCCGCCCATCATTGAATATGCCATAAATAAAGTCTGGGGAGAGTAGGTAGCGACAATCGTCCGGTTTGCACCGGGAGCAGGCGTGCTGCACAAAAGACCGGTGCTGAATATAAGGATATTATCTGGTGAAAAGGGATCAGTTTCGGCGGGAACTCTATCCCATAATATTTTAGCATTCGTACCGAGCCCTCCAAGATGAAGCTCCGTATCTTTTGGGTCGGTCTCTACCCTCTCAATGGTTCCTTTAGTTAGATCAATTTCTAAATTATACCCTGTCTCTCCATACCTCATTTTTACACCTCTTGTTTACCACTGTATATTTGGTATATAAAATCTTTCTTTGTCGTTTATTTAGCTCTATCTTATTGATTAAATTTAACAATTTGATAATTGATTGTCAAGGGGAAAAAATGAAAAAATTCACATGCTACATAACCCTTCGGCTATGCAAATTGTAACCAATTATTACTAATTGTCCCTTATGATTACTAATATGGATGTTATTGTCAAGGAAAATTATGCTTGTGTACCGGAAATCATATTCAAGTTCTTGGTCGGTCTTCCTCATGCGCCATTTTTAATAGAGTTTCTTTGAGATATTCTTGCAGGCAGCGGTCGTCCAATGGGGACAGGACATGGCCGCAGGAATAGATGAACACGCTGTGCGGAAAGCGGTCAAAAGCGGAAGGGCTTTACCTTTCCACTTTTGACCGCCAAGTAATATTATGAAAAAATATCGACGTTAAAATACGAACAGGTCGAGGCCTCCCATCATGTTCACAACAGCGCCTGTCATATAGTCACTTGAAACAGCGAAAGCCACCGCATCGGCAATCTCCTGCGGCGTGGCGGGCCTGCGGACGGCGGTCTTCTTCTCGACCTTTTCGCGAACCGGCTCCGGGAGGTTGAAATAGCCGTCTGTTGCGGATATGCCGATCAATACGCAGTTTGCCGTTATGTTGAAACGGGCGCCTTCGAGGGCCGCCGATTTTGCCAGCGCGATCAGGCCTGCCTTTGCGGCGCCATAGCTCGTCTGCCCGGTTCCTCCGAGGACTCCGGCAACAGAGGTCATGTTGACGATGCGGCCCCACTTGTTGGCGCACATATCTTCCCATGCCTCCTTGATGCAATAGAATGCGGAATTGAGGCAAAGCTTGACCTCATAATCCCATTCCTCGATGGTGGTCTTGGTTATGCTGATATTATGGCCCATCAATGCCGCGTTATTAATGAGGATGCTTACGGGCCCCATCTCTGCCTTGATGGCTGCGAAGGCCTTCTGAACGCTCGGGTAGTCGCTCGCGTCCATCTGGACCGCCATAGCCTTCCTGCCAAGGGCCTTGACCTCGTCCGCAAGCTTTTGAGCTCCATCCATGTGGTGAAAACCTGTTACGACCACGTCTGCTCCCATTTTCGCCAGCGAAAGGGCGGAAAATCTCCCGATGCCTTTTGGCATTGACGCTCCGGTTACCAATGCAAGCTTACCTTCTAATGACATTTCTCCCTCCTTGATGTGCACAATTTTTTATATATTCGCTCAGCCTTCGGCAAGAGATCAGTTAATGTATATAGCACCCGGCACAGGGGTTGTCAATTTTTTGCGATCGATCAACTGCCGTTAGGAGCCTCGCCTCTCAACGCGTCGATCAGTACCCTGCTCACCTGCTGGTGCTGTTCCAGAATATCGTATTGTGCATCCTTCAGAAGCCAGCGGCTCACCATGTGCTCAAGAATGCCCAGAACCAGGTGGCGCAGTATATAGATGTCAACATCCGTTCTGATGACGCCCTCCTTCTGCCCTTCTTCAAGGATGTCCCACACCGAACGCACCGATTGTTTGAGAAAGTCATACGTCTCCGTCTTGGCAAAGCTCCTGTTCACCCGCAGCTCAAGCATCAACAGCCTTCCATAATCGGGGTTTGTCTTAAAAAAATAAAGAAAGTACCATACGAATTTCCGGATCTTGTTGAAGACCCCCGAGATCCCTTCCAGGTGCAATGCTACCTGGCTGCGGAATTCGTTCGTTTTCTCGACAGGAATGGAGAAGAAGAGGTCTTCCTTGTTCTTGAAATACTGGTAGATGGTTCCATTGGCAACACCCGCCCTTTGAGCTATTTCAGAGATGCTTGCGCTCTGAAAGTCTTTCTTGCTGAAGACCTCAATAGCTGCCTGGATGATGTCTTCTCTTCTGGCGACCTTTTTGTACATGACCTGTGTGCCCAACGCCTTCTGCAAAGATCGACTTACTCAATTATGCCGGCTGCCGCGGGCCGATGCATCGGACTCCTGCCGCTTGCAGTAACCATCGGCATACAGGGCTGCGCCCAGGGCCGGTATCAATGCAGGATCCCATTCAGGGCCGGTGGCCAGCCTGCTTACCTTAAGGATGCTTTCTACCAGGCTGACTATTCCTGGATTCCTGGCCAGCCCTCCAATGATGACGAAATCCTTCTTCATGCCCAACCTGTCTACCAATGTGCTGATCCTCCTGGCCATAGCGTAGTAATAGCCTGCTATCAGCTCTTCTACCGGCACCTTGCTCCGGATCAGATCCAGCGCTTCGGACTGCGCGTATACGGCGCAAAAATCGCTCAGCTTTGGAAATTTATCGGACCGGAGCGCGATCTCTGCCGTCTCCGCCAGGTCTTTCCTGACCAGGCCTCCGAACGCCTCCATCGACCTTCCGATGCCTGCTGCGCATTTGTCGTTCCAGAGGAATGCGGTTGCCCTGCCCTTTTCGGTACAGTGAATTACCTTGCAGCTTTGCCCGCCGGCGTCGAGCACCGTGCGGACCGACGGGCCGCATACCCGCAGCGCCCCTGCAGCGGCGCATGCGATCTCCGATACGGCTTTATGCGCAAAGGCCGCCTGTACGCTCCCGCGGCCGGTCGCGACGATATAATGGATATCTTCCAGCTTTAAGCCGGTTTTGTTGAGAGCCCCGTTCACAGCGTCCAGAGCCGATTCCTTGGGCGTCCTGGTTGCGACCTGAGAAGATGCATAGGGTTGCCCGTCAAGCAGCAGCAGCGCCTTGGACGTCACCGCCCCGATATCAACGCCCGCCGCTATCACCTTTGCCTTCGTCCAATCCATCTGCTTATGTACTGAAGCATGTTCGCTCATTTTCCACCTCCGTAACTCACTACAGCGCCTATTGCGCCCACATACTCAGGAAGGCTCACCACGCTCACCTCTCGTTTTATCAGACGCTGAAGGTGGTTAATGACCGCTTGAGACCTGGCCAGCCCTCCGGCTACCACGATCTCTTTTGTCAGGGGCATGCAGGTGGACATGGAAGCAACGCGCTCGACCATGAACCTGGTGACGGCATCTGCTATATCCGCAGCGTCCGCGCCCTGGCACATAAGATCAATGGCATCTGATTCGGCGGAGAGGGCGCACTGAATGGCAACAGCTATACTTTTTGTCGACTTAAGCGCCAGCCGGGACAGCTCTTCCTCGCTAACCCCCAGCAGCTTCGCCATGCTCGTGTAGAAGATGCCCAGGCCGTCAGCGCATTTGTCGTTTTGAATGACGTCCAGCAAATCCCCGTTCTGGTCATAGCTCATCGCCTTATGCACATTGCCGCCGATATCGATGACCGTTCTCGAGCTGCCGTTAAGGAAAAAAGCCCCTTTTGCATCCGCTACGTATTCGGGAACCGATGCGGCCGGGTCAAGAGCCGGTGCCTTGATGGCATCCCTGAATATCCCCGTGGCGACGATGCCGTTCAGCGCGCCTCCGGAAATACCCGCACTTCTCAGGGCATCATTTAACGCTGCCCGGGCAGCCGCCGCCGGATCACACGCCGTGGGTACCGCGGCATAACCAAGGATCTCCCTGCCCTTCATTATTATGGCCTTTGTATTGATGTGGCCTGCATCCAGCCCGGCGAGAAATTTTTCGTTATTCACGGCGTCACCCCCTTTATTACTTCAACAAGCGCATCCAGCTGCGCCCGAATGTGAGCTTTTTGCACGGTGGTATCAAGCTCAAGCTCCGTCGATGGAATTCCCAGCTTATCGACGATGGGCTTCAGCGCCACGACGTCCATCGGTTGAGGACTGCAGAACCTCTGGTAGAGGAACACCACCCCATCAGGCTTGAAGTCCTCGATGAACTGCTGGACGAACCTGAACCTCTTTTTCTCTCCGGTCCCGGGGACGGTATCCTTCGCGGGACAGGGGATCTTGCCGATGTATCCCTCGGCGAGCGCCATAAGCTTATCCGGCCTGCCCTCGGGCACCTCGAACCAGAAGTACCTGGCAGCCGTACAGGAATCAATGAAGATAAGGCTTGCGTCATAACTCAGTTGTTCCATCAGGTCGAAAATCCCCAGGTCGTCGCAGGCGCCTCCCGTAACCATCAGCCGTACCGCTAGCGTCGCTTTGCCGGGCGCAGCCTCCAGCCTTTCGATCAGCTGCTTCAGCATGCCGTTGCATTCCTGCTTGTCCATAACCTGAGAGGCCAGGGTCGCGGCGGCAACCTCCGGGCCTGTTATGGGCGGCTTGTCATGCCTCAGGAACTCCCAGAGGCGCTTCAGGAGCCTCCGGTTGTGGTTATAGACCTTGATCGCGTCTTCCAGGTCGTTGTCCGTCACAGGCTTTTTTGTAAGCTTCTCGACGAATTCCTTGAACTGTGCAAAAGACTCTGTCATGAACCCGCCGGCAGGCTTCGTGTGAATGATATGAGGGTACTGCATGAGGTAGCTTCTGTCCTGGAACCCTGCAAACCTCACCCATACGTTGAACGCTTCGCCCATATGGATGCAGCTGCTGCTCGTAACGACCAGGTCTAAGTAATCATAATTGCCCTGCAGCCCCTGATAGGCGCAGTCATGGGAAAAGGAGCAATACGTTTCATGGATATAGCCCCTCGTCATTGCCTGAGACTCATGGGACGTAAGGATCCTCAACGGTACGATCCCTGCTGCGTAGAGGATCTCCTCCGGGACATGGGTGCACATATATCCTGCCAGGAGCCGCCCTTTCGCCTTAAGGGACCTGGCGTATTCTGGTGTATTCTCCGTTATATGGCGAAACCGTTCGATTATTGCATCTGAGCCCTTTTTCTCCATCTGTCATGCACCTCCTTTCTTATGCGCTTCCATGAGATGTACGAACAACTCCGTTTTCCGCTGGGCGCCCGGCAGGTCCATTTTCCGGACATCTACCTGGTCGGTATCATATTCAACGGTCGGGATCTGGTTTTTGAAGATACGCTGCATCGCTATATAGCCGTTCCTGAAATCCGTTTCGCAACTGCGGGAAGGCGCAAGCAAAAGCCCGTCAGCCCTATACTCTGTCACCATCGCCTTTGCCATCTCTTCAAGCGCCCAGTACGATCTCACTCCCTGCCAGGTTGGCCAGCCCAGGACTATTTTGGCCAGCTCGGTTATGGCCTTTCTTCTGGTTGACAGGTCAAGCTCGTCAACCCAGGCAGGGTCTATGGGTTCCCATGTCCACTTTCCGTTGACGATCCCCTTGAAGTTGCCGCAGGTGCCGAATGTATAGACCGAGGCTACGATCTCGGCCCCGACGTCTCTCAATATCCTCGCCATTTCCGGATGGCCGTAGGTGTGCGCTATCCCGAAATATACTATCCTGAAGCGCTGGTCAGGGGCCACGCTCTCTCCTGTATCAACCATGTGCTTCACTTCCTTCAGCAACGTCTCGTATATGCGCACGCTCTCATCGGTCGTCCTGTCCACAACGGCCGGCGGGAACAGGGCTATGAGGCGCCGCTCGTCCAGCGGCGCCGGGGAATGCATGTTGAGCGCGCATATATTACCCCACAGGACAAGCACCTTGATCTCGTTCCTCACCGCCTTGACGAACAGCTCATCGGAAAACTCCCTGCCGGTTACTCTCTGGAGCCACTCTATGCCGGCCTCTATCTGTTTGGAGACGTAGTTGACGATCTTCGGGTCTTTCTCCGCATTCCCCCCGCCGATCATGTCTATTGCATACATCGGCACGCCGCCCAGGCGCCTTGAGACCTCCTGGTACCACTTCGAATGCTGGCTGCACAGGTGCGTGGTCCAGATCACGTCCGGCCTCGGATATCCGTCCTTGATCGTCTTATCGGTAATAGCCATCTTGTCGCGGATCACCTCGCCAACGAACAGCTTGAGGTAGCTGCACGAGTGAAATCCAAGACCGCCTGTCTCGGCGGCAATAATGTCCTCGCGGCACTCTGCGGGCACCGTCCCTGCCGCTGACGCCGAGTGAGGTTCGCCGCCTATCACGTGTATGTCTTCGCCCAGCCCTTTAAGGGGAGCGAGCGGGCTCCAGGTAGAGCCCATGCATCGCAGGCCATCCGAGGCATAGAGATAGTTCCTGTAGCAGTTGTTCTGGTAATTCTTCACTTCGCCCCACGTCGTTATGTTGTATGCCATCTAAACCTCCTGTCCAAAATATATCAATATCTTCTTTGGTTGGTACCAAAATTGAATATGATTCATTTTTATTATTTTAAACATCAGATGTCAAGTATTTTTTTCTTTATTTTAAGCTAAATATTATATTGAATTTTGTTCATGTTGCTATACAAACAACTGGCGTAAGCCGGGTTGAATGCCTATTGGGTCATAAAATATGAATTATGTTCATGTATTGAGAAAAGGGGTTGCGAATCATTGTATGATGTTAAAGAGAAAAATGCCGGGAGGCTATTCTATATAGGGGCATTTCTTGTTTTCCCGGGCAAAGCTGCAATCCTTCCCGCAGGGCTCCATCCTTATCGTCACTTCGCTTTCGGCGATAAGCAAATCGATATCTTTTTTAATATCCGAGATCACCGAATGGCCTTTTTTCAGCGGGATGTGTTCGGGCATAATGATATGGAGGTCTATAAAGCGCTTTCTCCCTGCCGTCCTGGTCTTCAGGTCTTTAAAATTGCAGTATTTGTCCATGTGCCTTGCAAGGACCTTTACGACATCCATCTGTCCGGACTCCTCCATAGAGGCATCGAGAAGCTTCATAAAGGCCTCTTTAAGAAGGCGGGCTGAAGGAACTGCGATAACGCCGCTCACAAAAAGCGTGGCGCCGGGGTCGATGTAATCTACCATCCTGCCAAAACCTGCACGGGTAGCAATTATTATAAGGAGGAACGACAGGGTGATCGCCGTTGAGATGTACCCTTCAAGCTTAAAGTGCAGCCCTTCCGCCTTCAACGCAGGGGAAGCGCTTTCCTGCGACAGCTTCAGTATGTAATATGACCCCCAGAAATTGATGGCAACGCCGACGAGGCTGCAGATGAACCCTATCCATGGGGCCCTCACCTCTTCCACCCTGATGATGTGCATGATCGCCTGAAAGGACATGGCGAGGGCGAGGCCGACGAGAACGACCCCTTCGATCACCTCGGACACATTCTCGATCTTTCCATAGCCGTAGTTATGAAGAAAGTCCGCCGGCCTGTTCGAGATCTTGATCGCGTAATAGAGGATGACCGAAACGGCAAGGGCGACGCAGGATATTCCCAGGTCAGCCGCTATCGCCAGAGAATCAACTATGACGAGAGCGACCACTTTTATGATGCAGAGGGCTATATTCGAGAACAGGCTTACCTTCACGGCAAGCATCATATAGTGGTCTTTATTCATGCGTCCTTATTATATACCCAAAAGTAAATTAAGAAAATATTTACCTTCTATTATGTAAAAAACAAAGTTTGTTTTCAACCTCACCCCTGTGTTATATGATATTCAGCGACCAGGAGGCCACCATGAAAGATCATACCAACGAAGTTTCCCTGACGATCTCTTCTGACAGGCAGTTCCTCCCCCTCGCCATGTCATTCACGGAGGCATCGGCAAAGGCGTTCGGGCTCGAAAAGACAGACGCCCTGAAGCTCACCCTTGCCTGCGAAGAAACATTCACCTATATCTGCAGCATATGCAAAGAAACTAAGTCCCTGGTAATGAAAGCGACGAACGGCCTTTATTACGTCGGGGTACAATTTCTTTTCCGCGCCGCTGATTTTGACCCCGGGGCATTCAACCTCACAGCCCAGGCTTCGCCTGAAGATGAGAAGGGGCTTGATGAGATGGGGCTCATCATCGCATCAAGGTCCGTGGAGAGATTTCAGATCTCTCACAGCCCCGAGGGCGTAAGCCTTGTGCTGATAAAAGAAAAGTCATACCCCCAAATGCCGGAGATCACAATGCCCGAATTAAAGCCCCTGAAAGATTTTACCATCACATCCCCTGACCCGGGAACGCTGAAACTGTTTGCCGGGCAGATCGTGCACAGCTACCCGGACCACCTCTATCCCAGGGACTTTCATTTTCCCGGCAAGCTCGTGGACATGGTCGCAAGCGGCGAATACGGAGCGGCGGTAGCGATCAGCAAGGAAGGGCTGACGGGAGGGGGAGTGGCGTGGTTTCGATCAAGCGGCAAGATGGTCGAGGTCTTCGGCCCTTATCTCTTCGATCAACCCCCCCGATCATCAGCTGCGGAAAGGCTCATCGATGCCGTCGTAGAGGGCCTGGCAAAGACCGACACATTGTTTCTCATTGTCATGTACGCTACACCGGAATTACCTGCTGGCTATTTTGAACCGCTGGGCACCATCGACATCTTTAAGAAGGGTTCGCCTCCCGCCGCTATCACGGTCTACTGCCGGCAGCTTAAAGAAGACCCCGGGAGCACGGTCTGGTTCCACCCGGAGATTGAAGAATTCCTTAAAAAAGAGTACCGGCGGCTATATTTTGCCCGTCATATGAAGCCCACGGAGAGCGCCGGCGAGGCCCGGCCCGAACATTCGGTGTTTGCCGCGAGGTTCGTCAAGGCGCAGAATACCGTAATCCTTAACGCCATATGGGATGGAATTGACTTCGCCGACAACCTCGATCGCCACATCAGCACCCTGAGCGGCGAAGGAATACCGAACATCTTCTTTGAGATCGACCTTGCATATGCGTGGCAGGCCAACCTCATACCATTGCTGCTTGGCAGGGAGTTCGTCCCAAGGCTCGTCCTGCCCTATGCCGGGGAGGGCGATGTAGTGCTTTTCCAGCAAAGGAAAGGGCTGTAGGCAATGTTCGTCGTCCCTCTCGACAGCCTTGTGCCGGATTATGTCAAGACATTCGAGGCCTACATCCCGAGCAAGCCCGACCCTGAGCTGATGAAGCTCTATGGGTGCGACCGCCTCTACCGCCTCAACAACAACGAGAATCCGCTGGGGCCGCCCCCCGGTGCGCAGGAGATCATGCGCCTCTTCCCGCCTCCCAGGGCAGGCCTCTATCCGAGCGGGGATTCCTACTATATGCGCTGCAGGCTCGCTGAACTATACGGCATGGACCCCGACCAGTTTCTCTTCGGAAACGGCGCGAACGAGGTGATAGCCTTTGTCATCAAGGCATTCTGCCAGGAAGGCGACAATATCATCACGGCCGACAAGACATTCGCTGTCTACGAGTGGGTAGCGACATTTTCAGGCTTCGCCGCCAAGCTCATACCGCTCAAGGACTTCGGGTTTGACGATAAGGGCATGCTTGACGCAATCGACGAGCGGACAAAGATACTCTTTGTCTGCAACCCGAATAATCCCACCGGGACGTACTGGAGCGAAGAAAAGCTTCGCGGCTTTCTCGACGCCGTCGCGGGCAGGCAGATCGTCGTCATCGATGAGGCCTATTGCGAATTCGTTGAAAAAAATGATTACCCCGACGGCATGAAGCTTATCGGCGAATATCCCAATCTCGTTGTTTTCCGGACATTCTCAAAGATGTACGGGCTTGCAGGCCTTCGCATCGGCTATCTCACGGGGAGCATGGGCGTGGTAGACGTGATACGGCGCACCTGCGTCGTCTATTCCGTAAATACCGTAGCCCAGGATGCCGCCCTGGCAGCGATCGACGACATCGACCACATATGCCGCACCCGCGAGGTCGTAAACACCGAAAAAAGATACCTCAAGAAAGAGCTCGATGGGCTGGGCCTTGAGACGCAGGTCGGCGAGGGGTGTTTCATTATGATCAGGCTGCCCATGAGCGACACCCTCGCCTACCGGAAACTCATGAGAGAAGGAGTTATGATACGGAGCATGACAGGCTTCAGGTTCCCCAACTGGATACGCGTCAGCATCGGCAAACATGGTGCGATGGAGGCGTTCGTTGAGGCATTGAAAAAGGTCCTTTCCGGGTAACAGGCTATGAAGAGAGAAAAGCAAATACCGTTCAGGATCGGCGAGGCGACGCCCCGCTGCGACGCCCGAACGAAAGTAACGGGGCAGGAAAGATATGCCGCGGATTATTATGGCGATCATTTCTTTTGGGCAGGCGTGAAAAGGGCCGGCATCCCGCACGGGAAGCTGATAAAGGTGCACACAGAGGACGCAAAAAAGCTCAAGGGGGTCGTTGCCGTACTGACCTCGGAAGATGTTCCCGGTTCGAACAGGGTCGGGATAATCAGGGGAGACCAGCCTGTGCTGGCCGACAAAAAGATATGTTATGCCGGCGACCCTCTCGCCCTCGTGATCGCCGAAAACAAAGAGACCCTGCAAACGGCCCTGGCGCTTATAACCTTCGATCATGAGCCGCTGCCCGGCGTCTTCGATGTGGAAGAGGCGTTAAGAAAAGACGCCCCCCTGGTCCACGAAGACAGCCCCGGGGGAAACCTCCTCCGCCTCGTTTCTGTGGAGACGGGCAAAGGAGCATCCGCCTTTGATGAATGCGATGTGATCGTTGAAGGGGTCTTCGAAACGCCCTTCCAGGAACATGCCTATCTCGAGACAGAGGCCGGGTGGGCATACCTGGACGATAGCGGGCAGCTCGTTGTCGTCACCGCGACGCAGACCCCTTTCCGCGACCGGAACGAGATGGCGCCCGCCCTCGGCATCGACGTGGAAAAGATCCGCGTCATCGTTCCTTATCTCGGCGGGGCATTCGGCGGCAAAGACGGGATAACCATTCAATGCCTCCTCGGCCTCTCCGCGCTTCATACCGGCGGAGTGCCCGTAAAGATGTGGTGGGGCAGAGAGGAGAGTTTCCTCGCGAGCGTAAAGCGCCTTTCCGCAAGGATGCGCTACAGGCTCGGGGTAAAGCGCGACGGCACCTTCCATGCCCTTGAGTGCAGGGCATACTTCGATACCGGCGCTTACGCGGGGCTTGGAGAGACCGTTATGACCCTCGGGCTGGAACATGCAGGCTCCGCTTATCGTATCCCGAACGTGAGCATCAAGGGGTCGTGCGTATACACGAACAACGCGGTCGGCGGGCCTTTCCGGGGATTCGGCGTAACCCAGGTAACGGCTGCCATGGAGCGGATCGTCGATATGGCAGCGCAGAAACTCTCCGTTGACCCGCTGGCGATCCGTCGCGTCAACGCGGTGGAAAGGGGGGATAAAAACTGCATCGGCGTCACGCTCACGCATTCAACAGGGATAAAAAAATGCCTTGCCGCCCTCTCGGATCATCCGTTGTGGCGGGAAAGAGAAGGCTGGAAAATGAAGGCGGGTCAATTCAAAAAGAGGGGGGTCGGGATCGCGTGCATGGCGCACGCCATGGGCTATCCGGCTGTAGTGCCTGACTTTGCGAACGCGAAGATCGAGTTTACCGGCGAGGGAAGATTTCGCATCTATGCCGGAATAGTAGACATGGGACAGGGCAATGCGAGCACGTACGCTCACATCGCAGGCGCCTTGCTGGGCCAGGAAGCAAGCGCATTTGAGCTCATCCAACCCGACACGGAACGGACATTGCCATCAGGCTCATCCTCTGCCAGCCGCACGACATACGTATACGGGAATGCCCTTGTCATCGCCGTGGAAGATCTTAAAAAAAAGATCCTTGACAAGGCATTGCGCCTTTTCAGCACGGCGCAGGCTGAGGAGCTCATGCTCGTCCCCGGAGGCATCAGGCACAGAAAGGACAAAAAGAAGGTATCTCTCAAGGAAGTGGCAGGGCTATTCGATGAGTCAGAAAGGTTTTACACTGCATATTTCAGGTCGCCCGCCGCGACGGAGATGCTGGACCGGATATACCTCGGCCCCCACATCATCTTTTCATACGGTGCGCACCTCGCATATGTCGAGATCGACACGCTGACAGGCTGCATAGAGGTAACAGGGTACCTTGCCGTTACCGATGCGGGCAATGTCATCAATCCGCAGGCATATGAACAGCAGATACAGGGGGGGATCGCACAGGGCATCGGGTTTGCCCTCAGCGAAGACTACAAGGCTGCAAACGGGCATGCGGATACGAACAGCCTCGCCACCTACATCATCCCCACGGCGATGGACGTGCCTGATATGCTGTCCGTCGCGGCGGATAATGCTGAGGAGACCGGGCCCTTCGGTATGAAAGGCATCGGCGAGATCTCGATCAGCGGCCCTGTCCCTGCGATCGCCAATGCCGTTGCCGATGCCTGCGGCATCAGGATAGGCCGAAACCCGATCACGGCAGAGAACATTTTCCGGGCATTATGGGAACAAAACGATCAGGAGAGACCGCGTTGAAGATATCTTTTGTTCTGAACGGAAAGAAGAGAACGGCAGATGTTCAGCCTGATATGAGGGTCGTTGACCTTCTCAGGGAACACCTTCATCTCACCGGCACCAAGGAAGGCTGCGGCTCGGGCGAGTGCGGCGCCTGCACGATCCTTGTTGACGGCGAAAGCAGGCTGTCCTGCCTCATGCTCGCCGCGCAGCTTGAAGGAAAAAGGATCACAACCATCGAAGGGCTGTCAAAAGGGAAAAGGCTGCACCCCGTGCAAGAGGCCTTTGTTGAGAGCGGCGCCGTGCAGTGCGGCTTTTGCACGCCCGGCATGGTGATGACAGCCGTTGACATGCTCTCCCGCAATCCGGATCCTTCACGGGATGAGATCCGTGAAGGCATAAGCGGCAATCTCTGCCGCTGCACAGGCTATCAAAAGATCGTCGACGCGATAGAGGCCGCCGCAAAGGATAAAAGCAGATGAGGCGGGCGAGAAAAATAATTGGAGAGGGAACAGATGGCGCGTGAGGTACTGCTGCCCCACACAATCGACGATCTTTGGGAGATCATTCGTTCAGAACCGGGGGCGCGTTTGTATGCCGGCGGGACCGATCTTTTTGTGAAGCTCCGCCCCCAAGCTCACTTGCCTTCCAGCTCCCCTGGTACCCTGGTCTGTCTCGACAGGATCGAGGAACTGAAAGGCATCCATGAAGAGGATAGGCTGGTCTGCATCAGGGCCTGCACAACCCATTCCGAGATCATGTGGGACCCTGTTATCCGGCGGCACTTTCCCGTTCTCACCAAGGCGCTGCGCCTTCTCGGCTCCCCCCAGGTCAGGAATATGGGGACCATCGGCGGGAATATCTGCACCGCATCGCCTGCCGGCGACACGCTCACGCCATTGTATGCACTGGGCGCTTCCGTTGAAACCCGCTCATGCGACAGCGGGCGGCTTATGCCCCTTAAGAGCTTCATCCTCGGCCCTGGCAAAGCTGCCCTCCAGGAAGGCGAGGTCCTTTACGGGATATGGATAACAAAAGACCTTGACTTCAATATCCATCACTTTGAAAAGGTCGGGCAGCGCAAGGCGCTCGCTATTGCCATTGCAAGCATGGCCGCGCTTATAAAGCTTTCCGATGAAGGGGTGATAGAAAAGATCAGGCTTGCCTGGGGTAGCGTCGCGCCAACGGTCGTTGCTTCCCGGGCCATCGAAAATGCACTCACCGGCAAACCATTGACGGAAGACGTTCTGCGGGATGCCATGCCGCTTGTGGCTGATGCCCTGTCCCCCATCGACGATGTGCGCGCCTCCGCCGGATACCGGAGGAGGGTAGCAGCCAACCTCCTTCTGCGTCTGCTTCAGTATAGCAATACAGGGTTCGAGGGGCCGAGGGTCCAAGGGACATAAGAGCAGTATGCCAGGCTTTGTCTGCAGGCCGTATATCGTATTTCGTATATCGTATGTCGAGATTGTAAAGAAGGCCGTTCAAATATCGCCATGAACTATGGGCCGCCTTTTATGCCTTACGCCTTGCATGGTCCTCGCCAGTATCCGGCATCGAGCATCCAGCATCTGGTCTGCTATCAGCCATGAGCAACATTCTGGCTACGGCCCTATCGACTGTCGCGGCATCGAGCGAGACTTCCCTGTATATGCCTTCAACGAGCGGTGCATCGAGGCGCTCGAAATCCCTTTCCATGGGGGCAACAACCACACCGCACATCTCTATGACAGCCGGGCTGACAACAACCCGTTCTTCGCCCTTCCTGAAGAAGACATCGGGGCGGTGTTTTGCGCGGGGGAAGACCAGGAGGCGCCATGAGCCTTCTTCGCATGATCCGGCGATGTTCATCATGGGCTCTTCGCCAATCCCGAGAGCCTCTTGCAGGACGGTCAGAAACTTTTTAAAAGCGCTCCCTATGGCCGCGCGGTTATCCCCTGTGAGGATCACGATCTCCCGTCCCGCGCCAAGGATCCGGGAGAGAGGGATGCCGCCGACCTCTGCGAGCAATGCCTGCCTTTTCTCTTCGAAGATCACTTTCTCCGCGGGCATCCGTCCCGACGGCACTGCCTGGAAATGAAGGTGGTCGGGGGCAGATGCGCCGCATTTCGGCCCATTGTAAAGGACCGTCCATCCCGGACCGAGATCGGCAGCAAGCCGGAGGAACGAATCTATGCTGCCCGCGATATTCTGGGGGCTGTGCTGTATATGGGTGACCGTGAGGTGTGAATGGAAGACAGGCCGTGGATTGCAGAGGATCAGGTGTTCACCCCGGTAAAGGATGCCTTTCTGCTCCGGCGGGAGGTTCTCTGCACAGAGAAAGCACTTTCGGGCATTGATATCCTGCCGGTCCACCGATGCCAGGGTATTTATCGTTCTTCCGGGATTATGCTGGAGGCGGACGGCAAACCCATCGCACCCAAGGCCTCTCACCCGCACGCCCTTCAGCGACCCATACGCCTCCCCCAGCTCAAGCCACGAATTTTGCTGCTCGGCGATAAGATCATCACAGAGGCGCTGGAGATTTCCTCCATCAAAGGTGGAATATATCTTGTCTGCATTCATTTGGCCCCTGCATTTATCTTCTTCCTCGCCAGTATCTCTTCTGTCCTGATCGCATCCTTAAAGGCGTCGTTTTTATTCGCCGCCTCGATCGTGAGCGCCGCGTCGGTGTTTCCCGGCCAGCGCCTGCAGAGATAGAGACTCTCAAAGATCCTCCCGATGTGGTATTCCCTGCAGATGCGGAGCGCTGCCGCGTAGTCCTCGCCGTAGCTCACGTTCAGGAATCCGATCCCGCGCATGGTCTCCGTATCGAATGCCCGCGGCGCCCCGAGGCCGTTTATCCTGAGCGCGTTGTTGTGCCCGTTTGCATCGGTCCATTCGCGGTGGTCGATAAGGCCTGGGGGCATCTCCTCCAGCCTTTCGTTGACGATGGTATAGGAGCCGACCACCATCGCATACCTGCCTTCCCGGAGCCTGTCCACGATCTTCTGCAGGCTGCGCTCATTGATGTAGATGTCGTCCGAGTCGAGCTGCACCGCGTATCTGCCGCAGTCTCGAGAATAGAGAGCCTCGTTCCAGCAGCCGCCTATGCCGAGGTCGGTCCTTGCCGGGACAATATGCTTCAGGGCCGGGTGCTGCGCAGCCATGCCGGACAGCACGGCCGTCGTCCCGTCCGTTGAGTGGTTGTCCACGACAATTACGTTGAAAGCAAAATCCGCCTCCTGCGTCAGCGCGCTTCTCACGGCATCAGCGATAGTGCCTGCCCGGTTTCGTACAGGGATAATGATGGATGCCTCGACCGGAAAGGTCTTTCGTTCCTTTCTCGCCTGTTTCAGATTATTTGGCGGCAGGTAAGCGCCGATCCTCTTCAGGTGGTCCGTGAAGACCGTCTCCATCTCCTTCTGGACAGCCTCGTTCCGTGGATCAACGTACGAGAACAGCCTGTCGTCGCCTGACAGTTCGTCTGCCGCAATGACTGAATAGAGCGGCTCTGCCATGTGGTGGACCGGGTTGTCGATGGAAACCTTCAGGCGAAGGTCATAAAGGCCGGCGTGGCGTACATCAGGAATGGCCCCGTATCTTTTCAGTGCATCCCTGACAACAGCAGCCGAAAAGAGCATCGCGGCGCCGAAATCAAAATCATCGCGGGCGCTCCCCAACTGGCAGTCGTTGAGCGGATGGAGCGCCCTCCCCTTCTCTCCGTCATCGTAATAGTCGGAATAGACAAGGCCCGCCCTGGTCAATGCCGCCGCCTCCAGCATCCTCTCCAGCGCCTCCGGCTCCATGAGGACCTTCCCCGGCCCCGGTAAAAAAAGAATATACTCCGTTTGAACGCCATCCAGGATCATGCTGAGCATCCGCTTTGACTGGATTGGGTCTGCCTCAATGAGGCGATGTCTTGGAGCGTCCAGGTGAACCGGGTGCTCGCTTACAACAATAATGTCCTCAACCAACAACGATCCTGCAAAAGATCTCAGGGACCTTTCGAAGAGAGGTCCGGGAGTATATTGGCTGATCAGAACAACCTTTTTCATTGCCTACATATTAGCATATCCCTGGCTGGCAAGCATTACCTCTTATAAAGAAAAAGGACATCGGGCGCCATGTGCATTTTTCATTGCTTTTGAATGAACATTGTACAATAATTACCGTGAATCAGACGCAGGGCATATAATAATCGTTGCCGGCTTAGGTGCGATAAAAAACTATTTGCCAAAAAGTAAGGCAAAGAAAATGATGGGGGAGTCTTAATGAAAAGGATTATGAACCTTTTAGCATGTGGAACGGTCATCCTGTGCCTTTGCCTTGTTTTGCAGGTTAAAGCTTCTGACGACGCTTACGGCGCAGCCGGCACTTCGAATCTGAGCGACAAAGAGCTTACTCTTCCTAAGATGCTGGCCCTTGCAATACAAGACGAATATCTGGCGCGGGGGGAATACCAAAAGGTAATGGAGAAGTTTGGCAGCCGGCGACCATTTTCAAACATCATCAAAGCCGAGGAAAGGCATATTGCATGGTTGAAACCGTTGTTTGTAAAGTATGGCGTAGCGCTGCCACCCGACCGTGGGCTGGAACTCGCTAAAGTACCGTCCACTTTCGCGGATGCGCTCCGGATAGGCGTAGATGCTGAGGTGGCGAATATTGCTATGTATGAACGATTTTTAAAAAAAGATCTGCCTGATGATGTCAGGGATGTGTTCAACCGTCTCCTCGCCGGGTCAAAGAATCACCTTGCTGCATTTAAAAGGGAAGGAATATCACGATAATTTCCGGATGTGGAAGTAAAAAATGCCCATCCGGTTAAAAAAGTACAAACTCTGAAGTTTAAGGAACGAATTTAGGGGACGTTGTTGCATTTGTTGCATTCTTCTTGACAGGACCTTCCCCATACGATAGATTCTCTCTATGCCCCGTCATGCCCGGCTTGATATATCAGGCGCGCTACATCATGTAATGATAAGAGGACTAAATAAGAGCGCAATATTTGCAGACGATAATGACAGACAAAGGTTTCTTGAAAAATTGATAGATTCAGTCATAAAGACTAAATCTTTGATTTATGCCTTTGCTCTAATGGACAATCACGTTCACCTGCTCATAAGAAGCGGCGCTGAAGGTTTAAGCACTCTCATGAGAAAGCAACTTACCTGGTATGCTATCTATTTTAATAAAAGACACGGAAGAACAGGCCATCTCTTTGAAAATCGGTACAAATCGATTCTTTGCCAGGAGGATACCTATCTCTTAACCCTTGTTCGCTATATCCATCTCAATCCTGTAAGGGCAGGCATCGTAAAGGACATGCATTCATTGGACCGTTTTCGATGGTGCGGTCATTCCCTGATCATCAAAAAGGATGAACTTCCCTGGTTTGACAAAAATCTGATACTCAATCAGTTTAGCACATCATATAAAAAGGCAGTTATTGGTTACCATAATTTTGTCGAAGAAGGATTCACAATGGGAAGGAAACCAGAGCTCGTTGGAGGAGGGTTGGTCAGAAGTCTCGGGGGCTGGTCAAAAGTACTATCACTTAAGGGAAGGGAACGATATAAGTCGGATGAGCGCATCCTCGGGAACAGTCACTTCGTACAAGAGGTCCTGAAGGAAGCAGATGAGAGGCTTCGCCGTCAGCTAAAGACCATATCACCAGGGAAGACTATAGAAAATATTATTGATGAAGAATGCTCAAAAGGTAATATCAATCCAAATGAACTAAGAAATAGGGGCATGCGCAAACATATCACTCTCTGCCGGGCAAAGGTTGCCTTAAGGGCAATCGCAGAACTCGGTCTTTCTGCAGCGGAGGTCGCCCGCAACTTAGGTGTTACCACTTCCACAATTACCCGTGCAATAAAGAGACTAGAGAAAAGAGAAAAGATATAGTAATGCAATATATGCAACAACGTCCCTAACTTTTGGCGGGCCGGATTGAAGTTCTGAAAGACGTCCCTCATGGGATACTTAACTGCCCTTTGACAAGGGCGCAGACAATGTATAAAGTTATGCTATGCCGTTATCGGGCCAAAGAACATGGCAAATTCACTAAAAGGAGGCGCATATGTTTACAGTGAGCGAAGAGGCTTCTGAAAGGATCAAAAAGTTCCTGGAGGGGCAGGAAGCGCTTAAGTCTATAAGAATCTTGATGACTGAAGGCGGATGGAGAGGTCCATATCTCGTGATGGCCCTGGACAAGCAACAACCGGATGATGAGGTCTTCGTCGATAGAGACGTGACCTTTCTTGTCAAAAAAACACTTTTTGAAAAGGTAAAGCCTATACACATCGGCTACACTCACTCCACCCTAGGCTTGGGTTATACCATAGAATCAAACCTCGGGAAGCTGGCGGAAAATGTCATGGCGGGATGTTCCGACATTTATGCAAACTGCAAAGACGTACCTGTTTAGAGCGGGGAAAGACAAGGGGCAGAAGGACGTTCTTCAATTGTTCAAAAGCAAGTATTTGACGGGCCGGATTGAAGTGCTGAGGGACGTCCCTCACGGGATCAAATTAATAATTTAATGGGCGTCTCTAAAATACGCATTTAATGTTTTTTAATTCGCACTAATTTTGTCAAGTGCATTTACAACGTCGATCCCCCAGAGTGTTGTACCTTTTCTGAAAGTCATGCCAGGCGCTATTCTGATTACCTTTCCAGATTTCGTATTTATATCTGAATTTTTAACAGCAACCCAGGAACCATCCGGTTTCTTCTCGAAATCTTCAATCATAATTTTAGCAATTTCGTCCATATATCACTCCTCTTTACTTTGGGATTTGTAGAATTATGATTGGTCCAATTATATTCAATACCCAATGCCAATGTCAAGACTTTTAGGGGGCAGGCCCGTGTCACCCCGCAGCGCGCTGCGGGGGATCATCCCTATTGAAGAAGAAGTACAAATTCTGGAACAAAAGACCGCATAACCCGGTGCTGCACAAAGGGCGTTGCCTCTGGCTGAGGTCTGTGCTATATGTTAAAAGGAATAATGATAAAAATGAACTATGAGATAAATTGAAAGATAGTGGGGGATCAAACATATGAGACTTACGGAAAATATTCATCTGCTGAGATTGGATTTTAAGATAAATCTGGATTCACATAAAGTAATCGAAAGGTTTGTAAACTGCGTAATCGTTTTCGGAAACAAGATAACCTTGATAGACACAGGCACAAAAGGCAGCGCGGCCGATATATTCGACTACATAAAAAAGAACGGTCGGGATATCGCTGAGGTAGAAACAGTGATTCTGTCCCACTCCCATCCCGATCACATAGGCTCTGCCGCTGAAATAAAAAAGATAACAGGATGCCGGGTTTTAGCACATAAAAATGAGCGAAGCTGGATAGAGAACATTGAAGCTCAGATGCAAGAGCGGCCTGTCCCGGGTTTTTTAGATATTGCCGATAGATCCGTGAGAATAGATAGATTATTAGACCATGGCCAGGTGATCGAAGCAGGCGAGAATGTCAGCTTGAAGATCATTCATTCGCCCGGCCATTCCAAGGGCTCCGTAAACATCTTGTTCCCCGAAGACAGGATACTATTCACTGCCGACTCAATCCCTGTAAAAAATGATATCCCCGTTTATGATAATTTCTATGATCTGATGAACTCTTTGCATCGCATAAGAACAAATCCGGACTACGCCATCCTGCTGACTTCCTGGAACCCGCCGCTTACTGACCGGGAAGAAATAGAAAGGTTTTTCAATGAAAGCGAAGGTTATCTGAAGGCATTGGATGAAACGGTGAAGGGCATTTATATCGGAGAAGAGTCCGGGGCGCTGGAATTTTGCAAAAAAGTGATACTAACATTGGGTTTGCCTGATTTTTATGTAAATCCTGTTGTTGACAAAGCGTTCAAGGGACATAGAAGATGAATATCGGGATCATTGGCGTAGGAGGCGTTGGAGGGTACTTCGGGGGGAAGATATGCAAACTTGTTCCACGGAAAGATGCCGATATCTTTTTTGTAGCAAGGGGCAGGCATTTAGATGCGATCCGGAAGAACGGCCTTTGTGTCAGCACAGCTACAGAAGGGGAATGGGTTTGCAGCCCGACATTAGCCACTGATCGCATTGAAGAACTCCCGGTTCTCGATGTCTGCCTGCTGTGCGTCAAATCCTATGACCTTAAGGATGCTGTCTCCCGGCTCGGCGATAACGTTTCACCGTCTACCCTGATAGTCCCTTTGCTGAACGGCATCGATATCTATAAAAGGATAAGAGAAGATCTTCGGGCCGCCCAAGTCTTGCCGGCTTGCGTCTACGTGGGGACTCACATTGAAGCCTATGGGAAGGTAGCTCAAAAAGGCGGGGCATGCAAAATTTTCCTTGGCAAGGATCCGCGGGCGCACGGCCCGGCCCCGAACCCGGTCTTCGATCTCTTCAGGACCAGCAGGATCAGTTATGAGTGGCTTGAGGACGTCTATCCGGAAATATGGGGAAAGTTTGTCTTTATCGCAGCCTTCGGCCTTGTAACGGCCGGCTTTGACAAGACAATAGGGCAGGTTATGGAATCGGCCGCCCTGAGCGGTTATGTCCTGTCTGTAATGAACGAAGTCGTTCAGCTTGCCGGGAAGGCCGGCGTCATATTGCCCGAAACGATCGTCGCCGACTCCTACCAAAAGGGGAGCAACTTCCCCTATGAAACAAAGACCTCCTTCCAGCGCGACGTTGAATCTACCGATAAGCCGGATGAGCGCGATCTGTTCGGGGGCACCATTCTTCGTCTCGGCAAACGATTAGAGGTCGATACTCCTTCTACAAAGGAATTGTGGGATCTTCTCAGCCGCCGCAAACCGTTTAGGGGATAAAGTAAATAATGAAAAGGAGGTTGCCTGTGAACAACAAAGAGCATGCCGACCTGCTGGAAAAGCTATCCGCTGTTCTTATCCGCTGTTTTTTTCTGTCTTTGGCGCTTCTATGCATCTGGCTCATTTTCTTTTTGATTGGTGGAAGCGCCGGCTACAGCCTCCATTCGCAGTGGTTCGAGCTGAGCAGACACGACTATGACGTATTGAACTATTTCGGGATAGCATTCACCAAGATCTGCGCCATAATCTTTTTCCTGTTTCCCTACATTGCGATCAGGCTGGTGCTGCGCGGGATGAAGGCGTGATGCTGGATGTTCGATGCTGGATGTTCGATGCTGGATGCTTGATGCTGGATGCTTGAGCAATATCGAATTTTTAAGCACGGAGCGCTAAACAATATCAAATGTCCGAAACAGATGCATGTTTCTTAATGTTTTGAATTTTGAACATTTGAATTTGTTTAGTGCTTCGACATTAGTGCTTAGGATTTCGTCTTTCATTCCGATATACTATATACGATATACGATATACTGTCGGCTGATCGCTTGTAGCCGGTGCCTATAGCCGGGTGCAGTCTCTTGCGGCATGTGCTATAATTATATATATCCTGAAGGCTGGTGAGGTTACCATATGTTCCCGATCTGATAGTCTTCGGGATCCATCTCTGGCGTGTCCAGAGTAAACCTCGCCAGGTTTCGGGATAATTTCTGCAAACATCGTAATACAACCGCCACTGGACATCGCAATGAAAGATGCGGATCAATGAAGGGGGGGCGCTCGCGTAAGCCAGGGAAGCTGCCATCGCCCTTTGCTGTATTCGGAAAGGGAATAAGGTTTGACAGGCTCACGTTTTCCCGTTATCATCTTTTGCAAGATAGTTGCGGACAAGAAAATGAGCAAAGAACCTATGATAACCGTGGGCATCATGGACCGGCAGGTCGAGGTTTCCGGCATCCTGAACGGCAATTTTCATGTTGATGGCTTCGGCGACCTGTCCGGCAGCTTCTCTGCGAGGGCATCGGACGGCGTTATCGCACTCAAGGGCACTGATGGCCGCGATGTTGCCCGTTCCCGGTCTGTCAAGCTGACGCCGCACGGCGGCTCTACGTTCACGCTTTTTCGCGTGACCATAGGCATCAGTTTCCACTGGGAAAGAACTGAAAATCAGACCTTTCACGGAGACCTCGTTCTCCGGCCCCGCGACGACGGGACGATAACCGCCATCAACGAGATTCCCCTGGAAAACTATTTGAAAAGCGTCATCTCTTCTGAAATGAATGCTGCCGCGCCCTTTGAGTTCCTGAAGACCCACGCGATCATGTCTCGAAGCTGGCTCCTTTCCGTCCTCGGCCGGAAAAAAGAAAATAAAGAAACACTCGCGGCGGCGGCAAAGCTCGCCGAAAGCGGCGATGAGCTTGTGCGCTGGTACGAACAGGAAGACCACGACATATACGACGTGTGTGCCGATGACCATTGCCAGCGCTACCAGGGCATCGCAAAGATCCTTTCGGGAAATGCGGAAGCGGCCGTTCTGGAAACCTTCGGAACAGCGATCACGTATCAGAACGAGATATGCGACGCCCGTTATTATAAGGCATGCGGGGGGATGACGGAGGACTTCGGCACCGCGTGGGAGGACAAGCATGTCCCCTACCTCGTCAGCATCACAGACGCGCCGTCACGATACAGCCCCGTGAGGACAGAGGAAGACGCCTTCGCGTGGATCTTCTCGAAGCCTGAGGCGTATTGCAACACAGCCGACATGGATACCCTGGCAAAGATCCTCCCTGACTTTGACCGCGAGACACATGATTTCTTCCGTTGGAAGGTCGAATATGCCCGCGAGGAACTGGAAGGGATCCTGCGGGAAAGGTCGGGCCTTGATTTCGGAACGCTGAAGGAGATCAGGCCTCTTCAGCGAGGCCCTTCGGGGCGGATCTTCCGCCTGCAGATCATCGGCTCTAAAAGGACCATGACCGTTGGAAAAGAGCTCGAGATAAGGCGCTGGCTCTCCAGGAGCCACTTATACAGCAGCGCCTTTGTTGTAACAACAAAACAGGACACCGGCGGGGAAGTTAAGCGGTTCATCTTCCACGGCGCAGGATGGGGCCACGGCGTGGGTCTCTGCCAGATCGGCGCCGCCGTTATGGCAAGCAAAGGGTTCAAGGCCGGGCAGATCCTGGCGCACTACTTCCCCGGCACGGAATTACGAAAGGTATATTAATGGAGCGAAGGTTTAAGACTGCTTTCATTTTGGGCGCAGGATTGGGCGTGAGGCTCCGCCCGTTGACCGATCGCTGTCCGAAACCGCTTCTGCCTGTAGGAGGGCGGCCCGGCATCACCTATGTCATGGACCATCTCCTCGAAGCAGGGGTTGATCGCTTCATCGTCAATACCCATCACATGCCGGAGGCCTACGCGCAGCAATTTCCCGGCAGGCAATGGCGTGGCATACCCATCACCTTCCGTCACGAGGCGGTGCTTCTGGAGACAGCCGGCGGGCTCAAAAACATTGAAGACCTTATTGACGAGGATGAAGCGATCATATGCTACAACGGCGACGTGATAACGGACTTCCCATTACAGAAACTGATCAACGATCATGAGGCGGCACGGCCTGACGTGACTATGGCGCTTCGGAGCAGCGGCCCTATCCTCAACGTGAACATCAACGAACGCGGCGAGGTCTGCGATCTCCGCCACAGCCTCGGCGACCCGGGGAGGCAAAGCTGCCTTTTCACAGGCATCTATACTGTAGAAAAATCATTTCTCCGTTTCATTGAGGCCGGCAAGATCGAATCGGTGATCCCGCTATTCCTCAGAAGGATTGTGGAAAAACCGGGATCGGTCCGCGGGGTCATTATTGACGAGGGCGGGTGGCACGACATCGGATCCATCGATGAATACGAAAAGACAAGGTCTGGCATGGAGAGACAATGAGCGTTCATGATGAAATGATCAGGTTTGCCCGCGAGGTCTTCGCGTTTTCAGACGACTTTCCCATGAAGCTCGCTCCGCTGGCGGGGAGAGGCTCTGACAGGGATTTCTTCAGGCTGCAATGGGGCGACGCAGATACAGCCATTCTCATCCACTACGATCCGAAACGCATAGAAAACACCTACTATGGGGGTATTGCCGTCTTTCTCCGCGATAGCCGCGTTGCTATCCCCCGGCTCTTCGGCCACGATCCGGGCCGCTGTTTTATGTTGATGGAGGACCTGGGGGACCAGGACCTCTGGTCTTTCAAAAACGCCCCCTGGGAAACCAGGCGGGCTCTTTACCAGAAAACCCTCGCAATCATTTGCAGCCTTCACTCATTCCCTGTAAAGGCCTTTCCCTCTGACGAGATCAGGATCATGGAAGGCTTCGGCCCTGATCTCTACCGCTGGGAGCGGGACTACTTCAGGGAGCACTTCGTCCAGGGCGCATGCGGGGTAAAACTCGATCCTTTGCCGGAAAAAAGGCTTGAGGCAGAGCTTTCCGCCCTCGCAGAGAGGCTTTCCGGAACTGCGCAATGCCTCGTGCACCGCGACCTTCAATCCCAGAACGTTATGGTCCGCAATGGCGAGCCTTTTCTCATCGACTTCCAGGGGATGCGCTTCGGGAGCCCTTTTTATGACCTCGGCTCACTGCTTTGCGATCCTTATGCAAACCTCTCGGAGGGCGAGATCGATGAGCTCCTCGCCTTTTATTACGCTCTTGTGCGACGGGATCTCGATTGGAGCGCCTTTCAAAGATATTTCTGGGAGGCCTCGGCCCAGCGCCTCATGCAGGCCCTCGGCGCCTATGCATTTTTAGGCCTTGCCAGGGGGCTCTCGGCATTTCTCGGCCACATCCCTGCCGGGCTCCGCAACCTTCGTCGCGCGGCATCGCACGTATCGTCCCTTCCCCGCCTCCTGGAGCTCACCGAGAGGCTTGTTCAATGTTCTATGTTCAACGTTCAACGTTAAAGCGCAAGCGCGGTATGCCAGACATTCGGTACCGGCAGGCAGCCAAAGCTGACGGCTCATGGCAACTCAATAGAAAATCACCAATAACCAAGCTCCAATTAATAACCAATATTCAATAACCAAACAAAACCTTCAGGAATCGCTTCCCGTTTGGGTATTCGGTCATTGGTTATTGAATATTAATTGGTGATTGATGTTTGGTTATTGGTTATTGTCTGTTTATCGGGAGATCCGTTCCGATGCCAGCAGCGCCGCCCCAAGCGCGGCGGTGATCTGCGGCTCATCGGCAACGAGGACCTCGGTAGATAGCTCAGCCCCTATAGTTCTTGCAAGCCCCATATCCTTCGCGCCGCCGCCGGTGATGGCGCACCTTTCTTCGAGCCCTATACGAGTAACGAGGGTTACGATCTTTGACGCCATGGCATTGTGTATTCCCGCAAGGATATCAGCGGGAAGCGCCCCTTCAGAGATCCGGGAAACAGCTTCGGACTCGGCAAAGACCGCACATCCTGTCGTAAATTCAACCGGCTTTGTTGCGGTAAGGGACAATGCGCTTATCTCTTCTATGCCGATCTTGAGGATGCGGGCAATGATCTGAAGAAACTTTCCGCTTCCCCCTGCGCATTTCTCGTTCATGATAAATGATTTTACTTTTCCTTCATCGTTGACCCGTATCACCCTGCTGAACTGGGAGCCTATATCGATAAGCGTCCGTACTGCAGGGAAGATATGCTGGATACCGGCGCCGTGGCAGGAGATATCCGTCACCGTCTCATCGGCAAAATCGACCGTTCCCGCCCCGTATCCCGTAGCCACCGTGTAGCCGATATCGCCCTGGGAAAGATTCATCTTCTGAAGGGCCTTTTCTGACACTGCCCTTGCCGTATCTTTGTAGTTTCCCCCCGACGGCATCACGGCATGAGATTTCACCATCCCGCCTTCGCACACTACCGCCTTCGAATAGCCTGAGCCCACGTCTATGCCAAGCACAAAAACCATGTCATCTTCCATTCGCCTGACGTACATATACATCATTCATAAGAACAGCTTCGCCTCCCGGAGGCCTTCTTTGCTTCTCGTGGGGCTATATCCATCAAGGATGGCCTTCTCGCATTTTTCTTTGCCGAGCAATGCGGCCCCCAGGGCTCCCGTGATAAGGGGTTCCGGGGGGACCAGGACAGGCGATCCGAACTTTGCCTCAAGCGCCTTCACGAGGCCGATGTTTTTTGCTCCGCCGCCGGTGACGGCGATATCCTTTTCTATCTGCAATTTCCTGACAAGTGAATATACCCGCGTCGCGATAGATTCGTGCACGCCCGCAACAAGGTTGGCTACGGGTTCACCATTGGCAAGCTGGTTGACCACCTCATGCTCGGCAAACACCGTGCAGGTGCTGCTTATGGGCGTTGCCCTCGAAGCGTGCTGGGAAACCTCGCCAAGTTTTTCAAGCGCGACGCCGAGGGAATCAGCAACCACCTCAAGGAAACGGCCTGTTCCGGCGGCACATTTATCGTTCATGACAAAGTTTATCACCTTGCCGTCCTTGATCCTGATGCCTTTGCTGTCCTGCCCGCCTATGTCGATAATCGTTTTAACGGTCGGAAGGATGCTGTGCAGCCCTTTCGCGTGACAGGTTATCTCCGTGATCTGCCTGTCTGCAAAAGGGACGTTTATCCTTCCATATCCTGTCGCGACGACGTACGAAAGCTCCTCAAATTTCAGATTGGCCTGGCTGAGGGCGTCTTCCATGACCTTATTCGCCAGCTTACGATGTTCAGGACCGGTTGGCCCTATCAGCGCAGTTTCGATCCTGTCGCTGACGATGACCACTTTGGTCATAGTGGAGCCAATATCTACTCCAGCATAATACCTGATATCTCCCATTGCAGACCTTCTTCTTGCCTCGGCCTGAATCTTGACTTTAGCCTGCCTTTCAATCCGGATGATTCCCCGCAGCGTGCTGCGGGGTGACATTGTTCCCTCTCCCCCCGCGGGAGAGGGTAGGGTGAGGGGGCTAAATCATGCCGTTTCTATCCTCAGATACCCCGCTGCTTGCGGAGGGGTAGTTCATTTCTTCTGCTTGCCCTTATAGGCCTCCAGCGTCTCAATAAATGCGTCGATCCTGTTGTGGGTATCAGCTTCATTGTAGGAGCTGATATCGACGATGTCGCCTTCCATGATCAGGATAGGGATGTCCTTATAGACCTTTCTCAGCACATCGGCCTGGTTGATGATCCCCGCGTGCCAGCTCCTGCAGGAGAATGCCGAATGAAAAACCGCGCCGTCGCATTTGTAGTCTTCAATGTACTCGATGATCCGTTCAACCTTCGGGGTAGATCCGTGGCGCTTCCGTGCCGCGTCGTACCAGTGGGTCCAATACCTTACCCACCTCCAGGCAATATGTTCCAGGGGGTCGTTCGTTTTCGGGAGATCGAGCCTTTCTATCTTCTCGCAGCCCCGGTATGTCACTTCAACGGGGAATACAGCACCCTTGCTGTTGAAATACTGGAAGTCGTTCAGCGCAAACCATGAGGGCAGCCCTGCCGCCCATATAAGCCTGTACTTCTCCGGGTCGGCTACGCCTATCCCGCCGGCGATCTTCTGTTTCAGCTCGCTGTTAAGCTCCACGTAGAAGTCGTAGGCCTCCTGCGTGCCCAGGTTAAAGGTGAGGGGAACCATAGTGTTCATCGCATCCCCTGTGTCCATAGGCGTGGGGATGGCCTTGCGGAGATCGTAAGTATCTACAAAAAGGTCCCAGGTCTTATCGGAGAGCTCGACAACCGCAGCGAGCCTGTCCCAGTCCATCTTCTTTCCTGTCACCTTTTCACAAAATTTAACGGTTTCGCGAAGCTCCTCGGTGCAGTACTTCACGTAGAATTTCTCCTGCTCATGGTGGTCGGTATTCGGGTCCCATGGCGGATAGTACATGTTGGTGATAAAGACCGGAACATCCTTGAGGTAGTGCTGGAGGGCCTGCGGCCATTTGAACCTTGGGTCGCATAAAAGCTGCCCGTTGCCGAGTATCATATCGGGGCGCCCCATACCTCCCCACGGAGCGCCTTCGGGCATTGCGCCGCCCTGCTCCTCGCGGATCATTTCGAATCCGATATGGCAGGTTGCGTATGTACAAAGCGAGCGTGAGAAGTTGTCCGACTCGGCCTTCTGGAGGTACTTCTCAGCGTCTCTCTTGGCCGCGCACACGCCCGAGAAGCTCTCGCCCCAGGCCGGCACGATGTCCATCGCCCTCATTATCTCATCCTGGCCGTCAGCGATGAAGGCTTTTGCCACCTTCTTCTCCTCTTCTTTTGCTTTCAATGTAGCGGAAAGGTTTCCCCTTACAAATTTTGGTATCCTTGCAGCTGTCTGTGTTGCAACTGCTCTTCCTTTTTTCTCTTCAGCCATTTAGGTATCCTCCGTTATGCGATCATTTCCAGGAATGCCTCGATCCTGGTCTTCACCCGTGCCAGGGTGGATGTAGAGTATTCATCCTCCAGGTACAGGACCGGGGTGCCGCCCGATTCGATGTAGCTCTTCATTGCCGGCACTTCAAAACCGTAAGGGTCGCAGTATTTGTAGATGAAAAGGATGGCGCCGTCCACCTTGAACTCAGCGATACGCTGTTTCAAATGGCCGAACCGCGCCTCAAGATTCTCCTCATATGTATTCCCATCGCCAACAAAGGTTGTGGGGATCTTCAGTTTTCGCAGATAGCGTTCTGCGATCCCCTGGAGAGGGTCTGCCGTCTCGTCGACCTCTGGCCAGTATATCTTCCCGCCGATCGACAGGTCGTCGGCAACAAGCCAGGCCCCTGTGTTTTCAATGGACTCGGGTATGGCCGTGTGATCGATCTGGTCGCCGATGATCATGATCCTTTTTCGGTTTCCGTCAGCAGGCGCCGTCCTCTTCTTCACATCTTCCGTTATGCCCCTGATAAGGGCGCTTGATTCATCGACGGGGATGCTCATCGCAGCTACCAGGACCTTCATCATCTCAACGCCTGATATAAGCGGAGGGTTTGATTTCCTTAGGTCATAAAGCCCCCGCATAAGACGCCGGTTCTCATTATGCGCCTTTATAGCCTGGGCTATTGCCGCATCGGTGATCTTCGTTCCGAGGAACTTCTCCAGCGTGCCGATAAAAACGCGGAGGATCTCTTTCATGAATTCAATGGATGGATCGTCAGTAACGTGGGGGACATTAAGAAAATGCCAATAGGGAAGGTTAAGGTAACTGCTCCAAACGTCGTTCGTTCTATCTATGCTGTCACACTGGTGCGGCAAGACCATGCCATCCATAAAGCTGAATCTTCCCTTTATGGCCGCATCAAAGGCGTTGCGAACAAATGGACATATGATCGATTCCATGTACGCATCGCCTTTCGTAATAGCCTCGTCTACAAAACCTTTCAGCCTGACAGGCACAACCCCTGCTGCGGTCAATATCTCCACGGGCGCCAGGGCAGACATATAACCTATCACCTTTCTGCCTTCCTTTTTTAACTCTATTGCCCGCGCCCCATATTGCGCGTAATACTTCTCAGCTGTTTCCAAGCCCTTGCTGTTCGCTAATCCAGTCATATTCGCTCCTCTTGTCCATCCCGGTTCCTATTTTTAGCCGGGAGGTCGTTGTATGTTCACTGCTAATTATGTTCCGGGTCTTTTTCTTCGCAATTTTAACGGGAAAGGGCCATGCTTGTCAACAGGATATGTGAAATTATTCACTAAATATGCTGGGTCCCCGTGGGATAAAAAACTCTTCAAGGGCAGCCTTCCGCGGCGACAAGGTGAAAGGAGCGGCGGAACAAAGAGCATGGCAAGGCACATGTGAATTACTTCTAAAAAAATGCTTAATACAATTGATACATGTGTGAAAAATAGAGAATACGCGCCGCAGCAGACTTATGTTAATAAGTATTTGCAGCCTTTTATCCTTGCAGAGCAAGGGTATTGACCGAAGATCTCCCAAAACAGGGCCCTGCTTATTTTATTATACTGTCCCTTTACGCGAGCCCTACCACCATTGTTGCCGTATCTTCGAGCGTATCAGGATGGTGCGTTTTCTTTGCGCCCCTGCCGGCATCAAGGTTAATAACCTTATCGAGCGGAACGCAGCCAAAGATTTCGATCAAAGCCATTTCCAGGCCATTTCCGTCGTGATAAAAGGCCGAATAAATAGCATCTTTTTCTTTTCCAGGAAACGCTTCGATGACCCTGTTCTCTGCAGCGCCACAACCAAAAATCTCTATCAACATTTTCTCTTCTAAGTCCCATTTTTTTGCCATGACACCCTCCTATCAAGCAATTTTTTGATCTGTGAACCAAAAGCTTCTTTCATAGCATCTCATCCGGTTCTTTTTGAATACCATGTTTCGCATACCGATAATAGTATAGCAAGGATCGTGCCATGGCATTATCCCTTTTATAATCATGATGTTACATAATTTCGTCAGTACTTTCTGCGTAATGTCACAGATTATATCTATTCTATTTCACAGTTATCGGTGAGCCCGCCCTCAGTTTCAGACTTTTGTAAACAAATATGACAAGATATGTAAAGCGGCTCATGGCTGATAGCTCATCAGGTTCCGTTGCTGACCGCTGATAGCTGATCGCTTAAGCGCTGTTGCGTAATGAGTTTGTTCGGGGAAAGGCCCGATGCAAATGCTTATTTTGGTGAAAGACCCGGATCGGTGAATAGAAAGGGATCGTGCAAGTTACTAAAGTTGCCAACACCATTCACTTCTGTTTTATTTAACAGAAATATGTTGCATATTCTAAAGATAATATATAAACTGTTAATTATAACAGTTAGGTCAGGTATTTGTATGAAGGTAGATGAAAACCAGTTCTTCAGGGAGATCACGCTGCGCATCTGCGGAAGCCTTGACATCGAAAAGGCCCTCTGGAACTGCTACCTCTACATAGCCAATATTCTGCCCGCAGATGAACTGATCCTTACCGTGTATGATCCTGGCGCCGGAACGCTCGATGTTGTTGCAACGGCGGACAACAGGGGCGGCACGGTCAGGGCAGACAAGGTTCCCATGCCTCCTGACCTGCAGAAGCAATTGGAGGACCCTTCCAAGTTTCCCCGTGTAAGGACATCGGATGATGTTTACCGGGATACAATAGTGGGGCTTGTCGGCGAAAGGTACCATTGGCCTGATTCTTCAATCATCGTGGGACGCCTCATCGTAGAAGGCAGGTTCGTGGGCTCCTTCATTGTACGTGCCAACGGAAAAAAAAGGTACACCGCAGACGATGCGAAGCTGTGGTCGCTTATCAACGAGCCTGCCGCAGTTGCGCTTGCCAACAGCCTGCGCTATCAGGAATTGATAAAGCTCAAGGAGCTCCTGGCAGACGACAGCCATTATTTTCAGAACGAGCTGCGCAAGGGCTTCAGCGAGGAGATCGTAGGCGCGGAATTCGGGCTTAAATCGGTCATGGAGCAGGTATTTAAGGTAGCGCCGTTGTCAAGCCCTGTCCTGCTTGAAGGAGAAACAGGAACCGGCAAGGAGTTGATCGCCAACGCGATCCACAATTTTTCACCGAGAAACAATGAGCCGCTCATCAAGGTAAACTGCGGCGCCATCCCTGATTCTCTCATCGACAGCGAGCTTTTCGGGCATGAAAAGGGCGCTTTTACCGGCGCTATCTTCAGGCAAAGGGGCCGGTTCGAGCGCGCCCACAAGGGGACCATCTTTCTCGACGAGGTATGCGAGCTTCCGCATCATGCCCAGGTCCGCCTGCTGCGCGTCCTCCAGGAAAAAGAGGTTGAGCGCGTCGGCGGGGCGCAGCCGATCAAGATCGACCTGCGGATCATTTCAGCCACAAACAAAGACCTTCGACAGCTTGTAGAAGAAAATAAGTTCAGGGATGACCTTTATTATCGCTTATGTGTTGTCCCGATCCGCATACCGCCGCTGAGAGAGAGGAAGGTCGACATCCCCGCCCTCGTTGAGTATTTCATGCGCAGAAAGGCAAAAGAGATAGGGCTCCATTTTATACCGAGGCTCGTTCCGGGCGCGATGGAAAGGCTCGTGGAATATGACTGGCCGGGCAATGTAAGGGAATTGAGCAACGCCGTTGAGCGCGCCATTGTCATCCACAGGGGCGAGACCCTCGGCTTCGAGGATATTGTCGGCATCAAGCCGGTGAAAGATGAACCGGACGGTTATTGCGGCCCGGGGACAACAGATCTCAGTATGAAAAATATCGAGGTCCAGCATATTATGCGGGCGCTCGAAATAGCAGGCGGAAGCGTCGAGGGGCCCAAGGGCGCTGCCGCCATCCTCCGCTTGAACCCCGGGACATTGCGCAGCAGGATGAGGAAGCTGGGCATCCCCTTCGGAAAGAAGGCAAAGGCATTGTATGCCGGAACACAATAAAATAAAAAAATCATCCACCGCAAAAACAACGGAAAGTTGTCGGCAGCTGGAGAAGAATATGTCGGAACTTGAACACCAGATCACCGAAAGGCAGCACGCGGAAAAGGCGCTTCGCGAGAGCGAAGCAAAATACCGCAGCATCTTTGAGAATGCCGTGGAAGGCATCTTCCAGAGCACGCCGGACAGCCAGCTGATCGCTGTCAATCCGGCCATGGCCCGCATCTTCGGCTTTGCGTCGCCGGAGGAAATGGTTCGCGAAGTTACCAACATAGGCCGGCAGCTCTATATCAATTATGAGAACAGACACAGGTTCGAAAAGCTCCTCGCTGAACACGGGACTGTAAGGGGCTTTGAATCGCAATTTTACAGAAAAGACGGCTCCGCGCTATGGGGCTCGCTGAACGTCCGGGCGGTCAGGGATGAGGCGGGCAATATCCTTTATTACGAGGGCATGCTGGAAGATATCACGGCGCGCAAAAGAGCGGAAGAAGATCTGAAAAAATCAGAAGAAAAGTACCGTAATATCTTCGAGAACGCCTCGGAAGGCATATTTCAGGTCACTCCGGACGGAAGGTACTTGAGCGTCAATCCTACGCTTGCGAAGATCCACGGCTACGACTCTCCCGAGGAAATGGTCCTGACGGTAACCGACATTGCCCACCAGCTCTACGTTGATCCGAGCCGCCGCGCGGAGCTCAGGCGGCTGCTCGAAGAAAAAGGGTTCGTGAAGGACTTCGAGGTCATGATGCGGAAAAAGGACAGGGGCCTGCAGTGGGTGTCCATCACCTCTCACACGGTGAAGGATACAAATGGCGAAACGCTCTATTATGAGGGCATGCTCCAGGATATCACCGCCCGCAAGTTCTCCGCCGAAGAGCTTGGGAACCTTCGAAAATCGCTGGCAGGGCTGCTATCGGCAATGTCGTCGATGATCGAAATGAGGGACCCCGGCATAACCGGCCACCAGAAAAGGGTATCGGAGATAGCCTCCGCCATAGCCGATGAGATGGGATTGGCCCACGATACGATTGAGCATATAAGGATTGCGGGGATCATTCACGACGTCGGCAAGATATCCGTTCCCTCTGAGATCCTGAGCAAACCGGCAGAGCTCACCGAAATGGAGTACGGCCTCATCAAGACCCACCCCCAGGCGGGATACGACATGCTGAAGGATGCCGGGCTGCCCCACCCTGTTGCGGAGATGGTCCTGCAGCACCATGAGAGGCTCGACGGCTCCGGGTACCCCCAAGGGCTGAAAGGGCCTGACATCCTCCTTGAGGCACGGATCCTCGCGGTTGCCGACGTGGCAGAGGCGATAGCCTCTCCACGCCCGTACAGGCCTGCCCGCAGCCAGGACGCAGCCGTTGATGAGATCACAAGAAATAAAGGCATCCTGTACGATCCCGAAGCGGCCGACATATTCGTCAGGCTCTTCAGGGACAAACACTCCCGATCCGGATATGCTATGATTATGCGAGAGAGGTAAAGATCAAGGCACAATGAACACATTGAGCTTTTTTATAAGCGTCTGGCTAAAGTTCTTTTTTCTGTTCACCCCATTCTTTGCCCTGTCGATGTTCTTGAGCATGACAAAGGGCCATAGCGAATCCCAGCGCCGCAAGCTGGTATTTCAGATCAGCGGCGCAGCAGGCATCTTTTGCCTGGCGCTCTTTTTCTTCGGCGATATAATCTTCTCGCTGTTCGGCATTACGCTGGATGCCTTCCGCATCGGTGCAGGGGCCCTCCTGTTCCTGTCGGCGGTAAGCCTGGTTCAAACAAACCTATCAACCTCAAGGCCGGCGCCGGAAGAGGATATCACCGTTGTGCCAATGGCTATGCCCATTATCGTCGGGCCTGCGACTACCGGCACCCTGCTTGTGCTTGGAGCCGAAATATCCGACGCATTCTTCAAAGGCCTCGGGTGCGCCGCGCTGCTCCTTGCCGTTGCCTGCGTCGGCACGATCTTGCTGATGGCGTCGTTCATTGAGCGGGTAGTCGGAAGAAGGGGGATCAATATCCTCAGCAAAGTGACCGGGCTTATTCTCTCTGCCCTTGCGGCCCAGATGATCCTCGTCGGGGTCAAGCACTTCTTCTCGCTGTAAGGGGAATATGGGGTCAAAATGAATCATACGACAGGCAGGCCCGCAACCCTTATCTCAAAAGAATTTATTGTGCTCAACGGCATCTTCTTCATCGCCGCCTGCACCACAGCCGCCTTCTTCCAGTTCCAGCAGTACCTCCAGAAGCTCGGCATCGACCCGGCGTGGGCGGGATTTATCATCGGCGCTGATTCGCTGGCCTGTTTTTTCATCCAGCCCGTTTTGAGCCCCTTCCTCCACAGGGGCAACGCGAGAAGGTGGATGCTCATCGGCACCTCCGGCATGATCGCCGCCCTCTTTCTCTACCGTGCCGCCGCGACCATTCCTGCGCTTATCTGCGTCCGCATGCTCCACGGGGCTGCCTTTGTCTCGCTGGTCACGGCGCTGGTAGCAATGATCGTCGACTTCATCCCGCCTGAAAAAAGCGGCCAGGGGTTCGGCTTTCTTTCGCTCATCAGGCTTCTGCCGTATGCCGCGGTCCCTCCTCTCGTCAGCTTCCTTGACAGGAGATCGCACGACCTTCCTTCGATCCTTACCTGCGCAGCGCTCATCATGTTCCTCCCGCTGGCACTTATCGTATTCCTGCAGACATCGCCCGCCGCCGTTCATAAGGGCGCGGACAGGCCGCAACGGATCAATTTCCGGGAGGTCAAAGAAGACCTGAAAGATAGAAATGTCTTTGTCCTCCTCGCGGTGAACCTTCTCCTTTATACAAGCTATACCATCGTCTTCTTCTTTCTCAAAGGTTTCGGCGCCCGTGTCGGCGTCGGCAATCCCGGCTTCTTCTTCACCATAGCGACCGTAACGATGATCATCATCAGGCTTGGGGGGGCGGCCTTCTTCGACAGGGTGAACAAGGCAAGGGCCGCGGCGCTTTCGCTTGCAGGCCTTGGGCTCTGCAATATAGGCCTTGGGCACACGGAGGGGGAGATCCTTTTCCTTGTTTTATCAGTTCTTTTCGGCATCGGCTGGGGCATCGTTATGCCGATCCTCACCGCCCTCATGTTCGACGTATCGCTCCCCCGTTTTCGGGGTCTTAACATTAATCTATCCCTCGTTATGCTCCAGGCCGGGTTTTTCTTCGGGCCCTTTCTCGGCGGGCTCGTACTCGCTCGTTACGGTTATATGATGCTCTTTTACTGCTGCGCCCTTTTGAGCTTCCTGTCCGCCGCCTTGACGTGGAAGATAAATCCTTCATGAAACCTGAATACCCAATACCCAATAACCAAACACCAATTAATCACCAATACTCAATAACCAAACAGGAATATTCTGCGATTTACATTTGGGTATTCGGTCATTGGTTATTGGGTATTAATTGGTGATTGATGTTTGGTTATTGGGTATTATGTTGATGATTTACAGGCTGTCAAGCCATCAAGCAATATAAAGGAGCAAGGAATGGAACGGACACCATACATAGTTGACATCTTCCGCCACGGGGATGCAGAGGGAGTAGCGCAGTTATTCAGAGCTGTGTACGGGGAAGGCTATCCCGCGAAGCACGTCTACCACCCCGACCAGCTTATTGCCGCCTTTGAAAAAAAAGAGAATATCCCCGTTGTCGCCCGTACGCCAGAAGGGAGGGTCATCGGGTATGTGGCGCTCTTTACATCAACGCCGAACCCAAAGCTCTACGAGGCGGGCCAGGGCCTGGTCCTGCCGGAATACCGGGGTTCCGGGGTCTCCTCGGCGATAACGAGCCATGTCTATGAAATAGTGGGCAAACAATTTGCTACGGATGGCGTCTTCGGGGAGCCTGTCTGCAATCATGTCTATATGCAGAAGACCTGCATAGCCCTTAAATGCATCGAGACTGCGATCGAGGTCGACCTTATGCCGGCAGAGTCATATACCAAAGAAGGGAGCGCATCAGGAAGGGTTGCCGTGCTCGGGACATTCAGGATACACAAGCCGTTATTGTCTGCCGCCCACATACCTAAGATATATCAAGAACAGTCAAGGTACATCTATGACGGGCTCAACGACCCGAGGACCCTGATCGCGTCCGCCGGCGAGATCCCGCATGCGCTGAAAACGGAAATATCATGCCAAACCTTCGACTTCGCAAAGGTTGCGAGGTTGTCCTTCCTGCGAACAGGTCGCGATCTTGAAAATGTACTTAATGCGCTTGAGAAAGACCTTTCCGCCCGCAATATTATCGTGATACAGGCGTGGCTGAAGCTGGGCGAGCCCTGGGTCGGCGAGGCCGCAGCGATGCTCAGAAAAAGGGGATACTTTTTCGGCGGCATCCTCCCCAGGTGGTTCGGGGAAGACGGGATGCTCATGCAGAAGGTCATGGCACAGCCGAACTGGGATGGGATCACGCTCTATACAGACCGGGCAAAGCAGATACTGGAGTTTGCGCGCAACGATTGGGCGAATATCGACAGGCAATAGCATTGCACTAATTTCATTGATTTTTTTAGGCCTTACCTTTAAAATGCATAAAAACTCATGAAGGAGCCGACATGGAGATAACCACCCGGCAGGAAAAGGACGCAACGGTTGTTATGGTTCAGGGAAGGATAGACGCAGTCACCGCCCCTGAATTCGAGAACCATCTCTCAAGTCTTATCGAAAAGGGCGGCCGGAGATTCATCATCAACCTCGGCGCGCTGGAGTATATCAGCAGCGCCGGCCTCCGCAGCATCCTTGCCACGGCAAAAAGATTAAAAGCCGAACAGGGCGATATCAGGTTTTCGGGACTCCAGGGTCCCGTTGAAGAGGTGTTTAAGATATCCGGTTTTTATTCGATCTTTAAGATATTTGATTCAGACGCATCGGCCATCAACGACGTGTAATATTGTGGAAGTCCTGTCAACAATAAGAGTTCCCGCAAAACTTGACCATCTCCATGCGTTGATCGATATGGTGAGCAATTGCGCGAAAGAACAGGGTTTGGGGGAAAAGCGCATCAACGAGATAGAGATAGCCGCCGAAGAAGCCCTCGTCAACATCTTTCATTACGCTTACCAGGGGCAGGGAGGAGATGTGGAGATCTCGTGCAAAGTTGAGCGCGGCAGAACATTCACAATTGAGATCATTGACTCCGGAATGCCTTTCGACCCTTTTTCGGTCTCGGAACCTGACACAACCCTGGATGTCGCTGAGCGGCAGATCGGCGGAATAGGCGTCTTCCTCATAAAAAAACTGATGGACGAAGTGACGTACCAAAGGGATAACAATAAGAATATACTGACATTGACCGTTGATCTCAAAACATAAAGGGATGATACAATGCTATCGTATGCATTTTTGATGAGGACCATTATATTCCTTATCGTTCTTTGTATCTCTATCCCTCCTTCCTTCGGTCAGGTAAAAAATGCTGAGACGACAACGGTTCCGGATGTGCAGAAAGATCAGCAGGACATCAAAAAGCTTACCCTTGCCGATTGTGTCATCCTTGCGCTTAAGAATAATATTGACCTCAAGAACACATTCCTCAACAGGATAACCCAGAGGTACAGCGTGAAGGTTGCAGAAAACAAGTTCAGGCCACAGGGGAATATAGCCCTTACGACGAAACGGAGCTCAACCTATCCCGATATCGATACAGGAAGGACCACCGGCTCAAACCAGACAGCAAATACCAGCGTGACCCTCAATGTACCCACAGGCGGCAACTTCGCCCTCGCCTGGAACAACCAGGCGACAAAGTCAGATGTCGCCGAGGTATACGGGTACAATCCTTCGTGGACGCTTTCATATACCCAGCCTCTTCTCAAAAACGCCGGGAAAGAGGTGGCAACCGCTGATCTTGTTATCGCCCGCATCAACGAGGAGGGCAACGTCCTTGACCTTAAAGACGCCATCATCAATACGATCACGAACGTATCAACCCAGTACAGGGACTACGTAAGGGCGCTGCGCCAGCTCGAAATAGACGAAAAATCCATGGAGACCACGAAAAAGACCCACGAATTCAATAAAGCAATGGTGGCGGCAGGAAGGATGGCGGAATCGGAGCTCCTTCAGTCCGAGGCCGGTATCGCATCACAGAATATCACCATCGTCCAGGATAAGAACACCATTGACAATGCACGGCTTAATCTTCTGCAAACGCTCAATCTCGACAGTCAGACCCGGTTTGAGCCTGTAGAGGAAACAGAGACCGCGATCAAGCCACCCGCATTCCAGGAGGCCATGGAGATCGCCCGGAAGAACAGGTCCGATTATCTGAAGCAATTGCAAAGTCTCGAAACGGCAAAGCTGCGATACAACGTTGCAAAGAACGGCCTCCTCTGGGATTTCTCGGTCACCGCAGGCGCGGGGAGCAGCACGACCAACCCACGGTTCGGGGCTGCCTACAGCAGCGCCGGGAGCCTCGGAAAAAGCGACTGGAACGTCGGCGCCCTACTTACGATACCCCTTAACACCACGGACCTTACGAACACCTATCTCAATGCGAAGGTAGCGTATGACACACAGAAAAACAACCTCGTCAAACTGGAAAAGACCGTCGAGGCGGATATTCTCAATGCCATCAGGAACGTTGAGATGCAGTACCAGCAGCTGAAACTTGCAAAGTACAATTCTGATCTGGAGCAGAAAAAGTTCGATGCCGAGAATGAAAAGATGAAGGTCGGCAGGAGCAGCCTCTTCCAGCTTCTCAGCTTCCAGAACAGCCTTGTTACCGCAAATAACACCGAGCTGTCTGCACTCATCTCTTACCTTAACGCTTTGACAACGCTCGATCAGAAGCTCGGAACAACCCTGAAGACATGGAATATAGACGTTAAAAAGGATGATGACGAGGTCAAGATGGCGGCAAAGGAGGCCCGCGGGAAATGAATCGGCAGGATAGTCATATGATCACGGCGCCGGAGGCAATGTGGCAGCCAGGGAAATAATCTACAGGAACATCCTGGAAAACATGCGCGACGGCGTAGTAACCATCGGTGCCGACGGCACGATCATCACCTTCAACAACGCCGCGGAGGCCATCCTCGGCATGAAGAGCGCGGACGTCGTTGACAGGACCTTCGGCGAGGTCTTCCTCTCCACGGAAGAGAACGACGAGTTCAACCAGGCCGTCCTGAACGCCGTCTACGAATCAGCCATGGTGCATAACGCAAAGGCCCCCTATAAGACGGCAGAAAAGACCCTGACCCTCAACATCACCACCTCCTTCCTTAGACCACCGGGAGACGGGGACGAAAAAAGCGCAGTAATCGTTGTGTTTCAGGATGTGACGGAGGTCGAGCAACTGAGGGAACTGGAGGCAAGGCTCACCGAAGAGCTGAAGGGACAGCATAAAGAGCTCCAGGACGCATACGTCAGCCTCGAAGGGGCGAACACAAACCTCCGGGCGGCCCTGAAAAAGGTCCACATGATCCGCATTGCCTTCACGGCCTTTGTCATCGTGCTTTTTGTGGTCCTGGGCCTCGTCAGCTGGAAAAGGATCATACCTCCCGGCAGCAGGCCCGCGCAGGAAGCCCGCGCAGAGATGAAAGATCCTTCCCAGATGAGAACCTTCGTTGTGGGCGAACAGAGATTAACCGATTCAATCGCCCTCAAAGGGTCCCTGAAGCCCATCAAGGTGGTCAACATTACAAGCCCCTTCACCGGCAAGGTAAAGGAGAAATACTTCCAGTACGGCCAGCCCGTTCAAAAAGGGCAGCTGCTTCTCAAGATGGACGCAATTGAAACGGAGACAAAGCACAGGGAAGCCAACGTCGCTTACATCAAGGCCCTTGAAAAGATGAGGGAAGCGGATAAGTGGGACACCGCCGACGAGGTAACAAAGGCAAGGCGATCAGCCACTAAATCGAAGATGACACTTGACACCGCGAAGAGCAAATTCGAACAAAGCGACATCTTATTTAAAAAAGGCTACATTTCCTCAACCGATTACAATTCCGATAAACAACAGTACGAAACGGCCCAGATGGACTACGACGCATCCCTCCAGGAACTGCAGACAACCATCAACAAAGGCAAAGGGGATAACTACAGGGTAACAAAGATAGAGCTGGATAATGCAAGGACCAAGCTTCAAGTGCTTGAGCTGCAGCTGCAAAAGGCGAATGTAGCTGCACCGGTATCCGGTACGGTAGTCATGCCCGACGCGGGCCCTGATAAGGATAAAAAGGGGAAGCTCATAGAGGTCGGTATGCCGTTTACGGAAGGGGACCTGCTCATGTCCATCGGCGACACAGGGGGGTTCTCGGTAACGGCCGAGGTAGACGAGATGGAGGTGCTCAAGCTCAAAAAGGGGCAGGAGGCTGCGATCACCGGTGATGCCTTTTCGGGCATGACGCTGAAAGGGACCGTCTCACACGTCTCATCGCAGGCGTCAACGGGTGAAGGCTTAAAAAAGACACCTGTCTATGCAATAATCATATCTGTCGAGCAATCTCCCCCGGAGGCACGGGAGAAGCTGCTTCTCGGGATGTCCTGCAAGGTGCAGATCACAACCATGGACAGGCCGAACTCTCTCTTGGTCCCGATCCAGGCAGTCAGCATGGAAGGCAAGGACCGTTATGTGACTACGAAGGATAAGAAGACAAATGAGATCAAAAAGATCAAGGTGGAAACAGGCATCACCACCCTTGATTCCGTGGAGATAACAAAGGGGTTGGCGAAAGGAGACGAAATACTGCTCCCCTGACCGGACATGCTGCGCTTAATTGACATACGAAAATCCTACCAGGTCGGGCCTACAGCGGTCGATGTGCTGAAGGGCATCTCCCTCACTGTTGAAAAGGGAGAACTCCTCTCCATCATCGGCCCTTCCGGGAGCGGGAAATCAACGCTCATGAACATCCTGGGGCTTCTGGAACAGCCTTCCGCCGGGACATATTCGGTAGAGGATACGAGAATAACCTATGATGACGACAGGACGCTTTCAAGCCTGCGGAACAAGATGATCGGTTTTGTCTTCCAACAGTATAACTTGCTGCCGCGATTGACGGCCGTCGACAACGTCGGCCTGCCTCTTATCTACCGGGGGATCAGCGAAAAAGAGATAACGGAACGTTCAATGGAATATATCAAAAAGGTCGAGATGCAGGAACGATTCCACCATAAGCCGACGGAGCTCTCCGGCGGGCAGCAGCAGAGGATCGCGATCGCCCGCGCGCTCGTGGGTAATCCCGCGCTCATCCTCGCTGACGAGCCGACGGGGGCACTCGACACCCATACGGGGCAGGACATCATGAGCCTATTCAAGCGATTAAACGAAGAGGAAGGGATCACGATCGTGGTCATCACTCACGATCCCAAGATAGCGGCGCAATGCAGGCGTAAGGTCGAACTGCGGGACGGCATTATTACAGGGTGAAAAATGATCATTAAGGCAAATGTCAAGGAGGCGCTGAAAAGCCTTATAACAGCAAAACAGCGCACGATCCTCGCCCTCATCGGCATTGTCATCGGCATCGGGTCTGTCATCGGTATGGTATCGATCGGTACGGTCGTACAGAACGAAGCGCTGAAGCAGTTCAGGGACATGGGCATCGATATCGTCTCGGTTACAAAGGATTACGAGCGCCAGGGCAGCGACGAGGGGTTCAATATCGACCACATCTACGGCCTTCCAGGTTACAGCACCCTGGTTAAAAAAGTGGCGCCTTATATCGTCTCGAGCACGCAGTATTCGTACGCGGGCAAAGACCTGTACGTCGAGCTCATGGGCGTCGATGAGTCGTTCTTCGATCTCAACAAGCTATACATCCGGGAAGGGCGACTGCTGTCCGACCTCGACAGAAACAGGTTTTTCTGCATCATAGGCGCGGAGACCGCAGATATGCTGCAAAAGGCAGGGATCAAAGATATTATCGGCAGGCATTTTTTGTTCGGCGAGCGCATCTACACCGTCGTGGGTATCCTGAAAAGCCTCCCGGAGGGCGGCGGCATGAGGCCGTCCGGCATCAACAGGGGCGCCATCACCCACATCACCACGGCCATGCGCGCCTTTACCACGCGTGACATCACCACCTTCATGGCAAGGGTGGGCACACAAGACAGCAAGGCGGTTAAGGCCGTCATAGAGAATTATTTCAGCAAAAAAGCGGGCGGGCTCCGCATAAGGGTGCGCACCGCGGAAGAATTGATAGCCCAGATGCAAAAACAGATGCAGCTTTTTACCCTGCTCCTTGGCGCAATAGGGAGCATCGCCCTCATAGTCGGGGGCATCGGCGTCATGAACGTCATGCTCATCTCGGTAACGGAGAGACGCAAGGAGATAGGCATACGAAGGGCTCTCGGCGCCCAGAGAACCGATATAGAAGCCCAGTTCATCATAGAATCGGTCACCCTCTGCTTCGTTGGCGGCATCATCGGGATAATCCTTGGGATCATCATTTCATACGTCTTTTCCCATTTCTCCAAATGGGAATTTCTCATATCCCAATCCGCGATCATTCTTGGATTTTGCGTTGCGACGGCGGTGGGGGTCTTTTTCGGCTACTACCCTGCACGCTCTGCATCGCGCCTCGACCCGGCAGCGGCGCTGCGGGAGTGAAACAGCTCATGGCGAATGGCAAACCAGATACTGGATGCTCGATACTAGTCGCTCGATACTGGATACTGGTCACTCGATACTCGACGCTGACTGCTGATAGCTGACGGCTGACTGCGGGAGGATGGAATGAAAAAATCGGTCTTGATGGTCCTGGCAACGGCCTGTCTTCTTGTATCGGCCGCTCACTGTGCCCATGCCCAGGGACCGCCTCTGACCCAAAAAAAGGTCTTCAGCGGTTCCGAGGCCCCCTTTGCGATGAAGGTTGGCGATGAGTTCGTCCTGACCCTTGAATCAAACCCTTCAACCGGCTATCTGTGGCGGCTTGCTGTAAAACCCGATGAGAATACGGTGAAGCTTGTCAGCTCAGAGTACAGGGCGGTCCCTGACGCGAACCGCGTAGGGGCGGGAGGGAACGAGGTCTGGACATTCCTGGCAACGGGCAAAGGGAAAGCAGAGATAAGCCTCATATATGTCCGCCCCTGGGAGAAGGACAAACCTCCGGCGAGGACAGCGCGGGTAATAATTATTGTGGAATGAAACTTCCCCCCCCTCTCCCTGACCCTCTCCCGCAAGGGGAGCGGGAATAATGATACTGCTGTGCTACCCTCTCCCGCAACTCGATGCTGGATGCTCGATGCTTGATGCTGGATACTGATGAGAGCTGCGTCAGGAGGAAAAGGGGAGCGGGAATAAGGTTATCCCGCAGCTTGCTGCGGGGAATTATTCAGATTAAATCTCGATCTCCATCCCGTCATAGGCAAGGTCTATTTTGAGCGGATAGGACTCCGCGTACAATGCAAGATATCGCCTTGTCTTTTCCAGAAACTCTTCCAGCGTCGCGTCGTCCACTGTCGGTTCGTTATGGTACATGCAGAGGCGCTTCACACCCGCCCTGACGCTCAATTCGACGGCGCTCATGTTGTTTGAATGGCCCCAGTCTTCCTTCGTCAGCAAAGACTCTGAAAAGGCATACTGCGCGTCGAAGATCAAAAGGTCGGCGTCCCGGAAGAAGGCAATAAAGGAGTAGCTGGGATTGTCAATATCCTTCTTGTGCTCTGAATCTGTTGAGTAGACGATGCTTTTGTCCGCCTTCTCAAACCTGTAGCCATATGAATTGCCCGGGTGGTTTTGCTGAAAGATTTTTACGGTAAAACCGCCTATCGCGTATGGTTTTCCGGGATCAAGAACGGTAAAGCGTATATCGCTGTTCATTGCCTTGAGGGGCACCGGAAAATTATTAAAATTCTGCTGGGTCACAAATGACTCTTCGAGATGGTCGTGGCACCCGTAGATATTCACCTTGTTGCCCGGTATGTAGGCAGGGACAAAAAAGGGGAAACCCTGTATGTGGTCCCAGTGAAGGTGAGAAAGAAAGATGTGGAATGTCTGACGCTTTTGGGCGCCCTGCTGCATGACGTAATTGCCGAAGTCCCTCAATCCTGTCCCGGCGTCGCAGATTACGTAATCCTCGCCGTTGATGATCTCCATGCAGGACGTATTCGTGCCGTATCCCCCTTTTACGGAAAAAGGGAGCTCCCTGTTAATGAACTGCCGGATCGCATCGTCATCACGAAAAGACCGCCCCTGCGATGCCTTTATTGCCTTGAATATCTTTGCCCGGATCGTCTCTGCCACAACAGAGGCCGGCAACGAACCCCGCGTTCCCCAGAAATGCACCTTCATATACTTCCACCCCTCCTGGAATGCTTTGTTGCCGATTATAACAGGAAACCACGAAATTACGCAAATATTATTCAAATATCAAATGCTCAAAACAATGGTATGCAAAGATGTTTTGAATTTCGAACATTGAAACATTATACGAACTACGATATACGGTTTATTTGCCTTTATACGTTATCATCATCATCGTGATGTCGTCCGACTGAGGGGCGCTTCCGGTAAATCCCTCTATCTTTTGCATCACCTCGCTCACCATATGGTCAACATTTTTGTCCTGGCATTCTGATAGCTCTTTTTGGAGGCGTTCCTCGGAGAAAAGCTCGTTCCTTTCGTTCATCGCCTCTGTGACCCCATCGGTATAGAGGAAGAGCGAGTCGCCCGGCCCGAACGTAATGGTCCGGGCAGTATATTGAGCCTCTTCCATGGCGCCGACAAGAAGTTCGCCGGACTTCTCAAGGTAAGCAACATCTCCGCTCCCTTTTATCAGCAATGGCGGGTTGTGCCCTCCGTTCGTATATTGCACCTCTCCGGTCTTTACGTTCAGGATCCCGCAAAAGACCGTTACGAACATGCTCATATCGTTGCCTATGCAGAGGTCTTCGTTCAACCTTGAGATGATCTTGTCGGTGGCAAGGCCCATTGTTGCCTTGGCCTTGAGAAGGGTCTTCGTCAGCGCCATAAACAGCGCTGCCGGGATGCCTTTTCCCGAAACGTCCGCGATGACAAAGCAGAGGTGTTCATCATCTACAAAGAAAAAGTCGTAAAAATCCCCCCCGATCTCCCTCGCCGGCTTTATCGTGGCATAAATATCAAATTCTGTCCTTTCCGGATAGGGAGGAAATTTTTTCGGCAGGATGCCCATCTGTATGTCGTGGGCGATCTTCAGTTCGCTCTCCATGCGCTCCCTCGACGCGGTTGCCTCTGTAAGCTCGCCGATGTATTCCTTCAGGGATTCCCTCATAAAGCTGAATGCCTCCGAGAGCCTTCCCACCTCATCACCCGTTTTTACGGGCGGCAATTCAATATCGAAGTTTCCCGCTCCGATATGTTCCGTCGCCTTTGCCATATGCCTCAACGGCCCCGTTATGGACCTGGCGATAAACACAACTGCCACGGCAAGCAGGATAAGGCCGGTAATCCCCAGGAAAAGCACGATCTGGTTGAGGCTCGTGATATCCGCCATCAGCTCGTCCTGCGGGAAGAGCACGCCGAGGGACCAGCCGCTTGACGTGATCGGCATATAGGCCATCCAGCAGGACTTTCCGGTAACCGCGCTCTTGACCCACATGGGCGCAACGCCATGCCCTCCCTTTATCATCTTCCGTCCCACATCCCTGAGCTGCGGGTCCTCTCGCGCCTCTGCAACAGTAAAGATCGTCTCGTTCATGATGAACTCTTTCAAGGGGTGCGTCACAAAGGTCCCGTTCTTGGATATCAAAAACCCGTATCCCGACTGAAGTATCTTAATGGAAGAGACAATATTCCGCAGGTTCTCAAGCGAGATGTCTACAACGATGACGCCCGCGATCTGCCTTTTGTTATCGACCTTCTTATAGAAAGGGACAGAGTAGGAGGACATCAGGATGCCGCCCCCCTCTCCGAAATAGGGTTCTACCCATTCAGGCCGCTCGATCTCTTTTGGTATCTGGTACCAGTCCCACAAAAAGTAGTTGTAATGCTCATCGAGGTACTTAAAATTTATCGCCCCGTAGGCCTTATAGAAGTATGGGGCAAAGAACTTCCTGTCCTTTTTGAACATATACGGCTCAAAGGCGATAGCGGCCCCGTATATCTCCGGGTTCTTCTCAACGATCGCGTAGAGGACCTGGAAGAGCTCCTGTTCATCGTTTGTGCTGTTCTCAAGAAAGTAGGCGATATTCTCGGGCACCTTCTGTGTGGCGCTCAGCAACGTCCCGATCTTGTTCGTCGTCGTCATGATGAGGTTGCCGGCATTCTCCTCTATCCCTTTTGCGATCATCTGCCTGGAAACAAAATAGTTGTAGGTAAAGATAGCGGTAAATATACAGGCGCTGCTCAGCGTAAAGAAGAGGACAAGCTTGAATGCTATGCCTTTATTTCTCAGCATATTTTGCACACTCTTTATAAAAATCATCGTACCCGGGCGCCTGATTGATCAATCCGTTGCGCATGAGCTCGCCGGCAACCCTGAGGTAATCCTGTTTTGCCAAAGCGCCGATGGCAATGCCTCTATCGTCCTCGGGCAGGATCAGGTCTTTCATCCTGCCGAGCATCCACTTCTGGTGGACCCTGTTCGCTGGGACATTCGCCATCGCCATGTACTTGAGCACAATATCCAGCGCCTCGTCAGGATGCTTAAAGGCGTATTGCCAGCCTTCCACCGATGCCTTTGCAAAACTACAGACAACTGCGGGGTCCTTTTTGAAGCTCCGCTCGAGGGTATAGATACCGTCTTCAGGAAAATTCAATCCATATTCGTGGAAGAAAAAGCTTGTCAGCTCATCGGGGTTGACCCCTGCGCTCATGATCGTGTGATATTCGTTGTACCACATGGCAGACGCCACATCAACGCCGTCCCTGAGAAAAAGGTTCACCGAATAAGACTGGGGAATGATCGTCACGTTAAGGCCAAATTTCTTGAAAAATGCCAGGGGCTGCAACCGGAATTCGTCCCTCCACATCCCCACCTTTTTACCGTTTATGTCTTCCGGCCTTGTGATGCCCCTGCCCTTTTTTGCCACCAGCATGAGAGCGGACCTCTGCACGATCTGCGAGATGTTTACGAGCCTTATTCCCTGGGACCGTTTCTGTATCGCCGTGGAAAGCCACACGGTGCCGAAATCCACTTCCTCTTTCTCCAGCAGGTCAACGGGGACGCTCTGCGGCCCCCCCGTTTTCATGGTTAGGTTGATCCCGTATTTGCGGTATATGCCTTTTTCAAACGCGACGTAGTAGCCGGCAAATTGAGCCTGCGGGCTCCACTGAGGTATGAAGGACGCGTCTTTCAGGGCCGGCTCGGCACAAAGCGCACTCATCGTAAAAGAGAAAAGCATCGCGGTGGTGGCCAAGAAAAGAAAGGTGATAACCGTGTGAGATTTTATTCTGCTACTATGCATTGATGTGTTTATTATTGTTGCATAAGGCGGCAATAGTCAACAGTAAATAATTTTTAACCTTTCACGTTTCACCGGGTTTTCCGCCTCACGACTTACGCCTCACGTGTTTATCGCGATCAGTTACCGCAGGTATGCTTCCCACATCTTGGCCGTTTGCCTGATGTAATCCTTGGGCAGGTCCCGGACTATCTGGTTGTGGCCGGGCAGCAGGGTCTCTACCTTCAATTCGGCAAGGCGGTAAAGGGATTTTCTTAACGCGGCAGCGTCAGCGCCGAAAAGGTCAAAGCGGCCGATCGCGTAATCTGCATAGACCACGTCTCCGGGTATCAGGATGCCCGCGGCCTCATTATAGAGGGCTATGCCGCCCATTGAATGCCCGGGAATATGGAGCACCTCCCATACCATATCTCCGATCTCAAGGATATCCTTGTCTTCCAGCTTCCGCTCTACGGAAAATTTAAAGGCATCCGCCTTCAGTCCATACTGCATCTGGCACACCCCCTTGAACTCGTCCATTCCGTAGACTGGCCTGTCGTCACCATTTTCCAGCGGCTCCGCTTCGAGCCTGTGGACCCACAGCTCGGCGCCGGGGATCTGCTTTTTGATCTCGCCAAGACAGCCGATGTGGTCAAGGTGGGTGTGGGTCATGATGATCCTCTTGATCGACGAAAGGCTGATCCCGTGTTTTTTGATCGATTCTATCTTATAAGAGCCCTTCCCTGTCAAGCCCACGTCGATGATGGAAATGTCGTTCGAATCGGGCTTGCCGATAAGGTACATGTGGGAGTCGGGGATAAATTCGTCCATTCCCTGTATGAACAATACACCGTCAGTCACTTTTGCCATGTCATCTCCTTTAATCGTTATGCGCTACATCATAAATGATTCTAATAACCAATCACCAAACATCAATCACCAATTAATATCCAATAACCAATTTTTCAATAACCAAACAAAAACTGCCGTCATTATTTTCTGTTTGGGTATTGGTGATTGGTTATTCATTCCTCTATACCGCTGTGTCCTTCGATCTCTTCCGTCCAATCCACTTGCTCAGTTCGTCAAAATAGACATAAAAGACGGGCGTTACATAGAGCGTCATGAGCTGGGAAAGGAAAAGGCCGCCGACTACCGCTACGCCCATGGGCTGACGCGCGTCGCCCCCGGCGCCGATGCCGAGCGCAATGGGCAGTGTTCCGAAGAGCGCCGCCATCGTCGTCATCATAATAGGCCTGAAGCGGATCATGCATGCCCTGTGGATCGATTCCACCGAGTCCAGCCCCTCTGTTTTTTCCGCCTCCAGGGCAAAGTCTACCATCATGATGCCGTTCTTTTTCGCGATGCCGATGAGCATGATCATGCCCACCATCCCATACATGTCGAGCTCCATGCCAAAGGCCCACAAGGTCACGAGGGCCCCGCACGCCGCCAGCGGAAGGGCGCTCAGGATCGTGATAGGGTGGATGAAGCTTTCATAGAGAATTCCGAGAACCATGTAGATAACGAGCACCGTAACAAAAAGCAGGAATCCCATGCTCGCGAAGGATTTCTCAAATTCCTGCGCAGATCCCTGGAATCCCGTTGCGATCGACTGCGGCAGGTTCACCTCTCCTGCTATCTTTTTTGTCGCGTCAACGGCCTCTCCTATCGCGTGGCCGGGCTTGAGATTGAAGGCGACGGTGGCAGAATTGAGCTGCCCGGTATGGTTTACGTTCAGCGGCCCCAGGGTCTCAACGATGCTTGCAACCGTGCCCAGCGGCACCTGCTTCCCCTCCTTCGATCTCACATAAAGATAGGACAGCGCGCCCGGGTCTTCCTTGAATTTGGGCTGCACCTCGAGTATGACGTAGTACTGGTTGAGCTCGCCGTAGATCGTGGAGATCTTCCGGGATGCATAGGCCGAAAAAAAGGTATTCTGGATCTGATCGAGGCTCAAACCGAGCGTCGACGCTTTATCCCTGTCAACATTGATGTACAGCTTCGGGTTGTTCAGCTTTACGTCGGAGTTGACGTCGACCAGGCCGGGGATCGCCCGCATCTTTTCCTCAAAGATCAGGGCATATTTATAAAGCTCGTTAAGGTCGGAGCTCTGGAGCGTAAACTGGTATTCCGCAAGGGCGCTGCCTGCCCCTATCTGGATAGGCGGCGGGTTCTGCGGAAACACAATAAGACCGGGTATGCTGTTCAGCTTCGGCCTCAGGTCATTGACGATCTCGTCCACAGACCTTTTGCGGTCCTTCAGGTTCTTCAGCATGGCGAACACGATGCCGCTGTTATAGGTATTTATGCTCGCGACCGATATGAAGTCCTTTATATCCTTTTCCTGCTTCAAGACCTCGTTTGCTGCCTCCTGGTGCCGCACCATATCGTCAAAAGAGATCTTGTCGGCGCCCTGTACCCACGCCATCATGAAGTTCTGGTCCTGGCTCGGCAGGAACCCCTTCGGTATCCTCATAAAGAGAAACGCCGAGATGATGACAACGATGATCGTGGCGGCGAGCGCCAGCCTGCGGTGCTCCAGCACCATCCTGAGGGTGCGGCCATAGAACCCGACCATGCCCTCGAAAATATGCTCTGTTTTATTGTAGAATCTGCCCTCTTTCTTTTCTTTGGCCACCTTGAGTATCCGGCTGCACATCATGGGGGTCAGCGTCAGGGATATAAAACCGGACAGAAGTATGGCCGCGGCAATGCAGACGGCGAATTCATGAAAAAGCTTGCCGATAATGCCGGGCATAAAGAGGATCGGTATGAAAACGACCACGAGGGAAAGGGTCATGGACATGATCGTGAAGCCTATCTCCTGCGAGCCCTTATAGGAGGCATCCATGGCGCTTTCGCCCATCTCCATCCGCCGCACTATGTTCTCGAGGACGACGATAGCGTCATCTACGACGAGCCCTACGCAGAGCACGAGGGCCATCATCGAGAGGTTGTTGAGGCTGAAGCCCCGCACGCTCATCACCGCAAAGGTGCCGATAATGGACAGGGGAACGGCGACGTTCGGGATAATCGTCGATCTGAAGGTGCGGAGAAAGAGGAAGACAATGACAAGGACGATAAAGATCGTCAGGACCAGGGTAAATTCTACATCATCTATCGATTCCTTGATGTAATCGGACGCATCGTAAAGAAGGTGCCACTCAACGGACTCCGGCAGCATCGTCTTCAGCCTGGGGAGCAGCTCCTCTATTCCATCGGCTACCCTTACCGTATTTGATCCGGGCTGCTTCTTGATCGCAAGGACGATAGACCTCTGGGTCTTATCCTTCGAGATGTACCAGGAAGCAGTCTGCTTGTCGTTCTGTATGCCGCTGATCGCGTCGCCTACATCCTTTACCTTCACCGGCTTGCCGTTCTGATAGGCGACGATAACCTCCCTGTATGCCTCGCCGATCATCAGCTGGCCGTTCGAGTCGATCGTAAACGCCTGGTAGGGGCCATCGAGCGTTCCCCCGGGGAGGTTGACGTTTGCCTTCTGGATCGCGCTGGAGACCTCATCAATGCCTATGCCCATGTTGGCGAGGAGCTTGGGGTTTACCTGGATGCGCGCTGCAAATTTCTGTCCATACACGATGACCTGAGAGACGCCGTTGACCATGGTGAAGTTCTGGCCAAGATAGTTCTCTGCATAGTCGTTGAGCTCGATAAGCGGCATTGACTCGGAGGTAAGGGCAAAATACATGATCGGCTGGTCTGAAGGGTTTACCTTATCGTACGTTGGAGGGCTGGGCATGTTGCCCGGCAGGTCTCCCTGGGCCGCCGACAGCTTTGAGTTCACGTCCTGCGCGCAGGCATCGATATTTCGATCGAGGGAGAACTGCAGGATGATCGTCGTGGAGCCGGTATAGCTCGTTGAAGACATCGACTGGAGGCCCTGGATCGTTGAGAAATGTTTTTCCAGGGGCTTTGCCACGTTCGATGCCATTGTCTCCGGGCTTGCCCCCGGCAGGGATGCCGTCACCTGGATGGTTGGAAAATCGACGGCAGGAAGGTTGTTGATCGGCAGGTTCTGATAGCTTACGATGCCGAAGAAAAGAAGGCCGAACATGACCAGGATGGTCATGACGGGCCTTTTTATCCATAACGCCGAGATGTTCACTTTTGGTTACCCGGGGAGCTCTTTGTCTGTTTGTCGGCGCCCGCCGGTTTTTTTGGCGCTTCAGCGCTTCCCGGCGTCAGCGATTCCCGTATCTCTACGGGAAAACCGTCCTTCAGCTTCAGGTGGCCGTCGGTCACAACGGCTTCGCCTGCGCTGACCCCTTTCGATATGACAGTCTCCTCGCCGATGGTCCTCGAGACGGCAACGTTCCTTAACTCCACTTTTTTGTCCGGCTTTATAACAAAGACGAAATGCCCCTTCTGTCCTATCTGTACCGCTTTAGCGGGTACGACAAAGGCGTTTTGCTCCTCCGTGAGGTTGAGGACGACGTTGACAAACTGCCCGGGCCAGAGAAGCTTATCGCTGTTTTTGAATTCCGCCTTAAGAAGGATCATGCCGGTCGTTGCGTCTACGGCATTGTCCATGAATGTGAGCCTTCCTTCATCGGGAATATTCTGCGCGCCCTGAGGGCTTGCCTTTACCTTCAGCGGTTCAGATCTCATATACTTCCTGATCTCGGGAAGCTGTTTTTCCGGAACGGAAAATTTCACATAGACCGGCGAGACCTGGTTCACCACAACGAGCTTCGTGTCGTTGTCCTTGATCATTGCGCCCTCCTTGACAAGGTGGGCCCCTGTCCTGCCGTCAAGGGGGGAGCGTATGTGGCAGTACTCAAGGTTAAGGTGCGCGTTATCTACATCGGCCTTGCTGGCCCTCACCGTCGCCTGCTGCGTAAGGGCAAGGGTCTTTTTATTCTCATAGTCAGAGGTTGCGACGGCGCCCTTCTCGAGGAGAAAGGCGTAACGCTTTGCCTCATCTTCGTTATATTTAAGCTGGGCAATATCCTGGGCAAGCTTCGCCTCCGACATCCTCAGCTTCTCCTGAAAGGGCGCAGGGTCTATCGTGAACAGGGGCTGGCCCTTCTTCACATCCTGCCCTTCTTTGAAATGTATCCTGAGGAGCTGGCCTACGATTCGCGCATAGATTGTAACCGAGTTATACGCTTCGACGGTTCCGATCGCTTCGATGATGACCGGCATGGTCTTTTGCACGACCTTCCCGGCCAGCACGGGCACGCCATGGCGGTCGGGGGGCGGAGGCCTCTTCCGCGACAGGTAGCCGTAGACAACTGCGACTGCAATAATTATACAAATTATGATAACGGTCTTTTTACGCTTCATCATCTGTTCCCCATCGCCCTTTCGATGTTTGCCTGGGCGGTCTTATAATCATAGAGCGCGCTTATATTGGCGAGCTTTGCCTTGCTGTAGCCAACGGTGGCATCGGTGACCTCGAGAGGGTCTGCCAGCCCTGAGGAATATCGCAGGTTGGCGAGCTCAAGATTTTCTGTCGCCTGCTTTATCTGCACCTCCGTATTGGAGATCGTCTCCTTTGCCTTAAGAAGGTTCAGGTAAGATTGCTTCACATCGAGGAAGATATCAAGCCTTTTCGACTCGATCTGCGCCTCCACCGATCTTTTCCTGGCGATCGACTCTTCAACCTTGTTTCGCGTCAACATGCCCTCGAAGATATTCATGTTCATCGATACGCCCGCGTTCCATACCTGGCCGAGGGGATACTGGCTCCCCTGAAAATTGTACCGCGCGCTGCCTGAGATAGTCGGGAAATAATCTCTTTTCGCACGGTCGACAGACGCTTCGGCGGAACTCTTTTGCGCGATGAGGGACCGCAGGTCCGGCCTGTTCTGATAGGCCCTGTCCAAAGCGTTCTCAAGGGTTATGGCATACTCCTCGAAAGAAAGGGTATCGTTTATGGTGAACTGGTCCGCCGTACTTACGCCCATCGCATTATAGAGCCTGACCCACGCGACCTTCAGGTCATTCTCGGCGGTGATAAGGTCGAGACGTGCATTGCTCAGGTCCAGCTCAGCCTTTGTGACGTCATATTTCGGCTTTTTTCCCGCTTCGAAGAGGACCTTCGCCTGCCCGAGGTGCTGCCCGTACTGCTCGACAATTTCAAGGTTGACATCCTGCGAGCGTTTCGCTTTAAGGACCCCGTAATAGGACGTTTTAAGATTGCTGATAATCGTCGTCGTCACATCTTCCAGGTCAAAGCGGGAGGACTCAACATTGAACTCCTTTGTCTTCACGTCCGTCGGGGTCTTGCCAAAGTCGTAGATCGTCTGCGACAGGCTTGCGCTCCCTATGCTCTCGTTGTGCAGCCCTACGGGAAAATAGGGGTCGAGGGTGTTCTTCTCAACAACATACCTGTTGAAGCTTGCCTGGGTATCTACTTTCGGATAGTAAGGCGCCTTTGCCTGCCCAAGCTGCGACTCCTTTGCGCGGACCGTATAGCGGGAGCTCATGATCGAGGGGTGCTGCGCCAGGGCGATCTCGATGCAGCGCTCAAGATTCAGGGATTCTCCTGCTTTGAAAAGCGGTTCATCGGCCGCGGCAAAAGAGAAGGCGGCGAGCAGCAGGATGACTGCGAAACAAATGTTATGATATCGCACAGGGCCCGCTCCTGCTGCAAGTCTGGTTATATGAATTCTTTGTATACACATGGCAGGAGTAAATCACATAATAAAAGAGGACAGCTTTATTGTCAAGGCTTTCGTGGAATTGCATATTAGCGGCATGATGAAATGTGGTAAAATAAAGATTATGGAGGTGCCATGAAAAAGATATGTACAATATTCCTGGTTATCGGTCTTTTTCTCTTTTTTCTTTTAACTCTATCCTGTGCGGCGGAGGCGGTAACAACTACCGTTGACGATCAGGAGGCCGTTGAAGTGACCATCTACAACAGCAACATAGGCCTTGTGAAGGACCTTAGAAACATTAAGCTCCCGAGAGGCATCGGGGAATTGAGATTCATGGATGTCGCGTCCCAGATCATACCGACCAGCGTTAATATCCGGTCCACAGCTTCCCCTGACAACCTTTCAGTCCTTGAACAGAACTACGAGTACGACCTCCTGAGCCCGCGGAAGCTCATCGACAAATATGTCGGCAAAACGGTAAAACTCGTCACAAAAAACCCGTACACCGACAAGGAAGAGACTGTAACGGCAACAATACTCTCGAACAACGAAGGGGTACCCGTTTACAGGATCAATAACGAGATCACCTTCGGGCATCCTGGAAGGATCATCTTTCAGGAGATACCCGACAACTTCATCGCGAAGCCCACCCTGATATGGCTTCTCGACAACAAGGCGGCTTCCCGGCAGAAAATAGAGACGCTCTACCTGACCAACGGCATCAACTGGCGGGCCGATTACGTCCTCACCCTTGACCGGAAGGATGCCGAGGGCAGCCTGAACGGGTGGGTCACCATAGACAACAAAAGCGGGGCGCCGTATAAAAATGCAAAGCTCAAGCTCGTTGCCGGCGATATACACAGGGCGCGGGACGACGCGAGGAGAGAAAAGGTGATGTCTGCAGCCGCTGCCCAGAGGGCTGAATCTGAATTCAGGGAAGCTGCCTTCTTCGAATACCACATCTATACGCTGGAGAGGAGAACTACGATCAAGGAGAACCAGACAAAACAGATCGGCCTCCTCAGCGCATCGAAGGTGCCGCTGAAAAAAGAGTTTATCTATCGCGGCGCATCGCACTATTACAGGAACAGGTACGGAGATGCCATCAGGACCGATAAGGTCGGCGTATTCCTGGAGATCTATAACAAAAAAGAGAATAACCTTGGCATGCCCTTTCCGAAAGGGATTGTCAGGGTATACAAAGAAGACCACGATAAGAGCCTGCAGTTTGTCGGCGAAGACTCAATCGACCATACGCCCAGGGATGAAAAGATCCGCATCAAGATGGGCAATGCATTCGATATCGCCGCCACACGGAAGCAGACGGTATGGGAAAAGATATCTAAAGACACTTACGAGATTGGATTTGAGATATCCCTGAGAAATCATAAAGAGGAAGATGTCACGATAAAGGTCGTTGAGCCTTTTTCGTGGGATTGGAGGATCCTCGAGTCGTCCCACGCCCACACGAAAGTGGATGCACATACGGCCTCTTTCGATGTGCAGGTAAAAAAGGACGGCGAGGCAAAGCTCACATACAGGGCGCGGCTGCGGTTTTAGACAGCGCCTTGAGCCGGGGTTTTATTCAGTTGAGACCGGGATTAAATCCTAATATCGAAGCACCAGACCCTGAACAATTGCCACGCCGCGCTTCTCGTGGGACTCTCGAGTAACGAAAATGATGTATTCCGGACCGTACTCCATAAGTATGAGCATGGTATAGGGACATCCCTATACCATGCTCTCGTTATATGCACTGGATAAAATATTTTCTACGTAATATCAAAATTCAAATATCGAATGCTCAAAACAGATATAAGATCGCTTGGTTTTGAATTTTTGACATTGGAACATTTGAATTTGTTTAGGATTTCGTGTTTGCATCACGTTGCGTGCTTCGACATAATTACGTATCGGGAATTATTTTATAGCCCCATCAGCGAAAACCCGACTATAATGTTTATAAGCATGAGGATGAGGGCGATTCTCCCTGACCAGATGTGAAGCCTCTTGACCGCCCGGATATGTTCCCTGAACCTGAATTGCATGAGCCCGAGGACGGGCGCTGCAATAGCAAGGATCACCGCGGCGATGCCGACGTAGCTATGGGGTATGCTCAAATGCTGCCCTCGTGCCAGGGCAATATCAAGGAACACGGCGCAAAATCCCAACACGGCGCATGATGCGCCCGATATCCCGCACGCCTTGTGAATTGTAAGCCACCATAGTTTTCTTTTCATAAAGCGCGCGATAACAAAGCCCGCGAGGAGGAATAAAAATCCTATACACATCAGCACGGCATGGGCGTATAAAAACCCCATCGTCTGCTACCCTCCCGTCAGGCACGATCAAAGCTGTCCAACAGCCTGAGCAGTACCATATTTGATGCCGGGTCAAGATCCCTCACGGCCCTAACCCCTTTGATCTCAACAATGACCGCTTCCATGATAAGGAACGTCTTTGCGGCCTCTCTGAGGCAGCCTGTTTTTACCGTATCCCACTTCCCGTAAGTACCGTGGAGATGCAGCCTCGGCTCATCCTTGTACCAGAATATCGTACCTACCCCCAGCATCTCATGGCTTTCCGTGAGCTCCCGCCATGTCGGCATCGGGGGCATCACGTCCTGGACAGGCCCTACGACGATCTTTGCGTCCTTTATGCCGCCGACAAGGTAAAAGATGCCCGCCTTGATCTTCTCTTTTTTAACGATATCGACGAGGCACCCGAGTATGTCGTCATCGTCTCCAAGCTGAGCCACGACAATCCTGCCTGCTTCCCCGACCTGGTATTTCACGCCTGCCCCTCCTTATTAAAAATACAAGCATTGTTTTGTTTATCCGTCGCGTGGACGTCTGAACGCTTATATTTAAAATGCTACCCCTTTTTCAGTTGTTCCGCGATGGGCAGGGTCTCCCATGCATTCACCTGCTGATCCCTCCAGGCACTTTGACCCGTTTCTCCAGATCGTTCCCGAAAGGCTGGCCCCCGACAGGATGACGCCTGACAGTTCTGCATCCCTCAGGTTGGCTTTATCTAATGTAGTTTTGCTCAGGTTTGCATCCGAAAGGTTGGCGCTGTACATATATGCACTGCGCATGAAAGCGCCTGAGAGGTTTGCGCCGGTGAGGTTGGCGTAGGACAGCACTGCGTTGGAGAGGTCGGCGCCTGACAGATCGGCGCCGGCGAGGTTTGAATTGGAGAGCGCCGCTCCGGCAAGCCGGGCTCCTGAAAGTTTTGACCCCGAGAGATCGGCCTTGCGGAGGTCGCACCATTCACATTCCCCTGTCGCCAGAAGCTTGTCCAGGTCCTTTTGCTGAAAGGCAAAAGAAAGGCCATGTACGGCACATGCTGCGGCCATAACGAGAAGGGCACAGAATGCGGCCCCTTTTTTTGTTATGCCGGTTCTCTTCTTTATATACGTTCCGTGCGCTGCCAATCTCCCGTTCCCCTATATCGATTCTTCTTCACGTTTTTACCATAAGGGACATGGCGATGCAACGGGTATTTGTCTCCGGCGACAGCATTTTCCGTCCCCTCTCCCCTTGCGGGAAAGTACCATAGCAACTTCGTCCCCTCTCCCCTTGCGGGAGAGGGCCAGGGTGAGGGGGGGGTTGTCGCCGGCCTTCAGTCCGTTGCCAGGATCTCAACGATCCTTGGAAAGATATGCTCTGCCACATCTGCCCGGTACCCTCCGTGGGTAATGATCAGATACCTGCCTCCGCATATCTCCTCTGCGCTGTCTTTTACGGCCTGCGCGAGCCGAGGGAAAAAATGCATGGTCAGGCCTATATCGCCGTAGTCGCCCTGCGCCGTATCGTGGCCGAGGTTGTGGAAAATAATTTCGGGCTTGAAGCCCTTCGCCCTTTCGATAAATTCAGACTTGACCGCGCCCATGTATTCCGAATCGGTGACGCGCCCCCTGACGTCGACGTCCACGTTCGTTCCTTCGCCCGTCACATTGTCGTAGCTGCAGAAGCAGACATGGAGCACATCGTGATCGTCCTCAAAGATAGACCTCGTGCCGTCCCCGTGGTGACAGTCCGTATCGAGAATGGCGAACCGCTTCATTCCTGTCTTTTTCCTGATATTCGCTATGGCAGGCCCCGTGCATGAGAGGTATGTCCCTCCCCATCCCGATTCCCTTCCCGAATGATGGCCCGCGCCGACAGAAAAAACCAGCGCATTTTCCAGTTCTCCCCGCGCGATCATCTCCCCTGCCCTGACGCATCCGCCGACGGCAAGCCGTGCGCCGTTGTAATACCAGCTCCTCCTTACGTCTGCGAGATATTGAACGGTATGGGCCAAAAGCAATACCTCTTCCTCCGCCGGCCCTGATTCAAAAAGCGCCACCCCGGGAAGCGACAGGTCGCGCTCCATAACCATGGGAAAATTGCGGAACTTGTCCCCGATTATTGGCCAGTCTTTGTTTCGGAACTCCCGGTGAAAGAATACGCCTGTCTTCATACATCATCCTTCATCCATATTGCAAGGCGGATATTTCTCTTCGAGCGTCTTCATTCTCTTCTCTGTAAGCTCCGGCTCGACGACGAAAGCAGGCACTGCGAATTCATCCTTTTTCTTGATCAGAAGCCACTCCTTGTCTTTTCCTTTAAGGCGCGTGAGCACAAAGGCCCCTCTCAGCTTTTTCCCTTTCAGAAAAAATCCGATGCGCCCTTCTGCCATGTCTTTATTTAGCAGCTCGAAGCCTCCCGCATCCCAGATAACAACAGGTCCCGCTCCGTAGTAACCTTCAGGGATAATCCCTTCGAATGTACCGTATTCAAAGGGATGGTCCTCGACGATGATCGCAAGCCGTTTGTCCTGAGGGGACATCGACGGGCCTTTCGGCACAGCCCATGATTTCAGCACTCCATCGATCTCCAGCCTGAGATCATAATGAAGCTTCTTTGAATGGTGCTCATGGACAACAAAATACGGCATGCTCTATCATACCATATGTCGGGAGCGCGATTCACCGGGTAATGCATCCACCTCGATCGTATATCGTATTTCGTATATCGTATATCGAAAAACGTGGAACACCCGTAAGTCGTAAACGGGAAAAGGCAGCGAAGGGCAGGAAGTCCGGGTTCTCTCGCCTCACGCCCTCACGCCTTACGACTCACGAGATTTTTTCACCTTTCACCTTTTACTGCTTTTATAGCGCCGTAATCGGTAATTGCCGTGATCTTCATCGCCTTTCTTCGCATGCTGCCTGTATGTTCCCTCAGGTCGACGACGATGACGGTGATATTGTCGGTGCTTCCCTGGTCAAGGGCCTTTTTTGCCAGCCGGTCCGCTCCTTTCTGCGGGTCTTCCAGCCGCCTTACCTCCTCCATGACATCTTCGGGCGTGAGGACATCCCAGACGCCATCACAGGCAAGGACCGCATAATCATTCTCCTTTCCAAGATATCCTTCAACGATCCTCGGCTCGGCGATCACATATGGCTTGAAAGGCAAATCTCCCAGCGACCTGCTTACTGCAAGTATCCCCTGCACCCTCGGAACGCCTATACGTATCACCTCTCCTCCAAGCTTTTCGATCCTCCTCGTCTCGCCAGGGAGATCGGGCTTGTGGTCAACGGTAAGGACAGCAACGTTGCCCCTTGCCCCGATCATGACGCGCGAATCGCCCGTATTTGCCGCCATGAAGCGGTCTTTCATTATATAGAGGTGCGCTGCCGTTGTGCCGCATATCATCTTTCTCTCCATAAGGTGATCGTCTACGGCAAGATAAGCATCCCTCAGGAGATCTCTTTCCCTTCGTCGATCTTTCAGCGATCTTCCGCTCTCCCGAACCCTGCTGTGCATAAAATAGGGGGTAAGCATTTCAACGGCTATCCGTGACGCCTCCCTGCCTCCATGTCCGTCATATATCTCGGCGCCGAAAAAACCCTCCTCCGGCCTTTCGTAGATCGCGTGCTCGTCCTCCATGCTCTCCCGCCAGCCGATCGTCTCGCTGACACCGTAGCGGATGTTCATGGTGCCCATATATATATTTTATCATAAAATGAACGGTACTTGTTGCTGGCGATAAATCCGTAAGTCGTAAATCGTAAGTCGTGAGGGGACTACTGCAACAAATCGTATATCGTATATCGAAAAACCCGTAAGTCTTCAGGTATCAGGCGTGAGGGGAGAACAACCGTAAGTCGTCAGTCGTAAGGCGTAAGGGGAGAAAGACAGCGAAGAACAGCGAGCAGAGAGTCCGGGTTCTCTCGCCTCACGCTCTCACGCCTTACGACTCACGAGATTTTTTCACCTTTCACGGGCTTCAACGAAATACTTGCATTGTACTACGTGAAATTCTATAATAAGAACTTACATGAAATTTGAAGACGGGTTGAAAAAGCTTGAAAACATTGTCAAGGCCCTCGACGATGGAAAGATTCCCCTTGATGAAGCCCTGAACCTTTTCAAGGAAGGGCTGACGTTGACAAAAGAACTTTCAAAAAGGCTTGAAGAAATAGAGAAAAAGGTCGAAATACTGATAAAAAAGGAAGACGGCAGCATAGAGAAAAAACCGTTCTTACAGGAAGAATAGTGGACCTCGGCACATACCTGCACGACAAAAAGATTATCATAGAAAATACCCTGAAGGAGATTTGTGCTTCCTTTATCTCAACGCCGGGCGTCCTGAGGGATGCCATGGAATATACGTTGTTCTCCAACGGCAAAAGGGTACGCCCTGTCCTTGCTATAGCGGCCTGCGAAGCGAAAGGGAAAAGCAGCGACGACATCCTTCCCTGTGCCTGCGCCCTTGAAATGATCCACACGTACTCTCTCATCCACGATGACCTCCCGTGCGTAGACAACGATGACCTGAGGCGAGGAAAGCCTACGTGCCACAAGGTTTTCGGCGAGGCGCTTGCGATTATGGCAGGAGACGGCCTCCTTACAGAGGCCTTCAGGATCATTACCGACACCCGCTACACCGAGCGGCTGAGCCCCAAGATCATCAAGCAGGTTATTTTTGAGATAGCCAGCGCGGCAGGGGCTGAAGGGATGGTGGGCGGACAGGTTATGGATATACTGTACGACGGCAAGGAAGGATCAAAAAACATCCTTCAGTACATCCATATGCACAAAACCGCAACCCTCATAAGGGCATCGGTCAGGATCGGGGCCATTGCGGGCGCTGCAAAGGCGAAAGAGCTAAAAAACTTCACAAAGTACGGCGAATGCATCGGCCTGGCTTTCCAGATCATGGACGACATACTGGATACCGAGGGCGATGAAGAGATCGTCGGAAAAAGGCTGAAAAAGGATGCAAACAAACAGACCTACATAAAACATTACGGCATCCTTGCATCAAAGTACAAGCTTGAACAGCTCGTCAATGAGGCAATACAGTCGGTTGACTTTCTTGGCGAGGATGCCAGGATACTGAAGGCGATCGCGCAGTATATCGGCAGCAGGGTTTCGTAATGCTTCTCGAAAAAATCCATTCGCCTAAGGACCTTAAAAAACTCGCTGTGCCTGACCTTGTACGGCTCGCTGAAGAAATACGGCCCTTCATCATTGACGTTATCTCCAAAACGGGCGGCCACCTTGCGTCGAACCTCGGCGCAGTGGAACTTACCATCGCGCTCCATTATGTATTCAATGCGCCTGCAGACGCGATCATCTGGGATGTAGGCCACCAGTGCTATACCCACAAGATCCTCACCGGCAGGCAGGACAGGTTTGGCACGATCAGGCAGACCGGGGGCTTAAGCGGCTTCCCCCTCAGGCAGGAGAGCGAGTACGATGTGTGGAATACGGGCCACGCAAGCAATTCCATCTCCATTGCCGTCGGCCTCGCAGAAGCAAAAAAGAAAAGGAACGAGAGCCATAAGATAGTGGCCGTTATCGGCGACGGCTCCCTGACAGGAGGCATGTCCTTCGAGGCCCTGAACCACGCAGGCCACCTTAAAAGCGAAATCATCGTTATCCTCAACGATAATGAAATGTCCATATCGAAGAATATCGGCGCTCTCTCCTCCTATCTGAACAGGATGATGACGGGGGAGTTCATCAGCAACATCAGAGAGGAGATCAAGAACATTACCAAAATACATCCGACGGTGTATAAGGCGGCAAAACATTTCGAGGAGGCCATCAAGGGGTTCTTTATCCCGGGTATACTTTTTGAAGAACTTGGTTTCCAGTATTTCGGCCCTGTTGACGGCCACGATCTCAACGTCCTTACGGACACCCTGAAAAATATCAAGCGCTTCAAGGGCCCCGTCCTTATCCACGTGATCACGAAAAAAGGGAAAGGATACACCTACGCGGAAAATGATCCGGAGAAGTTTCACGGCATTTCGAAGTTTGAGCTGACGACGGGAAATTCCGTCCACAGCGGCTCACTCACATACACCGATGCCTTTGGCGATGCGATCGTCGAGCTTGCGAAGATCGACGAGAAGGTCGTTGCGATCACGGCAGCCATGGGGCTCGGCACAGGGCTTGATAAGTTTTCCAGCCTCTACCCTGAACGATTTTACGACATCGGCATTGCCGAACAGCACGGGGTCACGTTCGCCGCTGCCTGCGCCCTTGGAGGCTTAAAGCCCTTCGTCGCCATATACTCAACCTTCCTCCAGCGGGCCTTTGACCAGATTATCCTCGACGTCTGTTTGCAGAAGCTCCCTGTTGTATTTGCCGCTGACAGAAGCGGGATCGTAGGCCAGGATGGGCCCACCCACCATGGCGCATTCGACCTTTCTTATTTCAGGCATATCCCCAATATGGTGCTTATGGCGCCCAAGGATGAGAATGAGCTGAAGCATATGCTGTACTCCGCGTATCTTTACGGGTGCCCCGTGGTAATACGTTATCCAAGGGGCGAGGCCCTGGGCGTGCATGTCGACGAAGAGTTCAAGGAGATACCATTCGGCACCTGGGAGATCCTCAGAGAGGGCGCTGACACAGCGATCATTGCCTGCGGCAATATGGTACATCAAGCCTTGCTGGCGGCAGAGGAGCTTGCCGCAGAAGGCATAGAGTGCTCGGTGGTCAACGGGCGTTTCATAAAACCCATGGACAGGGAACTTCTTTTGCGAATCTCGAAACAGGCCGCTCGCATCGTTACCGTTGAAGAGAACGCGCTTATGGGTGGTTTCGGAAGCGGCGTTATGGAGCTATTATCAGAAGAAGGTGCGACGCTCCCAGTAAAGTGTCTCGGCATTCCCGATGCCTTTATAACCCACGGCAGCCAGAACAGCTTAAGGAACGGGATCGGCCTTGACAAGGAAGGTATCGCAAGGGCAATACGAGAGTGGCCAAAGAAAGAATAGACGTAATCCTCACGAAAAAAGGTCTCGTCCCATCCCGCGAAAAGGCAAAGATATTCATAATGGCCGGGGAAGTATACGCGGCAGACGAACGCGTTGCAAAGCCTGACCAGAAATATCCCTGGGACGTCGCCGTCGAGATAAAGAAAAATCCTGTCCCCTACGTAAGCTACGGCGGGGTTAAGCTGAAAAAGGCCCTTGAGGCCTTTCGGGTCAACGTTAACGGGAAAAAGGCGCTCGATATAGGTTCATCAACGGGAGGCTTTGTGGAATGCCTGCTGGAGGCAGGTGCGGCAACCGTACACGCCGTGGATGCCGGCACCCATCAGCTTCACGAACGCTTGAGGGGTGATAAAAGGGTCATCGTGAAGGAAAATTACAACGCCCGGTACTTACGGTTTGACGATATCGGCGAGGCGGTGGACCTCATAACCATCGACGTCTCTTTCATATCCCTGAAAAAGATCCTGCCGTCCGCGATACAGTTTATGAAACCCGCAGGCAGGATCATCTCTCTCGTCAAGCCGCAGTTCGAGGTCGGAAGGTATGAGGTCGGCAAAGGCGGCATCGTGAAGGACGGAGAGAAAATACAAAATGTCATAGATGACGTCAAATCCTACGGAAAATCCCTTGGAATTGTCCCGGTAGATGTGGTAGAAGCACCGAGGGAAAGGGAAAAGAAGAACAGAGAGTACTTTATCCTATGGGAACACCAAAAGACACAAAGCCCGTGAAGCTTTTTGCCAGCCTCATCTTCAAAGAAGAAGTGCCGTTCCAGGGCGCCCTCAAAATGCTTGAAGACAAGGTGGGCGCGATCGAGCAAAAGATGCCGCCTGCGGTATTCTCTCAGACGGATTATTATGAAAAAGAGATGGGAAGAGGCCTTTTGCGCGTATTCGTCCTTTTTAAGGAACTCTTTCCGAGGGAATTGCTCCCGGGGATCAAATTGAGAACAAACGAAATAGAGTCAGCCTTTTCAGAGAGCCGCAGAAGGAGCGTCAACATTGATCCTGGATATATCGCCCTTGAAAATGTTATACTCGCGACAACGAAAGGCTACGCTCACAGGATCTACATGGGCAGCGGCATATATGCCGATCTGACCCTCATATACAGCAGCGGGACATACAGGCCGCTCGAATGGACCTACCCGGATTACGGCGAGGCAAAAACAATCTCCGTCTTTAACGACTGGAGAGAAAACTATAAGCAGGTGCTGCGATGCCAAAAAGTATGACAGGGTTTGCAAAACTGGAAACCGAATCCCCGGAAGGAAAACTTTACGGGGAAGCGCGCGCATTAAACAGCCGCTATCTCGAGATCAGCATAAAGCTGCCCAGGGCAGATTCCCTCTACGAACAAAAACTGCGCGATCTCGTTAAGCGCCATATCAAGAGGGGCAAGGTTGACGTTACGATAAAATGGGAACGGTCAAATGAACAGGCCGGCGTCCAAAAGGTAAACGAAATTGTGCTCGCACAGTATGTTGAGACGGCGAAAACCTTAAAAGAAAAATACGGGTTGAAAGGCGATTTGACGATCGATAATATCTTCAGCTTTAAAGACATCTTCTCGTACGAGGAAAACAACAACATAAACGAGGACGTATTGATGCAATCCTTCGAAAGGCTTATCGCCCAGCTCAACCAGGAAAGGGAGAAAGAAGGGGACCTTATCAGAAAGGACCTCACGGCGCGGGCAGACGCCGTCGCGTCGAACATCGCCGCGATTGAAGAACGATGGCCCCTGACGATCAAAATGCTCGAAAACAGGCTGCGGGAGAAGATCACGGAAATGACGGCAGCATCGTCCATTGACGAGGCGAGGGTCCTGCAGGAGCTGGCAATCTATATGGAGCGCCTCGATATCGCCGAAGAGATCGTGCGGCTCAAGGGCCACATCGAAAATTTCGGGGACACCCTTTCGTCAGATGATCCCGTAGGAAGGAAGCTCGATTTTATTATCCAGGAGATGGTAAGGGAGTCGAACACCATAGGAAGCAAGGCAAATGACCTTTTTATCAATGAGCGGGTCATTCAAATAAAGGTGGAGATCGAAAAGATACGCGAGCAGGTTCAGAATGTGGAGTAACGGGCAAAATACGTTCGGCGTTGGGCGTTCGGAGAAACAAAGGTAAAAAGAAAGCGGAAGGGGAGTACGGTTCGGGGTTAGGGGTTATGAGTTCGGAGCGACAAAACACAAAAAAACAGAAGAAGGGATGTCTTATTGTGGTTGCGGGGCCTTCGGGGGTCGGAAAATCAACGATCATCGATAAGTTCTTGCAGGGCGATGCCAACAGCAGGTTCTCCGTCTCGTACACCACACGGCATAAAAGGAACCGTGAAGTAAATGGAAAAGACTATTACTTTGTCGATAACAGCACCTTTAAGGAAATGATTGCACAGGGGCTCTTTCTTGAATGGGAAAATGTCCATGCCTACCTCTACGGCACACCAAGGCGGGAAGTCCTTGACCTATTGGCGCAGGGCATTGACGTTATCCTCGACATAGATGTCAAGGGCGCCCTCACCGTAAAAAAAGAGTGCTCAAACGCCCGCCTCATCTTCATTGAACCTCCTTCAAAGGAGGACCTCATAAAAAGGCTGACCCTGAGAGGCGAAAAGGAAATCGCCTTAAGAATGAGAAGAACAGGAGAAGAGATTGCACAAAAAGACCAATTCGAGTATACTATTAAGAACATCGAACTCGATCTGGCATTCGAGGATTTTAAAAAGACGATCGAACGTATAAGGAGAACAGGGTATGGCAAGGATAACCGTTGAAGATTGCATGGATACCGTGGAAAACCGCTTCGAGCTTGTGCACCTGGCGGCAAAAAGGTCAAAGCAACTTATAAAGGGCGCCAAACCCTTCTTAAAGTCTTCCAATAAAGAGATCGTCACTGCGCTGAGAGAGATAGCCGATAAGCACATCTACTTTGAAAAGAAGGATATCCTTGAGGAAAAAGAGGCCCCCTACCAGCTGTCGAACTTCACACCGTAACGAAACCACAGCTTCCATCCCGATGCTGATAATACCCAAACACCAATAACCAAGCTCCAATTAATCACCAATACCCAATATTCGATAACCAAACAAATACTTGCAGGTATTGTTTCCCGTTTGGTGATTCGGTCATTGGTTATTGGGTATTAATTGGTGATTGATGTTTGGTTATTGGTTATTTTTTCTTTTTTTTGACTTAAGTCAAGGCGCTCTGATCAATTCCTATTTATATTGCATACAATGAAGCAAAAAAATGATTAAGGAGGGGAATATGTTTTGTTATCAGTGTGAACAGACGGCAAAAGGTGAAGGATGCAGCAAGGTAGGGGTATGCGGTAAGCAGTCCGATGTGGCAGCCCTTCAGGATCTTTTAGTGTATCTTCTCGAGGAGCTTTCTTATTACGCTGTGGAAGCCAGAAAGGCGGGGTCAACCAACCGCGAGGTCAACGTCTTTACTGTTGAGGCGCTCTTCCATACCCTGACAAATGTTGACTTCGATCCATCGCGGCTCACATCGCTCATCGATCAAGCCGTCAAACTGAGAGATGGACTTATCGATGCAATAAAAACAAAGGGCGGCAATACCGGCTTTATTAAGGGCCGGGCCCTTACAAAGCCGGAGGCCTCACCTGACGGGCTCGCAAAGCAGGGCGAATCCTTTGGATTGAAGAACCTGGCAAACGCCGATCCGGATATCACATCCCTCATGCACACCCTTCTCTTCGGGCTCAAGGGCGTTGCGGCGTACGTCTACCACGCGCAGCTTCTCGGAAAAGAAGATGACGAAGTATACGCGTATACCCACGAGGCATTAAGGGCGATCCTGGAGAATTCTCTGTCCCTCAACGAATGGCTGTCGATGGTCCTTAAATGCGGTGAGATAAATTTAAAGGCCATGGAGATCCTCGATGCAGCGAATACAGATGCTTACGGCCATCCGGTACCGACAAAGGTACCCCTCGGCGCTAAAAAGGGCAAGGCCATACTTGTGTCGGGCCATGACCTGAAAGATCTCGATGAAATTTTGCAACAGACTGACGGCAAAGGGATATACGTATATACCCACGGCGAGATGCTTCCTGCGCACGGCTATCCCAACCTCAAAAAATACGGGCATTTCTACGGGCACTACGGCACCGCCTGGCAGAACCAGCACAAGGAGTTCAGCGAATTCCCCGGCGCCATCCTGATGACCACGAACTGCATCCAGAAGCCTCTTGATTCTTATAAAGACGACATCTTCACCACGGGCACCGTGGGCTGGCCCGGCGTCACGCACATAAGCGACGGGAATTTTAAGCCCGTTATTGAAAAGGCGCTCTCCATGCCCGGGTTCGATAATGACGAAAACGGCAGGTCGGTGATGGTGGGGTTCGCCCGGAATACGGTAATGAGCGTTGCCGGCAAGGTCATAGAGGCGGTAAAAAGCGGACAGATAAGACATTTCTTCCTTGTTGCAGGCTGCGATGGCGCGAAGCCGGGCAGAAACTACTACACGGAATTCGTGGAAAAGGTGCCGAAGGACTGCATCGTCCTGACCCTTGCCTGCGGCAAGTTCCGCTTCTTCGACAAGGACCTGGGAGACATCGGGGGCATCCCCCGGCTTCTCGACATAGGGCAGTGCAATGACGCCTATTCCGCCATACAGATCGCCGTTGCCCTTTCCAGGGCTTTTAACGTCGGCGTCAACGAGCTGCCGCTCTCTCTCATCCTGTCATGGTACGAGCAGAAGGCCGTGGCGATCCTTCTTACCCTTCTTTATCTGGGCATCAAGAACATGCGCCTCGGACCGACCCTGCCCGCATTTATAACGTCTAACATACTCGACGTTCTCGTGAAAACCTACGACATCAAGCCCATCTCGACGCCGGAGGCAGATCTGAAGGAGATACTGGGATAAGAAAGGCGGCTCATAGCTGATAGCTCATGGCTCATAGTTGTAAAGCCTCTGCTGTCAGCTATGAGCAATAAAGGAGGTCATTATGAAGATACGAAGAAAGATAGTACAGATAGACGAGGAGCGCTGTAACGGCTGCGGGCAGTGTGTTTCCGCGTGTGCAGAGGGCGCCATAGAGCTCGTAGACGGCAAGGCAAGGCTTGCATCGGAAAACTACTGCGACGGCCTTGCCGCCTGCCTCGGGGAATGCCCTGAGGGCGCGATCAGCATCGTTGAACGGGAGGCTGACGCCTTCGACCCCGAAGCGGTAGAACACCACCTCGTGAAAAAAAGCAGCGGAGAGCAGAGGGTTGTAACGCCGAACGCCGAACGCCGAACTCTCGACGTCCTTCCCTGCGGATGCCCGTCGACCCACATACAGATGTTCGAAAGTTCATGTGAAGCGGCGAATCAACCGGTATCGCATTCGGTTGCATCCTCGGCCCTCTCCCATTGGCCTGTACAGATCAGGCTCGTTCCGCCGACAGCCCCTTTCCTGAAAGGCGCCGATCTCCTCGTAGCCTCTGACTGCACACCGGTTGCCTGTCCGAATTTCCACCGGGATTTTCTTAAAGGAAGGACGGTGCTCCTGGGGTGTCCTAAATTTGACGATACAGAAGAATACATCAATAAATTTACTGATATATTCAAAACAGCGGGCATCCATAGCGTGACCATTCTCATCATGGAAGTACCATGCTGTTCAAAGATGCCCCTCATAGTACAGCAGGCAATGGCCCTGGCCAAGCAGAACATCCCTGTAGAGATCCTTACCGTGAGCGCAAGGGGGGCAATCGTCAAGAAACAAAAGCTGGCAGCATAAAATGCAGAAGGTGAGAGGATGTGAAGGTGAGAGGTTGAGAAAACCCTTCTCTCCTCACCTTCCGCCCCTCCTTTTAAACTCAGCCATCAGCATTCAGCGATCAGTTGATAGTATATCGTATATAGTATATAGTATATCGTGGCTTCCGGTTCGCCCCCTAATGCCTTATGGCCTTCATGGAATTTGCTTAACGTTTTGATAGGAGAACAGCTATGAGAAAGATCTTCGTTGTATGCCTGTTCGTGATCGCTGCCTGCGCCGTTTGCCCTTACCTGTCCCGGGCAACCGGCCTGACGCTCAACAACACCCCCGTTGAGGTTTGCTTCAGCCCTGGAGGGAAATGCACAAACAAGATCATAAAGGAGACCGAAGCGGCAACACGGGAGATCCTCGTTCAGATGTTCCTGTTCACCTCTGCGTCGTTGCGAAATGCCCTCGTAAAGGCGCAGAAGCGAGGGATAAATGTTGAGGTCATCCTTGATAAAAGGGAACAGAAAGATCAGCAGTACAAGACGGCAAAGGCACTTTCTAAAGGCGGCGTATCTGTCTACACGGACGACAAGCACACAAATGCGCACAACAAGATCATGATCATCGACCGCGAGATAATAATCACCGGCTCTTTCAACTACACCTATCCCGCGGAGAGCAAGAACGCGGAAAATATCCTGATCGTTCGCTCCGGCGAGCTCGCAAAGATATATGCCGACAACTGGCTCAACCACAGGAAACATTCGAAGAAGTACTAGCCGGACAGGTTCATGGCAAATCGTATATAGTATATCGAGGCTTTAAACATCGCGTCATTGCGAGCCCGCAGGGCCTGGCAACCCCATACATGAGATCGCCACGCCGCTCCCCATTTCTATATACGATATACGAATTACGATATACGGTTTGCTACGAGCTGTGTTTCGCCAGTACTTCCTTCAGCATCTTTTCCAGCTTCGCCTCTTCTGTTTCGTCGGCATATTTTGGGCGTTCCACGTCCGGGAAAAGGCTGAATATCCCGTTCATGATCACCTCTGCGTGAGGGGGGCAGCCCAGAAGCGGCGTGCCCATCCCGGCGTTATGCTGCTGGCAGATGCCCATGAAGATGTTCTTCGCGCCGGGATCGATCTTTCCTTCTGTGTCCGGGCCGAGATAGATATGCACCTTTTTATCAAAGGGCCTGTCTATGAGAAGCCTGCCCGGATCGCGGGGATCGGCCCTGCGCAGCTTGTTGAGCACAAAATGCAGGTAGCCCCTGCAGCCCGGGCAGGCGTTGCCCGGATGGACGGTGATGTCCTTGCCGCCCGATATGTTGATCTCAGGCATCTTGAACGGGCTTGCGACCTTGGAGATGGGAGGGCCGACAACGGTGATCCGTTCGGGTTCAACGGGTCCCAGCCCCTGCATGTGTGCCATCCACACCGGAGGAGACATGGCAGGATCAAGGCCCATTATCTTCATTGCAACGGCATCAACGGCCACAGGATTTGTGCCTCCGATCAGAAGATCCATTTTCTTCGGGATGCCCGATACGGGCCCGAAATCCTCCTGTCCCGTAAGGCCGTCAATGATGATGAGGTCCGGCCTTACAAGGTGATGGATATTGACAAGGCATTGCCAGAGCCCGAAGAAATGGCTCATATACTTTTCGAGGGGCGGAACAGCCCCCTGGAGGCTCTTGACGCTCAGGGATACGGCTGCTGCGAAATGCATCTTCAGTACGGGGACGTTTATGATCACGTCCGCCTCTTCGAACGTCAGGGGTATCTTCCGCGAAAACATCCTCTTTCCTCCCGGCACGCGCTTTTCAACCAGCCTGTCGGTATTTAAATCCACGAGGCTTATCTTTGACGGATCGATATCGACCAACCGGTCGTATCCGTAAAGGGCAAACATCTTCCCTGTTGCGCTCCGGTTGATCGACGAGCCTTCGGCGATGATGATCTTTCCGGCCACGGGAAGAAGGAGCTCGATGAGGGCGCGGACAAGCCTCACATCCGTTACGATGCCACCCTTGTAAACGCCGTCCTGCATCCCATGGTCGCTCACGAGGTTGGGCTTGATGACCACGGTCCGGCCCTTTTTTACAAATTTATTCAAGCCGCCGAGCTTGTCTATAAGATTCATCAGGCCCTCTTTTATCTCTCTTTCAGACTGGGCCTCAGGGATCTTTTCAACCGCCACCCGTTCTTTTTTCAGATATGGCTTGTATGGCTTAATCCCTGCCAGCCTTCTGAAGAGGACCGCAGTGCTCAGCTCCATCTGTTCCAACGATAATCCGCCAACGCTTCTCGTCCGCACAGGCCGGAATCCATATTCGACCATCCAGCGGTATTTCTCATCGTCTGATTTCAAAAATTCCGCTGCGATGAGGTTCTCCCTCATAATGAGCGCGTCCACCATCTTCGGCTCAATGCCTTTTCCTCTCCATTTCTCTGTTGCCAGGATCTCTTCCATGGTGCTCGTTCCGGTATTATATACGATCCAGCCGCCCGCCCCGCGATCTACCGTAGCGGTGTAGATAACGATGTCAGGATTATTGCGCCACTGCTGCAATCTTAATCTTGCATAATCGGAACCCTTTTCGACGTTCTCGTAACAGGCATGAAGATTTTCAGAAAATATCTTCGAGAGCCTGCCCTTCTTAAGCGTAACATCCAATGCCATCTTTCCTCCCTGTTTTTCATGCTATCCCAGAAACAATTGGTCCTTTAGATTATCACAATAGATTCCTGCAGGCAAACCCGAGGGAAGTAACACACAAAATAACCAATGATCAAACATCAATCACCAATAAATACCCAATAATCAATGACCGAATACCCAAACGGGAAATAATACCGGAAAGTTTTTGTTTGGTGATTGAATATTGGGTATTGGTGATTAATTGGAGCTTGGTTATTGGTGATTGGTTATTCTCTTTATCCCGATTGAAGATCCTGATTCAATGTTTCACTTTTCACCTTTGACCTCTAACCTTTTTACGTTATCAGCTGATCCGGTCCCGGATCATCTTCAGGATCACAAAGGATTCCCGCTCCCGCTCCTCAAGGTCGGCCGTGATATATATGATCGTCTCCCTGTAGGTCGGCATAAATATCTTGGAAAGGGCGTTGCATCGCCGTTGGGTCTTGCGAAGCTCCAAGGCAATCCGTCTTAAGGCGTTCTCCAGTTCAGCCATTTCTGCTACCAAGCGAAGTGCCTCAACGAAGCGGCTCATGGCAACATCGGTATTCGCCGAGGTTCCCCCAACGCCGAACTGGGCGCTGACCGCTTCCGTCTTGACCGTTACGTGAGGGATCTTCATGCCCATAAGGTGCTGGTCCGAGATCTCCACCTGATGATCCATCTTCACGGCGAGGGCGGCCCTGTCGACGGCCTCCGACCCTCCGTCCAGGTGGGCCTCGCGAAGGGCTTCATGGGCCTGGCGAAGCGCTCTGCGGCTAGCCTGTTCGGTATTACGGGCGCGGCTCACGCGGCTCATCAGCTCAAAGATAAGTATCTGTCGTTTTTGCTCCAGGAGGTCATAGCCCTCTTCGGCAAAGGCAAGCTTACGTTTAAGTATGAGCAGATTCGACTTGGTGGGTGCAACGTTCAGCTTTCCCATGGGTCTCTCCTATCGGGACGCGCTGCCGACGGTCGGCGCTACGCAGACGGGCGCCTCCTCTTTCTCGTGGTAGTACTTCTTCAGCAATGCGTCGCTCACGCGGTGCAGCTCGTCCTTGGGCAATGTGGACAGCACATCCCAACCGAGCTCAAGCGTGGTCTCGATGGACCTGTTCTCGAACTCACCCTGGTTCAGGAAACGCATTTCGAATGCCTCGCCGAACTTAAGATACTGTTTATCGAGGGTGCTCAATTCCTCTTCCCCGATGACATCTGCCAGCCCGCGCACTTTTTTTACATAGGCATAGCACGCGAACAGCTGGCTTGCGAGCGTCGGGTGGTCTTCGCGCGTATAGCCCTTCCCTACGCCGTCTTTCATGAGGCGTGAAAGGCTTGGAAGGCCGGCAATGGGAGGATATACGCCGCGCTGAAACAGTTCGCGATCCAGAACGATCTGCCCTTCGGTGATATAACCCGTGAGATCGGGGACAGGATGGCTGATATCATCGGCAGGCATGGTCAGAATGGCCATCTGGGTGATCGATCCCGGCGAGCCTTCGATGCGGCCCGCACGCTCGTAAATGCTGGCGAGGTCCGAGTAAAGGTAGCCTGGATAGCCTTTGCGTCCGGGGATCTCGCCCCTGGCTGTTCCTACCTCGCGAAGGCTTTCGCAATAGTTCGTCATGTCCGTCAGCAGCACAAGCACGTGCTGGCCGCAGTCAAAGGCCAGGTGCTCTGCCAGGGTAAGTGCGACGCGCGGCGTAAGGAGGCGCTCCACGCTTGGCGCATCGGCCAGAGAAAAGAACATGACGGCGCGTGCAAGCGCGCCGGATTCCCTGAAATTGCGGATGAAGAATTCGGCCACATCATGCTTAACGCCCATGGCGGCAAACACCATCGAGAATTCCACCTCTTCATCGAGCAGGCGCGCCTGCCTCATGATCTGGGCAGACACGCGGTCATGCGGCAGGCCGTTCCCGGAAAAGATCGGCAGCTTCTGGCCGCGGACCAGCGCATTCATCCCGTCTATGGCCGACAGGCCGGTCTGTATGAATTCCCTCGGATATCTTCGTGCATAAGGATTGATGGGCATCCCGTTGACATCCCGCTTCTCTGCGGAAAGCGGGGGCGGACCATCATCGGCCGGACGCCCGAGGCCGTCGAACACGCGGCCCAACATGTGCCTCGATACGGGCAGACAGAAGCTTTCCCCCAGAAAACGGGTGCGCATTGCCTGGTTCGAGAGTCCCGTCGTGCCTTCCAAAACCTGAACCACGGCCTGGTTTTGGGAAATGTCGAGGACGCGGCCGATGCGGGGACGGCCGGTGGGGTCGATAATCTCAACGGTCTCATCGTAGCCTACGTCACGGACCCGTTCCACTACGACCAGCGGCCCCTCGATGCGCGACGCCCCTATATACTGCAACCCTTGGTCTTCTACGTCGAAGGTGGTGTGCATAGTAAGGTGCCCTCCTTGATATACTCTTTTGCAAGCGCTTCCGTTTCTTCCATGACCATCTGCTTCAGCTCGCCAAGTTTTTCGAGCTCATCGTTGCCGTAAGCCGACTTCGCACGCATTATCTGCGGCACACAGTTTAAAGAACGGATCCGCATTAAGGGAACTCCTCCCTGGATCAGCTCACGGCCCCTGTGATAGAGGGTAAGGATAATGCGGAGAAGGGCGATCTGCCGTTCCGGCGCACAGTACATATCGTTCTCGTCAAAGGCGCTCTGGGCGAGAAAGCCGTCCTTCATGATCTCGGCAATGAACAGGATAAGGCGCTGCGCGTCGGGCAGGACATCGGGCCCCACGAGCTGAACGATCTGCTGGAGGCGCTCCTCCCGCTGGAGCAGCGTCAGCGCCTCCGTGCGCAGCTCAACCCAGTCAGCAGCCTCCTTTTTCCACCACAGGCCGACGTCTTCAACATACTCTGAATAGGAGTGCAGCCAGTGGATCGAGGGATAATGCCGCGCATTGGCCAGCTCCGTATCGAGCGCCCAGAAACAGCGGATAAAGCGACGCGTATGCTGGGTCACAGGTTCGGAAAAGTCGCCGCCGGGCGGGCTGACCGCTCCGACGATGCTTACCGAGGCCCGCTCTCCCGCCAGGGTGGTAACGGCACCTCCGCGCTCGTAAAACTGCGCGAGCCGGGTAGGCAACGATGCCGGAAAGCCTTCTTCGGCGGGCATCTCTTCCAGCCGAGCCGCAAGTTCGCGCAGGGCCTCCGCCCAACGGCTCGTTGAGTCGGCAAAGACCGCCACAGACCTGCCCATGTCCCTGTAGTACTCCGCAAGCGTAATGCCCGTATAGATTGACACTTCCCGGGCTGCCACCGGCATGTTCGAGGTGTTCGCTATGAGGATCGTCCGCTCCATCAAGGGCCTGCCGGAACGGGGATCTTTAAGCTCCGGAAACTCGCGGAGCACTTCGGTCATTTCATTGCCCCGCTCGCCGCAGCCGATGAAGACAATAATATCGGCGTCGGACCACTTCGCAAGCTGGTGCTGGGTGATCGTCTTCCCCGTGCCGAATCCTCCCGGGATCGCCGCTGCGCCGCCCTTTCCTATAGGGAAGAAGGTATCAATGATGCGCTGCCCCGTGATCAGCGGTTCGGTGATGCGAAGCCTCTGGCGAATGGGACGCGGCACCCGCACCGGCCATTGCTGGAGCATCGTGATATCGCGAGGCCCTGCCGGCGTCTCCACGACGGCCACGGTGTTGACGATCTTGTAATCCCCCTTGCCGGCAACGGTGCTTATCGTACCGGAGATTCCCGGCGGCACCATGATCAGATGGTCGACCAGCGGCGTTTCCGCAACCTTTCCTATGGCCTGGCCTTCCGAGACCACCTCTCCGGGCTCAACAAGAGGCTCAAAGCTCCAGAGCTTTTCTGTGTCCAGGGCCGCCACCTTTTCGCCGCGCCTGATCCAGGCGCCGCTGGCAGCCTGAATGCCGGGCAGCGGGCGCTGTATGCCATCATAGATGTTGCCGACGAGCCCCGGGCCGAGCGACACGGAGAGAGGGGCCCCTGTACATAGGATTGGCGCTCCGGGCTTTATCATGGTGGTATCCTCGTATACCTGAATGGTGGCGTGATCCCCAACCAGCCTCACCACTTCTCCCACCAGGCCAAGGGTGCCCACCTGCACGACCTCATACATCTGTGCGGCGTGCATGCCCGAAGCTGTAACAATGGGCCCGCTGATGCGGGTTGCCATAGATTCGGTACTCTTGGAAGCAACCGTCATGGATTATTCCCTCCTGATCCTGTTTTTTGGACAAAGTTCGCCTGAGCCGCTATCTGTCGCCTCAGCTCCGGCCATAGCCGCTCCAGCCTCTTGAGAAGCCTGTTATCCCACACCTGGCGAGCCTCCTCATCCTCAACGACAACACCCCCTTCTGAAATATCCTGCGCGCTCGAGATCGTTATCTTTACCGGCCGCCCCACTCTGCCTGATATCTCCTGTGCCAGCGCGTCGCCCAGGGCAGCCTGATCCGCTTCTGACAGCTTCACGACAAAGGCATCGCCTTCCATCCGGAGTATTGCATGAGCCGCAAGGGCAACCAGGGTCTTGCGATATTCGAAGCCTTCCCGGGCAAGCAGCTGATCGCCCGCCTCTTCGTATATAGTCGCGAGCAACGCTTCAATCCTCGCTGCGCGCAGCCTGTCGATCTCAACGGGGACTGTGGCCAGGATCAATTCGCTCTGGCGGGCGGCCTCAGCGTTGGCCTCGTCAAGCCGCTCCCGTCGCAGCCGGTCCGCTTCAGCGGCAGCATTTGCAAGAAGGGCTTCCGAGTCCTGCCTGCCGCGCATGACAATCTTTTCAGCCTCTCTCCCGGCGTCTGCAAGGATCTCTTCACGCAATTTTTCAGTAGAGATTTGATCCGTCGTCATCCTTATACCCCCTTAACAGATACTCACTCCCACAGCTTCCTCCACGAATTCACGCAGGCTCTTGCGCCCCGGCAGCGGCCCTTCCGGCCCCGGTATCTCAACGATCAGCGGCCGGTCCCTCCCCATTCGGATCATCTCCACCTGAGGACGGATCAGGTCTGCCACCCTTTCGGTGACGATGACCACCCCGCAGTCGGGTTGCTCTGCCGCTTCATTGATTGCAGCCTGGGCCTCGTCTGCCGTTGATGCAACCCGGGTGCCTATGCCTGCCAAGCGGAAACCGCGCGCCGTGTCCTCGTCGGCAATACAAAAGAATTTCACGACAGGCCCCTTATATCTTTTGTATCAACATCATGGCAATGGCAAAACCCAGCACGGCAAGCCCTTCCGCCAGCGCCACAAACAGGATGCTGCGCGTCAGAAGCTCGGGTTTCTCCGCCGCCGCGCCCAATGCGGCCGAACCTATCCGCCCTACGGCATGGCCCGCGCCGAGAACGCTTATGGCGATGGCAAAAGCCGCCGCAACGCCCAGGCCGATGGCTCTGTATACTGATACCACGTCAGTCGGGGCACCGCCGTGCGCAGTTTCAGCCGCTAAGGCCGCCGCACCAGGCAGTATTGCTCCCGCAAGAACCGCTCCGATAACCCCAATCCGCCGAAACAACAACTTGATCATACGACACCTCCTGCAATTTTATGGTACACCCACAAGCGTTTTACCCGATCGACCCCTCCAGCAAATCCGGCTATCCGCTTTTTATCTCGCTTCTCAGCCATACACAAAATAATCAATAACCAAGCACCAATAACCAGATAATACCCAATAAGCAATGACCGAATACCCAAACATGAGGCCGTGCAGAAAAATCCTGTTTGGTTATTGGATATTGGGTATTGGTGATTAATTGGAGCTTGGTTATTGGTGATTGGATATTCAGATTTCATGAACTGTTTTCCTCCTTAAGCCTCACGGGGCTTGTCTTCTGCGCCGCCCGGGGCCAGACGAAAGGGCTCAAAAGGTTCGCCGCCTCCGGAAAAAAACTTTCCGAAGAACTCATAATATTCGAGACGCAGCGCCTGCACCGAAGCAATTACCCCTTCCAGCACAATGGCTATCAGGTTTCCAAAAATAATGACCAGCAGGCTCCAAACGCCGCCTCCGGCAGAGCCCCTGACCTCCTCGGCCACCATAAAAGCAGCGAAGAGCAGCGCCGCGTGGCTCATTGCATAGGCAGCAAGACGTACAAAGCTTATAGTGTTCGCAAGGTAGCTGAGAATGGCCTCAAAAGCGCCGACGCAGGATTCGATAATAGCCCCTGCCATTCCGCCATGCGCCCCGCCGTGCCCGCCTGACTTGCTGCTCATAAGATGCTCAAGGGGCTCCTTAACGGACCAGCCGATGATGGGCACGGCAAGGAACAGGACGACGCAGACGCCCATAAGCCCCCACGACCGGATGGTCGCCCCGTACAACAGGATGGCCAGCGCTCCCCAATAGAACAAGAGGCCTACAAGCCCAAACTTGTCGAGAATGCCGCCGATGATATCGCCTTTGCGGAACCTGTTCACAACGTTCAATATAAGCCCTATGCTGATCATTACGATACCGAGACCGATAGCGCCGTACATCAGCTGTATGGGATCACCTTCCAGCGGGTCATGCCAGAGGGCGTAATGCTTTAACGCTTCGATGCCGAAGTAGCTCCCGTATATCACGCCGAAAATGACGCTGGATAATCCCACGGAAACAAGAAGCACGCCAACGTCCTGTGCCTTCTTGGACCTCCCGGCCTTAATAAGGGCTATCAGACCGCAGGTGGCAAGCACCGCCCCGTGTCCTGCGTCGCCGAACATCATGCCGAACATCACTATGTAGCTGAGGGCGACGAACAAGGTCGGCTCCAGTTCATGATAGTTGGGAAGGCTGTAGGCCGATATCAGCATCTCAAAGGGACGTAAAAACCACGAGTGCCGGAGCAGGATAGGGACCTCTTCGCCGGCCGAAGTGTCTGGGTGCTCGGCCTCAAGCACATACCTGCCCCCTGTAATCTCTTCCATGCGCTGCTTCAAGGCCGCTACGTCGCCGGCCGGAACCCACCCTGAAATGAGCACCGTCATCTCTGTCCGGGGAAACTTCTGGCTTGCCTCCAGGATCCGCCCTTCCATATTGACAAATTCTTCAACTTCCGCCAGGGCGGGAGCAAGCTCCGTTCCGATCTCCCTGAGCTTGCCGCTTATCTGACCCAACTCCTTTGTTAATTCTTCCTGTTCCTTCTCAGCCTCTTCGGATACTCTATCCACTGTCGAGTCGTCTGCCACCGGAAGCGCCTCTCGCTGGAAACCTGCCTGCGACAAAGTATCGTCAAGCGCCGATTGTCCCTGCCGGGTAGTAATGGCGAAGAGCCTCTGCCGCCCTTTCTGCTGGGCAAGGGGGAGGAGAGCCGCGTTATCGCCGATCTCCCGTTCAAGGCCTTCGAGGTTCTGCGCCGGAAGGCTCCCTGTGACAAAATACAGGAATGAAAACTTATCAAGCCCCGTGAGAGGAATATCAAACCCACGATAGTGAGATACCTGATCGTACATTACGGCCAGCTCTTTCTGACGTTGAACAAGGCGCTGTCGGTCTTCCAGAAGGCCGGCGATGCGCTGTTCCATTGAAAGGAGGGCAGCTTCGGCCTGGTCCAGGGTCATCGCTGACGAAAGGGCTTGCGCCATTCCCTCATCCCCGCGCCCGCCCGGTCCCTGACTGCCCAACGGCGGAATCTCCAGTGATTGGCGAAGATCCTGAACCCGGGCGCGGATACGGTCATATCGCAACAGCTCTCCGGTAAAATCGGTGGGGCTGAGAAGCGCCGTATCCGGATCGGGCTGAGCGCGCGTCAGATGCACTGCTCCCAACGCGCCTAATCCTTTGAGCATCTTTCTCTCGTCTGCCGCGAGCACGATCGCGCGCACCCGCATCATCGGAACCGTTCTAAACACGGGCCACCCCCGGCATCAATAACCAAGCACCAATAACCAAATAATATCCAACAATCAATGGCCAAATACCCAAACGTGAGGCCGTTTGGTTATTTGTCTTTATGGGTTCAGATCTCATAAGCTATCCTTCTTCTCTCACGCCTGACGCTTCACTTATTTCTCCGTGAACTGTCAGCTATGAGCTGATCACTGCTTTTCATACAACTTTAAAAATGTCGGCACGGGGGATCAGGCGTCCGCGGATCGCCTCTGCCGCCATGCCGCCACGAATCCCCTCTGAGATCGTGATAAGGTTTGCCACTTCCACGCGACGGAGTCCCGCGTATCCCACAATCGCCCCAAGCCCCATGTGGCTCCGGCGAAAAGCCAGGTTTGCCAGACGAACGAACCGATTCCACGCCAGACCTTCCAGCGCGGACGCATCAGCCACATTCGATCCATCAGCCCCGCGCTCAAAAGGCTCCGCATCAAACAGGCGCTCCCGGGCTCGGCTCGCCGATGTGTAAACGTCAGGATCATTGAGCATAGCGCTAAAAAGCGAGCGCTGGATCCGGGCTCCCTCGACATGAAACGGCTGCAGCATGGCCTGTGTCATGCCGTAGTGGAACTTTCCCCTGGCAACCAGCATAAGGTGGAACATGTCCACCTCCTGAAAAACCATCGGGCTCACGATCTCCCGGTCTTCCCGCGGGAGCTTTTCCGTTCCGGCGACCAAGCCCTGAAAATAGACGCGGTCAAGCGCCGCCTCGAAGAAAAAAGGCCGTGGGTTATCCGTATAGATTTCAAGGGCTCCCTCCAGGTTCTCACGGAGGAATCCTTTCGGGAAGAACCGGGCAAAATTCTCCGGGGATTCCGCAGCAGACAACCCCTGGAGATCGACTGCCGGCCATCCGGGAACGGCGGCGAGATGGCTCCCGGTCTCTTCGACGGGGGCCTTTGTTAAATATCCCCGGAACAGCACCTTCAAGTTTTCCATCTGGTACCGGACGAGCATCCAGTCGATAAGGCCGGCTCCGGGACCTGATATATAGGCGCAAAATCCGGATATCTCGCCGATCAGTTCGTTGACCAGGGAGCGCTGAAAATCAAGGATTCCGCCGATCTCAGAATCCGGGAAGATCACATGGAAAAAGTCCCGAAGGCTTCCGGTGCGGCACAGGCTGTCGAGCCGCTCGGCCTCGGCCATGCGGCTTTTCCGGGCATGAAGACGGGCGGCAAGATAATCCATGTCTCTCGCCGTTTGCCGCTTCGAAACAGCGGCCGTGGCGGTACGCGGGACGGCTATGTCTCTTTGCACACGCAACGGACCACCTCTGAAACGGCCGATTTCCTGTTCGCCGGATCAAGCTGGATCTGGCTTTCTACCTGAGCGACGGCGTCAGTCAAACGGGCCTGTTTTTCATGCTCGGCTTTTTGTGCTGCAGCTTCAATGATCCTCTGAGCCTCAGCAAACGCCTCCTGGCGGGCGTTCTCAATGATATCCTGCGCCTTTTTCTGAGCCTCCGACAGGATACGGTCCGCTTCGGCCCGGGCTGCCTCAACGGCAAGCCTTGCTTCGCTCTCTGTCCCTACTATCTTCTGAATCACATCGCGCATGGTAGCGCCTCCGTAGAAAATAATATCCCCTGCCGTTACGCTATTAAACGGCTCATGCCTGCCTTCGTTTTCCCATGGCTGTCCAGCTTGAAACGCTTGATTACCTCTTCGCCGACCAGGCGGGCAGCTTCGGCGTGCCCTATAAAGTCCGTATTAATGGTTACGTGATAAAGAAGCGGGTCGTCAACATCTCTGCCAAAGTTATCCTTTATGTAGCGCCTGCGCGCCTGGTCTTTTTTCTTGATGTAATTGGCGGCTGTTTTCTCATCATAGCCGAAGACCTTCTGCGCCTGCTCGATCCTCCTTTCGAGCGATCCTGTCAGGCGCACGTGAAAGACGTTCTTCATTTTGGCGGTGATAATGCTGGATCCACGGCCCACGAGAATAACGTTCCCCGTTTGTGCGAGGCGCCGGATGGTCGCGTTCGTCTGTTCAACGAGCGTCCAGGTCGAGGGGTGCAGCCCGAGCAGCTCCTCAAGCGCATCCGTCAGCATGGCCTTGTGGTCTTCCTTCATGAAGTCTCCGATGTCCTTGCGGTGCCGGTGCTCCTCCAGCACCTTTGCCACAAGCTGATAGGAAAAAACGGTCCACGTTTCCCGGGAAGGAACGTGTTCCTGCAGGTAGTCTGCCAGCTCGGAGGCGACGGTCAGGCCGCCTGCCCCTTCTGCCCTTGAGATCGTTATTGCCGGCTTTGAAAAGACTCCCGGAGCCTGCCTTCCTTTCTGGAAAAAATGACTTTGAATGTAAGACTTACACTTGTCGGAACTGATATTTGCCCACATATCTCGGCTCTCCTATTCTTTTTCCTTTTTCATGGCCCCTGCTGCAGGCCGTGTAAGACCGGTCTCCCATCATTCCAGATGTCTCCCGAGGTTAATGAACTCTGAACGGTCAAAGCCGATTGATTTGAAAAATGAAAGCATGTCTATGGCGTCCCATCGCACAGCCGTGTAGATATCCTGAATCCCCTTTTCCCTAAAGTATTCAAAAAGCTTCTTTGCCAGCGCCCGGCCGATGCCAATGCCCATACACCTGGCGCATACGCCGACCACAACGATCCACCCGCTTTTTTCAATTCCGAACCCCGGCCCCTTGATCTCGCCTATGATGAACCCTACGACCTCGTCATCCCGCAAGGCCACAAATCCCGCAACATCATGCTTTCTCAGATGCGCCTCTATGCTCTGGATCCACGCCTTCGACACCTTCTTCTTTATGATGGACTCCTGGATCTCAATGATATTGGGAACATCCTTGACGGTAATCCTTCTGACCTTGACCCCGTTCATCATATACAGTCTCCTCAATCGATACGTATGATCTTAACGTGCTTGCCTATCCACTCAGGGGGGAGGTAAACACGTCCGGAATTCCCGCTCTGCCTTACCGCCTTTTCAAGCATCTCCTCCCCGTAGACCTCAAATTTCACCTTGTCCAAGATGTTTCTTTGCTCATCGGAGGATTCTACTATCTTTGCCCGCATCAACGATCCTTTCTTAAATGAATATAATATAATTATAATGTAGCTGTATTATAATTATATTTTAGCGGTAATATTTGTCAAGCGAAATTTTTACTCATGGCTCGCGGCGAACCAGATGCTCGATGCTCGTCACTGGATGCTGGATAAAAAGGCAGCTAAGAGCGAAGGGCCAAAAAAACCGCCTTACGCCTTACGCTTTACGGATTTAACTGTAGTGCTAATCGCGCCTCAGCGCTTTGAAGAACCAATGTAGCACGTAGTTCACGACGGAGAGGACAACGCTGAAAAGCATTGCCGTCCAGAACCCGCTCACTTCAAACCCTTTAATGACTGATGAAGCAAGGAGCACGAGGGCAGCGTTGATCACAAAGGTAAAGAGGCCCAGCGTAATAATATTGATAGGCAAGGTGATCAGGATCAGGACGGGCCTGATCAGGGTGTTGACAATACCCAGGAAAAGGGCCACGAATAGGGCTGAAAAGAAACTTTTAACCATTACGCCTGGGATAAAGTAGGCGGCGATCACAACAGAAGCGGCCATCAGCAGCCACTTGAGCATCAATGCCATAGATATTTTATCCTGGGGTCATTCACGATGGAACTTCTCGTCAGGGATCAGCCGGAGTGAGAGGTTCTCTGCTTCTTCGACAAGGCGTTGGAATGCGCTGTGTATCTCTGTTGCCTTTTGCGATACGTCGTTCAACGTATCATACATCCTCTGCAGATTTTCGCGGGCCGTACTGCAGTGCTCGTTGATCTTCCGTTCATTCTCCCTGCATTCTGCGATCAACTCCCTGTGCATTTCAACCTCTTCAGGCGTAAGGTTCTTTATTTTTATCAGGTCATCAATGGTCTTTATGCCATCCATCACGGTCATCCTCCGGGGCAGATAATTATCAGAATATATTTTATTGAACCACCTTTAGGGAAAAATTGCAACAATGTAATACATTTTTTCATCAATGGTATGTCGTTGACTTACCGGCCAACAATGCACATATTAAAAAAGGTTGGCCGGAACTGCTATGAACGGGAACAGGAAAAAAGACAGGACAGTCGACATGGGGCCTGAGATCGGAAAAAGGTTCCAGGACGAAACGAAGTACTCGCCGGACAGGATGGGCGGGCATACCCTTGACTGGAATTCCATTCCCAAACCGTACAAACGTTATGAATCGCCCATCGCGGTGATCGCATTGCCGGAGCCTCTTGCTGAAGGCGAAGCGAACCTATGGAAGCTCCTTCTGCAAAGAAGGTCCAGGAGAGAGTACAGCGCCGGCCGCCCCGTCCCGATCGCAGCGCTGTCTTCCCTGCTGTGGGCAACGCAGGGGCTTACCGCCCGCTACGGCGATGCATTCTTCAGAACTGCCCCCTCCGCAGGCGGCCTTTTCCCCGTTGAAACCTATGTAAGCGTTCGGGCAGTAGACGGCCTTCAACAAGGGCTGTACCATTTCAGGCCCCTCACTTTTGACCTTGAGTTCCTGAAAAAGGGGGATCTCTCAAAAGAACTTTCAGAGGCAGCCCTCCAGCAGGGCCTTATTCTTGACGCGCAGATTACGTTTATCTGGTCGGCGATCATTGCAAGATCCCGGTGGAAGTACCGCCAGAGGGCTTACCGGTACATCTATCTCGACGCGGGACATATTGCGCAAAACCTCTATCTCGCGGCAGAGGCGCTCGGCCTCGGCTCCTGTGCGATCGGCGCTTTCTACGACGACGAGGCAAACAAGATCGTGTCGCTCGACGGCTCAGAAGAAACCGTCATCTATATGGCTGCTGTCGGGTGGCCGGCAGAAACAAAATAATTGATAAGGGAGACAACTATGTACGAACAGGGAGTGATAAGGCCGCCAAGCGAGGCATCAAGCCTGCTGGTAAGGGTTACAAGAAATTGCCCGTGGAACCAGTGCATCTTTTGCCCTGCCTACAAGGGGACAAAATTTTCCAGGAGGACCGTGGAAGAGGTAAAAAAAGACATAGACAATATGGCCAGGGAATGCAGCGGGTATGCCAATATGATAAAATCTGCATTTCTGCAGGATGCCGACACCCTTGTTTTGAAAACAGCCGACCTCCTTGAGATCCTCACATATCTGAAAGAGAAATTTCCCGCCCTCGACAGGGTCACATCTTATGCGCGCGCAACAACGCTGAAGAGAAAAAGCGTGGAAGACCTGAAGCAGCTAAAAGATGCCGGGCTCTCGCGCATTCATGTAGGAATGGAAAGCGGCTCAGAGAAGGTCTTAAAGATGATCAAGAAGGGGATCACGCCGGAGGATATCGTTGCCGGCGGGCAGAACGTGGTCAAAGCCGGCATATCCCTGTCAGAATACATCATGCCCGGGGTCGGCGGCAAGGCGCTCAGCGAGGAGCACGCCAAAGAGACCGCGCGGCTTTTAAACCTCATAGAGCCCGATTATATCAGGGTAAGGACCTTCGCAATGCACCCCATGTCGCCGATGCAGGCGCTCGTCAGGGATGGGTCCTTTGTGCCGATGACAGAAGAAGAGATCGTTGCAGAGATCAGGCTCCTTGTATACGGCCTCAACGAAATGCGCAGCTATTTCTCCTGCGCCGACTTCAGCCTCAACCTGCTCATGCACGTAGACGGCCGCCTCGACGAAAAGAAAGGATACATGCTGAAAGAGCTTGATAAATTCCTCTCTCTCTCGAAAGAGCAAAAACAGGTCTATTCGCTGCTGCGCCGCTCGTCCTACATGCAGTACCCGATCGAGGTCGTTTACAATGAGGACGTAATGAAGCAGGCGATGCCTGAGATCGAAAAACTGGAGAAAAAGGACGCAGACGGCTTTAACAAGTATATCCAGACCCTCATGTCCTACCAGTTGCCCCAGCCCCAGACGGATGAGTGGAGCTGAATAACCAATCACCAATGACCAAGCTCCAAATAATCACCAATACCCAATATTCAATAACCGAACAGGAATATCCTGCTGGTTACATTTGGGTATTCGGTCATTGGTTATTGGGTATTAATTGGTGATTGATGTTTGGTCATTGGTTATTGAGGCTTTGCTATGAGCTCAGCGGCAAGCTGCGACGGCTTTACCAGGATGAGCTTCATCGAGCAGCATTCCGGGTGTTGCGATAGCTCGCGCCTCTTGCTGTTGAATCTCGCTATGAGGTCATCATCTATGGTGATCAAAAAATCAACATCATTTTCTATACAATGAATAATATGAAGTATCCCACATTCGTGGCGATCGCCCCCGTATTTTTTCATGACCGCCTTAACGACAAAATCGATATGTTCGGTGCTCATGGGAAGCCTGGGACAGCTTTTTTTGCTGAAGCCCACGACCCTGTTGAGCAATCCCAGCAGGTAGCGGTTCCGCTCGCCGCCCTTTCCTTCGAAAACAGAATCGACGGAGCGCCCCCTGAGCTCTGACTCGAGGATCTTCCAGTTCAGGTCATACTCGATGCGCCTGAGGTCCTTCCACCGGTCGTCGCCATACCAGTCCTGAAAATGCTGCGCGCAGCTGCGCAGCGTCTCCGCATCGCTTTCGTTCCGGTGAAACAAGGAGGCGTTATCATCCTCCCCGCAGAGAACTTCTTTACGGATAAAAGCAAACAGCGTATCTTCTTCGCTTTGCAGCCCTTCATGTTCCCGGCCCAGCACCTCAAGCTGGTCAAAACAGTCTACAGCCTGTTTCCATTTTTCCGTCAGGCGCCTGTCGGCCCTCTCCCACGCTTCAAAGGCTCCAATATTCTCGGTGATCATGTACGTATCGGTAATACAGCACCCCTCGACATTGAAGGCGATGACCATGTCCAGCTCCATCGCCTCTCCCGAGGTGACAAGCCTCAAGCGATCCTTTTTGTAATACTCCCAGATGGCCTTCATCGCCTCCTGTTCAAGAACGGCCGCTTCATCTGGCGCGCTCGCACCCGCAAGAAGACCCAGGGCATGATACCCGACATATGCTGTCAGGCGGTTTTTATTCCCCATATATCACCTGCCGCAACATGGACAACCGGGAAAAAACACTGCATCAATCCATTATAGCAAAAAGGCGAAAACATTCTATACAAATTTCCTTTAAATTTTTTCGCATTGCATTAAGCGTGGTTTGGTTATATCTTAATAGTGTCTCTTTGCGGAATGGACGTTGATAAAATCGAAAGGGAGTAAGAGATGGCAGCAAAAAAAGATTATTATGAGACACTGGGCGTTGCGAAGGGGGCAACGGAAGAAGAGATAAAAAAGGCATACAGGAAGCTTGCCCTCAAGTATCATCCCGACAGGAATCCGGGCAACAAGGAGGCTGAAGAGAAGTTCAAGATCATAAACGAAGCCTACGCGGTCCTGAGCGACCAGGAAAAGAGAAAGCAATACGACACCTACGGCATGGGCGGCTTCCAGCAAAGATACTCCGAGGAAGACATCTTCAGGGGCTTCAATGTAGGCGACCTCTTCAAGGACCTCGGGTTTGGCGGCGGCGACATATTCAGCATGATCTTCGGAAGGCAGCAGGGGAGAGGCGGCGGCAGGCAGAGGGCCCAGAACTGGGATTTCGGAGACTACATAACAAGAGAGCAGCAGCCGGAACGCGGCCTGGACCTCAACTACGAGCTTGAGATCCCCTTTATGGACGCCATACGGGGCGGCGAAAAGAGGGTATCCTTTACGACACACACAGGGACCGAAGACCTCAACGTCAAGATTCCGCGGGGGATCGCGACGGGGAAAAAATTAAGGCTTCAGGGCAAAGGCAACAGGGATCCCAGGACAGGCAGGCGGGGAGACCTTTACCTGACGATCAAGGTTGCCGAACATCCCTTTTTCAGGAGGGTCGGGAACGACCTCTACGTTACAAAAGAGGTTAAATTGACCGATGTACTTCTTGGAACAACCGTTGAGGTTTCCTCAATCGATGGGCCAAAACGCGTCAAAATTCCCCCGGGCCATTTAAAGGTCAGGTTGCGGGGCCTTGGAGCGCCGGATGTAGATAAGGGCGGCAGCGGCGACCTCTATGTCGAGGTAAAAATGGAGATTCCAGGGAAGCTTACAGAGGCGCAGAAACAGCTCATCGAAACGTTGAAAAAAGAAGGGCTTTAATGCTTCCGCGAAGGCATATTCTCGATATATGGGAACTCACCAAGGACAAGGATGACCTTGTCTCAATGGCAACGATCAACCTTGCCATAGACGCCGTGAAGCACGTCAACCGTGAGCCGAAAAAGGACCATCTCGTGGAGGCCCTTGAGCTCAATGAGTTCATCTGCTACATGTACCCTGCGAAAAGGCCCAGGAACAGGTCGTTGCTGTACCATATTGTCTCCGATCTTCTGGGGCTTTTAATATACGGGGTGCCAAAAACCAGGAAATATACAATGAATAACATAGAGACGATAAATTACTCGGTGAGGAATATGACGATCTACCCCATCATCGAGGTATGGAATACCATGAAATCAAAAGTTTATAAGAAAAAACACGGCAGCGAGAGTATTATCGAAGGGTTTATCAAGAAGATAGGCATCGAAATGGATACCATAAACCGGTACCCTTTTGTGGAAGACATCTTTGAAGAGTCAAGGAACCGCGTCAGGGAATGGATCCCGTCTCTCTCAAGCTACTACGATAAGAACAAAAAGGTCGTGCAAAGTGCCTACGAGGCATGGTGGTCGCTTTGGCTCTCCGGCCACGACCAGGAAGAGGTCCTCGCCGCAATGGTTGACAGGCTCTCCCAGCAGGCAGAGCGCGACTTCGAGATATCGATCGACAAAGAGAAGGTATTTGCCTCTATCATGCTCGATAAAGCGGGAAACAAACAGGAAAATGAACAATTTTCGAGGTGGTACAAAGAAAGCGTCGATCTTCTTTTAAAAATTTAGCCTCCCGCTATTGACAAAAAGTCCTTAGTATCCTTATATTTTATTTAGCAATCTTTTTTAACAATTGCTAAAACACTATTTTTAAAAAAGGAGCGTGATACAATGAAGATCAAACCATTATACGACAGGATCCTTGTGAAGAGAATCGAGGAGGAAGAGAAAACAAAGGGAGGCATCATTATTCCTGACGCTGCAAAGGAAAAACCGCAGGAAGGCATGGTCGTTGAAGTAGGGGACGGCAAGATTCTTGACAACGGTCAGCAGGCAGCATTGCAGGTAAAGGCCGGAGACAAGATACTGTTCGGCAAGTATTCTGGCACAGAGATTAAGATTGATGGCGAAGAGCACCTTATCCTCAGGGAAGATGACGTTCTTGCCATCGTGAAAGATTAAAAGAAGGAGGAAGAAAAGAATGGCTAAAGAGATAAAGTACGATCAGAATGTACGTGAAGCGCTTTTAAAAGGCGTCAACACGCTGGCGGATGCCGTAAAGGTGACCCTCGGCCCTAAGGGCAGGAATGTCATCCTGGAAAAATCGTTCGGCTCGCCGACAGTAACAAAGGACGGGGTTACCGTTGCCAAGGAAGTTGAGCTCGAGGACAAGTTCGAGAACATGGGAGCCCAGATGGTAAAAGAAGTTGCAAGCAAGACAAGCGATGTCGCCGGCGACGGGACGACCACCGCTACAGTCCTCGCACAGGCCATCTACAGAGAAGGCGCGAAGCTCGTTGCCGCCGGCCATAACCCTATGGAGCTTAAAAGAGGCATCGACAAGGCCGTGGAAACCATAGTGGAACACTTGAAAAAGCTTTCAAAGCCGACGAAAGACCAGAAAGAGATAGCCCAGGTTGGAACGATCTCTGCCAATAACGACGACACGATAGGCAACATCATCGCCGAGGCTATGAGCAAGGTCGGCAAAGAGGGCGTCATAACCGTTGAAGAGGCAAAGAGCATGGAAACAACCCTCGAGATCGTTGAGGGCATGCAGTTTGACAAAGGGTACATCTCTCCATATTTTGTGACAAACCCGGAAAAAATGGAAGCTATCCTCGACGAACCCCTTATTCTCATCAACGAGAAGAAGATAAGCAACATGAAGGAGCTTCTGCCCATACTCGAGCAGGTCGCCAAGATGGGCAAGACCCTCCTCATTATATCAGAGGACGTCGAAGGCGAAGCGCTCGCCACGCTGGTGGTGAACAAATTGAGGGGCACGCTGAAGGTTGCCGCTGTGAAAGCGCCCGGATTCGGCGACAGACGGAAGGCAATGCTTGAAGATATCGCGATCCTGACCGGCGGCCAGCTGATATCGGAAGAGCTCGGCATTAAGCTTGAGACCATCTCGCTGAAAGACCTTGGATCGGCAAAAAGAGTGGTCATTGACAAGGATAACACTACGCTTGTCGATGGCGCGGGCGACAAAAAGGAGATCGAGGCGAGGGTGAAGCAGATCAGGGCGCAGATCGACGAAACAACATCGGACTATGACAGGGAAAAACTCCAGGAAAGGCTTGCGAAGCTCGTCGGCGGCGTGGCTGTCATCAATGTCGGCGCAGCAACGGAGACAGAGATGAAGGAAAAGAAAGCCCGCGTTGAAGACGCGTTGAACGCAACAAAGGCTGCCGTTGAAGAAGGCATTATCCCCGGCGGCGGCGTGGCGTTCATCAGGTGCCTGCCGGACCTCGACGCAATAAAGCTCGAAGGCGAAAAACAGTTTGGCATCAACATCGTGAAGAAAGCCATCGAGGAACCGCTTAGATGGATCGCAATGAATGCCGGCCATGATGGTTCCATCATCATTGAAAAGGTCAAGAATGAGAAGGGCGCCTTCGGCTTCGATGCCGCCAAGGAGGTCTACGTGAAAGATCTGATGGAAGCAGGCATCATGGACCCGACAAAGGTCGCAAGGACAGCGCTTCAGAATGCAGCGTCAGTGGCATCTCTCCTGCTCACGACTGACTGCATGATTGCCGAAAAACCAAAAGAAAAGGCACAGATGCCTATGATGCCCCCAGGTGGAATGGGCGGAATGGGTGACATGTATTAAAAATATCGAGGGGACCTCAGGTCCCCTCTTTTTTTACTCATTGAACTAACAATCTCTGTTAAGCTTATTTCTCTCCGTGATATTTGAACGATATGGTCAGCCTCGCCCTGTAGGCTGTGACTTTTCCCTTTTCAACCACTACGTCCTGTTTTACCACTTCGGCAACACGGAGGTCTTCGAGCGTCTTTGCCGCAGTCTCTACCGCATTTTTTGCAGCCTCTTCCCATGATTTTGGACTCGTGCCGACAATCTCAATGATCTTATACACACTTCCTGGCATAGAACCCTCCTTTTATAATATTTTGAACGTATATAAGCTCTTATAGCACACAATAAAAATCTGTCAAGAAACAAAGTAGCTCATGGCTGATGGCTGATGGCTGATGGCAAAAACTAAACATAGTAAGCAGGAAAAGATTTTCGTGCATACTGCTTACCGAGTTCTTGCTGTTGCTATGAGCCATCAGCTATGAGCTTGCTTTTTCTATCACCTGGCAGCAGACCTCTCCTGCCCTGCCTTCAACGTTGCCGTACTCGATCCTGCATGCAGGGGCGTTCCCGGAATCGATATATTCACGGGCAATGTCTATAAGCCTTCGGAACACATATCCTGATTTGGCGGCATTCTGGATGAAGGCCTCCAGAAAAGGTCTCCATTTTTTTCCTTCCAGCTCAGTGTGCACTGTAAGGATGTTGAGGCCGTCGGACAGGCGGCGCATATAGTGGTCGTTGAGCGACGCTACGTCTGTTCCGGCCACACCGATTACTTCATCGAGTGTGGGGAGCGTTGTGGGGATCTGGAGCATCCTTATCTCCTCGCCGCCCATTACCGGGAAGAACGGCGCCGACCCTCGCGTATCGCTCGAATAGACAAGGCCGTTCTCCTGGAAAAATTTCAGCGCATAAGGGTTGATCATCCAGCCAGGCGCAGCAAAGGAGCGGGCCTTCGCATCTACAACCTCTTCGTATACCTGCAGCAATTGCCTTATCTCTTTTTCTGTGCTCTCTTTATTGAAGTGCTTGATAAAATCGTGCCACCGCACGTGGTCGTGGCCATGGATGCCAAGCTCATGGCCCTCCTCTATGATCTTGAGGAGCAGGCTGCGGTTCTTTTTTGCGATCTCCGGCCCCGGCAGGAGGAGCCCGTACATAAGGGTCTTTATGCCGTAGGTGCTGAGCACCCCTACCCTCCCAGCCTTTTTGAGAAACCCTTTTCTCTTAAAGACCCTTTTAACGGTCCTGCCCGTATGATCCTTTCCCATGGGAACAAAAAAACTTGCACGGATATTATGTTCTCTGAAAACGGCCAGCAAGGCAGGCACCCCTTTCCGCATTCCCGTGTAGGTATCGACGTCAACCTTTATGCCGATCGTTCTATCCACGACCTTTCCTCCCTTTCAAATTGTACGATAATAACATTTCGTACAACATGCTGCAAATAGTATATCGTGGAGCGTATGTAGTATTTCGTATATCGTATATCGTAGCTTCCGGCTCTTCTCCCCGCGATGACAACGACAGATTCCTGCTCTTCTGCTCTCTTTCCCTTGAGAATTTTTTTTTCAGGCAGTATAATCTATTCTCGGGAGGTGGCTATGAATAGGATGCCGCTTATCGTACTTTGTATGCTGTCTTTCTCGGTCCTGCTCTGGACCGCACCGTTCGTCCACGGCTACAGCCAGCAGGACCTTGACAAGCTGAAAAGCACAAAACAATGTTCAGCCTGCGACCTGTCGAACGCGCCCCTCGCCAATACAACCCTGACCGGGGCGGACCTTGAGCGGGCCAATCTTTTCAGCGCAAATATGTCAAATGCGAACCTGACCGGGGCGGACCTTTCAGGGGCGAACTGCATGAATGCGAGCTTGCCGGGAGCACGCCTCGTCAACACCAATTTGAAGTCCGCCAACCTGACGGGCGCAAACCTGTCCGGTGCGGACCTATACGGTGCGGACCTGTCCCTTGCCGTGTGGACCGACGGCAAGATCTGCAAGGAAGGCTCCATCGGGACCTGCAAGAAGTAAATACAGCATTAAACCCGCATTTCCATTAGATGGGTATCATTATTGGTCTTTCCGTACGCAAACCGTCACGAGCCAAGGAACCGGCTCATGGCTCATAGCTGATAGCAAAAACGAACCAAGGTTGTGCTGTTGCCATGAGCTATGAGCCATGAACTATGAGCTGCCTTTCTTTCGATATACGATATACGATATACGAACGACGATATACGGCCTTTTTTATGCCTTCAGATTCGACTGAAGGTAGTACTCCAGCGTCTTTCGCAGCGCCGTATCGAGGTCGACCTTTGGCTCCCACCCGATAAGCTTCTTCGCCTTCCCTATGGACGGGACCCTCCTGTCGATGTCCTGGTACCCCTCGCCGTAGAAATCCTTTGAGAACACCTCTATGATCTCCGAATGCTTCTTATAGTGCTTCGTCGAAGGGTGGCCGACGAACATCTCTCTCAGCTTGGTGGCAAGCTCTTTTATTGTGGCCTCGTTTTTCGGGTTGCCGATATTGAATATCTCGCTGTTCAGCGCCCCGTCCCTGTTCTCGATGATCTTCATGAGGCACGCTATTCCGTCGTCAATATAGGTGAAGCAGCGGCGCTGCATGCCGCCGTCGACAAGGCGTATCGGCTCTGCGAGCAGGAGGCTGCTGATAAACTGCGTCACCACCCTTGAGCTGCCCTCTTTCTCGGGGTCTGCGGTCAGCTCGTCCAGCTTCGGCCCTATCCAGTTAAAGGGGCGGAAGAGGGTAAATTTCAGGCCCTGCTGAAATCCATATCCCCAGATGACTCTGTCGAGGAGCTGCTTCGATGCGCTGTAGATCCACCTCTGTTTGCAGATGGGCCCGAGCACGAGGGGGCTTTCGTCCTCGTTGAACTCCTCGTCGGGGCACATTCCATACACCTCAGACGTCGAGGGAAAGACGAGGCGCTTGCCGTACTTTACGCAGAGGCGGGCAATGCGCAGGTTTTCCTCAAAATCGAGCTCAAATACCCTGAGCGGCTCTCTCACGTAAGTTGCGGGCGTGGCGATAGCGACAAGGGGCATAACGACGTCGCACTTCTTCACGTGGTATTCTATCCATTCCCTGTTGATCGCGATGTCCCCTTCCACAAAATGGAAGCGGTCGTGGCCGTGGCAGGCATCGAGCTTGTCGTCCCTGATGTCCATGCCGTAGATCTCCCAGTCTGTTTCATTGAGCGCCCGTGCGGCAAAGCTGTTCCCGATGAATCCGTTTACGCCGAGTATCAATATCTTCACGCAGTACCTCCGAATATTTTTCCTTCCATGTTATGGGATCGGGCGAACCTCTCCCCCTCCATCTCCCCCTCACCCTCCAGCTGCACCGAAATGAGCCGCAGCCTGCCCTTGCCGGCGCTCACCGTGAAGGGCGCACAGGAGACCACTTTCCCCGGCAGCTCGCCGGCGGGCCCATCCTCCGGGAACGCCTTCCAGATATAGAGCTTCTTCCCGTCAAGGCAGGTAAATGCGCCCGGATAAGGGTGGGTCACCGCCCTCGTCAGGTTGTATATCGACAGCGCGTCCTTTTCCCAGGCCACCATGCCGTCCTCCGGCCTTCTTCCCCCGAAATAAGAGGAGGCGCCGGTTTGGGGCATTCTCGTAAAGGTGCCCCCTTCCAGCTGCGGGAGCGCCTCTTTCATCAATTTCCGCGCCGCGTCGGCCATCTTCATGTAAACCGTGTATACATTATCCTCGAAATCGATGTCAACCCTTTTCTGGGCCACCATATCCCCTGCGTCGGGCTTTTCAAGCATATAATGGAGGGTAAGCCCGGTCTCTTTTTCTCCCGCAATAATGACCCAATTGACGGGGCACCTCCCCCTGAACTTCGGGAGAAGCGAACCGTGGAGGTTGAAGGCGCCGATCCTCGGGATTCCGAGGAACTCAACGGGGATCATCTTTCTGTAATAAAATGAAAAGATGATATCGGGCTTCGCATCGGCGATCAGCCTGGCCCATTTCTGGTCCTTCAGGCTCTCGGGGGTATAGACGGGGATGTTGTGCTTCTCTGCGATAGCGACCGGCCTCCTGTACCACACCTCCTCGCCGGGATCGTCAAGGTGGGTGAAGAGGCATGCAACGTCTGCGCCGAAATCGACGAGCTCTTCGAGGCAAACGTACCCGATCTCCTGGTAGGCGAACACCACTGCCCTCACATGAGCTCCCTTTTGACGATAAACCGCGGCCTTCTCCGCACCTCCTGGTATATCCTCCCTATATACTCGCCGATGATGCCCAGGGCGAATATCTGTATGCCTATAAAGAAAAAGAGTATGGCAAAGAGCGTGAACGTGCCCTCAACCTCAGGACCGATAACAAGCCTTCTTACAAAGAGAAGTATGGCGAAGAGAAACCCAAGGACCGCTATGACAACGCCGAGGACGCCGATGAACTGTATCGGGAGCAGCGAGAAATTCGTCATGAGGTCAAAGTTCAGCCGAAGGAGCCTGAAAGGGCTGTATTTCGACGTCCCTTTCTTTCTTTCTTCGTGGGCGACCTCGATCTCGACGATCCTCTTGGCGAAGGTGTTCGCGAGCGCCGGGATAAAGCTCGACGACTCGGGGCACATGTTCATGTAATCCACGATGTTCCTGCTGTATGCCCTCAGCATGCACCCGTAGTCCCTCAGCTTCACGCCGACGAGCTTCGAGGTGATCTTGTTGACGATAAATGAAGGGAGCCGCCTGAAGACGGAATCTTTGCGATCTTTCCGGTATGTCCCGACCACCTCATACCCTTCGGCGATCTTCTGAACCAGCTTGGGTATCTCCTCCGGCGGGTTCTGGAGGTCTGCGTCTATCGTAATCACCATATCGCCTTTCGCGTACTCAAAGCCCGCGAAGAGCGCCATGTGCTGCCCGTAGTTCCTGTTGAACTCGATCACCTTGACGGAGCCGTCGCGGGCGTGGAAATCCTCAAGCATCTCCCCGGTCCTGTCCGTGCTCCCATCGTTGATATAGATGATCTCGTAAGGCTTCCCGATCGCCTCGAGGGTATCGTAAAGCCTCTTCTGGAGCTCGGGAAGAGATTCCTGTTCGTTCAGGACCGGCACCAATACCGATATGTAGGGTTTGTCAGCCATCTCTCCTCACATATATTGTATAGCGGTCTTTCTCATATTTTATCTCCTTCACAGGCAAAAACAACCTTTCCAGCTCGTTCTTGATAGTGGCACCCGGCCTTTCCTCAACGATAAGGAGTATATCATGTTTGATGTCTTTTATCTCTTTAATATCCACGAAAGACTGGATGGGCCTGCCGAGATAGTATATGAGGCCCGCAGAGTTGAAGCCGTAGGTGTAGATCTCTTTATACTTTTTATGGTCCCCGATCGGGTCCGTTATCAGGCGCAGCGACTTGGTCGTCCTGTCTGTCACGGGCATATAGTACATGTTGTAGAAGACCCCGACAAAAACGAGGTAGGCCGATAAAAGTAAGACCGCACGCTTCCCGGCTCTCCGCATCAGGCTTACAAAAAGGGCTATGCCCAGCAGGGACATGACGGCCAGGTAGACATACAGTGACGGCGGCCCTTCCCTGAAGGGCTGCACATCCCTGTAGGGCATGATGTAAAGCGCGGCAACGGCCGCAGCAGGGATGAGGGCAAGGATGACCGAAAATATCCTGAGCGCGATATTTGTCCCTGTCTTCCCGACAAGCAGCTCCCACTTGTCCCTCATGTATACGCCGCACAGCAGGGCGCAGGCAGGGTAGCAGGGAAGGAGGTATATGGCCCTTTTGCTTGACGATAGCTCAAAGAACAGGAAGGTGAAGAGAAACCAGACCAGGGGCAGCCAGAGCCTTTTTCTGAACGCATGGTACAGGGCAAAGGGAAGCAGCATGCTCCAGGGGAGGAAGTTAAAGAATATCTTGTGCAGGTAATAGAGGAGCGATTCCATATGGTCAAAGGCGTTCGTGTACCTTGTGATGTTCTGCCGCAGGATGAACTCCTTTATATACGCGTCGCCGGCCAGAAAAAACCAGATCGAGGCAAGCCCGAGCGACAAGAAACACCCGAGCGCCAAAGGAAGAACAAATTTTTTCATTTCCTTCCGGATGATAAGGCATATGAATATGACGCCTGCCGGAATGACCAGGCCGGCAGGGCCTTTCGTGAGGATCGCGAGCGAGGCGGGAAGAAATGACAGCACGAAAAACCATCTTCTCCCCTTCGTGAGGGCAAGGTAATTGAGGAAGACCGTAAGGCCGATGAAAAATGCGAAGGTCATATCCATGACCGACTCGCGGGCATTGGAAAGGAACTGGTAGTTGGCGGCAAGCGCAATCGCTGAGAACAGCCCGCTCTCCTCATCCCCGAACCTCCTTCCGAGGAGGAACGTAATGATCAAAAGGAGCGTCGCCGATAGTGCCGCCGGCAGCCTCGACGAGAACTCATCGAGCTTTCCGGTGATCTTTGAGGTGATGATGATCATCCAGGGATAGAAGGGGGGCTTTTCGAGGTACTCCCTGCCGTTCAGGTAGGGGTGCACGAAATCGTCCCTCTCCATCATCTCCCTCGCCATGATGGCCTGCCGCGGCTCATCAGGATCCCACAGCGACGTCGCCCCGAGGTTCAGGAAGAAGAGGATATAACACAAAGCAAGGATAACAAATATCTTTTTGAGCATAGCAGGTATTGTAAAAATCAGTGTTCAGTTATCAGCGATCTGCTGACAGCTGATGGCTTAATAGTTTGAATTTATAAGCTAATATTTGACATTTTGCAATATTTTTTATACCATATCCTTCAATTGTCCAATGGATACTACTGAAAGTAAAGAAGAAATCTTTAACAGGGCGAAGGGGCAGCACGAAACGCTGGACCGGAGGCTGCAGATGCTCCTCAGAAAGCCCTTCCTTACAGCGGAAGAGGAGCTGGAGGTCAGGGAGCTCAAAAAGAAAAAGCTATACTACAAAGACATAATGGAAAAAAACCGGTAAGGGCCGGGCATGAAGGAGAACGATTGAAAAAGACAGGTGCACAAATATTGGTTGAATCGCTGGTGGCGGAAGGGGTCGATACGCTCTTCTGCTATCCCGGAGGCGCTACGCTGTACATAACCGACGCACTCGGCGAGTGCGAGATCCGGCAGATCGTTGTGCGTCATGAGCAGGGCGCAGTGCATGCATCGGACGGATACGCGAGGGCATCGGGAAAGGTGGGCGTCTCGCTCGTTACATCAGGGCCCGGCGCTACGAATACCGTCACGGGGATCGCTACCGCATATATGGATTCAATCCCTCTCGTCATACTTTCCTGCCAGGTCAATACGGCGCTGATCGGGAACGACGCGTTCCAGGAGGCGGACATCGTCGGCATTACAAGGCCCTGTACGAAGCACAATTACCTTGTGAAAGATGTAAAAGACCTTGCCCGGATCATCAAAGAGGCTTTCCATATCGCACGGTCGGGAAGGCCCGGGCCTGTCCTCGTCGATATACCGAAAGACGTGTCCGCAAACATGGCAGATTTTAAATACCCCGACAAGATCCATATCAGAAGCTACCAGCCTACGTATTTCGGACACCCGGGGCAGATACAGCGGGCTATGAGGCAGATCGCCTCCTCAAAAAGACCTGTTCTCTTCACGGGCGGCGGCATCATCCTTTCCGGCGCATCCCAGGAACTGACAAAATTCGCTGAAGCGCTTTCCATCCCTGTCACCAACACCCTTATGGGGCTCGGGGGCTTTCCCGGCAACAACGATCTCTTTCTCGGGATGCTGGGAATGCACGGGACATACGCGGCAAATATGGCGATCACCGAGTCAGACCTGATCATCGCCATGGGCGCAAGGTTCGATGACAGGGCAACGGGCAAGACCGACGAGTTCGCGCCTCATGCCAAGGTGATACATATTGACATCGACCCTACCTCGATCAGCAAGAACATAAAGGTAGATATACCGATCGTCGGCGACACAAAGAATGTTCTTCATAAGATGCTCGACATCCTCGCTGAGGAAAAAGACTTGTTTAAAGGCTTCCAGGCATCGACCAGCGAGTGGCTGAAAAAGGTAGCAAAATGGAAAAAGGATTTCCCCCTTACCTATCAAAAAAATGGCGGGCTGAAACCGCAGTACGTCATCGAAAAGATATACGGGCTCACCAAGGGAAAGGCGATCATTGCCACAGAGGTCGGGCAGAACCAGATGTGGGCCGCCCAGTTTTACAAATTCCTCAAGCCGAGGACCCTGCTTACATCGGGCGGCCTCGGCACGATGGGGTATGGCTTTCCCGCTGCGATCGGCGCTCAGGCGGCATTTCCGAAATCCCTCGTCATAGACATAGCCGGGGACGGCAGCATCCAGATGAACATTCAGGAGCTTGCCACAGCGGTCCAGCACAAGCTCCCCGTGAAGGTCGTCATACTCAACAACGGGTACCTCGGGATGGTGAGGCAATGGCAGGAGCTGTTTTACGAAAAGCGCTACACCTGGACATGCCTGCCCTGCCCTGATTTTGTAAAGGTCGCAGAGGCGTACGGCGCTGCCGGCTACAGGATAGATAAAGAAAAGGATATAGACAAGGTGCTGAAAGAGGCATTCGGCAACAATCAGCCAACCTTCATCGACGTCCACGTTGATCCCGGGGAGTGCGTCTACCCGATGGTTCCGGCCGGGGCTTCGCTTAAAGATATGCTTCTCGTTTAGGAGGAAACCGTGAGACATACCATATCAGTTCTCGTCGAGAACGAATTCGGAGTGCTTTCGAGGATCTCCGGCCTGTTCAGCGGAAGGGGTTTTAATATCGAGAGCCTCTGCGTCGCAGAGACCCTGGACCCCACGATCTCGACCATGACGATCGTGACGACAGGGGACGATGCGATCATTGAGCAAATATTAAAGCAGCTTAATAAGCTGATCAACGTTATAAAGGTCATCGACTTCAGGGATACAGACTACGTTTCCAGGGAGATGGTGCTTGTAAAGGTGAATGCCGACGAAAAAACGCGGGCGGAGATCCTGCGGATGGTTGAGATATTCCGGGGAAAGATTATAGATGTGTCCCCAAAGACATACACCATAATGATCACGGGAGACGAGGAAAAGCTGAGGGCATTTTTGGCCCTTGTCAGGCCGCTGGGGATAAAAGACCTCGTCAGGACCGGGCCAATAGCGATGGCGCGGGGCGACAAGACCGTAAAGACGAAGGAAAAACAGCCAAAAGGAGGAAATGAAGATGGCTAAGATGTATTATGATCGTGATGCAGACCTGGGAGTGCTGAAAGGGAAAAAGGTAGCTATCATAGGATACGGGAGCCAGGGGCACGCGCAGGCGCAGAACCTGCGCGACAGCGGTGTCAACGTCATCGTTGCCGAACTGGAGGGGACGCCGAACTACAAGCTCGCGCTGAGCCATAAATTCAAGCCTGTAAGCGCAGCGAAGGCAGCGAAGGAAGCGGACATCATCCAGGTCCTCGCGCAGGACAACGTCCAGGCACAGCTTTATAAAACAGAGATCAGGGACAACCTGAAAAAAGGCGATACCCTCGTCTTTTCCCACGGCTTCAATATTCATTACAACCAGATAGTCCCGCCGCCGGATATCGATGTGATCATGATCGCGCCCAAGGGGCCGGGGCATCTCGTCCGGAGAGAATACGAACGGGGCGCGGGGGTGCCTTCGCTCATCGCCGTATACCAGGACTACACAAAGAAGGCGAAGAAGACAGCCCTTGCCTACGCGAAAGGGATCGGCGCCACCAGGGCCGGGGTCATTGAAACAAGCTTTAAGGAAGAGACAGAGACAGACCTCTTCGGAGAGCAGGCGGTGCTATGCGGCGGCGCCACAGAGCTCGTCAAGGCAGGGTTTGACACCCTCGTTGAAGCCGGCTACCAGCCCGAGATCGCCTACTTTGAATGCCTCCATGAGCTGAAGCTCATCGTCGACCTCATGTACGAGGGCGGCATGTCATACATGAGGTATTCCATAAGCGACACCGCCGAATACGGCGATATGACGCGGGGACGGAGGGTTGTCTCCGAAGAGACCCGGGAAGAGATGAGGGCCATACTCGACGAGATCGTAAGCGGCGAGTTCGCGAGAGAGTGGATCCTCGAGAACATGGCCGGCAGGCCGGTCTACAACGCCTTAAAGAAGATAGAAAGCGAACACCTTGTCGAAAAGGTAGGGAAGGAACTCCGCTCCATGATGGGGTGGATCGGGAGAAAAGATTGAAAAAAGGGTTCATTGCAAGGGAAGGGGTGAAGCTCATTATCCCTTCCCTTGTTCTTTTTGTCCTTCTTTTTATTGCCCGCGCGTACATCTTGTCTTCCATCGTTTTCCTTTTTTTTCTCTTTTGCCTCTTTTTTTTCCGAAACCCCATGCGCACATCCACGGCGCCGGAGAACGTTCTTCTTTCACCTGCAGACGGCAAGGTATTGGAGATCGCCGAGATAAGGGAAGAAGAATTTATCAACGACACGGTGCAGAGAATAGGCATCTTCATGTCCCCTGCCGATGTGCATGTGAACAGGGCGCCCTGTGAAGGCCGGATCGCAAAAATGCTCCACAGGCGCGGACAATTTGCCCTCGCCTTTAAAAAGGATATCGACAAGGATAACGAACGGAATTATATCCTCATAGACCATCAAAGCGAGAGGTTCCTCCTTGTGCAGATAGCCGGCTTCCTCGCGCGGAGGATCATCGCCTACGTAAAAGAGGGCGACCATGTCAACAGGGGAGAAACGGTGGGGATGATAGCCTTCGGCTCCCGGGTCGATATTTATTTCCCAAATAATTATGAAACTGTGGTAAAATTGCACCAGAGAGTAAAAGCGGGAATAACACCCTTGGCACAAAAGAAGGGGGAAATATGAAACGAAGAAAAGGCAAAGGCATCTACATACTGCCAAATCTCCTCACCTCAATAAGCCTCTTTGCGGGGTTCTATTCGATCGTCGCGACAATTGACAGGAAATTTACCTATGCTGCCATTGCGATCTTCATTTCCGGCGTCTTTGATATGCTCGACGGCAGGGTTGCGCGTATGACAAAATCAAGCAGCAGGTTCGGCGTTGAATACGATTCGCTTTCAGACCTTATCGCCTTCGGCGTGGCCCCCGGGCTTCTCGTGTACATATGGGCGTTGAAAAGCTACGGAAGGTTTGGATGGCTCGCGGCGTTCCTCTTTGTTGCCTGCGGCGCCCTGAGGCTTGCGCGGTTCAACATACAGGTTGACACGGTCCAGAAAAAACATTTTCTCGGCCTTCCCATACCTGCGGCAGCGGCAACTATAGCAGGCAGCGTGCTCTTTTACTCCTGGCTCGGGTACATGAGCGGGTTCAAGACGGTGCTTATGCCTATCCTCGTATATATCCTCGCATTTCTGATGGTCAGCGAGGTCCGCTATTACAGCTTCAAAGAAATGGGGTTCTTCAAGGGCAAGCCATTCCGCTCAACCGTAACGGCGATCATGATCCTTGTGATCGTCTTCATTGAGCCCCAGCTGACCCTTTTTGCGGGCACCTTTGCCTATGTCCTTTCGGGGCCGGTATACACCCTTGCAATGAGAAAGAAGATCATTCTTGAGGACGCCGCCCGTTCGAGAGAAAGTCAAGCAGAGCAAGGTGGTCGTCGATAGCGGCATCCGCTTCCAAGCCGCCGCCTTTATAGGCGATAAAGCGAACTCCTGCCGCATGCGCTGTTTCTTTGTCGACCTCGGAATCTCCTATATAAACTATATTATGCCTGTCCAGGTTGAACGCCTGTATGATCTTTTCTACGCTTTCCGGATGCGGCTTAGGGTTTGACACATCGAGGGCCGTCACGACCATCTCGAAATAAGGCGCAAGCCCGTACCGTTCCATGACAAACGGCATGGAGGTCGTCCTGTTCGTGTTGATCGCCCGCTTTATGCCTCTCTTCTTCAATGCCGTAAGGGTTTCAAGGAGGTTGGGCTCCATCCTGAGGTAGACAATAAAATCCTTGAAATTTATCTCTTTCTTCAACAGGTCCACTGCCTTTTTTTCGAGCGCTTCATTCCCCTGGAACATATAGCGGAGCGAGTCGTAGACCGTATGGGTGTGGCAGTATTGCACTTCTTCTTCCGTGAGCGGTTCCCGCCCCATCGATGATGCGATCTGGTGGTATAATCTTCTGTTTGCTTCGAGGGAGTCGAACATGACGCCGTCGCAGTCGTAAATAACGCAGTCAATCTCCCATTTCCCTGTCTTCTTATCCATATCCGTTCTGTCCGCCTTTTATCTGGTTGTTTATGTTGTCCTTGTCTATTCTATCACAGATTGCCCTAAACATAAACACGGCTAAAGGCAAATCCTGAATCCGAATATCAAAGCACTAAACAAATTCAAATGTTCAAAATTCAAAACATAAGAAATATGCATCTGCTTTGAACATTTGACATTTGGATTTTGAGGTTGTTTAGTGCTTCGTGCTTAGGATTTAGATATTGTTCAAGATTTGGTTATTGAAAATTTATAGTTTGAAATCGGCCGAGATATGTTACAATGGTATGACTAAACAGAGGAGGTGTCCATGATAAGTGTTTCTGTTCCCGGATGGGGCGAACTTGAGATCGAATATATTGTGCTTGATTATAACGGGACATGCGCGTTCAACGGAAAGCTCAAAGAAGGCGTAAAGGAGATGCTGGAAAAGATCTCCAGATATATAAAGGTCTTTATTATAACCGCGGACACATATGACAACGTTGACCGCGAAGTGAACGTGATGGGGTTCAATGTATTGAAGGTAAAAAAAGAAGAAAGCGGCGCCGAAAAGGCAAAGATAGTGAGAGAGCTTGGTCCTGAAAAGGTTGTAGCGATAGGGAATGGCGCAAACGACGCCATGATGCTCAGGGAAGCGGCACTCGGGATCGGAGTGATCGGCGAGGAAGGGTGCGCTGCTTCTCTCATCAAAGAAGCTGATTTTTTTGTCCCGGATATTGTCCATGCCCTAAGCATCATCCTTCATCCCGAGAGGATCGTCGCGACGTTGAGGGAATAAATACAAGGCAGCGGTCAGCTATCAGCGCACAGCGATCAGCGAGAATCAAAAGATATTAAAAGGCTGAACGCTGGTAGCTGAAAGCTCACGGCTGAAGCTGGTCATGATCGGTAATCTCCTTAAAAAAATAGTCGGCACAAAAAACGAGAGAGAGCTGAAGAGGATTCAGCCTGTTATCGAATCGGTGAATAGCCTCGAAGAAGAGATAAAAGGGCTCACCGACGATGAGCTGAGGGCAAAGACCCCCTACTTCAAGGAGAGGCTTGAGCAGGGGGAAGAGCTCGATTCCATTTTGCCTGAGGCATTTGCCGCCGTCCGCGAAACGGCGAGGCGCACGATCAACATGCGCCATTTCGACGTCCAGCTTATCGGCGGCGTCGTCCTTCACGAAGGAAAGATCGCAGAAATGGCCACAGGCGAGGGCAAGACGCTTGTTGCCACCCTCCCCGTATATCTCAACGCGCTGACAGGGCTTGGCGTCCACGTCGTTACCGTCAACGATTACCTCGCCAGGAGGGACGCCGAATGGATGGGCCCTATCTATAAATTCCTCGGCCTCTCCGTGGGCGTCATAGTCCACGACCTGGACGACATCACAAGGAAAAAGGCCTACGGAAGCGACGTCACATACGGAACCAACAATGAGTTCGGGTTCGATTACCTGAGGGACAATATGCGCTATTCCCTTGAGGAATGCGTCCAGCGCGAGTTCAATTACGCCATCGTCGATGAGGTTGACAGCATCCTTATTGATGAAGCCCGAACGCCGCTCATCATCTCCGGCCCTGCCGAAGAATCGACGGACAAATACTACAAGATCAACAGGCTCATCTATCAGCTCAAGAAGGACAAAGATTTTATCGTTGACGAGAAGGCGAAGACGGCCTATCTCACCGAAGACGGCGTCGCAAAGATAGAAAGGCTCATCAAAGTAGACAACCTCTACGACCCGCAATACGTCGATTTCCTCCACCATATAAACCAGGCGCTTAAGGCCCACCACCTCTTCCAGCGAGACGTGGACTACATCGTGAAGGACGGGCAGGTCATCATCGTCGACGAGTTCACCGGCAGGCTGATGCCGGGGAGGCGCTTCAGCGAAGGGCTTCACCAGGGGCTGGAAGCAAAAGAGAACGTCAAGATCGAACGGGAGAACCAGACCCTCGCGACGGTCACTTTTCAGAACTACTTCAGAATGTACAAGAAGCTCGCCGGCATGACCGGAACTGCCGACACCGAGGCCATGGAATTCAAGAAGATCTACAACCTCGACGTGCTCGTGATCCCCACGAATAAGTCGCTCATCCGGACTAATAACGCTGACGTCATATACAGGACGGAGAAGGAAAAATTCAGGGCCGCCGTGAGCGAGATCGAGGAGCTTTATAAAAAAGGAAAGCCTATGCTCGTCGGCACCCTCTCCATTGATAAATCCGAGAGGCTTTCAGAGATGCTGAAAAGAAAAGGCATCCCCCACCATGTGCTCAACGCGAAGAACCACGAGCGGGAAGCAGAGATCGTAGCACAGGCCGGGAGGTCGAAGGCCGTAACCCTGTCCACCAATATGGCCGGGAGAGGGACGGACATACTCCTCGGCGGGAACCCTGCATTCCTCGCCCTAAGCATGAGCAAGGGGCAAAAAGGGACGGAAGAATACGACAGCGCCCTGGAAGAGGCGAAGAGGATCTGCGAGAAAGACAAGCAGGAAGTGATCGCCCTCGGGGGGCTGCACATAATCGGCACCGAGAGGCACGAATCGAGGAGGATCGATAACCAGTTGCGGGGGCGCTCAGGAAGGCAGGGAGACCCGGGATCATCAAGGTTCTACGTATCCCTCGAAGACGAGATAATGAGGCTTTTCGGCTCCGACAAGGTATCGCCTATCCTCGCAAAGCTCGGCATGGCGGAAGACGTCCCCATAGAGCATCCATTTATTTCAAAGGCCATCGAGAACGCCCAGACGCGGGTCGAAGGCCACAACTTTGAGATCCGTAAATACCTCCTCGAATACGACAACGTGATGAACAAGCAGAGGGAGACCATCTACGGCATGAGGCGGGAGATCATGAAGGGCGGCGACCTGAAGGACCGCACCCTTGATCTGATAGAAGAGATATGCCAGGACCTCGTCTATGAATATGCGCCCGAAAAGGTCTACCCCGAAGAGTGGGACCTCCTGTCGCTAAAGAACAGGATCTTTGAGACCTTCTTCTTCCATATAGACTTCGGTTCTCTTAACCTTAAAGACAGCACAAGGGAAGGCCTCCTCGACATGGTGATCGGGAAGGTCAACGAGGTGTATGAAAACAAGACAAAAGAGTTCGGCGAAGACGAGCTAAGGGCAATAGAATATTTCATCACGCTCAATTCTCTCGATACGCACTGGAAAGAACACCTCCTCGGCCTTGACCACCTGAAAGAGGGGATCGGCCTTCGCGGCTACGGCCAGAAGGACCCGCTCAGGGAATATCAGAGGGAAAGCTTCGAGCTCTTCCTCGATATGCTCGAAAGGGTCAAATATGATACGGTCAGAAAAATATTTGCCGTACAGCCTGCGAGAGAGGCCCCGGCGCAGGCCGAGCCGGTGATGTTCTTCAACAAGAACACAGCTCCCTCACTGGAGGGCCCGGACAGAAAGGACAGGAAGATAGGAAGGAACGACCCCTGCCCCTGCGGCAGCGGGAAGAAATATAAGAAATGCTGCGGAAAATGAAAAACAAGAATACCCAATCACCAATAACCAAGCTCCAATTAATCACCAATATCCAATATTCAATAACCAAACAAGGACATCCTTGGGTTACATTTGGGTATTCGGTCATTGGTTATTGGGTATTAATTGGTGATTGATGTTTGGTTATTGGTTATTTAAAAAGGGGGTAAGATGATTCCAGGGATTGAGTTTGCCGGTATCGCATCGGGCATCAAGCCATCGGGGCTTGACCTCGGGCTTGTCTTTTTCAGGGAAGATGTCAACGTCCTCTCGCTTTACACAAGGAACAAGGTCAAGGCAGCCCACATCCTTTACAATAGAAAATTGGAGGCAGGGCCGGTGCGGGCGCTCCTTGCCAACAGCGGCTGCGCAAACGCCTGCACAGGAAAAGAAGGCACAGATGACCTGGGCGCCATCGCAGAAAAACTCGCGCCTTTGCTCAAGATCAAAACGGGCGAGATCCTCTTTGCGTCAACGGGCGTCATCGGGAAAAGGCTCCCCTCCGGCGCCGTTATCCGCTCGCTCCCGCTGCTTGCAAAAAGCCTGAAAGACACGCACCTCGATTCCTTCTCGCGCGCCATCATGACGACCGATACCTATCCAAAGGTCGTGAAAGAGACGTTCAGGGGCAAAAAGGAATACACCGTCATAGGCGTGGCAAAGGGATCGGGCATGATAAACCCGCTTTTCGCGACAATGCTCGCCTTTGTTTTTACCGATTATCCTGTCGGGCCGGCCGCACTGAAGCGTTCGTTCGTCCATTCGGTGAAGGAAAGCTTTGAGCGGATAACCGTTGACGGCGAATGCAGCACCAACGATACGGTAATGCTCTTTACAAAAAGAGGGCCTGAAGATCCGCAAGGCATAGCCCCCTTCAAAGAGGCTCTTTTGTCGGTGATGCAAAGCCTTTCCATGATGGTCGTGAAGGACGGGGAAGGAGCCACGCGGGTAGCGCATATTGTGGTCAAGGGCGCGAAGAAGAAAGAGATAGCCGAGAAGATAGCGCGGAGGGTAGCCATATCGCCGCTGACAAAGACGGCGCTCTTCGGGTGCGACCCGAACTGGGGAAGGATCATCGCAGCGGCGGGCGACGCAGACGTGCCCGTCTTCCCGTCGAAGATAGACATCGTTCTCCAGGGAGAGCTGATCGTAAAGAGCGGCGTAGAGGTCCCCTTTGACGAGCAGGCGCTAAAAAAGATGATGAACAAGAAGGATATCAGCATCACCGTAGATCTCAACGACGGCAAGGCATCCTTCGACATCTATACCACGGACCTCACCTACGATTACATAAAGATAAACGCATCGTACAGGACATAGCTCGCAGCATAAAAACATGAGCTCTCTTTCCTGTTGACTTTCATTCACGTTGCAGGGTAAAAAAGGGGAGAAATGGAGGAATTATGCGGATTTCTGTCATAGGGGTTGGCTACGTCGGCCTTGTTACCGGGGCATGCTTTGCCGAAACCGGCAATGACGTAGTATGCATGGACATCGACAAGGAGAGGGTCAAGGGGCTGAAGCAGGGGGTCATCCCTATCTATGAGCCCCACCTTGAGGAGCTCGTCAAAAACAACATCAAGGAAGGAAGGCTCCAATTTACAACAGATATAAAAAAGGCCGTGGAGCACGGCCTTATCATATTCATCTGCGTCAATACTCCGCAGGACGGGGACGGCTCTGCCGACCTTCAATACGTCATGGGCGTCGCCAATGACATAGGCAAAAATATTCAAAAATACCGGATAGTGATCATCAAATCTACCGTTCCCGTGGGAACGTGCCACAAGGTCAAAGACGCCATCGCGAAGGAGCTGAAAAAGCGAGGGGCGGATATCTCTTTCGATATAGCGTCGAACCCTGAATTTCTCAAAGAGGGCGTGGCCGTTGAGGACTGCATGAAGCCGGAAAGGGTCGTTATCGGCGTTGAGCACGAGCGCGTGGAAGAGATCCTGAGGGAGCTTTATGAGCCTTTTATCAGGACGGGGGCGCCTTTTCTCGTCATGGACGTAAAGTCGAGCGAAATGACAAAATATACGGCCAATTCGATGCTGGCCACCCGCATATCATTTATGAACCAGATCGCGAACATATGCGAGCGGCTCGGCGCTGACGTTATGATGGTTATGCGCGGGATCGGAAGCGATTCAAGGATAGGCCCAAAATTTCTCTTTCCCGGCGTCGGCTTCGGCGGTTCGTGTTTTCCAAAAGACGTCAGGGCGCTGATCAACACCTCGCAGGGCTGCGGATATGAGCCGACGATACTTGAAAAGGTCATGGAGGTAAATGAACAGCAGAGGGCATTGTTTGCAGAAAAGATCATGTCCTTTTACCATGGCAAGCTGAAAGGCAGGAAATTCGCCGTATGGGGGCTTGCCTTTAAGCCGAACACCGATGATATGCGGGAGGCGCCTTCCATCGAGGTCGTCAACGCCCTTACAAAGAACGGGGCGTTCTGCAATCTCTTTGACCCTAAGGCAATGGATGTTGCCACGTCGATATTCGTAAAGAACAAAAATATACGCTTCGGGAAAAACCAGTACGAGGTCCTCAAGGGAGCAGACGGACTCATTCTCATGACCGAGTGGCTTTCTTTCCGGGAGCCTGATTTCGACAAGATCAAGTCCCTCATGAAGACGCCTGTCATCTTTGACGGCAGGAACCAGTACAACCCCCGGAGCATGGCACGGCTGGGATTCAAATACGTCTGCATAGGCAGACCTATGGCGCATTAGCAGCGGCTATGTACAGATACCATACCTACAATGAACCAAAGCGGATCCTGGTGACCGGCGGCGCAGGCTTTATCGGGTCCCACCTCTGCGAAAGGCTCCTCGAGGACGGGCACGAGGTTATCTGCCTTGACAACTACTTCACCGGCACGAAAGAGAACATCGCCGGCCTCATGAAGGATCCCCGCTTTGAATTCCTCAGGCATGACGTGACCGAACCGATACTGACCGAAGTTGACTGGATATTCAATCTCGCCTGCCCCGCAAGCCCGATCCATTACCAGTACAACCCGGTGAAGACGATCAAGGTCAACGTCCTCGGCGCGCTCAACATGCTGGGGCTTGCAAAAAGGGTAAGGGCAAGGATCATGCAGGCTTCAACGAGCGAGATCTACGGCGATCCCGATGTCCATCCGCAGCAGGAGGAATACTGGGGCAACGTCAATCCCATCGGGAAAAGAAGCTGCTACGACGAAGGGAAACGGGTCGCCGAGACCCTGTTCTTCGATTACCTGAGGCAGAACAAGGTCGATATCAAGGTCGTCCGCATATTCAACACATACGGGCCGAAGATGCGCCCCGACGACGGGAGGGTCATAAGCAACTTCATTGTCCAGGCCCTCGGCAACAAACCCATCACTATCTATGGAGACGGCACGCAGACGCGGTCGTTCTGCTATATCGGCGATATGGTGGAAGGCATGATACGGATGATGGACTGCGATACCGGCGAGCACGAAAGAGAAAGGGATTACACAAAGCCTTACCTTTCAGGGTTTCCGGGCCCGGTCAATCTCGGCAACCCCGCTGAGGCATCGATCCTTTCCATCGCCCGGAAGATCATCAAGCTTACCGGCTCAAGGTCGAAAATAATCTTCGAGAAATTGCCCGACGATGACCCGAGAAGAAGATGCCCCGATATAGGGAAGGCAAAACATCACCTCCAGTGGCAGCCGCAGGTTGCGCTTGACGAGGGGCTGAAGAAGACGATCGGTTATTTTAAAAAAGCAACACCCGTAAATCGTAAGTCGTAAGGGGGAAAAGCGGCTCATGGCTCATAGCTGATAGCTCACAGCGAAACGGATACTGGACGCTGGTCTCTGGTTGCTTGATACTGGTTTGGACAAGCATCGAGTAACGAGTAACGAGGAACAAGGTTTTCACCTTTCACGATATCAGCAATGGTGTTATAATAAGCGACTATGAAAAGGGAAGAGGAACTTACAAAGGCGGGATGGGAAAAAAGGTTTATTGCATGCGAGCCAAGGCTCTCGGAGATGGTTGAGATGTACCGGAATATCGGCTTCGAGGTCCGCCTCGAACCGCTGCCCACCAAAGAAGAGCGAGAGGCAGAAGGGGCTTCCGGCTGCGAAGAGAGCGGATGCACGGCATGTTTCGACGTAGACCCCGAGCGCTACAGGATCATATTCACAAGACCGGCTTCTTAACTATAAACCGTACATCGTATTTCGTATTTCGTATATCGAAAAGAAAACATTCGGCGTGAGGTGACCCCTTAAGACTTACGGGTGTTTTACTATGAGCTATCAGCTATGAGCTATGAGCCGGTTTACTATTTCTTCCTGAACAGCTCTTCCCACTTCTTTGCTGCTTCTTCTCTACCGGACCTCTTTTCGGCATCGTCCTTGAACTGGAAATATTCGCAGAAGTTCGCCCTGTCCTTCTCTTTCACATAATCGGCCTGGGGCTCCCTGCAGGAATTATGTTTTCCCGTGTCGTAGAAAATGCAGTTCATGCACACGTGGAGATCGGACATGCACGACGGGCATTCGTCCTTGAAGGGTACCTTCCCGTCTGCAACCGGCGCCTGGCACTTGAAGCACTTTTTCATAGCCTGTCGAGAAGCTCTCTGAGGTCTTTTATAACATTTCTGCCGTCTTTTACTGAAAGCTGATGGCTGATCGCCGAATGCTCATGCTGTAAGTAATATGCCTCTATCCCCATGCCTGCCGGCACGTCGTGGTCAAAGACCGGGTGGTCGCCTACGTGTACCACCTCGCCGGGTAAAACGCCGAGCAGCCCGCAGAGCTCCCTGTAGAAGTGCTCCTCCTTTTTTACCATCCTGTAATCCGTTGTGGCTGAGATAATATGCGTGAAATATTCCGTCAATCCTGCGCAATGGAGCTCTTTGTCAACAAAGATCCTGGCCGCGTTGGATGCGACTACGAGGGTGTATCTGCCTGCGAGCTCTTTCAGAACCGCTTCCGCATAGGGGACCTTCTCTATATACGATTCGTATCTCAAGAGGAGCTCATCAGCGATCACCGGCAGGTCGAACCGTTTCAGCCAGTGCTCTATCTCGTACCAGATGATCTCCCTGTCGCCCACCGATTCATATTCCTGCCTGATGTACTGCTTTGCCTCGTCGAAGGGCATGGAATGCCTCTTCGCATACTCCTCCGGTATGCCGTGGTTCCACACCATCTCACCGTAATTCCCGCTTACGATGGTCCCATCGAGGTCAAAGGAGACGATCTTTTTCATGGTCGCTTATTATAGCACCATTTGCTTATATTGTGAAAGTTGAAAACCTTGTCCCTCGTTACTCGATCCTCGATGCTTGTTCAAACCAGTATCAAGCAACCAGAGACCAGCATCCGGTATCCGTTTCGCTGTGAGCTATCAGCTATGAGCCATGAGCTGCTTTTCCCCTCACGGCTGGCGCCTTACGGCTCACGGGTGTTTAGCTGTCAGTTTACTTTGCCGTCCCTGCTGCTGTGCCGGAGAATTTCCCTGCTGCCGGCGCGTTTATCGTTCCTGCGGCTGCGCCTTTAAAGGTAAAAGCCGGGTGCGATCCCGTCGCGTTCGAGGGGGCATTCCCGTTCGTCACAGTCGCAAGCCACTTTCCTGTGCCAGTGTTCCAGCTCTTCATCGAAAAGGTAGCGGTAACGCTCCCCGCACCCGACAGGGCGACCGATGCACCGCCCGGATTTCCCGTATATCCTCCGCTCACATTGCTTGCAGCCCAGATCCTGGGTGCCTCGGCAGGGTTCGCCGTCTGCCTGAAGAATTTGACGCCCTTCATTCCGTACCCGTTCGCCTGGGTCATGTCTATGGTGTTCGATCCGCTTGCCCATGAGCCATACAGGTCAACGACGCCGACCTCCACGCAGGGGACGTTGATCTTCTGAAGTTCGGTCCTCCCCGCAGCGGTTGCCGCCATGGCAAGGAACTTGCTCGTTTCAAGCCAGACGCCGGTATGGATCGCCTGCCATCCCTGCGTGGCGCTCGCCCTGCCCGCATCATAGCCCGCCACAAGCTCACCGATGCTCACCCATGTGGATGGCGTTGAATCGGTCGTTGCGCCATAACCAAGCGATGTAGCGTATCCTTTGCCGTCTGACCACTGTGTACCGCTGAATTCCATGCTGAACAACCGGCTATTCTGGAAAATTCCCGCTGCCTCGGTAAGGTCCTCTATCGCTGCCGTCCAGTTCGACGGCGGCAGGGAGGCATATCCGCCATAGTACCTCCCCTGAAAGATCCCCCAGTTCTCGCCGGTCAGATTTTTCAAAACCGTAGTCGGTGCAGTGCTTATCCCCGCGGTAGGAAAGGTGATATCCCCTGATGCAGCCGCTGCATAATAGAGCTGCTGCGTGTCATAGGAATTGACGAGGTCAGCGGGCAATATACCGATACCCTGAACGAATTGAGCCCTTTGGGCAGAACCTGACATCTTGAAGATCCCTTCGAACATGGGGCCGTTGTCTACATAAAAGCCCTCGCCGCTGAGGTTTACCTTCACGATGCCTGCATTCTGGCCTGCATCAATGTATGTCGTATAAATATGTACATCAAGCGAATCTATCCCTTCGGTACCGGTACGCATTAAGCCGCCCAGGTAGCCGCTGAAGGCGCCTCCGTCATAGGTAACATAGGTATTATCGAGGTAATTGAAGCTGATGATGTTATATGTTTCTCCCCACCACACGAGGTTCCAGGGGTATGAAGGATCGCGGGTGTACTTACCCATCAAGGTGACCGACGCGGTTGATGGAGAAGGGGTCCCGAAGAGAGAGTCGGTGCTGCCAAAGTGATATTCCATATTGCCTGTGCTGTGGAAGCCCGATATGTCCGTCCACTTCAACGTCGTTGAGGTTTTGTAACTGACAAACTGGAGAGGCGTTCCTTCAAATACACCGGTCGACGCCGCCTGCCAGAAGTTAGATCCATTCAGGATAGTGCCGCTGTTTCCAACAGTAACAAACTTGTTTTTAGCGCACAGTGCGCCAAGGAGATTATTCGCGGTCCCTGAGGCCTGCGGCGTCCATGTGATCCCGTCGGATGACGTGAGGACGGCGCCGCTGTCGCCAACGGCAATAAAAGAGCCGTTTCCATAAGAAACGTAAGAGAGAGCCGTCGACGTCCCTGAGGCCTGCGGCGTCCATGTGATCCCGTCGGATGACGTGAGGACGGCGCCGGAAAGCCCTACGGCAACAAATTTGTTGCCGCCGTAAGTAACGCTCAGGAGGTTATTCGCGGTCCCTGAGGCCTGCGGCGTCCATGTGATCCCGTCGGATGACGTGAGGACGGCGCCGGAAAGCCCTACGGCAACAAATTTGTTGCCGCCGTAAGTAACGCCATACAGCGAAACACCTGGGTTCTGCGGCGTCCATGTGATCCCGTCAGGCGAAGCAACTGTTATAAGGCCTCCCACGGCAACAAATTTGTTATTACCATAGGTAATCCCAAAGAGATTCTTCGTGGTCCCCGAGTCCTGCGGCGTCCATGTGATCCCGTCGGATGACGTGAGGACGGCACCGGAAACGCCGGCTGTCACAAATTGCCCATTACCGTAAATGACCTCGAAGAGATTATTCGCAGTCCCCGAGGTCCGTGGCGTCCACGTAGCTCCGTCGGATGACGTGAGGATGACGCCGGAGAATCCCGTTGCAACAAAGGTATTTTCCCCGAAAGTAATGCCGGATATGGCCGACGAGGTCCCGGATGACCTTGATGCCCACGTTGTGTCTGTATCGTACGTTCCAATGATATCGCCGGAGATCGTCCCGAGGGCAGTTGCAGAAAGAAATGTGCCGCTTGCTGTTCCTCCGAATGTGCCGCTTGTCCAGGTCCCGCTTGCAATGTCGGCGAGCCAGTAGCCGGGGCTCCCTGTATGTGTCGTGGGCGTCTCGTAATAATCCCCGAAGTAGTGGAACCCGCCGATCTTGCCTGCCCAGGTAGACATGGTGCCGGCAGAGGCTCCGCCGAGCGTATGCCTGTAGTAGCCCCACGGATAGGTGATCTTGTTCGCCTCATCGACGAAGGATATGAAGTTGTTATCAAAGGTATCCGTCGTTGCGCCTGTAAATTTCCCGCCTTCGGCCGACATTCCTGCCAGTCGGGTGGCGCGTCCCGATAAGGCGCCGTGCTGTACCATAGCGTCTCTCAACTGGTTGGGCGCCAGATACACCGGTCCCTTCTCTATCCGGTAGATGCTCCCGTCCACATCAAGCATGCCGGTGTCCAGATAGGACATGCCTGTCAAGCTGCCCCTTAATAACGCTGCATGGCCGTACGGGTCTATGGAGATGCCTGCAAACTTGCCGAAGATGCTTCCGCTTGCAGTAATGACCGCGCCGATATTCATATCATAGGAGCCTCCGTCATAGGTGGTGTAATAATCGGGAGATCCATTGTAGACGTCGTTTCTGCTGTGATTTCCGTCGTTCCATATCAATGCGTGGGCTCCGGCAGGGGGTGGGTTGTATTGTGCTATTATCTTGAAAGGCGCCGGACCTGACTGAGATGAAGACCAGATCGAAGATGTTCCTCCCATGTTGCCGTTAAAGGAACCGTCCGTCTGCCACCCTGAAGACGGATCATAATAACGCAGAGCAGGGTTGATCCAGTTGCCGAACGTAAGGTCTGTTCCTGTCCATGTTCCCAGCGATACCGCCTGCCAGCCTCCTGTGGCCCCGCTGTTATGCGTGCCGATCACATCACCTGTTATAGTTCCCATCCTGCGCTCAGATATATACTGGCCGTTCAGAACAGCGGTGATCTTTTCGTCGCCCCAGGACCCGTTGGTAACATTCCCTATCCAGTAGGCATTGTCGTGGTAAAGGGTAGATGATGCGTTGTAATAGGCGCCGAATTTTGTATAGCCCCCCATCTTTGCGTTCCAGGATGATGCAGGAATGGAATATGTGCCGCCTGACCTGAGGAAATAGATTCCCCACGGGTTGTCGTCGATCGAGAGGGTAGTGCCGCCGAACTGGCCGCCCATCGTGCCATTGGTGGCGGGAAAGGCACCAGACAGGTACGACTGCGGTATGCCGTCCTGCGTATCGTTTGCCGGAAAATCAACAGGGCTTATGGCGACGATATTCTTGAACGTCCTGTTTATAGGCCCCAGCATTGCAAAGGCGCCGCCTGCATAGGTGCCGCTCACCAGCGCCGACAGGGTGCCCGCGTTCTTTAAAGGATCGATATAGAGGCCAACGAATCTTCCCTCAAGGACGCCGTTGTAGTCGGCCCCGCCGGCAAAACCGACGTAGGATCCGCCATCGCTCGTTGTCGCCGTCTGAGCTGTTTCGTTCCAGCTCCACATGGGGTGCGTATAGCTGTAAGGGTCGGAGGTATTGTCTACCTTTGAAGACCATATGCTCGTGCCGGTTGCGCTGTTCGTATAGGTGCCGCTTATGGTAACGAGAGGGGGGCTGCCGCCCCAGAGAGACTCGGTGCCCTCGAAGGCGCCGGATAGTCCGCCCTTCCACAGGAGGCCGCTCCCTGTCTGCCAGATGTCGGTGTTGAAATTACTATAAAATGGCCCTTCCGTAGTTTGTGCTGCCGGTTGTATCACTGGTGGAGGGGGAGATGGTGGCATATTGTCAGGTCCGCCGCCGCCTTCGGTGCCTTTGCCAGGAACCGGGGCAAGTCCGGCTGTTGTTACGCCTCCTCCGCCGCCCGCTGACCCTTGCGTGAACATTGTGGTGTACATGGACATCTCGGCGTCTGACGCCCTTCTCGGCGGCGTCGGTGTTGCTCCCGGCGACGTAACAAAAGAGATGGTGCCCGCAACGATGAGGACGACCTGCTGAGGCTGCTGAGGGTTGTACATATAGCCCCGCCCTGACAGAAAAATGGCTCCCGTTGCCCCTTTCTCAAAGAAGACGATCATATTGGTGCCCCTGATGCCTGCAACGGCGTTGGGGGTATGGATCTCGAACTTGTTCCCTTCCGCAAAAGAGGCTGCCTTCGTGATGAAGTCATCGGCCCCTATCGCCTGCACCCTTCCCCTGTAGAGACGTGCCAGGGTGTTGCTCGCATTGCCCTCAACGGAATACCGCGTGATCTCTATCCTGGTGTTCGGGGCAATACGAATAAGGTTCTTGTTGGTAAAAGTGATCTCAGCCCTTCCTTTGCTCTTTGCCCGGTAAACATCACCGACATCAACAGTCGCTCCCAAAGAAACGGGCGTGGCGACGTTTCTCCCGGCCTTCAGGACATCAACGCGGCCCTCAACAAGGGTTACCTTGCCTATCGGCGCAGCAAAGGCAAGATTTGCAAAGGAAAGAAATACGATAATGCTTACAACGAAACAACGTCTTTTCATCGATCACACCTCACTTGTTGCGTTGCCGAGATATATGTCTTAACATTTGATGACAGTTCCCGGAAAACAAAAAAAATAAGCCGCTTGTCCCAGTACCCTGTATTAAGAGTAAGCCAACGAATCCTTCTGATAGCGATTTTATTGATTATTGTATAGCATCTTTTTACATTATATCAGGATTTCTGTCAAGCCATATTGACACCGCAACGTGCTTTGCGCTACCTTCTATGTGATGGCCGACCCCTTTATCCTGAAACTTGCCCTCTCCTTTATTATCGGCAGCCTCTGGATAACAATGGGCACCGTGCTTGCGGAACGTTACGGCACGAAGATAGGCGGGCTCGTCGCCGGATTGCCCTCGACGATCCTTGTCTCCCTTTTTTTTATTGCCTGGGCCCAATCCCTCGAGACGGCAGTGACAGCAACAACCGTGGTGCCTATCGTGGGCGGCATAAACTGTCTCTTTATTATTGTCTATATCTATCTCGTCAGGATCAATTTCTGGCTCGCCTTCGCCGTTGCGCTCGCCGTGTGGTTCTTCTTGTCCCTCATCCTGGTAATCATCGGGTTCAGCAATTTTCCCTTTTCCGTATTTGCCTATATCTGTATGCTCGTCTTTTCGTACTGGATTGCCGAACACAAGCTCGCCGTCAGGTCAGAGACAGGCAAGAGGATCCAATACACTACGCCGATCATCCTTTTAAGGGGCGTCTTCAGCGGCCTTGTGATCGTCCTTGCGGTCGTCATGACCAGGGTTGGCGGTCCGTTAATAGGGGGCATATTCACCATGTTCCCTGCAATGTTCATCGGCACGCTTTTTATTACCTATTTTACCCACGGTGCGTCCTTCTCGGCGGCCGTTATGAAGGCGTCTATCCTCGGCGCCATCAGCGTCGTCGTCTACGGGGCATCAGTGCGGTATACATATGTACCACTTGGATTACTTCCCGGGACACTTGTTTCGCTGGCAATATCCTTCGGCTGCGCCTTTTTCATCCACCTGTTCCTGGCTAAAAAAACAACGTAATAGCTCGTGGAACATAGCTATCAAATCCTAATATCGGAACGTAAGTTAAAATCCGAAGCACGAATATCTAAATCCTAAACAAATTCGAATGTTCAAAATTCAAAACGGAAGAGGCATATGCTCGTTTCGAACATTCGATATTTGGATTTTGATATTGTTTAGAATTTAGATATTAGGATTTCGTGCTTGGTTGAAATAAGGTGCTTAGAAATTAGAATTTTCCTTTCACAACTCCTGTGCTATATTTAAGGATACATTATGGATATTCACGATTATGCCGAACTGAAAGGGCTTTCTCTTAGCCAGCTCATGGATTTTACAACAGACACAAATCCCATTGGCCCTTCAAATAAAGCGAAGAACGCCGTGAGAAAAAAGGTCAGGCATCTCTGCCGCCCCCCTGACGGAAGATCAAGGCATCTGAAAAGGCTTCTCTGTGCAGCGGAAAAGATCAGCGAGGAAAAGATCATCGTAGGCCCTGACCCGGCCTATACCATCAGCGTGCTGCTGAAGATAATCTGCCCGAAGACGGCGCTCGTCCCATCGCCTGTCTCTGATGCCTATAAAAAGCTGCTGAAAGAACAGAATGTGGAGATAAAGCCCTTCCACCTCAACGGCGAAAAGGGGTTTGCATTCGAAGCGGGGAGTTTTATCAAAGAGATGGAGGGCGCTGATTGCATCCTCGTGCCCAACCCGCACGACCTGGTGGGAGCCTTCCTGCCTGCCTACGCCTTGCGCCCCATCATTGCGCAGGCTTCCGCCATGAACAAGCTGCTAATTATCGATGAGTCAAAAAACGACTTTGCCGCCGTACCTTCTCCTGTTCAAGAAGTAGCCGGGTCAGGCGTATCCATGATCCTGCGAACCTTCTCTGATTTCCATGCCCTTTCCGGGTTCCGGCTCGGCTATGCGATCGGCCCCGGCGAACTGACGAAAAGCATAAGGGACTATCTGGGCCGTTTCCCCGTTGATCCCCTGGCAGAGGCTGCTGCCGTCGCTTCGCTTCGTGATAAAGGGTACAGGAAAAGAACGCTTGCCTATATTAAAGATGAGAAACGTTTCATATTAAACTCCTTCGCAGGTTCAGGCCGGGTCCAATGCATCGATACCCCGTGCAGCTTCCTCCTGCTTAAGCTCGGCGAAAAGATCGCAGGCCTCAGGGACGCCTTTTTGCAAAGGAGGATCGTCATCGTGGACTTCACGGACAAAGAGGGCTCCCAGTATATCTGGATCCCTGTCAGAAAACACGCATGGAACGCCCGCTTTATCAGGGCGCTGAAAAATATTTCGGGGGTTACAAAATCATGTTCAGGATGAAAAATGCACTTATTGCGGCCATCGTCTGCATGACGTTGTTCGCGCTCTCCGCTCCGCAGGCATACTGTCAGTTCAAGGAACTGAGGGTCCTTCACGTCAACGACTTCCATGGTTTTGCCGAAGAGAGGAAGATTGTCGGTTCAGACGAGGTACGGGGCGGCATCTCCTGCCTTGCCTGGCTCGCCGATAGCCTGCGCAAGGAGAAGCCGACGCTCCTGCTCGCCGCCGGCGATATGATACAGGGAAACAGCTTCGCCAACCTCTTCAAAGGCAAACCTGTCATAGAGATAATGAATGTGATGGGCTTTGATGCCATGAGCGTTGGAAACCACGAATTTGACTACGGACAGGACGTGCTGAGAGAAAGGATCAACGAGGCGGCGTTCCCGGTCCTCGGCGCGAACGTGAAAGGGGTGCCGGGGCTGAAACCTTATATCATCAAAGAGCTTGAGGGGCTGAAGATCGCCATTATAGGTGTTGTTACGGACGACACGCCGATCGTGACGCACCCCAGGAACGTGGAGGGCCTTACATTCTTGTCGCCTGCTGCGGCCGTTGAAGAGTATGTAGAAGAATTACGGGGCAGCGCCAACATCATCATCGTCCTCTCCCACCTTGGCTACAACGCCGATATGCTGCTCGCAAGCAGGGTAAAAGGGATCGATATTATTGTGGGGGGGCACTCGCATACCAGGACAATTCAGCACATGCTCATCGGCAATACGGTCCTTGTCCACGCGTGGGAGCACGGGATGGCGCTCGGCGTTCTTGACGTTGTTGTAAAGGCAGGAAAGATCGTCGAAGTGAAAAGCAGGCTCGAAGAGATCGTGCCGTCCCGCATGAAAAAGCAGGAAGGCGTTGAACGGATCGTCGAAAGATATGCGCAGCAGGTTGATGCGCTTATGGGCCGGACCATCGGGGGGGCGCTCGTCGACCTCGATGGCGAGAACGTCAGGACAGAGGAAACAAATCTCGGGAACCTCGTAGCCGATATCATGAGGCAACAATCGAACTCCCGGATCGCGCTGATCAACGGCGGAGCGATACGGACAAGCATCAGAAAAGGGCCCATTACCTTGAAAGATGTCTATTCGGCGCTGCCTTTTGATAATTATATCGTCGCCATGAAGCTGACAGGAAGGGAGATCAAAGAGGCTCTCGAACATGGCGTCTCCGGCATTGAGCAAAAAGAAGGGAGGTTCCTCCAGGTATCAGGGCTTTCGTTCACGTATGACCCCGGCATGCCGCAAGGGCTGCGGGTGGCAGATGTGTCTGTGGGCGGCGCAAAGCTGGACATCAACGAGGCCTATACCGTCTGCACGAACGACTTCCTCGCCGCCGGAGGCGACGGATACAGGGTGTTCAGGGAAGCGCTGAAAGAGTCGCAGGATTTCTCGATAACGGCAGACACAATAAGAAGCGACAAGGTCACCTATAATGATTCAGGGCGTTCCCTGAAGGACGCCGTTGTGGATTATATCAAAGAAAAGAAAAACATCAATGCGGCGGTGGAAGGGAGGATCAAGGAAGTGCGCTGCAATGAAGGCATTTGCAGGCAGCCCGTAAAATCCCCTGTTTCACAGTATAACCGTTAAGCACACCCTGACCGGGGCAGGCCTTCTCGATTGCGCATGTCAGGACATCGGCGTCGGACTTTCCCCGCAAACACGCTGGATAAAGGCAGTGAATGGTGAAAGGTGAAAACCTTGTTCCTCGTTCCTCGATACTTGTTCAAATCCGTATCAAGTGACCAGCAACGAGCATCCAGTATCCAGTATCGAGTTCGCTATGAGCTATGAACTATGAGCCGCCTTTGCGCTTTTCATTCGTAGCTTCTGAACAGGGCTATCACCTTGCCGATGATCTCCAGCTTTTTTCCCTCATCCTCTCTGATGACAAGCGGCTCGATGTTGTCGTTTGCCGGCAGGAGCGTGACCTCGCCGTGACTTTTTTGAAAGCGCTTCACAAGCACCTCGCCTTCTACGAGGCATGCGGCGATATCGCCGTTCCTGACCGTCTTCTGGGGTTTTACAACAACAATATCCCTGTTCCTGATCCCGTCATTGACCATGCTGCTGCCTTTTACCCTCAAAAAAAGATGGTCCGCCGCGATGAACTTGTCAAACCTGACGGAATCGCCGGGGTCGATGGGGACTATGGGGCTCCCTGCGGATATCTCGCCTATGATGAGGGTCTCTGCACCCCTGATGATCCTCAGGCTCCTCTTCTTTCCCCTATCGCGCTTTATATAGCCCTTTCTCTCAAGGGCCGAGATGTGGTCGGATACCGTTCGCACAGAACGGATGTTGAAATGCGAGGCAATCTCCCTGAACGTAGGAGGATACCCGCCGGCAAACAGCCGGCTTTGGATAAAATTAAGGATCTCTGATTGCCTCTTCGTCAACACGGTCTTATTCCGTCATCATTTAACAGCATAAAACATGCTAAGGCTTAGGTTGAGTATCGGTGTGGGGTTTTCCCCGCAAACACGCTCATTCCGCTCCTGCGGCTCCATTCGCTCGCGTTCGGCTTCGGAACTTTTGCTTCGCAAAAGACCGAGCTTCCTCGCCTCACGACGGTTTGCTAAAGGAAAGCCCCACACCGATACTCACAGTTCTTCTCACCTCGATACTTGTTCATTACAATGTATCTGACAAGTATCGAGCGACGAGTATCCAGCATCACGCCCTCTGCTCTCCACTCTCAGCTATGTTACCACCTTCTCCAGGAGAAAATCAGTAAGTTCCTGAACCCCCTTTTTCAATGCCTTCGTGTGAAATCCTCCCTCCCATGTCCCCTCGTAAAATATGTCGGACACGACCAGAAAGGCAACGCCTTGCAGGCCCCTGAACGCGCAAACGGCGTACAGAGAGGCGACTTCCATCTCTACGGCGAGGACCCCCTCTTTTCCATATCGTTCTACCTTGTTCGCTGTTTCCCTGTAGATCGCGTCACAGCTCCATATAAGTCCTTCGTAAAAACCCTTTTCCCTGGCAGGCGCGAGCCATTTCTCAGCCCACGCCGAATAGACGATGTCCGCCTGATCATCGAGATAGTGGTGCGAGACGCCGTCTTCCCGGAGCGCGCCCTTGCTTACGATCAGATCGCCTATATGCAGCGTATTGCGTATTGCCCCGCAATAACCACAGAGCACAAACTCCTTAACGCCGAATGCTGAAAGTTCTTCGACGAGCGCGGCAATATTGGGCCCTCCAAAGTATGACCTGGTTATGACGGTACCGCCCTGCGGCACCCGGTATATCGAACGGAACCCTGACCATTGGTCGATGATCCCTGCCCCCGTCCTGTGTACCAGGCTCCTGAGATTTCCCGTATCAAATACGACGATAGCCCTTTCCGGCAGGGCAAGCTCCCTTTTATTGCGCCCTGAAAATGCTTCTACTAAATCGGCAGGATCTAAAAGAGGTAAGGAATTGTCAAAAAACCGTTTCAATAAACCTTCTTCTCAGTTTTTTGTATGTCTCCAGGAGATGCTCGGAGATTACCCGCGTTTCCCCCAGGACAGGCATGAAATTTGTATCACCGAACCACCGAGGCACGATATGGATGTGGATATGTTCTTCAAGGCCCGCGCCTGCCGCCCTTCCGACGTTGATGCCGATATTCAACCCATCGACCTTGAATTCTTCTTTGAAAATGGCAACCATCCTTCTTGTAATGCGCATCATGTCGAGGGATTCTTCGTCGGTCAGGTCCTCGGCTAAGCCTGTATGCCTTACCGGCACCACCATAACATGGCCGTTTGTGTAAGGGAAACGGTTCATGATCACAAAGGCCTTGCCCAGCCTTCCAACAACCAGGGCCTTCTCGTCATCCGCTGCATCGACGCACAAAAAACAACCCTTGGCGCCTTTCGCTACAGCGCCGGTGACATATTCCATTCTCCATGGTGCCCATACTCTGTCCATATTAATCCCTCAGGAAAAGATATTCTCTCCAGTTTTCAGGAAAGGCCTTAACGCCCAGATGGAGCATCAACATATAAAAACCATTAGGACGGGAAGGCCTCTTTCTTGGATGCATTCCCGCTTCCTCGGGGAGCTTATCCCCTTTCTTCAGATTGCAGCGGATGCAGGACGTGACGATGTTTGTCCACTCTGTGATCCCGCCCCGTGATCTTGGGGTAATGTGATCGCATGTAAGCCCCTTGGAATCAAATCTTTCTCCGCAGTACTGGCATGTATAGTCGTCTCGTATGAAGATGTTCCTCCTGGAAAACTTCACCTGCGTGTGGTTGTTGCGGACAAACCTCTGAAGCCTGATAACCGCGGGCTGCCTGATGCTTATCGAAACGCCTTTTATCTCCCTCTCATACTCCCTCAGGACCTCTACCTTCCCGAGAAAAACAAGCGTAATTGCCTTTTTCCAGGATAGTACGCTGATGGGTTCAAAGGTTGTATTCAGAAGGAGTGTCCGGTCCATAAATCAACTGAAAATTAACGTTTTTGGTACCTATTGTCAAGGTTTTTCAAAGACTTATAACGATGTGAAAAGCGAAGAAGGGCCCCGTCAGGCGTTAAGCGTCAGGCGTCAGGCGATTAAACCCTTACGACGGGTTGGATCGTCCCTCTATCCTAATTGTTTTTTCTTTTGTAATTTAAATAATTATATGGTAATTAAGATAAATAACATCACAACAAAGGAGCAACATATGCCTATCTTTGATGAAAATGAAAAATTGGTCAATCAGGATAACGATGAACTCCCCTTGCTTCTTGACAACCAGGATGTGCCGAAAGATAAAAGCGGGTTCAAATCCCTTATGAAGAATCTTCCCGCAGGGTTGATCGTTGCCTTTATACTGATAATAATACTCGGCATCATGGTCGTTTCACTCGGGGCTAAGGTATCGTCTCTGTCGGCAGATCTCACAAAGATCGAGGGGATTAAGACACAGCTTTCATCCATTGCATCAAGGCTTGAAGAGCTGAACATGGACAAGGTACGAGTGAAATCAAGCCTGACACAGATGAAAGGCGATATCGAGACACTGAAAATACAGAAAGAAAAGGTTGAGGCGCAATTAAAGAAGCAACAGCAGCCGAACGGGAAAAAGAAGCTGGCATTGAAAAAAACAAAGCCGGCGGGAAGAAACTAACAGCCAAAGACAGTATATCGTAGTTCCTATATCGTATATCGCCTTAACCACTACCAGCTCTCAGCGATCAGCTTTCAGCCATCAGCCTAAAGCCTTTATTGTTTTGGCTGACGGCTGTGTGCTGACTGCTGACGGCTATCTACTATCGACTATTCACTGATATAAAGAGGGCGAGCAACGGTATGACCACATGGGGGGATGCTATTGAGCAGCCATACCGGAATGCCCGCCCGGACATTTCCTCACTTCTGTATTAACTAATTATACCATGTTCCCGGCATCAAGGAAACATAAATATTCACCAAAAATCAACTCCGGCTCATCCGGTCGCCTTCAACGCCGCTTAGCCCGTTTTGCTATTTTCCAACATTTCGCCATAAACCATTTCAACGGCTGCATTTGTTTCCCGCCCACTCTTCTCCGGGCCGTTACCTGCTACCATGTACCAGCTCAACTCGCTGGGCATCGTTTCGATCGCGCCCATCGTGTGCCTGGGCGAAGGGATGTTATAGGAAAACGTAACCGCGAGGGTAACCGGTTCCCGTTTATCAGTTCCTGTCCCGGCCTCAACCCCTATACGATACAGGCCATCCTTTTCCGGGATCACGGAAAAGGACTTCTCATGGTTTCTGTACAGCGTGGGAACAGATGAGCCGGAGACATCCCTGATTGACAGTACCGGTGCTCCACGTCCTTTTAAGACCTTTCCTCTCACCACATATTCGATGTTCTTTTTTAAGAACACATCGACCGTCTTCACTTCGCCTTCAACGACCTTCTCTTCGAATCTTTGGAGAAGTTTCTCATTCAACATAAAACGTGTTATTGCTTCAGATATCCTGCCCATTGTAAATCCTCCTTTTATCTTTAATTTATAAGCAGCACAATTGTGCTCTTTTACGTCTTTTCTCAACCTTATGCATTCACGAACAGGCATGCTTGCTCCTTTTTTCACCCACTTCGTTCTTCCGCAACGGGTTCAGGACGCCTCGCGATAATACCTTTAAGGCTGTTTCCTGCGTAATAGCCATATGGCTCTTGTTGGATAGCACTTCTTTGCTTCTTTCTACATACACGATCCCGAGAAAAGAGGACCATATTACCTCTGAAAGCGCCCTGTAGTCATACTGGGTGAAGATCTTTTTCTCTACTGCGTACTTGACTATCTTATGCTGCAGGGCAACTACTTTCGCGCCCAGCCCGTGAATGACGTTGCGCAGCTCTTCGGGAAGATTGCCAAGCATCTCCGTCTGGTGAAAATACAGCCACGCGGTAAAGACCAGGTGGTCCTTCTCGTAGAATTTTTGAAAGCATTCCCAGAGCTTTTCCAGCAGAACCTCTTTAAAGCGCTCCCGGTTGTCGTATAATTCCTGCAGGATGCTTTCAAAGTAGTCGGCATGAGATGCTATGGCGCTTACCATTATCTCCTCTTTGTTCTTGAAGTAGAGGTAAAGCGCGGCCCGGCTCAGCTCCGATTTCTCCGCGATCTTTTCCATGGTAATTGAATGGTATCCGTCTTTATCGTAGATGCTCATCGCTGCACCTATCGCCAATTCCTGCCTCGCTTCCCTTTCACGTTTTCTTCTTTCTATGATACCCATATAGACATTTTCTCCATATGTTAGACTCTATGTCTAAATAATAAACCTGATGTCATTATTTGTCAAGTGTTTTTTTTTGCTCGACCTGAGCGCCGCAACAAATCATTTACCCTGCCAGTTTCCTGACAATATCATCGTAATTCCTGATCATACTTACAAAGCGAATACCACCTCTCATCTTGAGCTGCATGAAGGTAGCCCCTTCACTTACCGATCTCAGCACCACGTCCTTCTCTGTCACCACGCTCCCTGCGAGCATATCTATACCGTACTCGAAAAGCACTCCGGACAGTGGCGTGGTAGGCCCGAGAAGCATCTTGACGCTCCCTTCCCTGCAAAGCCCGAGGATGCCGGAGAGGGTATTGTTGATAAGGGTAGTGCTTGAGATGACTACTATGTCCGACTGCGGGAGAAAGTCCTTTCCTTTCTCTTCCGGGTAGTCTCCCGGCCTCGGCTGCTTTTCGATAACCCAGAGGTTCTTCGCCTCCCTTGCTATGTCGTCCATGAACGGGAAATGGCCGATGATGGATACGTTCTTCCCCTTGCCCATCTCCCTGACTATCTGCAGTCCATCGACGTCGGTATATTTATCGGGATCAACGTCGAGGAGGGAGTTGATAGCCGCAAGCCCGATGGATGCTTTTGCCGTGTCGCCTCCGAGACAGCAGCGCGCAAGTTCGACCGCCGTCATCTCCGTGAGGGAGCCCTCCATCCCTCCCCCCTCTCCATGGTCGCATCCCCCCTGGGCCATGGTCGAGGCCAGACCGCACCTCCTGCTTACCACGGCGGTCCAGTGGATCCCCCTCCTCACCTCCCGTACTGGGGCATCTTCCCTGACCCTATTCACTATGCTGTTAATAATCTCCATGACATCTCCTTTTGTCTTATAAACTCTGCAATCCGGACAAGGGTTCTCCCTTTCAAGACTAATCCGCAACCGGGTTTCCACGGAAGGCCATCCCGAAATCAGCTTCCTTCGATCCTTTCTTTCAACGCCTTTATAAATTCCTCACCGATCTTCTTTGCCTGTGCTCGCATAATCCTGTCGCCAAAAAGGGCGATCCTGCCGTTGACGGTTACATTTGACGAATATGCAACCTCGGTCTCGTT
>Ga0228535_1000229_pt1 | contig 182562 bp, 154 predicted proteins | sample SJ1metagenome_FD_168457 | JGI IMG/M metagenome (GOLD analysis project Ga0228535, IMG submission 168457) | Enriched culture of PCE-dechlorinating microbial communities from Ithaca, New York, USA - SJ1 | ecosystem: Engineered > Modeled > Simulated communities (microbial... > Unclassified... | reverse complement strand
CATTTCGACATCGCTTCCGCTCGCGATGTAGGTCCAGCCCATCCGTTCGGTAAGGTAACCGGACAGAGTGCCGGCAAGAAGCATCACCGACGAAATCAACGAAACGACAAGCAAGATCGCTACCTTTCTAACCATACGAATCATCTCCTTAATTAATATGTTAAAGATCCGAACGATATTATGAGATATGCTTTTATAATCGGAGAAATTATCCTTTTCAATTGCGAATATAATATCATGATGCATTACCTAATAAAAAGTACGAAACTAACAAGTTACAGTCAATCAGAAATGATCTGATTTAATTAACTTCTTTTTTTTGATTAATCTCATAGATGCTTCATAATCAACTAATACGTTTCGAGGAAAAACAGCGTCTGTGGCTATAGTCTGGCAAGAATGAACGTCTTTTGCTCTTTCCAAGGACGGAGATGCCGGATCGGGGTCCGGCATGACGGGAAGAAAGAAGAACTGTCATCCAGTTGTGCTCCTACTAAGAACCGTTGTTGGTTGTGCGTTGTGGGTTGTTTGTAAGAGCCGAGAAAGAGTGTCTCTCTTCTCTCTCTTCTCTCTCTTCTCTCTCTTCTCTCTCTTCTCTCTCCTCTCTCTCCTCTTCCGTTCTTTCGATACTCTAGCCTCGAGACCCGCTGCTTGCGTCTCGCCCTCTCCTTATCTCGTGGTTTTTCCTTTGCAGGCAAAGATCATCAGGACACGGGGCTATTGACAGATAGCCGGGGGTAATGTAGAATGATATCTGTTCGGGGACGTGGTGAAGCTTGGTTATCATGCCGGTCTGTCACACCGGTGGCCGCGAGTTCAAGTCTCGTCGTCCCCGCCAGAGAGAGTCCTGAGGGACTCTCTTTTTTGTTTCTTCATGAGACGGTTTGTACCCGGTTTTAAACACAGCCTCAACAGTAAAGATCGCCTTCTTCACATTCTTCACTGTAAAGAGGGATAGAATGTAAATTGGTCCGTGAAGGGTTGTGTCCGATTCCCCGGAGATTTATTCAAAGTGCCCGTTCGCCGTTAGATACCGGTGTGTTCATAAAGCATCGAAAATCTTTGATACGAAAAAGCTGGCGATCAGAATTATGTTTTTCGTATTGTAAAAGAAACTTTGTAAACCGATTTTTTTCTCTGTAATTGGCTTCTGGAAAGACTCTAAGTATGTCAAACCCCTGAGCGTTACTGCCACAAAGAGTTTGGAAGGCCTAAACAAATTTCCAGCGTTAGAATGATAGAACTGGAGGTGCAGAAATTGTCCGATCCTGTCAGAGTGCTCGGAATCGATCCGGGTTTTGGGACTCTGGGTTATGGAATAATCGAAGCCCGCGCATCCAGAGTAGATCTTGTGGCTTACGGTGCGATAAAGACAGAATCCGGCGAACCGATTCCCGACAGGCTTCTGAAGATATACGATGAACTCGAAGCGATTACGAGGAAGTATTCGCCACACGAATCGGCGGTCGAGGAGCTCTTCTTCTTCAGAAACGTTACCACCGCCATTGAGGTCGGGGAGGCCAGAGGGGTGATACTTCTGGTCCTCAGAAGGCTTTGCGTCCCGATATACGAATACACTCCACACCAGGTAAAAATGGCCGTTACCGGCTATGGAAGGGCTGAAAAGGGACAGATCCAGAGAACTCTGAAGGCCTTTCTCGGCATGAGCGAGACGCCCAAACCCGACGACGCAGCCGATGCACTGGCCGTTGCCTGGTGTCATATTTCATCGAGAAGATTTCCCGGAGGTGTTAGATGAAGTTGAAGATAAGAGAGATCAACCTGCCGGCATCCCGGATTATCGAGAACGTTCTGGGTTTCTACCCGGACTGTCAGTGCGAAGACAGCACGCTCTCGGATATAATACTGAACCCGGGGAAAAAGGAGATCACTTTTATCTTCTGTGGGAAGACCCCCGACGATCTGAAGGACTTTCTCCGCACGAAATTCCAGAGGATAGCCTCCGCCCAGCTAAAGTCCAGGATACATCTAACCTTCCGTGAAAGTGAGACGGAGGAACCGGCCGGACCGTCTTCCAGAGCCGCGGAATTCGACCCGAGAGAGATCTTAAAGTGGACCAACGGAGCCAGCTCGTACCTTTCCTCTTCGAGAATCGAGTACGATGGTAACAAGATCACCATAACGGTCGGCAACCACTTCTCGCTTCAGAGAATAAACTCAAAGAAGGCCGATATTCGTATGGCGATAGAAAAGGTCGCCGGAACCGCGATCCCTTTCGAGATAACTCTTGAGGAGATGCCAGAAGCCGAAGCGGAGGCTCTCGCAGAAGCCGTTATCCTTGAGAGAGAAATCGAAAAACAGCCGGAATCCCAACCTGCGATCGTGGAGAGAATCCTGCTGGGCAGGGAAATAAAGGCCGTTTCCAGAACTATGAGCGAGGTAATAGGCAACGAGAGCGACCTGGTAGTCAGCGGAAAAGTTTTCGGGCTCGAGTTCCGGAACAACCGCTTCCCGGTCCTCATGTTCAACCTCACAGATCACACCGATTCTCTCTGCGTGAGGATCACGCGTGAAGATGCGAAAAACCTCTCCACCAGGCTCGAAGACGGTGACGAAATAACCGTCAGGGGAAAGATGGAGACCGATACGTGGCTGAAGGAGGATGTCCTGGTGCCGAGGGATATCGTCAGAACGAGCCTTGCGCGAAGAGAGGACAACGCTCCCGTCAAAAGAGTCGAGCTTCACCTTCACACCAAGATGAGCGCCCTGGATTCTGTGGTCGAGACCAAAAACCTTATCAAGACCCTGAAAGAGTGGAACCATGACGCCGTCGCCATAACGGACCACGGCATCGTGCAGTCGATTCCCGAGTTTTACTTCGAGGCCAAGAAGGCCGGAATAAAGGCCATCTTCGGCATGGAAGGCTACATGATAAACGATTCCGAGCCGATCCTGTACAACCTTCAAGACGAGGCCCTCTCGCTGGAGGAGGCTTCTTTCGTGGTCTTCGACCTCGAGACCACAGGCCTGAATCCCAAAGAGGACGAAATAATAGAGATCGGCGCCGTGAGAGTCGAGGGCAACGAGATAATCGACACCTTCTCTTCCTTCGTCAAACCGTCTAAAGAGGTCTCTTCACTGATCACCAGCATAACCGGAATAACCAACGAGGATCTGGAGAGCGCACAAGACATAAAGACCGTTCTCCCGGGATTCATAAAGTTCTGCGAAGGCTCCATACTGGTGGCCCACAACGCCCTCTTCGATTACGGCTTCGTGCGCAACACGGTCAAGAAGCATTTCGGAGGAGACTGGGAAATGCCCTGCATAGACACACTGGCACTCGCTAAAAGCCTCATAAAATCTAAGAGTTACTCGCTGGATACCATCGTCAAAAAATTGAAGCTCGGCCACTTCGAGCATCACAGGGCCAGCGAAGACGCCAGAGTCACCTCGGAGGTCCTCAGAAAGTTCATCTCCATGGCCAAAAAGAGGGGCGTCGAGAAAGTCACCGAGCTCGACAGACTCAGGAAAAATCTGAATCTGAACTCCCTCAAACCCATCCACATAAGTATTCTGGCCAGAAACAAGAAGGGACTGGGAAATCTGTACAGGCTCGTGACCATCTCCCACACCGAACACTATTATATGAAGCCGAGAATTCCCAAGAGCGTTCTCAACGAACTGCACGAAGGTTTGCTTATCGGCACGGCCTGTATTTCCGGCGAGTTCGCGCGTTCCTACATCTCCGGGGCCAGCACCGAGGAACTGGAGGAGATAGCCAAGTTTTACGATTATATCGAGGTAATGCCTCTGGATACTATCGATTCGACCGAGGGAGAGGCCAACATATCCGCGGAGACTTTGAAGAACATGTACAGGGAGTTCTACAAAGTCGGAAAGAAACTCAACATACCCGTCGTAATGACCGGCGACGTCCACTTCCTGGAACCCCATGAAAAGATATTCAGGGCCGCGATAAACGCGGCGCAGGATTACGAGAATTTCCAGAATCAGCCGGACCTTCATCTCCACACGACCGGAGAGATGCTGGCCAAAGCCATGGAGATCTTCGAAGACGAGGCTGTCGCGCGCGAGGTAGTGATAGATAACACCAGATATATATCCTCGCTCATCGAGGAGATCGTTCCCGTTCAGGGAAAGCTCCATCCACCGATCATAGAGGGCGCCGAAGACGAGGTGAGGAGACTCACAATGGAGAACGCCAGAAGGATATACGGAGACCCGCTTCCGGAGATAGTAGAAAAACGTCTGGAGAAGGAGTTGAACGCGATAATCGGCCACGGTTACGCCGTTCTCTATCTGATCGCCCAGAAGATGGTGCAGAAATCGAACGAAGACGGTTATCTGGTAGGTTCGAGAGGCTCCGTCGGCAGCTCGCTGGTGGCCAACGTGATAGGGATAACCGAGGTCAACCCGCTACCGCCGCACTATCTCTGTCCCGAGTGCGGGAATTCGATCTTTCCTGAAACCGATGTCGAATCCGGTTACGACCTCCCGGACAGGTTCTGTCCCACCTGTTCGGGGAAGATGAAGAAGAACGGCCAGAATATCCCCTTCGAGACTTTTCTGGGATTCGAGGGAGACAAGGTGCCCGATATAGATCTCAACTTCTCCGGCGAATATCAGGAAAGGGCGCACTCCTTCATAGAGGAGCTGTTTGGAAGGGACCACGTTTTCAGAGCCGGCACGATCTCCACGCTCGCGGAGAAAACGGCTTACGGTTTTGTCAGGGCCTACAGTGAAAAGAGCGGGAAAACCTTCAGAAGACCCGAACAGGAGAGGATCGCCCGGGGAATAAGCGGTGTGAAGCGCACCACCGGGCAGCACCCCGGAGGACTGATGATCGTCCCCAAGGACCTGGACGTACACGACTTCACACCGGTTCAACATCCGGCGAACGACACGAAAAGCTCCACGCTGACGACTCACTTCGCCTATGAAGTCATCCACGACGATCTCGTCAAGATAGACGCGCTGGGCCATGACGATCCCACCTTCATAAAAATGCTCAAGGATATAACCGGAATAGACCCCGAGGATATCCCGATGGACGATCGTGACACGTTATCCATATTCTCCTCCGTCAAGGCTCTCGGTATCAGATCGCAGGAGCTGGGCACGGATATGGGGACTCTGGGTATCCCCGAATTTGGAACGGGGTTCGTCCGCGGAATGCTCACCGACACCAGGCCGGCCACCTTCGGAGAGCTGGTGAGGATATCCGGGCTCTCGCACGGGACGGACGTCTGGCTCAACAACGCCAAAGACATCATCACTTCCGGCCAGGCCACCCTCTCGAAGGTCATCGCCTGCCGCGACGACATAATGAACTACCTGATATCCAGGGGAATGGAACCGGCCCAGGCCTTCAAGATCATGGAGAAAGTCAGGAAGGGAAAAGGCCTCAAAGAAGATGACGAGAAGGCGATGAGGGCGCTCAAGGTTCCCGAATGGTTCCTGAACTCGTGCAAGAAGATCAAATACCTCTTTCCGAAGGCACACGCGGCCGCTTACGTCAGCATGGGCTACAGGGTGGCCTACTTCAAGGTCCACCACCCCCTCGCTTTCTACAGCACTTATTTCTCAATAAAGGGCGACGAATTCGATATCGACCTCTGCACCTCCGATCTGAACTCGATCAAAAAAGAGATACTCAGATTGAGAGCCGAACAGGACAGGAACGTCAAGGACAGGGCCAAAGAAACCCTGCTGGAAGTGGTCATGGAGATGCTTCTCAGAGGCTTCGGCTTCTTGAACGTGGATCTCATGAAGTCACATCCCACCAGGTTCGAGATCGAAGGGAAGACGCTGAGGATACCTTTCAATCGTCTCCAGAACATGGGAGACAAGGCCGCGATGTCGATCGATATGGAGAGGGAAAAGAGACCCTTCTCCTCCGTCGAGGACCTCATGAGAAGGACGTCTCTCAACAAAACCAGCATCGAGATGCTCAGAAAGTACGGAGCCCTCAAAGGACTCCCCGAGAAGGAACAGATAACGCTTTTCTGAGGTGGCCGATGGAATTCAGTATCAACTCTGAAGAGTACTCCAGACTCATCGATCTTCTGAACAGGGTCGCCGGAACGGTAGAGCCCACTTATCGTTATTTCCAGATCTACCACAGGCGGGGCCTGAAGTTTTTCGTGAGCGACGGCTGCGCCAAGCTCGAGTTCTCCTCTCCGATCGAGGTCGACCCCTTTACCGGTGTGTACACCGTTCCGATCGATTACGCCAGGGCTCTGAAGCCCGGAAAAAGGGATACCACCGTTACCTTCTCAACTACCGGGAGCCAGATCAAAATATCGACGGGCTCCGAGACGCTGACTCTCGACAGAACTAGGACGGAAGAACTGCCGCTCATGGAGAGAAAGTTCGAATTCTCCTTCCGCTACTCGCTGAAAGAGTTCAGGGACGGCCTCGATTTCGTCTCGGCCGCCTCGATGGAGGGAGATTCGATCGAGATCTTTTCGAAAGAAGAAAAGACCTACATGGCAGCCGCCGCCGGGAAGCTGGTCCTGGTGGCTTCCATAGACTCCCTGCCCAAGTACGGTTTCGCCTTTTCGATCCCGTACGTTACCGCCCGCCATCTGGTAAAGGCCTTTGAGGAGTTGAAGGTCGAAGAGATAGACACCGGAGTCGGAATATCCGAACTCGGCTTCAAGGTCGGACCGCTACTGTTTTCTGTCTGCACCGATGAAACCACTTTCTCTCCGCCGATTTCGCTGATAAGAAACAGCGGTGGACACCGGGTGGAGAGGAGAGAACTCCTGATAGCGCTGGGAAAGATCACAAGGCTCTCCAGAAGAGGCTTCTCGGTGCTGATGATCTCCAAAAACTCGACTCTCAGCTTCTACCTCAAAGCCGCCAATCTGCGTTACGAGTCGATAGCCTCGAGCTTTTCCGGAGGCAGCTTCGTCGTTCAAATCGACCCTCACAGACTTCATTCGGTAGTTTCGAGAATGAAGGCCCCGGCACTCAACCTTTCGATACAGGAGAAGAACCTGCTCGTTGGCAGTCCAGAAAGCGGCCGGTATCTCCTGATCCCTCTGGTTCAACCCTGATAGGGAATTAATTCATCGTAAAACTTTTTAGAGACCGCCGTGAGTGGTAGTATAGTAATATCTCTGGCAACAGTCACAGGAGTGGTGGATTTGATACTTGAAACCAGAGCGATCGGAAAGTCTTTCGACGGTCACAAGGTTCTGGATAAAATAGATTTCAACATAAGACACGGCGAGCTTCACGTGATAGGCGGTCTGAACGGTTCGGGCAAGTCGACGTTTGTGAAGATCCTGACCGGCCAGCTCGAGCGAGATAGCGGTAGCGTGTACATCGAGGGGCGCCAGGTGGAGATCGAGAGCTTCAAAGATGCGAGGAAACTGGGAATGGCCATGGTTCACCAGGAATATATGATGGTCCCGGACCTCACGCTCGCCGAAAATATCTTTCTGGGCATCGGTCAGTTCCTGACCAGTAGAAAGAAGATGAACCAGAGGGCAGGGGCCATACTCGAGAGGGTCGGCCTGGAACTGGATCCTTCGAAAAAGGCCCTGGAAATAGACCGCGACTCTCAGTTTTTCCTCGAAATAGCCACCGCCATCGCATCGAAACCCTCCCTGCTGATAATAGACGACGCCCTGACGGGTTTGTCCGGCTCTCTCCATCAGAGAGCCCTGAAACTCCTCAGAGAATTTACAGCCGAAGGAATTTCCGTGCTTCTCACCACGGTTGACCCAGAAATCATGTTGCTGGGGGACACTCTTTCGATAATCGAACGCGGCAGGCTCATCGATGTTACGGCAGAAAATGCCGGCGAGCTCCCCGTGGAGTTTCACCCGCAACCTCCGGTGCCTATCGAGAACAGATCCGGTGAAGCCTTCATCGTTGTGGAGGACCTGGCCGACACCGGCAAGAGCTTGAGATTGACGAAGGGGGAAACGGTCTGCCTGCTCTGCGAAAGCCGACAGGGGATGAGAGATATCACCAGGGCGATAACCCGTCAGAACCCGTTCAGAGAGAACGCCGTCCCGATATTCGAAGAGGCCAAGAACTTCTTCGAGCGTTTCGCCCGTAAAACTTCTTCGCACAGTGCGTACTTTCGAACCAACTACAAAAACAACGGCTTCGTGATCTGTCAGATGTTGCAGAAGAGGGAGAGCTTCAAATTCCGCCGATCCTTCAAGAAAGGGGCGTCGCTCAACAGGGAGCCGCCGGTCTCCGTCAGGGAGTATCTGGCGAGCATGGGACTGGCCGAGAATTTCCTCCCCCTCATAACGACCCGGGACAGGGAACTCGCAGATATGGGCTTCAAAGCCTTCGATCTCTTCATCTTCTTGCAGCCTTCGATCGGACTGGATCCCTCGCTGCTGAGAGTCCTCAACGGTCTGTTTCAGAGAATCGTCGAGGCCGGGAAGATCGCCGTGATAATCAGTGACGGCGACGGCTTCTGCAGGGGGCTGTGCGGGCGTGTCGAGAGGGTAGAGATATGATTCCGGATTTTTCTTACACCAAAGAGAGAATAGATTTTTCCAGCGGATATATATTCAAGGGAAAACATTACCGTTGCTCGCTGATCAGGTATCCCTCCAGATACGCCTACAGCGCAAAGGGCAGCGAGAATGTCGAGCTTTATCACTTCTCACCCAGAGAGAACCCGGTCGGCTCTATAATTATTTTGCACGGCCTGGGAACTGTGAATATTCCCTTTCTCTTCTGGATGGGAAGCCATCTGGCCAGCGCCGGACTTCAGGCCACCGTGATGATCCTTCCGGGAAATTACACCAGAACCGCCACAGGCTCCACGAGCGGCAAGGATTACTTCTCCCACGATCTCTCCAGACTCGTGAGGTTCTGGGAACAGGCGGTCGTAGATACGCTCTCGACGATCGATTTTCTTCAGCAGGAGAAGATCTGGTGGGACAACAACTGTCTCTTCGGTTACTGTCTGGGAGGAATGGTGGCGACCATCGTGAACGCTCTGGAAGACAGGATCAAGAACATGATCCTGATGACGGTTGGCGGCAACATGGCCAGGATAATATGGGGCTCTCCCGTACTCAAATCCCTGAGAGGCTCATTCGCCAGGGGACTGGGATCGGAAGGTTTTCTCAACGATGAGAAGCGTCTCGAAGAACGTTTCAAAAGGGATATTCACCGGCTACACGAATTCTCCAGCGTCGAGCAGTTGATCGAATCCGATCTCCACCCGCTCTTCAAGATAGACCCGCTGGCCTACGCCAGGTTCAGCGACCGGGACAGGGTGACCATGATCGAAGCGCTCTTCGACAAAACCCTTCCCTACCAGACTAGAAAACAGCTGTGGGAGGCCTTTAAAAGACCCAAAAGGTACATAATCCCGATAGGCCACGTGTCGTGGTTTCCCTTCGAATACGCCCTGGGCAAGTTCATACTCAAGAAGATGGGTACAAAGGAAGCCAGAAGGAAATTGAGACTGCTGGAAACGATTAAACCCGGTATAGAGTGGAACCATAGAAAATAAAAAAGGCCGGAAGCGCTTTCAAGCGTCTCTGGCCTTTTGCCGGTCTATGACTAAATTAAGCGTATATTTGTAATGGCTGAGTCTCTCTTTTCCGGGGCGGCGAAAGATATGTACACTACGCCGCCGAACTCCTTAACCAATTTCCTCGCACGATCGAAACACTCTCTTTCCAACATGGACAATACCCCCGTTCTCTCGAGCCTCCGGCTTAACACGGATATTCCGCCGGAACCGGGGAGACGCGACATCCCCGTTCAACTGCGCATTTCTATCTCCGAGTGGAGCCTGTCGAGTATCTTCTTCTCCTCCTGAAGCATTTTATGGAACTCTGTGAGCAACTGGCAGGAGTAATCGGCGCACTCGGCGCAGGTTTCTTTGATTTTCTGTTCCAACGCGCATTTCCTTATCCCGCACTCTTTGCAGTAGGAGAACAAAGGACCGCCACTGTGACAACCCAGACAGTTTATATCTTCCTTCTTTATGGAAGAGTGAAACATCTCCGACCACTTGGCGGCCGTTTCGGTCCTCAACCGGTCGTTGTTCTCGTAAGTCGCGATGTATGCCGGACAATTCGCACAATCGATTCCACAGAAAGCTAACATCTTCACCTCGATCACCTCCGAGAGAATACTATCAGAAATAATATGACATAAGTGAGTCATATTTGGAATTTATGTATACCTATTCAACATAGATATCAATCTCTTTTTTATTTCGTCTTTGAGAGACCCGGGCTCTATAACGATTATATCCGCTCCAAAAGAGAGAATCGTCGAATACAACCACTCGTCTAGCGGCCAGAAAACCTCCACCAATCCGGTGCCGTCTGGTATAAATTTGATTGCCTTTCTTCCAAAGGTATCTACGGCCCTTGCCCGAACCTTCGAGGAGATTTTTATGACTATCCTTTCCAGCTTTTCCTGCCAGTCGATGGAGTTCTCCACACGCTTCTTTTCGAGCTCTTTCTCCCTGCGCGTAAAACTCTCCGTGGTTATCTCCAGTTCATCCATGCGAGAGAGTTTGAAGAACCTGTAATCGTCCCTGAGCAGGCAATACCCGTAAAGGTACCATGTGTAGCCTTTGAAGACGAGCGACATGGGTTCCACTCTTCTTCTCGATTCCTGACCCTTGTTGTTCATGTATCTGAAGGAAATGAGAAGGCTTTTCGAAATGGCTTCCCTGATCTGCGAAAGCATATGCTCCTCTATCTGACTGGAGAACCACGGCGAGATATCCAGAAAGAGAGACCTTCTCCCCTCTATCTTTTCCTGCTGTTCTCTCGAGAGAAGCCCTTTTATCTTTTCGAGCGCGCTCGTTATGGAGTCGCTGTCGAGAGCGTTTCCCAGTCCTTCCAGAGCGACGATCGAGGATAGCAGTTCGTCCTGGTTGAAGAGTGTGCTGGAGAGTCTGTACCCTTCCATTATTTCGACGCCTCCGCCGCTTCCGCGAACCGTGACCACGGGTATGCCGGCCATCGACAGCGCATCGAGGTCCCTGTGTATCGTCCTGCACGAGACGCTGAACCTCTCGGCCAGTTCGCGAACCGGAACTCTTCTCCTGCCAAGCAAGACTATGGTGATTCCCAGTAACCTCTCCACTCTCATAAAGATCTCTCCAGATGAACGGATTTCGTGAGCCACAACTGTATTCTCTCATCATTTTACAGGATTTGAATCGCGGTTCGATGTGGCCGCAAATTCACCGGCCATCATGGTAATTTCGGTGATGACTCTTTCGAGGCGCTGTTTTCCGATATTTTTTATGCGATAATTGAACCGAGGTGATGCTTGTGAAGAGAAAAAAGGGAATTATAGATACCGGTATTCTCATCGGACTCTCTCTGGCGGCCGTCGTCGGTCTGATGGTTTATCTCTTTCCGACCGTGACCTGGCCCTCTCCCGGCGGCCGGTACGATGTGGGATTGAAGATAATCGAGCTCGAAGACAAATCCAGGCAGGACCCCTTCGCCGACGTCACCATGTCCAGGAGGCTGGTCGTGGATGTCTGGTACCCGGCCGCTGATACGGCGGGCAACAGGAGGAGTCCCTGGTTCAGGAACGCCCCTCTGTTCATAAACAGTCTGGCCAGCAACTACGAGCTGCCGGCGATTATTTTCCAGCACCTCAGAACCGTGAAATCCAATTCCTACCTTGAGGCCGAACCTCTGATGATCGAAGGCGGCGCACCCGTGGTGATATTTTCACCCGGTACTCCGGCCATCGTACCTCTCTACTTCTCTTTCGCAGAGTATCTCGCCAGCAGGGGATACGTGGTGATAGGGATAGAACACCCTTACGGGGCGGCCGTCGTGGAGTTTTCCGACGGCACGCAGGCGCATTTTTCAAGAGAGAGGGCCGAGCAATTTCCCGGCGCGGATAGTTTCGAAGAAGGAGTAAGACTTGGAATGGAACTGATGGCCGGCGACTTCTCCTTCGTGATCGATGAGTTAGAGAACATGGCCGACGGTGACAGGCTTCCGGTAGGTTTTTTCGATACCGACAGAATAGCGGTCTTCGGTCACTCAGGCGGTGGAGGCGTGATTCAATTCCTCTCGCAGCGAGAGAAGAGGATCGATGCGCTGGTCTCCTTCGATCCGGCACTCTTCGTAATGACCGACGATGAACTCAAAGCGGGGATGGATATACCGGCTCTCGTGATGGAAACAGGCAAATGGCTGGAGAGAGAAGAGGCGGGGAATCTTTACCTGCTGACAAACAGCGGTGAGGTTAAACCCTATCACCTCAAGCTACCTAACGCCAACCACCCGGATTTTGCGATGCTGGACCATCTGTCGCCGCTGGCTCATTACCTGGGCTTCACCGGCACTTTCATGACCGGCGGCGGCGAGGAGTACCTCTACAACTCCATAAGCAGTTTTCTCGAGTTCGCTTTCGATGAGAGATCCGAAGAGGAGTTCCTGGAGACTTTACTCTCCCGCAAAGATGTGCAGCTCTTCATAGGAGACAGGGAGATCAACCGGTAGTTTTCTTCCTGCTCCTGATTATGTGCGGTATCAGCGTGAGCGTCAGTATCGCGCCGGTGACCATGCCGATGGCAAGAAGCAATCCCAGCCCTGAAAACAACTTCAGGGGAGCGAATACGAGAGTTGCGAAGCCCGCCGCAAGCGCTACGGTGTTGGAAAATATAGCCGGTTTTACTTCCTGCCTGGCCCTGTAGATATCTTTCGTCTCTATGAACCTGTTGATGAGATGGATCGCGTAATCTATGGTCATTCCCAGCAGTATTCCCGCGACAATCGCGGTAGAGATCTCCAGTTTAATGCCCAGTATAGCCATGTAAGAGAAGTTGAAGAACACCGACATGGCTATCGGAAGAACCGACACTATCGCCAGCTTGAAGGATCTGAAGACAACTATCAGGAGCAGAGTTATGACTATCAAAGCCCATACGATCGTACTTACCTGGCTGGCGAGGATTTCGCTGTTGACACCGGATATTATCAAGAGGGGCGAGGCTATGTATGGAGAGTACTGAGGGTAGTCCTCGAGGAGTTCTTTCAATTCGGCTTCGAGCCGCTGAGAGCTGACGGCATCGGTGTTTGGAGTCTTGACCAGCAATCTTATCGAGTTGCCCACCATGTACTGCTGAACAGGCAGATCGCCGCTGCGTGCCGACAGCTGGAGTAATGGCAGCGGTATGTTGAAGGCCTTCGAGACATCCATTATCGAGGAAACTCCCCTGACCTGAGAGAGTTCTTCTATATCGCCAATGAGTTTCGACAGGGTCTGGGCATCGCCACCGGTGAAGAGGCTGTTCTTGTTCAAAACGACGTAGAAAGGCATGTTCCAGCCGAATTCCTCTCTGATCGTCTCGGCAGATTTCACGATCGTGGAGCTCTTCCTGAAATAATCGAACTGGTCGAAGTTGTTTTCTATTCTCGATATGAGGAAGGGCGAAACGACCGCAAAAACGCTTATCGCCACAAGCACGATTCTGTCGATCTTCGCCGTCCTCTCGCGTGTTCCGCCTTTGAACCGGAGCTTTCTCTCCACCGCGGGAAGATCTACGAAAAAGAGGAAGGCCGGAAGCGCCACCAGGACAAGCGCCGAGCTCAACATGATTCCGAGCGAGACCATTATACCCAGCTGCCTGAAGGCTTCCAGACTGCTGACAAGAAAGGTCAGAAAGCCGACCGCAGTCGTGAGCGCCGAGAGGAAGACCGGGACCAGCTCCTCGCGTATGGTGCGCTTGAGAGCCAGATGTCTTTCCAGGACTCTCCTGTTCGTGATATACCTATCTATGAAATGGAGTCCGTAGGACGAGGAAATTATTACTATGAAAAGCCCCACCGTAGAGGTGAGAATGTTGATATCGAAACCGATCATAACACCCGATCCGTAGGTCCAGAGGGCGGCGATGATCGAGAGTATCGAAGGGATGATCGCCGCGCGAACGCTTCCCAGCCTCAGGTAATAGATGAAGCAGATGAGACCGAAGAGGATGGGGGGATATACCACCATGAGCGATAGTATAGAACTGTTCAATTCCTCATCGACTATCGGTTCACCGCTGGCGTGGAACTCCATGCCCTCGAGCGAGTCTCCGGCCACTTTCAGAATGGCTTTTATATCGGCACCGTCAGCCACGTTTATCGGTATGAGCGCGACTTCTCCTCCCTCATCCAGAAGGTTGTCCAGGTAGAGCGGATTGTCGAGTATCTCCCGGGCGTTTTCCGCGGGAAGGCCTTCTTCAAAGTAAGGCTGGACGTTCGTACCGCCGATCAGGCTCACTTTGGCAGCGTCCTGATATGAGTTGTAACTCACGACTCCTTCGATCGAGGAGAGTTTCTGGAGAAAGTTGTAGATCTTGAGAGAGTTTTCCTTCTCGAAGAGACCGTCGGTCTTGACCACTATGATGATCTGCTTCTCTTTTCCGAAAAGGTTTTCCATATTACGCATGTTTTCTCTGGAAGGAGACTCCTCCGGGAGAAGAAATTCGCTGGATACGTTGATCTCCAGCTTCAGAAGGAATAGACCCATAACCACCGTGGCAACTGCGAACAGGACGATTATAGATATAGAGATCTTTCGATTGATCATAACGGACGGCCCCCTTTGGTAGAATTTTACTACTCTTACCAGAATAGTAATGTTTATGCACAGTAAAATTTGTTGATAGTTAAATGTTTAAACTGTTATAATTACTTCAGAGGAGGTGCAGCAATGAGTGGGGGAGGCAAGGAAATCAGTCCAGAAAATATACTGGAGGCCGTTTTCGATTTGATCCGGAACTTCACGAAGTTCTTCTCTTTCAGCATAGAAGCCGAAGAGATGAAGACGATAGAGCTTTACATACTTTTATACGTCGCGCTCAAAGGGCCACAGAATATGTCTTCGCTGGCGAAGGAGTATTCTATGACCAAAAGCAACATCACTCTTCTTGTGGACGACATGGAAAAAAAGGGTTATCTGGCCCGCGTCCGTTCGGAGGAAGACCGAAGGGTAATCATGATCAATCTCACCGAAAGGGGTACGGCTCTCTACAGAAGCTTTCTGTCCAGCTTCTCGGAGCTGATCGCCATCTTCGTGAAGAACGTCAGCCCCGAAGATCTTGCGATCATCACCGAGGGCTTCGAGAGAATAACGGGCATCGTCATCGAAAAGTGGTACGCCGACTCGGTCGGCGACCGTGGGAGTGATCGGCCGTGATACTTGTGACGGGTTCTACCGGTCATGTGGGCAACGTTCTCGTGAAGGAGCTGGCGGGCCAGGGCGAGAGCGTGAGGGCCATAGCGCTCCCCGGAGAGGACGTATCGATGATCGATCTTCCCGGAGTGGAGATACTTCGGGGCGATATAAGGGACAGAGACTTCGTGATCGCTGCCTGCAAAGGAATAGATACTGTCTATCATCTGGCCGCGCTCATATCCATAATGCCCACCATGAAGAAACAGGTGAGAGACGTCAACATAGGCGGTACGGAAAACGTGATCCACGCCTGCAAAGCTCAGCGAGTGGGTAGGTTGATCTACACCAGTTCGATCCACGCCTTCACCGAGCTGGAGCCGGGGAGTTTCATAGATGAAAACGTTCCCTTCAATCCGGCGCGCACGAGCGGAGTTTACGGAAAATCCAAGGCCGAAGCCGTGCTCAATGTCCTGACGGCCGCCAGGGAGGGACTGAACGCCGTCGTGCTCTGTCCGACAGGGATCATAGGACCCTTCGATTACAGACTGTCGGAAATGGGAAACATGATAAGACTCTTCGCCTCGGGCAAGTTGAGAGTGGGGATCGAAGGATCATTCGATTTCGTCGATGTGCGCGACGTGGTGAAGTCCGAGATAGAGGCATCGAAGAAAGCGAAGGCTGGAGAGGTCTATATTCTGGGCGGCGAGGCGGTCTCGATCCGGGAGCTCACCGACATACTCCACCAGATAACGGGAATAAAGAGAGTAGATACCTTTCTCAGGAGCACCACCGCATACGTTCTTTCGGCCCTGACCACTCTTTATTACATGCTCTCGAAGAGCAAAGCCTGCTTCACTCCCTACACGGTTCATACGCTCACGAGGAACTACAGGTACTCCCACGAAAAGGCGGCTAAGGCATTGGGCCACACTCCCAGGAAGGTTTCGGAGTCTTTGAGAGACGCCGTGGAATGGCTTTCCGGTTACGGGATCATCAGATACGCAGCCAGGTGAGCTCTTCCCGGCCCGCTACGTCTTTGCGGGGCTTCACAGCTCCACCCTCAACCCGTCGAAGGTGACGCTTATGCCGTGCGAAGCGTAAAGCTTCTCGAGTTCTTCGTGTGGAGGATTGGCGGCGTGGGAGAAGTGGTGCGCGTAGATCCTGCTGTCGTCGTTCAGTATATTGAGCCCCCTCATCGCTCTGACGGTATCTAAAAGCTGGTATAAACTGTGATGGTACGGGAAGATGTTGCTCTCCACCAGCCCCATGGTCGCATCAAGGGCGATCATATCCACCGGTTTGGCAAGAGTCTTCGAGATTCTCTCCATGCACCCTTTGTCGAGAGGACCGGTATCGGTGGCGTAGAAGAGCGAAACTCCGTCCCTCTCGATTATATATATCAGCGGCGTCTCTCCCTCGGCAACCTTATGAACCGCGGGCACCGGCGTCACCGTGTAGCCGTTGACTTTCGCTTTCTCGAAGGGTGAGGCCTCCAGAAGCACCGTTTTTTCGGGATCGTAGTAAGTGGCCTCGGCGATTCTGCCCAGAACCGTGGAGTTTGAGAGAACGGTCATCACCGGCAATCGCTCGTAAGAGCGGTTATAGGGCATCTTCCTGAAGCCGAAGTTGGGGAGATAGAGGTGGTCCGAGTGAGAGTGCGTAACCAGCAACGTTTCGACATTGAAGAGACTCGCGTTGCTCTTCTGAGTGCCGGCCATTATGTTGGGCCCGAAATCGATAAGTAGATCGTTGTTCAACAGCGCCGCCGAGGTCAATCTGAAAGACTCGCGCGGTCCCCGCCTCACGGCAGAGCAGTTGTCTCCTTCGCAGAAGGGATTGGGGAAACCTTCGTAGGCCGCCGTTCCAAGAAAAAGTATCTGCATACATTCCTCCGACTGAATACGTGATTCATTGATCTATATTCGAAGATTAAAACGTCTCGAACCTCTGGCCGGCCATGAGCTCCTCAACGGTGGCCGGAACCCTGTTCATTATAGTCTCGATGGCTTTATCGCCTGTGCAGTGGCCGATGTGGTAACTTTCGACGTTGAACCTCTTCAGGTAATCGACGTCCCAGTCGAGTTCCGCCAGGCTCTTGTGGGCGAGATGGAGACCGCCCACGACGTTTTTCACATGGCAGTACCTGCCGGCCCGGTTCAATATGTTACCTATACCCCTGTGCGAACAGCCGGTAATAACCGTTCCCCTGTTGTTGATGACTATAAGAAGCGTCAGTTCGTCTTCGAAGAGGTCACGCTTTCTCTGGCCGTTGACAAGGATGTTGAACTTTTCCTGAGGTCTTTCACCGGTTTCGAAGGGCACGGCCGTCAGCAAAAACACCCCATCGTAAAGCTCGAAGTCTTCGGTCACAAAGTTGAAAGAAGCGCCGAGACTTTCACAGAACTCTCTGCCATAAATCGGACTGCCGAAGGTTGTGTCGCTGTATTTATGGAGGTAAGCGCCGTTACCGGCGTAAACGTGTTTGCTTCCGGTGAGCCTCAGCACGTTGGCAAGACCGCCCAGGTGATCGTCATGACCGTGGCTTATAATTATGGCGTCTATCTTCGAGAGATCGATACCCATCTTTATAGCGTTGTGAACGGCAACATCCGTCGATCCAGTATCGAAGAGGAAAATCTTATCGCGGTCTTCCACCAGCAACGAAATGCCGTGTTCCGATCTGAAGCCTTCCAGGGCCTTATCGTTACAGAGAACCGTGATCCTCATCCTTACACCTCCGCGATTTTCATAACCGCAACCGGCCTCTCCCGCTCCAGTTTACCGATTATCGGAGCTACATTCATAGACCGGCCGCCCGTCGAGATACCTGTCTTAGATAGACTCTATAGCCATATTAGCATATTCGTTTGACATTCCGTAGATAGTTATCATGCTCCTGGCCAGTCTCGTGGCTCGCTCTATATCGTCCGAGGCGTCCGGCAAGGAAGAAGAAATTGAAGATCGTCATCAGTATCAGCACACCGAGCGAATAATACAAAAGATATCTGAACCTCTTATCCATCTCTCACCTCACGTTTCATTAAAAGGCCGTTGAGCATGAACTCCATAAAGCGAAGGTTTTTCTCGCCTTCTCCGGGGAAGCGCCTCAACATCACCAGTATGCTAACCAGCAAGCAGGTGGCTGCGCGCTCCTCGCACCCTTCTGGAATGGGCTCCAGCTCACTGAGAATTTCCATCAACCTCTCTTCTAGAAGAATCTCGAGATTTATTCCCGGCAGAGTCTCTCTCTCGGTCACATACTCCTCGAAGAGATCTATCTTCTTCTCCATTATTCCGTAAAGCCCCTGAAGAAATTTCAACAGCTTTTCTCTGGCCGATTGCGAAGAATCTACCGATCTTTCTAGCTGGTCTATCTCGTTCATGAGCGAGGACTTCATAGACTCGACAAAGAGTTCATCCTTGGACCGGTAGTATCTGTAAATGTTTCCGACCGCCGTGCCGGCCCTCGCCGCTATAGACTTCATGTCGCAGTTGCGGTAACCGTTCTCCTGAAAGAGCTCGCAGGCGGCCTCGAGTATCTTTTCTTCAACGTTTCTTATGATTTTAGGCAACTCGTTTCCACCTCCTTTTAATGAACCATTGTTCGCTTAAATGAATTATAGTTCATTAAGCTTTGGAAGTCAACCATTCAGGATGAACCTGTCCACTCAGTCGTTTTCTTTCGAGCCCAACAGTTTTTTCACCGAAAGGATGGCGAGGAATTGAACGAACAGCAGGACCACTATGACCGGACCGGGGGGCATGTTCAGAACGTATGAGAAAAACATTCCGAGCACGCTGGCCGTCACTCCGAGTACGACCGAGATCGAGATCATCGACCTGAGAGATCTGGCGAGAAGCCTGGCCGAAACCGCAGGAATTATAAGGAAGGCCGTGACCAGGATTATCCCGGCGATCTTCACAGAGCTCACAACGCTCAAGCTAATACCTATGAGCGTTCCGTAATGAACGAAGGCCACGGGGACGCCGTAATGTCTGGCCATCTTTTCATCGTAGGCGTAATAAAGTATCTCCCTGAAGAAGAGCGAGAAGAAGATAATCGCGCCCAGGTTAGCGCCGGCGAGCAGCCAGACATCGGCCGCAGTTACGAGCAGTATGTTGCCGAAGAAGAGGCCCATTACGTCTGGAGTGTAGCCCCTCACGAAAGAGAGGGCGATGACTCCCAGCGACATCGAAAGGGGAAGGAGCATCCCTATGACGCTGCTTTCTGATAGCCTGTTCCTCCTGGTGAAGTAGCTCACCGCGACCGCGAAGACCACGGCCGTGAGGGCGGCCATCACGATGTAATTGGCGCCGAGCAGCAGGCCGAAGGCTATCCCTCCGAAAGTCGCGTGTGCCGCCCCGTCGCCTATGAACTCTATCTTTCGCAACACCACAACGCTGGAGAAAACACCCGTCAGGGTGCTCACCAGGATCGCGGCGATCATCGCGTTTCTTAAAAATTCGTAACTTAAAACATCTCCGATGAATTGAGTTATCATACGCTGTGTTCCCTTTCAAAGTGGTCTCTCGAGCGTATGAAAAGATCGAGATCGGTGGAAAAGGCCGATTTTAGCTGCTCGGGAGAGATCATGTCGGCCGAGGTGTGGCAGTGGAGCGTCTTGTTGATACACATGATCGTGTCACAGGCCTCGAAGACCATCCCTATGTCGTGGCTGACCATGAGAATGCCCATGTTTTTCTCGTTTTTCAGCTTTTCCAGAAGGCGGTAGAAGGAAGACTTTCCCATCTCGTCCACACCGGCCTCCGGCTCGTCCAGTATGAGGAGCTCGGGGTTGGAGGCCAGCGCCCTGGCCAGCATCAATCTCTGGTACTCTCCTCCCGAAAGCGTTCCGGCCCTCCTCCTTCCAAGTCCCTCTATTCCCGTCGTCTTGAGGAGAGTATCGACCGTGTTCCACTCGCTCTTTGAGAAACGTTTAAAGGGGCCGTTTTCTTTATAGAGGCCCATGGCCACTACCTCCCTGACGCTTATAGGGAAGTCCCTGCTTCTCTCGGGGTTCTGGGGTAGGTATCCCACACGGCCGGTGACCTTTATACTACCGCTGTAATCACTCAGGTCGCCGACTATAGCCTTTATTAGAGTGGTCTTCCCCGCGCCGTTCGGGCCTATTATCCCGGCGAACTCGCCCCTGGAAAGGCTGAAAGAGACGCCCCTCAGTATCCAGGCCGAGCCGATTTTGTAGGTCAGATCCTCAACTTGAAGTACCCTATCTCTCTCCAAAGACTTTTTTCATCTCCTCTAAATTCCAGCGAAAATGGTCTATTATGTCGGCTCTCGAAATTCCCAGCGGGTCGAGCGAACCACTCCCGACCGAGGCCTCTCCGGCCAGTATTTCCACGGGCCTCTTCGACTGCTGGTACTCCGAGAAGATGCCTATCACTTTCTCGGATCTGGCGAAATCGACGAGCCTCTTCAATTCCTGTATCGACGGTTCGTCGCCCACTCCTTCGAGAACCGGTTCGAGCACTATCCCGAAACGGTCGAAAAAGTAAGAGAAACTGGGATGGGCCACTATGACCACGCCACCCCTGAACCGCTCCAGATACATTCCGGCCTCTCCGTAGAAATACATCAACCGTCCGGAGATTTTTTCGGCGTTTTCACCGTAGTAGGAGCCGCTCTCAGGATCTATTTCGGTCAGAGCCTCGACGATTGCGGGGATTATGTGGTCGACCAGCAAGAGCGGATCGAGCCAGACGTGCGGGTTGATCGAATGGCTGTGCTCGAGCGTATCGGTTTCGCCGTGGCCGTCCTCCTCCTCGCTCAGAAGCGACGGAGGGACAGACTCTCCGGCCAGAAGGACCCTCTTGCCCTTTCTGGAAAGCTCTTCGAGCGTGCTTTCGAGAAAGGCCTCCAGCTCCAGTCCGTTCGCCACCACCAGATCGGCCTCGTTGAGCCTCTTCACATCCGATATCTTCGGAGAAAAGACGTGGGGGTTCTGCCCCGGTCCGATCAGGAGACTCACCTCGGCCCTGTCCCCGACTATGTCCCGCACTATCATGTAATAAGGATTTATGGTCGCCGTGACTTTCAAAGCGATAGCAGAAGTCGCGACGAGAAGAATCAACACGAAGAACGCTATAAATCTTCTCACAGTTTTCCTCCTTCCAGTTCTTCTATCATCTTTCTCTTGCAATCACCGCAGATGCCTATGAAATAGAAAACATGATCGGTGATCGTAAAATCGTGATCGTCCCTGATCGACTCCTCCAGCTCCGCGGCGAAACATCCGCGAAAGGACTCGGTCCTGTGGCACCTCTTGCAGTGTATGAAGTGGACCGGTTCCTTCCCGGCCCCGAAATAATACCGTGTGTCGCATTCGAAGGAGACCGATCTGATCAATCCCCTCTCCTCGAGGAAGGAGAGACTCCTGTAAACACTCGAAAGATCGGGTCTGGCCTGTAACTTGCCGTGTATGTTATCGGCGCTCAGCGGGGCGCTCGAGCTGTCTATTATATCCAGGACGCTCTTTCTGAGAGTAGTCAGCCTTTTCAAAACCAACACCATCCTTGCCATTTGTTAGCGCAAATCATTTGCAATATATTCTCACACGGCCGCTCTGTGTTGTCAAGCCGGTCTTTGCGAAAAAAAAAAGGCCCGGGCGGTTTTTCCGGCCGGACCTGTAAGATTTCGGATTTTTCTACTTCGCTTCTTCGAGCATGGTTACGTGAGTCAAGGAGTTATAGGTTAATTTGTAAGAATTCTCCGCGGCAGGTTTTAGATAGCTGACCTGACCCATGCCGGCCCGGGTTCCATCGAATATGTACTGCTCTTCCGCTCCCCATCTCATTCCCCACTGGTCGTTGTAGAACTTCTTGGAGAGACATACCAGTACCATGTAGCCAGAACCTTCGCCGGTGTAGGCCGGAAGCTTCAAGACGGTCGAGTACGTGTTCTCGCCGTCCTTCGCGAGGACGACGGCCCTGGGCCCTTCTATGTTCCAGCCGTTGAAATCTCCGTATACGACCGGCGAGGGGAGTTGCACAACCTGATCGGTCACGCATTCCGCAAAGGTCGTGACGTGGGTCGAGCCATCGTACTGGAATTCGTAGATCGTATCGGTCAGAGGCTTCAGGTAACTCGCCATTCCCATCCCGGCCGGCGTCCCGTCGAATTTGTACTGTTCGACGGCTCCGAAGAAGTAATACTGCGTGTTGAACCTGGTGGATAGAACCGTTACCATCATGTAACCGTCTCCGCTTCCGGCATAGGCCGGCAACTTGTAGAAGCCGTTGAATACACCGTCGGCGTTCGGATCGGTAAGCACCAGAGCGCTTTCGTCGGTCATGCTCCAGTTGGCGCCTCTACCCATCGCTTCGTTGAAGTCTCCGTAGATCCTCGGAGTCGGGAATCTCTGGAGGTAATCGTCGTAGATGGTTTTGGTGTTGGCGTCGAACAGTATCTGGAGCTTGCAGTTCTCCTGGATATAGATCGAACCCAGGCCGACCACCGTGCCGTCCTTCAACTTCTTCACCGGCGCCGGCTGAAAGGCGTAGTTGTCAACTCCCCAACAGCCGTCGGCGTTCCACGTCCCGTCGGTTACTTTGTAGTAATGTCCGTCGTACATCGGATCCCTGTTGTCCTCGTTGAAATCGATCGTTATCGCGTACCAGTTCTCCTTGCCCGGTACCGGCTCGAGTTTAAGACCGCCGTCGCGCGGCACCTGGTAACCGTTGGCGCTCGTGCCGAGGTAATAGCTCTGCGACAGCAAGGTCGATGAACCCAGCAGCATACACAAGACCACAGCCAGTCCAAAGATTCTCAGTAACTTTCTTCCCATTTTCCCTGCCTCCCTTTTGAGTTCCTTCGAGTTCTGTTGTCACCCTGTCGGATTGACCGGATGTCATTTATCGCCCAATAAGACATATCTCCCGCTCTCGAGGGCGAGTCTCCCGCCTTCGAGAGAACCCTCCCCCAGTATCACCTGCGCGTCTCTCCAGGGGCCTTCGAGAACGCTCGCTCTCACATCGAAATTGGCCAGGAAGTAAAGCCGCTCCCCCTCGAACTCCCTGTAGAAGGCCAAGACCCTACGGCCGGCCTCTATAGGAATCAACGAACCTTTCTTCAGTATCTCGCTCCCGGCCCTGAAGCGTGAAAGCTCTCTTATCTTTCTCGCGCACCGGCTTTCCACGTCTTCCCATTTCATCGCCCTGCGGTTATCCGGATCGAAACCGCCCTCCATGCAGACTTCGTCTCCGTAATATATCAGCGGCATACCCTCGAAGGTCAGGTTGACGGCCATCGCCAGGATATGGAGTTCATCGCTCCCCAGGATCGTTCTACACCTGGTCGTGTCGTGGCTTCCCACCAGATTTACCAGATAGTTGTACAGGCAGGACCTGTAAAGCATCTTGTTGGCGCTCACCCTTTCCCAGAAGGAGCGCGCCTCTATCTTGTCCGCGACGAATTCGTGCAGCGCCCTCATGAACTTGTAGTTGGTGGCGGTATCCATCTCTCTCCCCTGGAGCCACCGGGAGGAGTGGTTCCATATCTCCCCTATCAGGAGAATGTCCGGCGATAGGGCCTTCAGCTCTCTCCTGAGATTTATCCAGAGAGCGTGCGATACCTCGTCGGCGACGTCGAGCCGCCAGCCGTCGAGTTTCAGGAGCTTCGTCCAGTGGAGCGCTATATCGGTTATGTAACGTATCACCTCGGGGTTGCAAGTGTTCAGCCGCGGCATCCCCGGAACGAGCCCGGCGAAAGTATCGTAATTCTTTCCCGTCGCGTCTATCGGGAAGCGCTCTATGCAGAACCAGTCCCTGTATCTCGACTCCGACTGCCTCTCGAGGACATCCAGAAAAAGAGGGTTCGAAGAGCTGCAATGGTTGAAGACGCCGTCGAGAACCACCCTCATACCCCTTTCATGTGCCCTCTCCACCAGTCGTACGAGGTCTTCGGTCTTTCCGAAGGCGCCGTCTATGCTGTAATAATCGATTATGTCGTACTTGTGGTAAGAGTTCGAGAGAAAGATCGGGTTTAGATAGATGATCTTAGCCCCCAGACCGGCCACGTAATCGAGTTTTAGGATAACCCCCTCGAGGTCTCCGCCGTAGTAGCTCTCTCTGCCCGGAGGCGTACCTACCGGGATCGTGCCGGGCGGGTTGTTGGAAGGGTCTCCGTCGTGGAACCTATCGACGAATATCTGGTATATAATCTCCCCCTCGGCCCAGGAAGGCGGTCTGAAGATATCGTCGTCGTTTATGTAAGGGTAGAAGAAGCAGTTCTTCTCATCGACGGACTCGAGAAAGCCGTCGGATGTATAAAAGACCCTCTTCCACGAGGAAAAAAGCTCGAAGTAATATTTGAACCTCTTCTCCTTCACCCTTATTCTCGCCTCGTACAGATCCGAAGTCCCGTCGGATAGTATCTTCTCCATGGAGAGCTCTTCCGGCCGGGAAGTGTGGTCATAGAGGTTCTTGTAATGAACCACGACTCTCTCCAGATCGTTCTTCTTCGCCCTCAACCTCACGGCCAGGGTATCGCCGTCGACGGCGTAGGCGTAGTTATGTTCGGATATGTGGTAGATCGCGGCTCTCTCCATCTCTGTCTCCTTCTATGCCTTCACGCTTCCTTCGGTCAACCCGCCTATAAAGTACTTCTGAAGCGAGTAGAACAGCACGAGCATGGGTATGCTCCCGAGCACCGCGCCGGCGCAGTAAACGCTCCAGTTGATCCCGAACTGGCCGACTATCATGCTCTGCAACCCAACCGCCAGGGGCATGGCCTCGAGCTTTTGAGTCATCACCGTGCTGGCGATGACGTATTCGTTGTACGCGATTACGAAACTCTGTATGGCCACGATGGCTATCATCGGTTTGGCCAGAGGAAGCGTGATTCTGGTCAGAATCTTGAATTTACCGGCCCCGTCGATCATCGCCGCTTCGTCGAGCGAGTAAGGGATCGTGTCGAAGTACCCTTTGGCCAGGATCACGAGACCGGCCGAAGCGAAGGCCGAATCGGCCAGAATCAGTCCTTCCAGTTTGTTCAGAAGGCCGAGCGCCACGAAGATCTTGAAGATCGAGACCATCGACAGCGTCAGCGGAAAGATTTGAACCAGCAGTATGAAGTTGAACAGCCCGACTCTACCGTAGAATCTCAGCCTTGAGAAGGCGTAAACACAGATCGAGACGACCAAGACTGCCACAACCATCGTGACCGCGGCCAGAAGGAGCGAGTTCAATATCCAGCTCATAAAGCGCGTCTCGCTGAAGAGCCTCGTATAGTTGTCCAGTGTCAGCTCCGTGATCGCGAAGGCGCCGGTATCTATGACGTTCTTGCCGAAGGATATAATCACAACGTAGAAAAAGGGTATCACTGTAATAACGGCCAGCAAGGCCAGAAATAGATGGATAAATACCCTGCCGGTCTTCGCCTTTGTCCAGCCCACCGTCTCACCACCTCGCTCGGGGATTACTCGTAGATCTTTCTCTTTCCTATCCTCAGAGATACGAAGGCGAACAACCCGACGAAACAGAAGATTATCACCGAATAGGCAGCCGCCAGCGAGTATCTCTTGGTGTTGAAGGCCGTATTGAAAACATAAGTTATCAGTAGATCGGTCGATCCGGGAGAGCCGAGGACATCGCCCGGGGGACCTCCCTGGGTCAGTAGATAGACTCCGAACTGGTTGAACTGCATTATGAACGACATGATCATCATGGGAAAAAGCGCTTTGAACACAAGCGGCACAGTGATCTTGAAAAATATGAAGGCGTTGCCCGCTCCGGCTATTTTAGCCACTTCGTAGTAGTCTCTCGGTATCGATTTCAGCACGCCCGACGAGACAACCATGAAGTAGGGAAAGGAAAACCAGCTCATGACGAATATACAGCTCAACTTCGCGACGAAGGAACTCGTGAGCCACGGAACGGGCGGCATGCCCATTATACCGAGCAGACGGTTCACCAGTCCGTCGCTCTCCAGCATTCCGCGCCACATCAGCAGCGTTATAACGCTTGGCACTACCCAGGGGAGTATGAAAACGATCTTGTAGATCTTCGCGATCCTCACCTTGACTTTATCCAGGACCACCGCCAGCACCGTCCCGGCCAGGAAGGAAAGACCCACGACCGTGGCCGCGAAGGCGACGGTCCAGATTATCATCGATACCAGGCCGTTTATACCCGTCGAGAAGATCTCCACGTAGTTCGAAAGCCCGACGATCCCGTAATCTCTCAGATTGACGCCGCTGTAATTGGTCAGCGAGAGGTATATGTTGTGAAAGACAGGAAAGATGTAGAACATCGAAAGGAGGAAGAAGAGCGGCGCCAGCATCAGCCAGGCCACGATGCTCTCCTTCCTGCCGTAGCGCTCCGCTATCTCGCCCGGCGCGGCGGACCTCCTTCGCCAGACCAGCAAAAAAGCGAGGCCAGCCGCGGCGAGCGAGGCGAAAAAGACGAGATAGCCGGTAGGTATCTCGATCTTCTCCGGGACTTTGTTCATAACGGCCACATCGCCCCTGATCTTGTTGGCGAGCTCGGTCAGCTTCTCTTTCGCATCTACCGGGTTGCCCGACTTGTCTCCGTAGAAGATAGTCCTGAAGGCCGTCGAGGTGTAGTTGTACCAGATCGTGCCTTCGGGTATGTTCGGGAAGGGTTCGCAGTTGAAGCCTATCGCGCTCAAAGACGAAAGTATCGGGTCCTTGCTCACGTAATCGCTCTCGATGACCGAGATGTTGCAGGGGTTCCTCTCGCCGGTTCTCCTTTCGGCCCTGTTGCCGGCCTCGATCAGCTTCTGCTGGTTCTCGTCCCTGAGCACGAACTCCAGAAAGCTCTCCACTGCCTCCATGTTTCTGGTGAACCTGTTCACCACAAAGCCCTGAACCGTGGCCAGCGGCCTGGAAACCTCCCCGTTGCGTCCTTTAGGCAGAGGGGCGATTCCGTAGTCGACACACATGCTCTGGTAGATCGAGGCATTCCAGAGGCCGTAGAGTATCATGGCGGCCCTGCCGTTGGCGAATTCGGCCGATATATGGCTTTCGGTACCGTTTTCGTTGGCCAGCGTCAATCCCTTCTTCTGCAACTCCTTCATCCTGTTCACGTAATCTAGCATGCAATCGTTGTCCAGACCGACGTCGTAGGGGTTGTAATCGCCGTTGGGCGCCTTGCCGTAGTAGTAGCCCCCGTGGTCTTTTATTATGGGGTAGTTGAACCACATATCCTTGGGGTTGAGTAGTGTACCGTACTGGACTATCTTCCCGTCTTCGTTTCTAAGAGTGAGAGCCTCGGCGATCCTGAAAAAGTCGTCCCAGGTTTCTGGCAGCTCCGACTCGCTTATGAGATCCCTGTTGTATATGAGACCGGAAGTATCTAGTGAATAACCTATACCGTAGCATTTGTTGTTGTAGGTGAAGGCTTCGAAGGTCGCATCGAGATAACGCTTCCTGAGATCGTCGTCTATCTCTAAAGGCACGATCAACCCGGAAGCGACCATGTTGCCGATATCCGGGGCCTGCATCAGGATTATGTCCGGCCGATCGTCGAGCTCCGCATTGTTGGCCAGATCCCTCGGTGCGTCGAATATGGAGCGTCGGCCCACTACTTCGACCTCGATCCCGGTGAGGGAGGTGAACTCCCCGGCGATCGCGGCCATGGCAAGATTTTCCGGTTCGATATGGCTGAACCAGATACGTATGGTCGAATCACCGCCGTCCGGAGCCGCGAAAAGCCTCGCGCCCAGCAGTAGGGCCACCTGAACAATGACTACGAACCTGAACCCTCTCACAGATCTATCCCCCCGTACGCGATCTTCAGAGCGTCTTGAACTCTTCGGTAACCCTCACCGCCTCATCCACTCCCTCTACCGGGAGGCAGATCGAGACGTTTCCCTTTCTCATCGCCTCCATGTTCGCCACTATCTCGTCGAATGAATCACAGTCGATGGCGAGACAGACGCCGCGCGAATCCTCCACCAGTCGCCCTATGTTCTCTATCGGCCTCGGCTGGTTGGGATCGGTGGCTATCCAGAGGCTGGCCACCTTCTCGAGCGAACAGATCTCCTTCACCAGGTAAAGCGCCCTTGAATGACAGTGCATATGACCGGTGCCGAAGTGATCGATCACCCTCTGGGTGTGTGGCGCGCAGAACTTTCTGTACAGCCTGGGAGATATCATGCAGGCGATATCTTCCGACATATATATGCATTTATCGATAAGCCACATCCCGTACTTGCTGCCTCCAAGGTACCTTCTGGCCAGCGCGTAAACGTCTTCGGCGAATTTTATCGTCGCATCGGCGCAGTAATCGAGGAGTTCGTGCAACTCCTCGGGAGCTTCGTAGAAATCGGTGTAGATCGCCTCTCCCCTGAGGGCGGCCGCCAGATCGAGCGGTGAGAAGAAGCCCTTCATGAAGGGAATACCGGCGCCGGAGGAGAGTTTCAGTATCTCCTCGCAGATATTTAGAAAGTTGCCGTACCAGAAGGAAGTTCCGATTTCGGGCAGCCTCCGGAAATCCCTTATCTCTCCCAGAACCGGTTTGGACCAGCTCGTATCCTTTTGAAACTCTATATTTCCGTACACGAAGGCCGAATAATCTCCGATCCCCAGAACCGGTGAAACCGAAGGGATCATGTTGTCGTCGACGGCTCTGCGCTTCTCGAAAGATTCGCTCATAAGACCGCAAAGATCTCGCGCGTACAGATCTATATCGTTCCTGTAATTGTAGCGGGTGAGGTCGAGCCTGGAATAATGCTCAACGTCGCACTTCGGGAGCGCCCTTATCGTAACGTTACCCCCCCTGTGGCTCAGCGCGTCTTCATAAGTCTTTCCCATCACCGCTATCGTTTTGTCGATGTCGGGCTTATAACGATCCAGTTCCCTGAACACCGCATTCACTCCTTATCACTCATCGACCCTCAAAGGCAGATCGGCCGGCAACTCTATTGATTTGAAAAACCTCTGGACGTTGTCATAGTACTCCCCGACATCTATCCCGTCCCAGATGTACCCTCCGTTCCTCAAGGTGGAGAGGAGTATAATATCCAGAAGCATCTGGTCGATAGACATCTCCATCAGCATGATGTTTCGCGTGGTTATACCTATCTCGTTTATGCTGGAATTCCCCTCGCCCATGACCATGAACTCCCTATCGAACACGCCTATTATCCTGCGCCTTGGAAAGTTCATGTTCGCGTTCTTCATCTTGTAGGTGAACTGGACGCCGAAATCGAAGGGCATCTTGCAGAAGGAGAAGATATATATCTTCACTCCCCTCCCGTCGGCCTCTCTCAGTTCGTTTTCGAAGAGCGCCGCCTCGGAATCCCAGAGAGAGAGATAGATCTCCCGTTTCGCCTCCTTTATGGCGTTCGCGATGAGGTTTAGCATCTCCGCATGGTTGGAGAGGTTCAGTATATAGTTGTCGGCATCCACCTCGCGCGTGATCTTTTCCAGAGAACTCTCGAGATCGTCGAGTTTTTCCGTGTAATCCTTTCTGAGAGAGGCTATGAGTTTTTTGTAGCTCACGGCCGAGTACAGCTTCGGGTTACCCTCGATCACGTTGACGCTGCCCTTCCTCTCCAGTCTCTGTAAGATGTCGTAGACCATAGTCCGGGTTATCTTGGCCTTTTTAGCGACCTCGTAACCGGTCATGGGACTGCTCTTGTGGAGTGCGATATAACATTTGGCCTCGTTGAGCGAGAAACCCAGTTCTCTAAGTATCTTCAGCTCGTTCATAAGCCACCACCAATCGGAATCACTTAGTAGTAATAGTCATTACTACTATAATTGTAGCATCATGGACGTGAATTTCATCCGGCCATTACGGCCCTCTGGAGACGGCCTGGAAGAATGACGGAGGGATATTGCGAAATATCGTTATTAAGCGAGTCCGTATCTCGAGAAATCATGAAGTCAGATGATAGAAAAAGGAGCGTGGTGGGTTGTGCGTTGGCAAAACACGAGAGAAAGAGCGTCGAGAGTTCGCTCCGCTCACGAGAAGGCGAGAATTCTCACATATCTTCAATCTCTCTCTTTTTCTCTCTTCTCTCTCCTCCTCTACTCTTTCGAAGGACGGGTCCATGCTCTGGGACGACGGACGCTGGACGGATCTTCCCGCCTCACAGACGCACATTTTTTTGGAAGGTTGTCTTTCTGAGTATCGTCGAGCCTATCGGCTTCAGGAATACTGTCTTTTCTTCACCGGAGCTTCTATCCAGAAACTTTCCTCTCATGAGGGGCGGATCTATGAAGTCTCTCGAATGTTTATCGTTTGACACGGCGAGGCTTTCGAGCGTCTTTTCCGTTGCGCAAAGTTCGAGGAAGGAACGGTCTTCCGGCAGGAAGAGGTTGTCTTCAAAGCCCTTACCGTACAGACGCCCGGGCTTTTCTGCCGATTCGATCTCCATCGCGTAAAGGAGCGGTCCGTAAGAATAATAGACGTCACCCTTCAGATCGAGTCGCTCTGTTATTCTGCCTGTGAACTCTATGAGTATCCTGTCGTCTTTCCAGTCTTTCGAAACCGCGATCGAATCAACACAATCCTCGACCTTCGCACCGTTGGCTTCCACTTTCATCTTTTCGACCCAGGAGGGTTTTTTAAGAAGGATCGTAAAATTGCTCCGCACGGCGGTGGTGACCAGGAGTTCGATATTCAAGTCGAAGGGGTAAGATGTAATCTGTTCAAGGGCGATATCGATTCCGTCGATCGACGTCTCGACTCTCGAAGGTCCATACAGCGCCACGAGAAGACCGTGCCGACTCTTCATGTACATCGAGCCTGTGAAATAGGGAAGTACCCTGCCGGCGTTAGGCGCACAGCAAACGGCCACATCCTGATGAACGGGAGAGTATTTATAGCGCAGATCGTTCTCGCTTCCCATTCCGCCGACATGACCGTTCATGGCGTACGAGTTGTCGCTCTTGCAGTAAGCTATCTGGCTTTTGCGGGGATTCACGGCCCCGTGCGCCGCGTTGTAGTAAAGCCATTCGGCCCTGTCGGCCCAGCGGAGATCGCCCGTCGTCTCGAGAAGCGTGAGATAACTGTGGAGCAGCTCCTGGATCGAGCAGAATTCGTAGCCCGTCTCCGTAGCATCGGCGCTTCTTCCCCCGATCCATTCATCGCCGATCGGAGCGCCAGAAGGGGTCGTGACGAAGTTCAATCTGTGCAGGTAAGCCTCTATTGCGCGGTTGTATCGCCCGTCCGGCATGCTGGCTATGATCAACGACCTCAAACCTTCGTAGGTGTGAACGCCGTGTCCTTTGAATCTGTAAGCGTAATCGAGGAGGTTGTCCTCCCTTATATCTTCCTCCGAAAGACGGGCCCGGTTGTAGAAATCGACCAGCCGGCCGGCAAAACGGAGGTACTTCTTATCCCCGGTCAACCCGAAGAGCCCGTGGCAGACGTCGGTGAAGGCCAGTCCGTGACTGGCACCGGCGTAGGCCTTCTCGAGGTCGAAGGGATTTCTCTCCGAATAGGCCTTCATCGTAAGATCGAAGGCCTTCATCACTCTCTCGAGCACTTCACTCTCTCCGGTGAGTTCGTAATAACCCAGGGCGGCGCGAAGAAAGGTCGCCTGTGCCCAGAGTTCGCCGTTCTCTCCTTTGAAGTCGAACCGGAGATCTCCGGCGTAGATGCCTATGTACCCGTCGTCGTCCTGCGCCATAAGGACCCTTCGCAGGTATTTCTTCGCCTTATCTATATATTCGTCGTTCCCGACCAGATAGGCGTGTCTTATCAGTCCGTCCAGCCAGTTGGATTGCGATTCGCTGTTCCACCAGAGGTACTGGACCTCCCACTCCTGATCCTGGGCCACGGTCCCGAGATCTTTCGATTTCACCGCGCCGGTCAACCTGTCGCGGCCGTAGATCTCGTCGTCCCTTATTATCCCCGGAACCAGATCGTCGAGTTCGCCGACCAGACCCTTCAGGTTTCGCGTGGCCTCTTCAAAGAGCCAGCCCCGGGGCGCTATACTACCGTAGAGGAGTCTCTTCAAGCTCATCGCTCACCTCTCGGGCAGCTCCGGTCTCACCACGGTGTACTTTTCGAAGAGTTTCACGGCGAACCAGCCGCAGAAAACGCCCAGAAAGATCCCAGCGACCACGTCGGAGAAGTAGTTGAAGTACACGTATATCTTCGAAAGCGAAACGAGCGAGGCGATCGCGAGAACCGGTATTCTCAACGACTTCACGCTCTTCCATGTCATCGCCACATAAGCGAAGGCGACCGTGACCTGCGAGGAAGGGAAGGAGTATGTCTCGGGTAGAGGGAACATAAGGCTGTAACCTTCCAGCAGGAGGAAGGGTCTGGTCCTGGCGAGAATCGGTTTCAAGATGACGAAGCTCAGTAGCAGCGAGATCGCCAGGCCGGCCGAAGTAAGATAGCCGGTTCTTCTGTACCTCTTATCGAAGAGCAGGAAGACGGTCAGGAGAATCCAGACCAGCGAGCCTCTCGCCAGGAAGAGAAAGAAAGACATCAACAAATCCATGAAAGCTCCTTCGATCGGCGAGACCAGCCAGTTCATTAGAGAGAGCTCCAGCCCGTTCAATCCCTGCCACATAGAAACCTCCCGGCAAACAGGTTAAAATCAGGCCAATTATACAACAGAAAAAGGCGGCCCGGTGGGCCGCCTTCGATAATTCAAGGGCTTTGTATTACTTCAGCTTAGCCTGCAGAGCGGCTATCTGGGCATCGCTCAGTCCGATTTTCGTCTTCAGATAGTTAAGCGCAACCTCTTTGATGTTGGAGTCATCGACCGGGTTACCGTCGTTCATCGCGACGAGTATATCGGCTATGATCCCCTCGACGGCTTCGTAGGCTAGCGTTCCGGGCGCGACTTTGTAGTAGTTCTCGTAAGACTTGACGTAATCGGCGTATATCTCGCCGGTCTTTGCATCCATTATCGCCCCGAGCAGAGCCCCTACAATTCCGGCCCTATCCTTGCCCTCCACGCAGTGCACCAGGTACGGCGGTTCCTTCTCGATCATGAAAAGCAGGCCCGACTTGAGCTTCTGGGAAAAATCGTCGCTGAGCATATCGACTCCCATGTTCAGGTTGATCAGATTCCCGGCCTCGCCGATCGATTTGTAATACTGGGAGTAGGCATAGCTGGCCGCCAGCTCTTCGTCGGAGTCGGAGAGGTTGATCACGGTCTTTATGCCGGCAGCCTCGACGAGAGCGGCCGCGTAGGGTGCCCTGGGATCGTCGATGGATGGGTGGGAACATCTGTAGAGTCTGTGGGGGGCAATGTTTCCGATCGTGATCTCCCTGAAGTTGGCGAAGACCTCGTCGCTCGCGTAATCGCTACGCAGGTCAGTTCTTACCAGGTGGCGTATCTCGAGCTCTTCCTTGTAGGCGCCCTTTTCGACCAGGGCCATTCTAATCATTGTGCCGGCTTCGAGGCCGTAAGTCTGGGCGAAGTTTCCGTAATTGATGGCTAGAAGGACGTGATCGCCGGAGTATCTAGCAAGCGCGCTTCCCCTGTCCACATCGCCGTAGGTGGTAACGAACGGGACTACTATGGTGGTCTCCCCGATCCTGATCGAGACCGTATCGCCGGCTTCTATGGCCGCATAAACTACAGCTTCCACCGGTATGTCCGTGTGCACGTTTCCGTACTTGTCCACTTCCTGCACGTGACCTATTATTCCCGCGAATACCATTGCAGAGAGAACAACAAGCACACCGATCAAAACGAACTTCTTTAGCATCTCGCACCTCCTGCCTGTTGATGAAGTTGAACTGTATCTGAGCAAGACAATTATATCATCATAGAATTCTAACAAAAAAAGCGAACCCGGTTATCGGGTCCGCCACAGAAGATCGATTGGAAATCAGAAAATAAGTACAGCTTTTATCACGAGTTCTTATCGATGGCGTACAGCGCCGCGTAAAGCCCGCTCATAAGCTGGATCTGCACCAGTTTCTTTATCGGTATCACTACATAGTCGAGCTCGCCTTCCAGGGCGTCGCTCATCTCTTTCATCTGATCGTACACTTTTTCCGCGGCCTCTTTGAATTCACACTCGCCAGTCTTTTCGAAGTTGAGGAGCAGGATCCTTCTCAGCATACCCCACATCAGCATCTTGTAAGTCTTCGAGACCGGACCGTTGTCGAAGGCCTCGGCCACTGTCGCCCTGGCGTCCAGCTCCTTGGCCGTCTTCGCCCAGTTCTCCTGCACGGGCAAGTGCTTGTCGGCCGATTCGATGAAGTGATCGAGGGCCGTTTTCAGGGGGGATTCTATAACTATCTTCTCCTTCAGCGGGAAGTAGATGTCTTTGATCTTCTGATAATTAGATTTCATATTCTCCAGGTTGGCCAGAACGAGGTCGCGCCGCACGAACTCTGTCAAAGAGAGGTCTTCTATCTTCGGGTTGTAGTAGTAGGGAACTTCGCAGACCAGCTCGAAAACCTTCTCGTTGAAGAGCCTCCCGTAATCGTAACTGCAAGTTCCGGACTTGCCTATGATCTCGGCCGGGTCCTTATCGGAGTTGGCGGCGTAGAATTCGTAAGTGTCAACTGTAGTCGGCATCTTGTAAACGGCGTCTGCGAATTTGACCGCGTAGGGCATCTCCGGTTCCCCGAGGGCCGCGGGGATGTCCAGATCGGTGTAGGCCTTTTCGAAGATCGGGTAGAGAATCGGGGCGTCCTCGGAGATATAGTTGTAAACCCCGCCGAATCCTGCGTTGTGCAGGCTGTATATGAAGACCGGTTTCACTTCTTCTATGATCTTCATGAGCGCCTTAGTTTCGGGGATCGGGTCGTTGTTGTCGAGCGTCTTGTATTTGATGGGGAAGGTCCACTCCACCTGCTGGTAACCGGCCGGCCTGTAAAAGTTCAGCGCGTAGTTGAGCGGCGTGTACGGCCCCTTGAACCAGCCCTCGTTCAGCTTCGCCCCGTCGTTGTCGGCGGCCTTGACTATGTACCAGCTGACATCCTCGAACCTGTTCCTGAAAGCCTCGTTCTCGGCCAGCTGCCAGGAGAGGTAATCCAGCATCATGCTGCCTATCGGTTCGTTCGGGTGGGGAAAGCCGTACAAAAGTATCGCCTTCGAGCCCTTTCCGATCTTCAAACAGTAGATGGGATCGCCGGCCATCGAGTTCCCGACCTGATAGAAACTGGCGATATCCGGGTGCTTCTCGGCCAGTTCCCTGCTCGATTCGTTCAGCTCATCGACCGTCTTGAAGAAAGTGTACTCCGGTACGTTCTTGATTACTTGCTTGATAGCGTCCATAATGACCTCCATTCATACGAAATGACATGCGACCTGTCTATCCTTACCAATATACCTCAGTTCAGGCTCTTTTTCGGTACACTCCCCCTTCGCGATAGGGCATCTGGAGGCGAACCTGCATCCCGGGGGCGGATCGATCGGAGTCACCACCTCCCCGGTGATGGTGTATCTCATCTTCTCTTCCTTGCTTATGGTCGGCGAGTAGGACACTAGCGCCTTCGAATAAGGATGGAGCGGGTTTTTGAGGATACCGTCGCTCGAGGCTATCTCCATTATCTTCCCGGCGTAGAGGACCATGATCCTCTGGCAGATGTACGTCGCCACGGAGATATCGTGTGTGATGAAGAGCATCGAAGATTTCAGCTCTTTTTGAATCGTCAGAAGCAAATTCAAAACGCCGGCCCTGACAGAAACATCGAGCATCGAGACGCACTCGTCGGCGACTAAGAACTTCGGATTGAGGAGCATCGAGCGTATCATGGATATCCTCTGGAGCTGACCCCCGCTCAACTCGTGCGGGTACCTGGTGAGGAGACTCTCGGCCGGTGTCAGTTTGGCGTGGTTCATCGTCTCGATTATCCTCTCCAGCCTCTTCCTGCCGTCCGGCTCGATCTCGTTTATCTTCATGGGCAGGTCCATGCTCTTGTATATTATCACCCGTGGGTCGAAGGAGTCGTAGGGGTTCTGAAATATCATCTGCATCCTTCTTCTGAAGTGGCGGTCCTTCCTGTACTCCTTGCCGGATATCGTCCCGCCCATGAACTCGATCGTTCCACTCTGCTCGTGTTCCAGTCTGTTGATCACACGCCCGAGCGTCGTCTTTCCGCAGCCGCTCTCGCCAAGGACACCGAATATCTCGCCGTCCTTTATCGAGAAGTTCAGACCGTCGACGGCCTTCACATACTGCTTCTTCCCGAACTTTCTAACGGGGAAGTACTTGACCAGATCTTTGACTTGCAGAATGTTCTTATCCATTCAACTCACCGGCCCTCAAACACTTCACTTTCCTGTCGTTGAAATCCCTCAACTCCGGCTTCTCTTCTCTGCAGCGATCCAGCCTGCAGGTGCACCTGTCGTAGAAGATACACCCCTCCGGCGGGTTCGAAAGATCGGGGAGCGTGCCGGGAATGCCCCTCAGTCCGCCGCCGTGAGGGTTGAGATCGGGATGGGACTCTACGAGCGCCCTGGTATAGGGGTTGAGAGGCCGGAAGATGACATCCTTCACGTCGCCGTACTCGAGGAGCTCGCCGGCGTAGAGGATCGCTATCTTCGTGCAGAGCTCGTTCACAACCCCTATATCGTGAGTGATCATCATGACCGTCAGGCCGAATTCTTTGACCAGTCTCTTGACCTCGTCCAGAAGCTGACCCTGGGTTATGACGTCCAGCGCAGTGGTCACCTCGTCCAGTATCACTAATTTCGGGTTGAATATAAGGCCCAGAGATATCATCACCCTCTGCATCATTCCCCCGCTCAGTTCGTGGGGATACATATCGAGCGCCTTGCGGGGCAGATTGACCACCGACAGCAGCCCTTCTAGCTTCTTGATCGCCTCTTCTTTTCCCGTCTCGGGTTTATGGGCGAGAATGGCGTCGTACATCTGGTCGAATATCTTGTGCACCGGGCTGAGGGCGCTCATGGCTTTCTGGAAGACGATGGACATCTCCACCCAGCGCAACTGCCTGAACTCGTTGTCGGAGATGTTCAGGATATCCCTGCCGTTAAGAGTAATCGTCGAGGCCTCCATGTAACCGTTCCCCGGGAGAATACGCATCAGACCGTGCGCGAGCGTGCTCTTCCCAGATCCCGATTCGCCTATCACCCCTACTATGTCTCCCTCGTTTATATCCAGCGTGAAGTCGCGTACGGCCCTCACCTGTCTGTTCTTCAATCTGTAATTAATATTCACGTTCTTCATCTCAAGCAAAGGCATATTATTCACCTTTCCTATTTTTGGGATTGAACGTGAACTGGAGGCCGTCACCTATGAAAGAGAAGGCCAGCACGGCGAGAACGACGAAGATCCCCGGAATGATTATCATCCAGGGCGCAAAAGTCATGTACGGTCTTCCCTGAAAGATCAACTTTCCCCAGCTGGTGAGGTTCGGATCTCCCAGACCGAGAAAGCTCAGCGAGGCCTCGGTCAGTATGGCTCCCCCCATCTGGAGAGCCGAGTTGGCTATCACAGGAAAAACCCCGTTCGGTATAACGTGGCCGAACAGTATCCTGATCCTGGATTCGCCGGTCGATCTGGCCACCATGATGAAAGTCCGCTCCCTTATCGAGAGCGCCTGCGCCCTCATGAGCCTGGCGTTTCCCGGCCAGGTGGTCAGTCCTATCACGAACATTATGTAGAGTATATTGCTTCCGAAGATCGAGACGATGATCAGGATCAAAAAGAAGGACGGAATCATCAGGAAGGTATCTACTATCTTGCTCACTATATCGTCGGTGATTCCTCCGTAAAAGCCAGAGAAAGAGCCGATCAAAACGCCGATCACGGCCGAAAGACCGGCTGCTACGAAGCCTACGGAAAGCGAGATCCTCGAGCCGAAAACGACCCGGCTGTAAATATCCCTTCCCAGATGATCGGTTCCGAAGAGATGTTTGGCCGACGGCGGTTTGAGAACGTCGTCGGTCATCTCGTCGGGGCTGTAAGGCGCGATCACAGGCGCAAAGATCGCCATGAAGATAAAAAGAAGCAACAGCGAGAACCCTACTATCCCCTTGACGCTCGAAAAGTAACTCCTCGCGTATTTAAGTAATTTATTCTCTCTTCTGCTCAACGAGATCTGATTTTCGACCACCATAACAAAACCCCTCTACTGATACCTAATTCTGGGATCTACAAAAGCGTAAACCACATCGGTGAGGAGAATGGCCACGCAGATACAGACGGCCATCACGAAATAGATGCCGAGCAACAGGTTGTAATCCCTTCTGAAGACCGCGTCCAGCATCAATCTGCCCATCCCCGGCCACGCGAAGACGATCTCCACGAGCGCCGCACCGGCTATTGAATAGCCGAGAGTCAAGCCGAAGATCGTGATTCCCGGAAGTATGGCGTTCTTGAGAACGTACTTCCTGAATATCTTCTTCCGCGGAAGGCCGATGGCGGTGAACGTCGTTATGTACTCGTCCTGATTGACCTGATCTATCGAGGACCTGGTGACTCTGAAGAAAACGGGAATCTGGATCAAAACCAGCGTCAGGCAGGGGAGAAAGAGGTGGTGCAGAACGTCCCATAGCTTGGCCCATCCTTCGTAACTGGCCCTGACGTTGAACATCCCCGAAGTCGGAAACAATTTGAAGGTCGATGAAAAGAGGAGTATCATAACTAGCGCCAGCCAGAAGGAAGGCATGGCGTAGAACACGTAGGAAAGAACGGAGAAGATCGAGTCCAGTATCCTGGTCTTTCTTCGACCCGCCAGGACCGCGAGCAGCGTTCCGAGAGCGAAGGCTATCACCGCCGCCGAAACCGTTAGCAGAATCGTGGCGCCTATTCTTTCCGATATCAGCCCGTTGACGCTGGTACCGTATATGAAGGAATAACCGAGGTTGCCCTGGAAGATATTCTTGTAATACAGCCCCAGCTGAACCACGAGCGGCTTGTCCAGACCGTACTGCTTCTCGAGAGCCTTCACCACTTCCACTGAAGGCTGTTCGAGACCGGAGATGAGCTGCGCGGGATTTCCCGGAGCCAGATGAATTATGAAGAAATTCAAAGCCACGATCAGGAGAACCATGGGAACAATGCTGAGACTTCTCCTTATGATATATCTCGCAAAGGAAGACAAAGTACCACCTCCAGAAAAAACAGGTGGGGCGATCCGTCCGGGCCGCGGAAAGACCGCCCCTGAAAGTTCAGCCTGCTAGAAATTGAGCTTGGTCAACGCGTAACTTCCGGTACCTATCTTTCCCGGATTCTCTATATCCATTCCTTCGACGTAAGTTTTGAAGATGTAGATGTAGGAAACTTCGGCCAGCGGAACGAAGGGAACATCCGCCGCCAGCTGTGCTTGAGCTGCGTAATAGTATGGCTTCCTCAACTCGATATCCGAGATCTTGGCCGCTTCTTTGAGGTTCCAATCGACGACTTCGCTCGAATAGCCCATTATGTTTAGACTGCCACCGGTCGCCACCCTCATTGTGAGGTTGGCCGGATCGGGACCCTGGAAACCGTTGAGAAGGGCTATATCGTAGTTGTGTGCGTTCAGGACCTTCTCGATCCACGTGGCGATCTCGTACTCGCCCAGGTTGACCTTTATACCGACTTTTTCCAGGTTCTCCTTGATAACGGCGGCCATGTCCGTCCAGTCGGCGCCCTGGAAGTATAAAAGATCCATCGCAAATCTCCAGCCGTCGTTGCCTCTGGGGTAACCGGCTTCGTCCAGCAGCTTGTCGGCTCTGGCAGGATCGTAAAGGGCCGCTTTAACATTTGTATCGATGGCCCATGGAATGGCCGGGGTGTAGAAGTATTCGCCGATCCCCCCGAAACCGCCGAGAACCTTATCGACGATGGCCTGCTTGTTTATAGCGCAGGAGATAGCCTCTCTTACCTTGAGATTGGCCGACGGTCTTGCGGGATCGGTGATGTTGAATCCGAGATAGTATCTGCTCGGCGAGGGATTGATCACAACGTTGACTTCGGGATTCATCTTGAGGATCGAAAGCGTATTGAAACCCGGCCTGTTCACGTCGATATCGGCTTCACCGTTAAGGAAGGCCTGCAGAGCGGTGTTTGGATCGGGAATGATCTTGAAGACCAGCCTATCTACGTACGGTCCCTCACCCCAGTACTCTTCGTTCTTGGTGAGAGTCACGTGGTCTCCCTTGATCCACTCGACGAACTTGAAGGGGCCCGTACCCACGGGTCTCTGGTTGGCCGGATTGTCGTTCCAGTCAGTTCCTTCGTACAGGTGGGCCGGCATCATCTGCGTTCCGTACCATGCAAGGAAGGGAATGAACGGAGCGTAAGGATCCTGCAACTTGACCACGGCGGTATAATCGTCGGGACAGACCACTTCTGTGATCATCGCCACGTTGTTGTAAGCCGCACCCTTGTTGTTGACGATAGACTCGAGCGTGTACTTGACGTCTCTGGAAGTGAAGGCTTCTCCATCGTGCCACTTCACGCCTTTTCTCAGGTGGAACGTGTACTCCTTACCGTCTTCGGAGACTTCCCAGCTGGTCGCCAGCTGTGGAACCAGATTGTAATTGACATCCTGTGCAACTAGCTGATCGAAGATGTTTCTGTTCACCGACGCGCCGTAGTCGTCGGTTTTGGCGCATGGATTGAACCATATAGGATCACCCATGAAGGCAACCACCAGTGTTTGAGCCGCGAACGCAAAAGCCGTGAAGAAACAGATGGAAAGTAGCAGGAGCATAAACAACTTTCTCATAGAGCACCTCCCCTTGGTAGAAATGATGTGGAAAAACAACCCTGAAGAATAAGCCCAACTTTGCTAATCATACTATCACAACAACGACCGACCGAATCATTGGTAATTATAAAGTTATGAAATCGGAACTTTTGGAGAGTTATAGAAAGTATATGCACGATAGAAGATCATAAACAACTTTAATTGGCGAATATCGTTTCTCAGGCTTTAATCTTGCTAATCGGTGTATCATATTCTCATGAGAGGACGACTAGAAAGACCCCTGAACTGGATACTCGTCTTGCTTTTACAGATCGTGTTCATTAGTCGGTTGATGGCACTGTATCCGCAGTCTCTGGCAAGCGCGGTTCATATTTTCGATATCATCGGCCGGGGCGCCTATCTGTATCGGAAAGACGGTACAATGACCGTCATCTGCCATCCGGTGGACGAGGAGTTCTTCTGCTGGATGATGAACACCGACGGTTCGGCCGCCCAGCACGATCGCTCGGGATCTATGTATAGAGACCGGTTCGTGGTGGCCGACGGAAGTTATCCCGTTTTCGTGATGAACGTCAGAAACAACACAGACCATGCGATCACTTTCGGCTCCTCCGACATAACCATAAGCGAAATGAAGGTCTCGATCCTCGAACTCCGGAACGAAAGCTTTGAAATTGCCGAAACTATTACCGTTGCCGACAACTCCGAAATCAGGGTCTTCATATACACCGACGAGACGACAGTAAAAAACCGCTTGGAACTCGAGAAGCTGCTAGTTGATTTCAGGGAATTCTCCTTCGACTTTCGGAACAACCCCGCCTGGGACTTCCTCAAAAACGACATAGTGATATACCTGAAATACTGACCGGATACTCGATCTGTCGGGCTTGTGGAAATTCCAGAGAAATGTAGTATTCTGAATGTAGTTGCCACACATAATCGACTCGAACAGGTTAGAGATTAGAGAAATCGACACTACAAAGGTCACTTCGAAACGAAGTGCAAAGGGGGGACAAAAATGCCAAGGGTATCTACGATAGGATTACTGAAACGGAGCGAACAGCCAACGCTTGTAGTACGTACAGCAACGAGCGTTCAAAATCTGCCCGGACTGATAGGAAAGTGCTATGGAGAGATCGCGGCTTATCTCGGCGAGCTGGGAGAGTTTCCGGCAGATATCCCATTCGTGGCTTATCACAACATGGATATGCAAAATCTCGATGTCGAGATAGGCTTCCCCGTCTCATCGAAACTCTCCGGAAGGGGCGACATCGTTCAGGGATCGATTCCCGAAGGGTTGAACGTTTTCTCCATCTTCATGGGTCCTTACGCCCAGATGGAATCGGTGTACAGCGAGATGGCCGAATGGATAACGAAGAACGGATTCATTTCTACCGGAGTCGTTTATGAGCATTATTACAACGGTCCGGAGTTTCCAGAAAGCCAGCACCTCACAAAGATAGTGATGCCCCTTAAAAAGCCTGAATAAACGACACCACACCGATTGACTTTCGGTGACCCCGATCCAGGCGGGCGATACACGAAACGTAAAAGCTGTCTATTCAAATCCGCGTCTCCGGGGACTTTCTCTCTCTAAGAACAGCTGTCGGTTGTGCGTTGGGGGTTGTGGGTAATAGCAAGATGAAGGATTAAGGTCCGCATGAAGAGAAAATTGTAAGACTGTCATCCCCGTGCCCCGACACGGGATTTCTTTCTGCTCCCCCCTATACCTATAACTTGCAACTGGTTCTTCGCTATTCCAACCGCCAACTTCCCATCAGAAACCACGGTTCCGTTTTCTAAGCAATCTCTAAGCGGCTGTTAAGCGGACTCTAAGAAACACGCCGTAGACTGAGAATGTACCAAAAATCATATGGAGGTGTAAGAAATGAAAAAGATAGTGTTGATTACGATAACGGCTCTTCTAATTGGTGGAATGACACTGGCAGTAGGTTACGGAACGAAAGCGATGCAGAGGGTCCAGGACCCAACCTGTGAGAACTTCGTGGATGCAGACGGCGACGGAATCAATGACAACTGCCCGAACGGCGGTGTAAGAGAACTGAAGAATGCCCAGGACGGAACAGGCTACAGGCGTGGCGCCTCTGGCGAAAAGGGACCGGGACTCGGCAGAGGATTCGGAAAAGCGGCACAGCAGTAATTGCTAAAACCCCTACCCATTCAATTCAAGGGCCCGAAAGGGCCCTTGTTCTTGTGATAATAAAATCGAAGACAACAGACGTCAGGATCCCGTCAATCTTCATTTTCGCCTTGCCTGTCATCCCGTAGTGATCCTATACGGAATTTCGTTCTATTGATTAGATTAAGGAAAACTTGAAAACTTGTAATCCAGGTCATGATAACATCTTTTTGCGGCTCCATACTTGCAACGGAGGTCAAACTACTTTATGAAACTGATATATGCGACTACCAACATAAGCAAGATAGAGTATATGCGAAAGATGCTCGATGGTCTGGGGATCGATATACTGGCACCGGACAGGCACATCGCGCTCCCCGGGATACCTGAGGAAGGCGACACCCCGGCCGAAAATGCGTACATAAAGGCTCGAGCGTATTACGAAGTGATCGGAAAGCCTCTCTTTTCCTGCGACTCCGGCCTCTATATACAGGGTCTAGATGATAAGAGACAACCCGGATCGAGAGTCAGGAGAGTCAACGACAGGGAATTGAGCGACGAAGAAATGATTGAGTATTACTCTAAGCTCGTGAAGGAGCTCGGAGGCATAGCGAGGGCGAGCTACAGGAACGCGATCTGCCTGATTATTGATCGTGAGAGAGTCGTAACTTACGACGGGGAAGACCTGGCCGAGAGTTTCCTGCTCGTCGATAAGCCCCACGCGATAAGAAAACCCGGCTTTCCTCTCGACTCGCTGTCGGTGGAAATCAGCAGTGGTGAGTACTTCGTCGAACTCTACGAAAAGGGAAAGATCAACAGCGATGGCTGCGATACGGGTTTCAGGAAGTTCTTCACCAGCTTAAGACTCAACTTACGATAATCCCGACTTGCGCAATTTGACTTAGCCGTGGTCACCCAGTGAGATAGGGTGAGAAAAATGAATTCGCAACTCGAGAATTAAGTTTCTCAGTCGGAATATGGATTAAATGAGCTTGTTTCCGGATCGGTAAACGCAAAACAGAAGCATATAATTAACAGTGACATTCTCTGTCGCCTGAGGACGATAGTCTTTGCTTTCCATATCCCGTGGAGGTGATCAAATGATGATAATCGCCAGCTTAATTCCACTCGTCATCGCGGGTCTTGCTATTGCCGGTATCGTTGTAATAGCCTACTGGATCGCGCTGATTATAAAGTACTTTTAGAAACCATAATCTAATTAGCGGGTGGAGACTGCCTGTTGAAATCGAAGCGATTCCCGCGTAGTTGTTTCCCATCAACTCAAACTGCCAGCAGTTAGGATTTTTCGGATTACGTACAATATAGAAGAAGTGATATGATGCAACTGTAGAATATTAGCATCGCGAACTTGCTTCGAATAGCCCTGAGGGTTGCCAATACGGTTTTACGAGTTTTCTAGCCGTACGGTCTTTCGATCATATTTTGCTTCCAGGAAAATGAATACCGGTGATCTGGCTCGATAATTCTGAGCCTTTTTGTTGTGCAAAACACATGAGACTCCTTACTCCTTTGAAGGGAGGCCATGGGAGAGGATGAGCGAGGAGCACAAATAGCCGTATCTTCTTTGATTACTTCATTCGAAGCCAGACATTCTTCACAAAACAAAATACTGTTTATGATTTTCAAGGAGGGGAATTGATAATGAGAAGATTGTTGATCGCCATTCTTTTCGTGTTGTTTATCTTCCACGCAAGTCTGTTCGCCTGTACCGATATCATGGTCGGAAAGCTTGCAACCACCGACGGTTCTGTCATTTCTTCACAGACTGTGAACGGTACATACGATTCCAGAATCATCATAGTGCCCGCGGCAGACCACGAACCTGGGGAAATGGCTCCCGTGTACGAGTGGATTGTCTACGGTGACAGGATGCCGCTTGTGAAACTCGGTGAAATCCCGCAAGTCGAGCACACGTACCAGTACTTTAACAACGCATATCCTTTTGGAAATGAGCACCAGCTCCTTATAGGGGAAACCACTCAGAGCGGTGCAAGGGAGACGGCAAATAGCGAGTTCGCAATCATGACTATCGAGCAGCTAGAAGTTTTCGCTCTCCAGAGATGCAAGACTGCTCGTGAAGCGGTACAGCTCATGGGCGACCTTGCCGTTGAATACGGCTACAGAGAGTCGTGCAATTTGGGCGAGGGTTTATCGGTTGCCGATCCAAATGAAGTCTGGTTTTTTGAAGTCTATGGAGTTGGACCCCTCTGGAAACCGGGCGAAGGTCCCGGTGCAGTATGGGCGGCCCAGAGAGTGCCCGACGACCACGTAAGCATTAATGGAAACTACAGCATGATAGGTGAAATCGACCTTAAGACTAATCGCCCGCCAAATGTTCCTGAAGGTGACTTCTTGATCTGCGACAATTACCTTGATACAGCGATCGAAATCGGCAGGTATGATCCGAACGGTGGAGAACCGTTCGTTTGGAAATACGTGTACGGAAATATCAAGGGGAAATGGAGTTCAAGAACCGCAAGATTCTTCACGTTATTGAACCCGTCCGGCAACTGGGACTACAACAAGACCGATGACTATCCTTTCTCTTTCAAGCCGGACAACAAGCTATCGGTGTACGATGTCATCGAGCTATTCAGAGATGTCGCAACTGGAACCCCGAATGACGCGGAAGCGGCCGAAGCATGGTACTACAAAGACAGCAAAGGTAATCCGGTGAAGAGCAACCTGGCCTCCCCTCAGCCTGGAAACGATATCAAGGCACTTCTGGGGATCGCGACGGTCAGTAATTTCGCTTCACATTCCACCAGCTGTTTCTACATAAACCAGTGTCGTAGCTGGTTACCCGATCCGATAGGCGGTGTTGTGTGGTTTGGGCTTTCCAACTCGCAGAAGACAGTCGTGGTTCCGCTTTATTGTGCTAACACCGAAGTCCCGGTGTCGTGGACAATAGTAAATAGAAGCGACAAGACCGTTGATAGAAATGCCGCCTACTATGCCTTCGCGACGGTGAACAAGCTTTCTAACCAGAGGTACCAGGTTTTCATGCCTCAAGTCATCGAAGTCAGGGATCCGATACAACAGAGGCTGTACAAAATGCAGGATTCAATTGAAAAAGTGGCTCTGGAGCTATATAACCAGGATCCGGCTCTTGCAATCGAGTTCCTGACAAACTACACCTCCTCTGTAATGCTGGAGGTCGAAAAGGCGTACTGGAAACTGGCAGACACTCTGGTACTTCAGCTTCAATAAGTTCAGTCACTTAGTTCCATATAGAATATGAGCTGCTGATTTAGGTCAGCAGCTCTTTATATTGCGGGGAGGCTTTTTATTGAAATATCTATCAGGATGTTTATCTCGGCGTTGATATCGCGATAGTTCATTGACCCACACTAAGGGCAGAACCATTCTCTGCCGGAAATACTCAAATTCTCCTTAATTGAAATCGAGAGTCTTCTTGGTGTTTGTTTATAAAGAAGCGGTGTTAGATTGCAGACTTTCGAAGAACTTACAATTCCTCTTTGCGGCATCCATCAATCGATTCGAATTCACTACCAATGATTATACGTCTTTAGGAATTCGATCGCCGCTTCTTCATTCAGTGGTTTACTGATCAAGTACCCCTGTATTTTGTCGCAACCCCATCTCTCCAGATACTCTCTTTGCTTTTGGTACTCCACACCTTCCGCCACAACACAGTGTCCCAGTTTATGAGCCATTGAAATGATGTCGCTGGTGATGGCCTCCTCGCTTTTGAGGTACATCAGTCTATTTATGAAGGATTTGTCTATCTTAAGGCAGTTCACATTTAGATCCCTCTCCCTGGCAAGAGAGGAGTAGCCCGTTCCGAAATCGTCTATGGCTATATGAATCCCTGAATCACTAAGCTTGCCTAGAATACGGTTCATTTCCTCATAGTTCGAAGCCACGACCGATTCCGTGATCTCGATGCAGATCTTTTCAGGATGAACACGGGCATCTTCTATCATCCGGAAGAGGCTGCTTGTGAAATCATCTCTCAGTATCTGAATGGCGGAGACATTGATCGAAACACCTATTGAAGAGTAACCGAGATCGTTCAGCCTTTTCAAGAAGCGAAACGCTTGAAGCATGATCCTTCTTCCGATCGGGACAATGAGCTTCGTCTTCTCGGCTATCGGGATGAATTCCAGAGGAGGTATCAGGCCAAGCTTATCTATGTTCAGTCTGGACAGAGCCTCAAAACCAATTATCACATCGGTTTTTAGTTCTATGATCGGCTGGTATTGTAGAAACAGCCTGCTGTAGCTCTCATCGGCTGCGATTTCGGTGAGCGCGCGTTTTATTTCCTGCTCGCGTACCATCTGTTCTTCAATCGCCGCGTCGTAGAAACATATGCCTATCTCCCTGTTGTCGATATCGATAGCCCTCTCCGATGTGATAAGAAGTTTCTTCAGGAGTCCATCAACATCTCGTCCGTTCTCTTCATCTATTTCAACGATTCCTATTCCGCCACTAATTCTTTCAGTTATAAGAAGCGGTTCCAGGGTTTTTGCAATTTCCTCGGAGAATTCAGTCAGTTCATTCTTGTCCTCGTAGCCTTTTATATAGAAAGCGAATCGATTCTCGTATATGTTGAAAAGCACTCGCCCGCCGTTGCAGTATTGGCCGAGTATATCGGCGATCTTCTTATTCAGTTCCTGCGTGTAGTGAAATCCATATGTAGTCGTCAATGATTGCATCGCGCTCAGGTTGATGCTCACTACTGCCCTTTTCTCGTGAAATCCCCTTCTCGAATCGCTCTCCAGAAGATTCTCCATGTAGTTGCGGTTGTAAAGTCCCGTCCAGCTATCGTGTTCATAGCTGTACTTGAGATTTTCCTCGATCGCTTTTCTTCTTGTTATATCCTTAAGAAGAGCGATATGGGCAATTTCACTTTCACCCATAAGTTTGAGGGAAGCTACCGTCATTTCAACCCATACGATGGAACCGTCAGGCCTGACAAATCTCTTTTCCATTGCATAACTTTCGATTTCTCCTGATTTCAGCTTCCTATAATACTCTAGATCCTTCTCCAGATCTTCTGGATGCGTGATATTTGCCCAGCCAAGCTCGATCATCTCTTCTTTCGTCCTGCCGGCAATTTGTTCGAACATCGAGTTGATCTGTGTATCTACATCACTAATTGCATCTGAGGAGTCACTGCTGTAAGAAATCGAAATTCCAATTGGTGCCTGGTTGAAGATCGTATCAAACGTCGATCTTTGCTCGACAAGTTTCTGCTCTAGTCGCCGCTGTATTTTGATGAGCTCCAGATGAATTCCGACCCTTGTCTTCAGAGAAGCCAGATGAATGGGTTTTCTTATGTAGTCGACAGCTCCAAGCTCCAACCCTTTGATTTCATTGTCCAGCTCATCGTAGTTTGTCAGTATTATTGTGCGAATCCCCTCGTATTTTTCTTCCGACTTCAGGACTTTCAACACTTCGAATCCATTCATTCTGGGCATATTCAGATCCAAAATTATCAGACCTATCTCATTGTTCGCGTCTATCTGCTTCATGGCATCTACGCCATCGCAAGCAGTCAATACATCGTACTCGCTCAAAATACGTTCGATAAGAACCCTATCTGTAGCCGAATCGTCGACAACCAGGATTTTCATTGACATAGATCATCCCCATTAAACAATAGAATCATCGCAGACTCATAAAAAAAGAGGCTTACAGAACTGCCCGCCATACTACACGCTCACGTGAACAGTATTAATCCATTTGAGCATACAGGAGAGTACGCTACTAATGGCTACTAGTCGTGACTTCCGTTTTGCTCATCTTCTTGCATCGACTTCTCACGAAATTAATGGCGGTCTTCAGGAGCAATAGCTAGTATATGAATAATAGCATATGCCCTTCGTCCAACAGCGCTTACATGCGAAAAAATCACAAACATCAATGCAGTCTTCATAATGATATTGTGCCTCTCTTTGATCTCCTGAATATCCTTCATGAGATCACCACTTTACACATAGTATTGGATTTTGCCGGACTGAACGTTTCGTAATCCAACCATTTGAAGACATCTACTCGGCCCTCAGGGCTTCTACGGGGTCTTTATGGGCCGCCATGCGTGCGGGTATCAATCCGCCGAGCATCGTCAGCGCCACACTGACGAGCACCAACATTAGGGCGTGCAGGGGATTCAACTGAGCTACTCCCGAGAGATTCGTGAGTCTGAGCAGTATTCTGTTTACCGGGAATGTCAGAAGATACGCTATGGCTATACCTAGAAGACCTGCACTTCCTCCTATGATGAATGTCTCCGCGTTGAAAACACGGGTGATATCTCTTTTTCTGGCTCCCAGCGAGCGAAGCACACCTATCTCTTTCGTCCTCTCGAGAACTGAGATATACGTTACTATCCCGATCATGATCAACGAAACTATCAACGAAATGGCAGCGAATGCTATCAGTACAAGTGTGATTCCATTCAAGATTCCCCCTGCCGTGTCCGTAATAGTTGAGGCCAGGTCAGAGTATATAACCGTCTCCTCATCACTCTTTCCCTCGTTCCAGGAGTTGAGATAGTCTATCACGCTTTCCTTTGCATCAAAATCTGCAGGATACAGGGTGATGGAGTGTGGAGCGCTATCGGCACCCAGATAAGAAAGCATCGTTTCCTTTGAGATCGAACGGGTTGAGCTGTTAGAAAAGCCGGCGTTGACTCTGGAAACGTTCAAAGAAGACGAGTCGGCTGCTTGGGGTTCGAAAAGCGCTCCGGTTAGCACATTGTAATCAACCTCTCTCTGCGCTTTAACGATTGCCGATTCATTCGCATCTTCAATGAAGAGTCGGGCCAGACTGTTAGAATACGCGATCCCTGCAGGTAAAAATGGTATTTCAACTTCGTCCCGGGGACGGATAATCCCGACAATCTTCAGAGTTATCGAGTTATCGCTTTTATACAATTCGCTGAGATTGTCTGCGGTTCCATTTAGAGTGAAGTAGTTGGAGCGCTGTACATAGTATTCATTGTTTGGAATCGCTTTCAGCTCTCTCCCGATTATGGTTTCGTAGTCTATGGTCTGTGAAAGGTAATCCATTCCGAGAGCCTGCAGCACAGATTTGTCGAGCTGATTCATTTTATCCACTATCATAACTAAATCAGTTGTTTCTACTGGATATGAGCCTGCAAGAAGTAAATAACTCTTCTCCAGATATCCCGGTTGGTTGGGGTTAAGATTCTCCGGATAAGAAGTGAAGTTTATTGAGAAGGCGCTGACGGGTTTTGCAGTTTCTCCATCTGATCTGAGAAGATTCATGTTGACGAACCTCGTGTAGGAGATGCCCGAAAGCAGTTGCGGATCTATTTCCCCAATGTATTCTAGATACTCCCTCGAAAAGATATTAGTGTGAGTCTGTATATCTCCTTCGGGGTCGTGAGGATAGACATAGGGTCCTGGAGAATACACCGGTTCATTTCTAATCCGGAAGGGTCTTCTGCGCTGAGAAGCGATTTGGCTCGAGGTTATCTGGGTTGTAGTCTGAGTTACAGTGATGGGGAATGTTGAGAGAGTGTTGCTTTCGAATTCCTCGATCTTCTTGTTCAAGCCATTCGAAAGCGATAGAACAAGCGCAATACCGATTATGCCGATACCAGAGGCAAAAGAAGTCAGGGCCGTTCTCCACTTTTTTGTGGAGATGTTTGTGCCAGACAATTTCAGAGCTGTGAGAAAACTCATACCCGTCTTCTTAAGAGAAAACTTCGATTTCACTTCTATGGATTCAGGGGGGTTTCTATCTGAGACTACTTCACCGTCCTTAAGTCTGACAATCCTATCCGCATACTTGTCGGCCAATTCCTGATTGTGAGTCACCAGTATTACCAGCCTGTCTTTCGAGATTTCTTTCATTATGTCCATTATTTGTTTGCTGGTCTGGCTGTCAAGAGAGCCCGTCGGCTCGTCTGCCAGAACTATATCGGGGTTATTGACGAGCGCCCTCGCGATAGCGACTCGCTGCATCTGCCCCCCGGATAGTTGATTGGGTCGCTTGTGAGAGTGTTGCTCGAGATCTACCTTCTTCAGCGCTTCCATGGCCCGCTTTCTTCTCTCAGCCGACGAAACGCCACTGAGCGTCATCCCCATTCCTACGTTGTCCAGAACGCTCAGGTGTGCTATCAGGTTGTAGTTCTGGAAAACAAAGCCTATACTGTTGTTTCTATACGCATCCCAGTCGGCGTCTCTGAATTCCTTAGTCGATTTTCCGTTGATTATCACATCTCCCTCATCGTACCTGTCGAGTCCGCCTATTACATTCAGGCAAGTTGTCTTACCCGAGCCGCTTGGCCCCAGAATCGCCACAAACTCGCTTTCTCTGAATTTCAGGCTCACCCCGTTCAGCGCGACTTGCGTGAAATCTCCGGTTGTATAGCTTTTGAAGATATTCTTCAGTTGTAGCATAGTCTTCATCCCTTTCGCCAGTGAGTATACTCTGGTACAGGCAAATGTTATTATGAATCGATAAACCGAAGATAAACTCCGGTTTTTTCAGCGCGGTGTGATGTCTAAAGACTAAAGCATTCCCCAAAAGAGATTAAGGGGGGCAGTGAGAAAAAACGCCAATACTCCTATTGTGACAACCTTAGCCATTTGTCCGGGAGATTGATAAAGCACAAAAAACGTGCCAATCCATAGAATCATCTCCAGGCCGTTCCTGATATCGAGATACCAGAAACCAAAGGCAAAAGCCTGTCTTGTCATAAACATGAAAATTAGAGCCGAGATAATAACGGGAATAATCCCATTTCCTCTCGCGTACCAGCATACAAATGCCATAAATGGTGAAATGAATGCCATTGTAATCCAGATCATCATATATGATTCCGGAAAGAAGCCGGCTACAAGTGCAGTATAGAGATAATAGCTGCCCACCATTCCGACGAAAAACAAGAAAACATTGGTAGCTGCCCTGAAGGGGGTTTTGCTGTATACGGAAATCAACACGGCAAAGAAAAGCCAAATCCCCATCCGTGAAAAGAAATTCCTTAAATCCAGAACCTCAAGCATTGGAGGCAACAGATTACTGGCTGTTTCATCGAGAATCTTTGAAGTTGTTCCCAGTAAAATTCCTGCAAGCAGTACAGAAAGCGAATAGAGTATTTTCTTGTGTATTGTTATCGATACCGGTTCTCTGATCTTATTGAGGAAGCCCAACACGTTATCATCTCGCATAATAAAAGCATTATCGCCTAACTAGAAAACTTAAGACACCTGTTCCGCGGAGTTGTAAAATTCCTGCTTTCCGCATCTTCCACATGACCTTTTCAATTCTCACTCCCGGGAAGATGCACTCCACTGACAATCTTACCATCAATTATGAACAAGACACGCTCGGTCTTGGCCACCGCCGAGAAGAACACGAGATGAGGAGAGAAGGCGAGACGAAGAGCCGGGTCTGGGGTTTGGGGTCTAGGGTCTGGTAAGAAGCGTCAGGAGCCGTCCTTCGTACTTCGTCCCAGATCATGGACCCGTCCTTGGAGAACCTGAGATCAGAGGCGAGAGTTGAGAGGTCTGAAGAGCGAAGAGATCTTGGTTTTCTTACCTCTAAACTCATCCCTCTTACCTCTGTTCCCGCTCTTCGCATGGGGGTGTCCCCGTGGGCGGAGTGAGAAAAAGGCTCCGCTTAAACTTTCTTTTCCGTCTTGAAGAAAACCCTCACAGATTTTGGTCTGTGATTTCCAATCCTAGTGTGAAATCGGAGTCTGACCCCATTTATTCAGAGAAGTCTTGTCAATGCCACCGCGAAAATTGTATACTATACAGTAAGTTACTGACCAGTATACAAATTGGAGGCAAGAATGAAGTTTTTTGATCGCGCCGATGAAACGAGGCTTTTCGAGGGACTCGCGAAGCGAAAGTCAAAGAAGATGGTTGCCCTCTTCGGGCGCAGGAGGATCGGTAAAACGACTCTTTTGAAGAAAGTCTATCCGAACGCGCGATACTTCTTCGTTGACACCCGTTCTTCCGAGACTTTGCTGAAAGACTTCTCTTCACAGATATTCGAGGGAAGCTTTGACAATTGGGAAGGCTTCTTCAGGGCGTTGTTTCGGCTTCAAGAGGTAGTGATTCTAGACGAATTTCAGAACTTCATGAGAGTCGATCAATCGGTCTTTTCGATCCTTCAGAAAGTATGGGATGAGAATTCGGGTAGAGGTCTGCTGATTCTTTGTGGATCATATGTGGGGATGATGAAGCGAATCTTTCTGGACCAGAAGGCGCCGCTATTCGGAAGATGCGATCACAAAGTCGAGCTGAACCAGTTTCGCTTCAGGGAGGCTCTGGAGATGCTGCGAAGTTTCGGTTATTCATTTGAAGAGGCTTTGGAATGGTACTCGGTTCTCGGTGGTATTCCCCAATATTTGTGGCTTCTCGAAGAAAAGGCTTCTTTTGAGATGAAAATTCGAGAACTCTTCTTTGACAGGTTCGCGCCCCTTCGGGAGGAGGGCAAAAACCTTCTTATTGGCGAGTTTGGAACGGAGCATCCGGGTTACTTCTCCGTACTTGAGGCGGTCGGTTATTTTGACAGAGATGCCGGCGAGATTGTCGATAGAACGGGTATGGAACGCACAAAGGCCATGAAATACCTTTCTGAGCTTACAAACAGCTACGGAATAATCGGCAGGGTAGAAAATCTCCTTTCAAAATCAAAACGCGGTCTGAGATACACTATTCAGGACAACTTCCTTTCATTCTGGATGAAGTATATCTATTCAAGACAGAACGCCGTAGAATTCGATTCCGAACGGGCCCTAACATATACTATTGAGAATCTTGGAGAGTACATTGGCAGAGTATTTGAATCAATCGTAAAGTCACTCGTTCCAGATCTCTACAGGGCCGAAAAAATCCCCTTTCTGCCCGAGAGAGTCGGCAAACATTGGGGCAAAATTCCAGGCACCAGGGACAAGACCTATGAGATAGATCTTATCGGAGAGTCGAGCGACAGAATTCTGGTATTCGAGTGCAAATGGAGAAAGGACCCGGCTGGACCTGAAGTAGCAGAAGAGCTGATAGAGAAGATGCAGTACATCCCTGACAAGAGGGTCAAAGTACCGGTTATCATAAGCAAGTCCGGTTTCAAAGCGAACATGCCGAAAGAAGTTCTGCTAATAGACTTGCGTGATCTAGAAGAATCAACCGGATGACGTTTGCGAGCTATTCTCCGATTTGTAGGGAAGAAGATCCGTTGTTTGCTGCTTAAGACCACGTTGACCGTCTTGTGATCCGACACATCATGACATCATCACCGCCGGCATATGCGAAAACTAACGCAGGTCGCTTTTTAGTTCCGGCGAGATCAGAGAAAGGAAAGGGAATTACTACAACATCACCCTTTACAGGTTTTTCCACGCTATATCCTCTTCTTCCCTTAGCCAGTCTCTGGCAAGAGCCGACTCTGAAGCGTTCAACAACTCGCGGCTTAAGGCAGGCAGATTCCTTTCTTTCAATGCCTTCACAAACCGAAGGATTTCTTCTACGAGAGCATCGGGCACGGTTTCAATTTCTTTTCTCAAGAACTGTCGTGTATCCATTAGATCGCCCTCTTTCTGCGGGTTGTATCATCGCCAAATCATCCAGGTCTTCAGCCTGTGTATAAAGCGGAACTATCTATAAGCGTCTCCACGCTTAACTATCTCAACAACTAGAATCACGAGCTCATCTCCCTGGAGCTTGAAGATGATCCTGCAATCTCCGACTCTCAGCCGCAGGAGTCTACAATACTTGCCGGTAAGGCCTCTAACATCCGTTTTCTTGCCGGTTTTTCCGTCGTAGTAATTAACGAGTCGCTGGAAACTTTTGTCTATTCTGTTCTTGATTGCGGCATCGAGCTTGTCGTGCTGTCGTTTGCTCGCTCTCGTGAAGCTAACCCGGTAGTTCATAGCTATCGACGATTTTCAGATCCTCTTCCGTCATCTGATCGAGTATTCTGGTGAGCTCTTCATTCTCTTCCGGGTCGCACGGCTCGCATATCTTCTGATTTTGCTCAGACTGACATTGTAATCCGTTAAAGCTCTATGGTATATGTTGTGTAATTCAGCACCCTGGAACGATACGAAGAGATCCTTCTCGCAGACAAGATCGACAAGTATCTTCTCCAGTTTCGGAATGGAGACGTCATCGGAGGACGTTACAGGGGCTTCGGTTACAAGCGGCCTTACAACGAAACACTTTTCACACCCGAGGATGTAGTTGTCTATCTCCCTTGGAGTCGGATCGATGAACACCCGGGAGTAGGAAGCTTTGACGAACTCAAACACGGCTTTCTCTGTACCTCGCTCAATTTCTATGATCACTGGGGAAACCAAGGCTCAGCCTCTTAACCAGCTCATCGGTTGTCAGGAATCTATTGTCTTTGAACCATTCTTTGACTTGGTCTAGATCGATATCGCGCATTGGAATCACCTACAAATAATGGCAACAAACAGATATAATTGCCGCTATTATGATAGTAGCATATGCTTCTTATCTAATTTGATTGCAGAAGCGATGATTGTTATCACAGACTCGATACGAAGGGGAGGATTATCTGGGAGACGACTTCCTCGAGGAGCATATTCGAAAATACTCCACCAGCGATAAGCTAATCATCCGGGCAATCGTCGGCATTTACCACGGACACCGTCTCGTCTCTTTCTACGAGTTATATCACTTCCTGGACGAGGAGAACACGGAGAGGCTTATAAAATGGTGGCGGAAGGACTTCACGAGCGGGAAGTAATGGTCTAAAAACCCCTCGCCTTTTGGGAATCTTACTGGCCTGGAGAGCGCCTTGTGCTTTTTGGTGTCTTTCACGCGCAGGATAGTCGTCTGGACGGTCTCGTCACCGACCCGGAACTCCTAGACGCCGGGTATCTCGACATTATGCAATGCTGTAATACGAAAACCCAGTTTGTTGTTTGTATTAGTGGGCGAGGCGACTAACTATAATTGTTTATCCAAAGTCCTGAAAATCTTATTATCTCCTGTGTCTTCTCGCGTTTCAGGTTACTCTGTGCCCGTTACTCTAAGCCGCAGCAGAGTGTAAAAATGTAAAAACGCTAGAGTGTAATCAAGGCACCGTCCTGCAAATACGAAAGCCCAGGTCGAAGTTCACGTAAGCGGGTTTATAGCAGTAGCGGAAAGCCACACGTGTGTACGTCGCGCTGCTGTTCCAGCTGCCACCACGAGACACTGGACGGATACCATCTGTACTGTTGAACGGATTTGTTTCTGGTAGTCCTGTGTAGAAGTCAAACCAGTCAGAACACCACTCCCAGACATTTCCGCTCATATCGTATGTCCCGAGAGCGTTAGGAAGTTTCAGTCCGACTTCATTCGTCTTGCCTTCCAAGTAATTGTAGTTATAGTACCATGCCACATCATCTACGTTATCGCTCCCCGAGTATTTGTAAGGCGAGTGGTACTTTCCTCCTCTGGCCGCATATTCCCACTCGGCTTCCGTAGGCAGCCTGTATCCCACAACCTTAGTTATGTCCGTAGTCACATTACCACTCGCATCTAACGTCTGTCCTTCAGCGGACTCTCCCATCAGCCTATATGCGACGGGCAATCCTTCTTTCTCGCTCAGCCAATTACAGTAGGCTAGCGCATCCCACCAGCCGACGTAGATAACAGGTCTGTTTCCTCTTCCCCAGCCTTCGTCTTTCGGTTTACTCCTGCCGGTTGCATTACAGAAGGCATCGTATTCATTGAATGTCACTTCGTACTTCCCTATCTCGAAGTCGTATGTGAGCGTTACCTGGTGGGCAGGTTTTTCATTACTGAATTCTCCAGCTCCAGACGTCCCCATCGTGAAGCTGCCCTTTTCGACGAGTACCATTTCTCCGACTACTACTGGGTTTTTCACATAATTGAAGGTCCAGCCTATTACATTTGAATACGCTCCTTTGTTATCCTGTACCCTGAATTCAAACTTGTGCTCTCCTTCAGAGTAACCAGTCCAGGTGTAACTCGTGCTAGGCACTTTGTAAATCGTGCTAGGCACGTGATAATTCCAACTACCTTCGTCTTTTTTATACTCGTATGAGATTATGTTTCCATCGGGATCGTCTTCAATCCAGCTAAAAGTGACACTGATATGGTTTATCGTTCCAGACGGACCGCTCAACTTGTTAAGCACAGGCAGTCTATTGACCGTTATTCCAAAAGCCCTTTGATCGGTTCCAATCTTATTGTCCGTTACCCTCACAGTTACAGTCTTCGTTCCGGCATCTGTGTATGGAGATGTATAGGTGTAAGTAGATCCTTCTATGTTCCCGACTCCGGATATGAGGTTGTATGTGAAGGTGTCTAGCGTATCCGGATCTGCCGTGTAGTCAAGAAGGTCGAGTGTGAGCGTTTCTCCTTCGTTTATTGTCTGGTCCGGTATGTCCAGTACCGGCGGTCTGTTCACGTCAGTTACCCTTATCGTGAACGTGGCGGTCGCTTCTCTGCCCTTCCCGTCTTTCGCGCTTATGCTTACCTCGAAATCTACGCTCTCGGCTGCCGGATTGTACTCTCTAACCTTCTTCAGTACATCGTAATCGGGAGTATAGGTATATGTCGCAACGGTTATCTCTCCAACACCGGATACAATTGTAAAAACGAGGGCGTTCTTGTCTTTGTACTCGGTGTATTGTTTGAGATCAAACTGAAGTACCTGTCCTTCATCTACCGTCTTGTCCGGTATGTTCAGCTTCGGTGGTTTGTCTACTAAAAAACACCCAAGAAGGAGAAAGATAATCGAAAAGAGAAACACGAATAAACATACAGACATAAGCTTAGTCTTCATAACCCCACCTCCATAAGCGAGGCCTTGCACCGGGTATTAACACATGAAGTCTATGAGACTATGCGAGAATTGATAAGCGCTCCGCTCACCTGTGAATAATATACCACTTATTATATTCTGTACAAAGTCAAATTATTCCGTAGGTTCCTGTTACCGCAGGTTGTTGGTAATTGTGGCAGATGTTCTGTGGTGGGGTTATTTTATCAGTCTTCGAGTCTCGCCCTCATAAACGCATCTTCCGGCCCGGAGATGGGTAGTCCAAAGGAAACGTCGCTATCCTGAAGGCCATATAACCTCCGGTACCTCCTGCATCTCCTAGCACCTGCAGGCTACTCCGTGCCCGGCGCTCTGAGACTCAGAAAAGTGAAAAAATGCAAAAACGCTAAAGTGTAAACTCAAACACCGTCCTTGCAATACGGAAGCCCAGGTAATAACTCTTGCTAGAAGGACTGCCGTTGCGGCGAATTGCCACCCGCAAGAACGTCACGTCGTTGGCACAGCTACCACCACGCCACACCCGGTAAGAACCAATTGTACTGTTGTATGGGTTGATTTGTGCCAAACTGGAGTAAACTCCATACCAGTCACTGCACCACTCCCACACGTTTCCGCCCATGTCATATATGCCCAGCTCATTCGGCTCCTTCTTCCCAACTTCCTGGGTCCTTTTTCCAGAGTTTGAATCATACCAGGCAACGTCACCAACGTTATCGCTACCAGAATACTTATAACCCTTGCTCTTGTTCCCACCTCTTGCCGCATATTCCCATTCGGCTTCTGTGGGTAGTCTGTATCCAACAACCTTCGATGGATCAGTCGTTATCATTCCGTCTTTGTCCAGCAGATTTCCGCTGCTGTCATACGCTTTGGGGAGATTCTCTTTCTCGCTCAGCCAGTTACAGTAGGCTGTCGCACAGTTCCAGTTCACGTCGATTACGGGTCTGGCTCCTCTTCCCCAGCCAGTGTCGTAAGGTTTGCTCCTGCCGGTATCTTCACAGAAAGCGTCGTACTCTTGGAAAGTTGTCTCATACTTGTCTATATAGAAGTCGTATGCGAATGTCACCTTGTGGATTGGCTTTTCGTTACTGTCCCCCTCTTCCCAGGTGTCTCCCATTGTGAAAGTACCACCCTCGACAAGCACCCCTCTAATCGCCATAACCGATTCGAACGTGAATATATATGTCGTCTGTCTTCCCTGTTGCTCCGTTGTCAGCTCAATGGTAAGTATTTGCCTCGCTTCCTTAGGAATCGAGTTGTTCACAATCCATTCTTCATCGTAGATAATAGAGTCTAAAGGAACGATTACTTCGGAGATGAATGCCCTGGAAATAACCAGTGTAGACTGGACCGGTTTGCCTATGTCTGAAAAAGGTGTGTCAGATATCTTTACCCCCTGGGAACGACCGGTGGAATCAACAAAAGCACACAGATCCCATATTATTGTCAGCGGTGTGCCAGATATGTTTCTCAAGGTGAATTCGGGATATTTACCTGTGAAGTCAAAAAACTCGACCCTTATAACGTTATCTTCATAGGCTCTGTCCCCTACGATCTTTCCCTTTGGCAGCACATCTATGAGCCTGTAGTTGTCATAGACCAGAGGAAAGGCATTTACAATACCTGCACTGAGCAGAATCAACAGCAGTAAGAACCCTCTTCTCATCTTTCGCCCTCCCCTTACCTTCTCGTATGTTTCTTTCCCTCAATCCTCCAGCCTCGCGCGCATAAAGGCGTCTTCGGGACCGGCAATGGGTATTGGGATTATTTTGGAGATCGTGTCCATAGACACGCTCGCCAGGTTTGCCATCTGTTCCAGGGGTACGGTGATAGATTTAGCTCCATTTTCTGCAAGCATCGTTACCCTGTCAACGAAGGACAGAGTAGTCTTAAGGCTCCCGGTTATCGTCATATCTCCTATTATTCCCAATCCCTTCTTCAGGGTGTTTTTGTGTATGGCCGAGAGTATAGAGACGAATATGGCGACCGTTATGTCATCGCCCACTTCGCTGCCTATCATTGGGGTGAGCTGCACCGCTATGTCGTAATCCTTCAACGCTGAGTTGGATGGCAGGTACTTTCGCTGGTTAGAGCCTATGCAGGAGATCGTGGTCTTCAGAGCTTCCTTCGCTTTTGTCCCGCCGCCGCTTATGTTCTGTCTTCCCGAACCGGGAACAACTATAGTTTCGACCTTCAGGAGTGTCGTCTTTCCGCCGGTTATCGAGACGGTATAGACCACGCCCGGGGGCAGTGGATCCTGCGAGATCAAGGCCTTGCTTCCTCCCTCGTTCACGGATACATAGGTTTCCTTCTTGCTCTCCTTATCTATGTACGAGAAGTTCGTGTCCCAGAACTCGAGCCCTCCCAGTTTCTTCAGCTGCTCCTTTACTCTCCTCCTGCATTCTATGGAGAAGGCCAGGACTTCTTCTATCGCTTCTTTCGTGTACTCTCCGTCCGGATAAAGCAGTTTCAACAAACCGGATAGAGTCTTTCGGACCGCCTTCTCGTCCCTTCTATTCAGCTGGCTTCCAAAATTGAAGTAATTGTCGGGTGCGTTGACTGCGGAACTTCCCCTTAAGGACCTCATAACCTCGGAGAAGTAATCTATTGCGAAACCGAAGTGATCTGTGAAGAGTTCGGCTCTAAGTTTCGCCACTTCCCAGCCCGGAAGATAGGCGTGTATTCTGTCGAGCAGGGCCGTATCTTGCATCTCTACGGGAAATGGCTCAAATAGATGAGACATCTTCAACAGAGTCTGCACATCATCGTTGATGTTTCCGTTGAAGACTATTCCCGCCTCGGCAACCACCTCTACCTTTCTAGCGAAAGTCCCAGATTCCATAAAGTCTTTCAGCATCTGAAGCGCCTGTTTGTCCTTGAACTGTATTCCGGCAACTTCATCGAAGGCTATCAGATCCCACTCCCCTACGAGACCGACCTTTCGTGTGGCGATATTGTAGAAAAGCTGGGCCACGGTAGTGTTACCCCCGGATAGGAGGAATGAATAAGGCGAGATTTCTCTGTAGATATACGACTTACCGGTAGCCCTCGGTCCCAGTTCCACGAGGTTGTAGTTCTTTTCGACCAGAGGGACGAGTCTGAGAAGCTGGAAGAGCTTCTGCCTGTCGTCCATCTTCTTCGGTTCGAGACCTATCGAGCGTATTATGAGATCGGTCCACTCGCCCACCGTAAACTCTTTTCTTCTACTCACAAATTGATCCCGTATGAAGTTGCTCAACTGTATGGGATGTATCTTCTCTACTACGAAGGGTCTTCCGGGGTAGGTGTTGTGGTCGTAGATCAAATCTATTATCGCCCACATACCACCGAGAAGCATTTTAGGATGCTCCTTCACCAGTTCATCCGTAATCACCCCGTTCTTTATGCTCAGATTCTGCAGTCCGGCGATGTATTCGTTTTTGGTTATGTCCAACCAGGCGTCTATCCTGTCTATGACACGAAGGAAGCCTTTATCGCGGAGCTGCATCTTCACGAGTTCTGCCATATCCGGTCTGAGAAAGTGTTTCTCCAGTATCTCCCTGACGCTATCCACGCCCTTTATGTCTCTGGGATCGGACAGGTCGGCGTAGGTTCCTAGCAGGTGCTCGAGGACGTAAGTCGGGACGTTGTAGCCTATCTTCAAGTTCCTTACGAGCGACTTTTTTATCACGTACTCGGGATATATCTTCAGAACCTTCAGGTCTAGGGCGTCCAGCTCCACTCTTCTCTCCCCCAATCAGAATATGCGCTCTCTAGTTGGCAAATACTCACACTCCACCCAGTCCATAAGAGTGCCGTCTTCCGAATCTCTCACTTCTATCTTGAAGGTTTCGCCGCTCTTCGCGTTCACCTTTATTGTCTGTCTCGTTTCCTCGTTTACCGCCTCTTCTATCTCGATCTTTTGATCCAGGCACTGTATATACACCCTGGGAGCGCTACCGAACATATCTATTTCGGTGAAGAGGAAGACTTCGAAGTGGTCCTTCTGAACCACTTTCAGTCTATCTTTATTTCCGATCATCACTCTCTTTCTTCTCTCCCCCACAACAGGGGTTATGACTAGGTGAGGGATTATTACCTCCTGATAAGTTATCCCTCCGTGCCAGAAGTGGCCGCCGTAGTCTTTGAATACGTTCCCGCTGTTGGCGTAGAGTATGTAGCTGCTGCCGGTCTGTTCGTATTTGCCTTCCTCGGGTTTGGCGCTGTTTAGGCTGTACCTGACTCCGGATGAGTAGCTCACAGTCTTGTCCTGTTTGACCGTCTCTCCGGGGACGGGAAGGTAAAAGCCGTGGTCACTCGTGAAGTGTACTTCATAGCCCGCCTTAACCAGTTTGTCTGCCAGATCGGAGAGTTTGGTCATTATGTCTCCATAGAATTCCATCAGCTCTTCGTGGCCCATAGAGTCTATGTCTCGAGTCTTTACAACCAGCTTTTCTGTCTCGGGCAGTTCCGAGCCTAGCTGGATTATTTCCACTCCCGGAAGGAGTTCCTTCAGGTTTTCCTCTCTATTCGGAACGCTATCCAGCGTCTTGCCGGTCTTCTTATCCACTATTAGGACTCTTTTGTCCTTCAGTATCTTTTCGATCTCTCCGGATGAGAAGAGTGCTCCCATTCCCACGGGCGTTTCCGTTGGCGTTACCGCGAGTATGGGTTTGTTTTGTATGTTCGCCTTTCTCTTAAGACTCATCTCGCAGGAGAGTTCGTATCTCAGCGCATCTACCACGATAACTGCCTTCTTGCCCTCACCCTTCAGTATTCTGTAAAGGAGGCCGGGTTGTCCCGTTTGAATCTTAGGATCGTAATGGCTTTTCCAGTGGTTCTCCGCTATCTTGTTTATCCCGGATACTTTTTTCACGGCCCAGGTTTTCAGTTTGTCGGGCAGGTGGGAGTGTCTCAGTTTCCTGTCGAGAGAGTCGTATTTCCAGAGAGTGTTCGAGTAAACAGAGAGAAAGCTCTCCAGCGAGCCTATGCTCGAGAGGTCAGGCTCTTCCAGGAGCGGTTCTAGCCAGAGTAGTTCCTCCCAGTAGACTCCCGCTTCTCTGTCCTCGTCTCTCTTCTTTCTCTTTCTCGCCCTCTCTTTCGCGAACTCTATCGCCTGTGCGGCATCTTCTTCCTGTAAGATGGCCTGTATTCTTCTATCGAATAGCTCTTTCTCAATAACCGTGAATGGGTGCTTGTAATCATCCTCGAAGAGCTCAATATTAGCAAGAAGTTCTTCCTTGCGGACCTTGGAGAATTTCTCTGCGTGGAGGTGAAGGCTCTCTTCCCACTCGCTCTCTCTCGTCCATTCACTGTAGTATTCGTGAAGTTCATCGCCCGGTCTGCTCTTGTACGAGGCCTCGAGTATCTTCTCGGCTATAAGGGTGGAGGCTTCCTCAGGCGAGGAAGAGGCGGTGAGCTTCAGGTCGAAGGTCGCGTTTGCGAAGTGAGTGAAGATGAAGTTCCTCTCTGCTTCCGTCAGGCTCTTGGCGTAGTTGCTATCGCTTAACAACTCCCAGAGACTCTCCTTCACAATCTTGCTTATGTTCTCCAAACCACGATTCTTTAGGCCCTGCCACCAGTCTTTATCCCTATTCAAGCTGTATCTCACAAGAGAGACGAGGAAGTCCTTCTTGAAGTCTCCGCGGGCAATTTTAAGCTCACTCAGCAGGTTTATCGCGGTGATCAGCTCTCCGTTCCCCCTGTCCCAGTACTCCGCCAGATAGACGAGGTCCTTCTCCGAGCGGTGGGCTATGTAAACGATGACTTTTCTGCCCGATTGGGCGAGGCTCTCTGCCTCAAGCATCGTGAGAAACTCCCTGTCGAGATCATCCAGCACCAGGTAGTGCCAGCCCTGTTCCTCGAAGTAATAGAGACTTTCCCGCAGTAAGAGATCGGAATCTTTCAACACCACGGGTATTAAACTGTCCAGTTTCTCGAGTCTTGTCAATACGATGCCAAGCAGGTACATAAGACTACCACTCCACTTTCAGCATTTTGTCCATAAGCTTATTGCTGAGGACGTCGAATTTCAGCAGCCCTTTCTTCTGGAGAGGCGCGATGTTTTTTGCGACGCCTCCGTCCACTTCGGGGAGGTAACTCCCATCCACCAGTTCTTCGAGGGCGTTTGAGAATCTCTCCAGTTCTGCCAGTTTCTCCATTAGCTTTTCTCTGTTCTTTTCGTTCAGTTCGGTGGCCAGCGTGTTCTCGAGTGTTCTCTTCACGTCTCCGAGGTACTTCGATCTCAATAGGAGCATCTTGTCGTAGCTCCAGCTGTGATGAAGAACGAGGAAGTTCACGCTTCCCTTATCCGACGTAAGCTGCCAGATTATTGGTCGGCTCATAAACCTCTTGGAGTGATCCTTGAAGAAGTCTTTAAGCAGGTAATCATCCAGTTTCTTTCCGAGGAGGTTCTCCAGCTCGTTGTAGGTGTCGCCTATCCCTAGGGCACGCCATCTCTCTATTATCCTAGTCGCTATTGAAGTCTCTCCCGTATCCGTAGAGAGTGAGAGTATTCCGTCGTCGTCTTCTCTCATTATCTCTATCGTGAGAGCCTGTATGTGTTCTGAAATAACGTCCTTAACTGCTTCCGACGGAAGGGCGTCTATCTTCGCAAGCTCTTCGACTACTGTTACGGGGCTTACTTTAAGAGTCCCGGCCAGCTCTTCGACTATGCCGAACTCCATTCCCGTTATGGCTTCGCTCTTACCCGAGCCTCTGTCGTGTCTGTGTTTCATATACAGCTTCTTCAATGTCTTTTTCTCGTCTTCATTAAGGTCTCTGGCAGGATAAGCGCCTACAGGTATGCCTTCGGACTCGAGGACCTCCAGGACGGCGGCGTAGAGGTTAGAAGAGGGTTCTTGCGTCCGTCCACCGTTCAGTAAACCGGAGTGGGTTATGACTTCTCTAAGTGTCGTGTCCTCGGGCAGGAGTTCGTAGAGCTTCAATACCAGTTCGTCGTTTACAGCCTCGTTTATTAGCAATCTCGCCTCGAGCTCTGCCTTATTCAGGAAGAACTTCCTCAGGGCGCTCTTCACGTTTACAAGGCCGCCCTCTTCGCTTAACCCTTTCAGTCCCCAGGAGAGCGGGTCGTGTTTGAAGTCGCGCTCCATAACGTGGAAGCCATACAACTCTTTCTTTATCTCTATGCAATCCTGGGCGAGAGAGGAGAGAGTTATTGAGCCCTGTGTGGAGAGTTGAGAGTTGGAAGACAGACTTCCTAGAAGAGCCTGAAACTCAGAGGGGCTTATTGCTTTATAGAAAAAAGACGATGGTTCCAGAATGGGCACCTTCTTAACATCACCAACCGTGAAATTAACTGTCTGGCATATGAGATCAATTAAGAATGAGAATACCTTTGAGTTCAGATTCGATAACATCCCCGTTTGCTTGCCGCTACCAAAATAGCTTATATAATTACTGGCTTGATCAAATATGAAGTTTTCTGGAAGCTCTCTCGCCGAAAAACCAAAAGTGGAAATCATTGAATAACTCAAACCCTTTTTGAAGTAAAATAGCTCATTGCATGTACCCGCTCCTGCGAATTCCTTAAGCTCTTCTCCACTATTATCCCAGTTGACTGTGTACCATAGATTTCCATACCACTTGTTGTAAGGACCCCCCTTAGCGTAAGGCACCCATTTCCTTTTATCACTCCTGTAGTCTAGCGAGATGTCATCCAGCTCCACTTCCCACCAGAAGCGAAGGAAGCGGTCGTTATCACCAGTGAACATTCCCTTAGCGACATCAGCATAGTCTTCCATCGGTTTGTACTTCCTGAACAGCTCCCTTATCCTGTCGCTTATCCAGTAAACGAAGGGATAGCCCGGGATCTTCTTGAACTCTGTCTGATTTAGTGTGTAAGTGAGATCACTCTGAACTCCTGTTCTAAGAGCTTCTATGGCTTTCCACATATGATCTTTCTTGAAAGGCTCCTGCGGGGTCCTGCTGAATTGGTTTAGCTTCACGAATACAGCCGGCCTTTTTTCGTCCGTTTTTTTCATACAGAAGACTGCAATATCCACGTCCACGCCGCGCTCAAAAATCCCTCCAAGACCTACGTGAACAAAACTCTGTATGTTGAATCGCTTTAGAATAAAGTCTCTGGTTTTCTCATAACTGGATATGAACATATACGTCTGAGGGGTTATCATACCCACATAACCGCCTTCATCGGCGAAATCTGCACATCTCTTTATGAAGGCCGCATAAAGGTTCTTTTCGAAGCCCTTGAATCTGTCTTTCAGGAACTTCTTGTATTCATCCGTCATATCCGATGAATCGAGGTATGGAGGATTGGCTATTACCACATCGTACTTCTGTATGAGCAACTCTGCGAAGTTCATCCCCTGTTCTATGTACTCACCGTACTCCCTGTTGGAAGACACCGCCCCTTTTATGTCCTCCAGCACGTTTATCTCCGTCTCACTCCAGGCCTCTTCACTGAAGAACATCACGTCGCTCTTCTTTCGCTTTTCCTTGAGCCTTTCCAGCTCCCCGGTTATGTCGAGAAGAGAGCCTATGGCGCTGGCGTCCTTCAGTTGATTCCATATGAGGTCTATGAAGTCCTGAACCGTGGTGTCGTTCCTGTATTTGTTTCTCACGGCGGTGAGTTCCAGTGAATCGGAAAGGTGGAAGTCTGCGGAAACGACGTTCATCGTGTATCTATTCTTATGCCTATCCAGAGTTCTTGCCTTCAGGTAAAGCGAGAGAATTGTCAACTGGGCGGCCCTGTCATCTAAATCGATTCCGAACAGGTTGTGCTTCAGGATGAGCGATGAAATCTCACCGGGATCGTATCCCCTCTCCAGGTACATCTTCTGAAGAAGCTCGAAAGAATAGAGCAAGAAGTTACCGCTTCCGCAGGCGGGATCGAGTATCTTGATTTCTTCAAGCTTTTTTGGCTCTCTTTCCTTCCTCAGATTCTCTTTTTGAATGGGTATCTCTATCTCGTCATACAGCGGGGAATTGGGATACATCTCGAGGTAGTACCTACCCAGAGTGTTGTCCACTATGTGTTTGACAACCCAGCTTGGTGTGTACTGCTGCGATTGGTAATGGACGTTAGACTGGTCTATCTTGGCCTTACTGTCTTTCAATAAACGCCTCTCGGCGATGTTGTAATACTGGTAAATCCAGCCTATTATGTCGTCTTTCAGCCATTCATTAGAGTCTATGGAGTTGATTAGGTCTATCACAGCCACCGTTTCACTCGGTCGTGGCAGAAAGCCGTAACGGCTGCCGTTGTACAACTGGGGAAGCTCCTGTGAGAGAGTCTGGAAGACTTCTCTCAATACGGTGTTTATTCCTTGGCCAGGTTCACTGTTTTCCTGCGGATTGCGGCTTAGATAAAGGTAGTGAGCCTCGCTCTTTCCCCCAGTGTCTATGCTCTTGGTTACATACGTCCGCTCGATCAAGCCTCTGAGCTCCATCACTTTCAGTCCGACCAGCCTGTTGAGCGTGGTGAATGAGGCCTCCTGTACGAATTTATTTCTAGCTTCTTTTGCACCGAGCTGTTTCTCGTCTGCCTGTATTATGGGAAGTATCTGGTTTCGCAGGTCTTCGAAACCCGTTGTCGGCTCTCTGTAATCGCCGTTTTCGGTTATGCCGCACTGTTTGAGAAGGAGTGGGTATGATTTCTCCAGCGTCTCACGAATCTGTATTATCGTCTTTTCGAGATCGGCCATATCAGTCCTCCAGCTCTATTTCTAGCTCGGTGTCTTCCGAAACGGAGAGTTTTTCCAGTTCTCGCCTCAATTCGCGATAGGTGAGTTTTCTCTTTAGCGTCAGTTTTTTTGGCTGTTCCTGCTTTTTCTTGTGATCATCAGACTCTTCTCGCATAAAGCTGTCGAAGGAGTCCTTAAGCTTCTCCAACCTGTTAGAGAACTCCGTTATGTAAAGCCTGGCTTCATTCAATCCGGTGTGGCACTTCTCGCATTTTATCGAGAACTGTATTTCAAGTTCTCCGCAGGGAGGGGTTGGTCTTCTGAACCAGTCCTGATCTCCCGCTCTCTTTCCCAGAGAGTTTTTCTCATCCTGTATGGAATCGAGATATTCGTGTATCTTCCTTAGCCATTCGTCTCTATCGTCGTGAATGGGATTGAAGTAGCTCTTGTAGGTGTTGCGTAGATTCTCGAAGGTGCTGTCAAGATCGGTGCCGAAGGAGGCTATGCTGGGCAGAGTGTCCTTATACTCTTTCAAGATCGCGGACAGTTTTTCACTCTGGTCTTTCTCGAAGGCGCCCTTGGAGATTTCACCTTCCAGCTCGTGAAGGAAGGTTTTCTGTCTGCGAATCAGCTCGTAGTTCTTATCGAGGAACTGCTCCGTCTTGTCTGCAGTATCTTTCAGTTCGCGTATAGAATCTCTCTCGCGAAGCAGGTCATCCAGACAGTCGCTATCGCCACCGGTGAGAGTGTTTATCATCGTTCTTAGAGTATCGAGATTCCATTTCACATCGGCACCGAGTTTTTCCATCTTTTCTTTAAGCTCATTCATTCTCTTGTCGAGATGTTTCATCGCTTCCAGTGCCCGAGATATGAACTCACTTCTCGGTGACTGGAGCGACAGTCTCCCGTCGTCCAGAAGCGGGTTTATGATGTCCATAAGATACTGCTTGTCGGATGGCTTCAGGACAACGCTGCGCCGTATCCTGGCCTTCTTGAATTCGCTCACGCTCTTCAGAGCCTTATGCACATCGGCCTTTCCATAATAGTCTGAATTGTTCACCATTATCTTTCCGCCACGGATCAGGCAGGCCACTGAATAGATTATCGTTTCCGCGGTCCAGCCATAGGGAGGAGAAGAGAACTTTTCCAGCAGAGTCTCTCCCGTCTGATCCTCTCCCAGATACTCTATGACCGGAGAGATTATCTTGTGTGTCTCGATCAGCTCCCCGTTGTCGTTGAAGACTCTGTGGTCGTCATCTAGCCGGATTGTCTTCAGCGTATTTTGAGGTCCGCTCAATACTACGTCTGTGTCCTTGCTCGTAGCGGTTGTGTAGGTGATTTCTGTGTAATGACCGGGGATTACCTTATCCTTGAGGAGGTCCTTAAGCTCGTTTATCAGGCTGGATGTAGGTTTCAATTCGCCTTCGTAAAGAAGCTGTCCCGAGTCTATTGCCTTTCGCAACACCCGACCCAGCTCGTTTTTCTTGTCGTTCATTATCCTGCCGTACTTGGTCAGGATTTCGTGTATGCCCTCTCCCGTCTTTTTCGTTCTGAAGGAGTTCAACGAGGCGTCCAGGCTCTTTATCTCCCTGGCCAGATCGCCAATGGTGTCGTCGGCCTCGGGGATTACATAGACAGTATCGCGGTGGTTCATTGACTCGAATTCAAGGCCTTCCACGTTTACACCAGTGAAGGGAGCGATGCGGACCTGGAGACCCTTCTTCTTACCGCCGATCGCGGAGTTGTCCAGGTACCATTCTATGGGAATTGAGGGACCATCACCGTAACGGATCTCCTTGTAGTTGAAGATATTCAGCAGTTGACGGACTATCTCTTCATTTCTCTTTGGGATGTCTATCACGGTGTTATCCATCTCTGCTATGAATTCTCTTTCGAGGTCTGTTACGAGTGTTATCTCACCGTTGTAGCGTGTGACGTATTTCGCCTTCTCGAGGTAGTCGAGGGCATCCTTGACTTCCTTGGTGAGTTCATACTGTTTATCGAAGATGTTCTTGCAGAGCATACGGGTAATTACCGTCTCGCTCGCGCTTATCTTATTGAGGTTTTTCAGTATATGGAGCGTCTTGAGTATGTCAGAGGCCTTAACGTTCTTTCCCATATAATCGTCTGCACTGTACACCAGATGGGTGACTCCTGAGCCGAAGAAGGAGGGGCCTAGTGCGTCGAACAGGTCGATGGCGCTCACAACCCGTCCGAACTCTTCATCCTTCACATTCTTCAGTATCGTGTCAACGAGAAAGATGAACTTGCGGGCCGTCGCCTGGTAATAAGTCGAACCTATGGTGTTTTGCACTAGATCGGGGAGTAGCTGGAACTGGTATGGATGGAAGGGGTAGTAGGTCATAAGATCGTCTTTGGTTTCGGTCTTCCTGTAACTTCCACCCGTGTCGCTGAGGGTCGTTATGTTCCCCTGGTTTTCCCGCATTGTCTTCTCGAAAAGGGGCTCTGCATCTATCTTCTTCTTCAGCAGTCTTTCACGGGCGACTTCATCCACGTTCTCTGACGTGAGGTCGAGTCTCACTTCGAAACGGTCAGTCAATTTGCCCAGCTTTCTCTTGTCGAAGTCTCTGTTGGCTATTAGCTGGTCCAGCTTCTCCTGTGAGGTTACTATTAGCCTGACCGATCCCTTTCCCTTTGCGGCGAAGGCCTCAGCGACTCCCTGCAGGGCAAGTATTCTGTCTTCGTTGTCTTTGAGGGATATTACGTACTGTCCGATTTCATCCACTATGAAGACGAGTCTCTTTCCGGTTTTCATCGTGTAATCGACACAGTGTTCGGCAAGAACGGCCGGTGACAAGCTGTCGTATTTGTTGACTGCGGATTTCAGAAATTCACCTGCTTCATCCAGCGAGTAGCCAAGTCTTTCGGTCATAGCCTTTACCGCGTAACGGCGGAACTCACCGACGTTTTGCGCCACTTTCGAGTAGTCGTTTCCACTCTGCTCTATGTATTTGCGTATCTCTTCTAGGTGACCGAATGTGTCTAATTCATACTCCATTATCGCTACGTTAGGGAATGAAGAGTAGCCACAGGTTTCGAGAAACTTCTTGAAGATCGACTGCTGTATCGTTTCCATATTCAGGGAGCTGTCGGCAGTCATTTCGAACATAACGATGGTACTCGGTATGCTGTTCAATGACTTTATGTTTCCCTTTATGAATTCCGGGTTCGTGCAGTTGCTCAATCTCTCATTGAAGAGTTCACGGGCCGTTATTCCCTTAGGTAGTGTGTGGTTCGTAAGGAGATACCCGATTATCTTCGCGAAGTAGGACTTTCCCGAACCGAAGAAGCCGGATATCCAAACACCTATCCTGTCTGTAGAGAGAAGCTTGTAGTTCGTTAGAAAGGTCTCGAGGTGTCTCTCTATCTGGTGAGTGACTATGTACTGGGAGATTTCTTTCTCTTCGACGGCGAGATCCTGCTCACCGGCCTTTATTACAAGAGGGACTTCGTCTTCGATGTTTATCCTCAGAAGCTCTTTAATCTTCATTCCCTTACCCCCTAGTCCTTCTATCTCAAATTACCAATGCCCTGTAAACCGAAGTGGTGCGTCTTCCATCCAGGAATGTCAGTATGTGTTCCTTCCTCTTTCCCGGATAGATGAACAAGACGGGATTGACGAGCTTGCCCGTCACTTCCTCTATTAACGGATTCAGACCGAAGAAGCCGTTGAGTATGCCCAGCCTGTGTATGACCGTTAGAGGACTGTCCTTTGAGGATTTCACTATGCTCTCTGTCATTTTTGAATGCAAGAGATGAGCGAAGTCTTTTATGCAGGACTTGCCCAGAAAGGAGAAGTCCTCTGCCAGATTGTCCATTCCATAACTGGTGGCCGTCTCAGAAATTATGCTTCCCAGATTCAACAGCTTCATCCTGCCCTCAAAGCGTATCTTAAGTTCTCGGATGGCGGTCGTCTCTTCCTTGGGAGAGACTATGAGCACAACTGCCTTCGAGCCTTCGGTTTCACTGGTCAACGAATCTACCCTCTCCAGCTTTTCAGAGAGAATGTTTAGCTTCTCTGAAAGTGAAAGGTTATTCTTCAAGTGCATTTGGCAGCACCTCGAAATCTACTTTAGGTTCAAGCCTGACTATGTTTCCGGCCATCGCAAACTCGATTACTCTCGAAGCGTTCATTTCCACCAAGTAAGAAACAAGATCCCTCTCGTCTAGGAGCAGGTACTTGAAATCATCCGAATGCAGGATCTTTGAAGATGAGAGGCCCGAGTTGAAGAGGAAGTAAAGGATAGCCATAACACTCTTCTTAGTTGGGCGAAAGTAATTCAAGTCTATGTTTCTCCCATTCGCATTCGCCATTCCTAGTTTAGAGGTTATGGCGAGGTAATTGGTTATCCTCTTGTCCGACATATATGCGGTAAAGCCTTTCTCCTTGACGATGTAATCAATAACGTCTTCACGAAGCAAAAAGGCAGCTCCTTTATGGTATGCAGGGAATATCTGCTCGAGTGTAATGGCCCTGACCAATTCGTCTCTCTCACAGTTCTTCCAGAAGAGAATCTCTCTTTTAGTCTGAGTCTCTATGGTTTCAGAAGTCATTATGCGCGCGAAGACTTTCAGAGCTTCAGGTGAGAAACCTTTCACGTAGTCTCCTATGAGCCAGCTAGATACTTCCTTTCTGTATTTCTCAGAACTGTTCGAAAAGGGATCGTCTAAAACAAGATGACGTTTTATTTCCTCTGCGCTCCTTCCCTTAATAACTTCGGCCATTATGTAAATAACATTCTCTAGATGATCAAACGCTCTGTTGAGGTGTGTTTTTGAGTTAGACTGCATATACTTGGGACCTCCGTGTTGGGTAACTGGATTATAACAATGATGTTGTCGTTTGACCAAGCGAAGAAACTGAGGCTTACGGGCTTTTTTGAGCGATTAATGACAAATGGATATTCATTTCGATCCCTCTTACAGTGTATGGCTATTCAGAAAATGTCTTAACGTGTCAAGAACCAGCTTCGGTATCTTGTTCTTTAGAATCGACCTGCGAAAGAGGCTCACGAGTGGAAGGTTATCGTCTATCGGCGAAAACAGGAACTGACGGGCTCCTGGCGTCTGTACCGTTTTTCGCGTGTCATCCCGTAGTGTTTCTAGCAAGAACGGTTGTTGGTGGTGCGTTACACCCTTAATGATATAATATACTTTATAGTATAATACTATAAAGTATTTTAAGTAGGTGAGGTCGATGTTTGTCGGCAGAAAAAGGGAGCTAGCCTTTCTAGAGGAGAGATTGGTAAAGGGAAGACCGGAACTAATAATTCTCTACGGCCGCAGAAGAGTAGGAAAGACGGAACTCACCAAAGAATTCTTGAGAAGGAAGCGAGGCATCTACTACCTGGGGGAGAAGTTGCCGGAGCAGCTTCAGCTGAAGAAGCTCTCCGAGAAGGTCGTTGAATTCTTCAACGAAGACATAATAACCGAATTCTCTGACTGGGAGATGCTGTTCAAGTACCTGGCCGCAAGGCATGAACGATACGTTCTCGTAATCGATGAATTCCCTTACCTTATAGAAAGAGAACCTGGCATTATCACGGATTTTCAGAAGGGTTGGGACGAATACTTGTCGAAGTCGAACGTATTTCTCATTCTAACTGGTTCAAGCGTCTCCGTCATGGAAAACAGTGTCCTGAGCTATAAGAGCCCGTTATATGGCAGACGAACTGGACAGCTCCTTCTGAATCAGTTCACGCTCAGTGAAATCGGGGATTTCTTCGGGAAGAAATACGAATTTGATGATCTGCTTAAAATATGGGGTACCCTTGGAGGAGTTCCATTCTACCTGGAGCAGTTCGACAGCAGTCTTGATTACTATGGAAATGTCGAGGAGAAGATACTAAACCAGGGCGAGGTATTGTTTGCCGAAGCCGAATTCCTTCTCAACGAGGAGCTCAGAGAGCCAAGGAACTACTTCGCCATCTTGAGGGCAATCTCACTTGGAAAGAGGAAACTGGGCGAGATAATCAACGAAACGGGCATCGACAAGAGCAGCATCATGAAGTATATCTCCGTTCTCAATCTGCTGGGCATAGTCGAGAAAGAAGTACCTGTGGGCGAAGACCCTCTTAAGAGCAAGAAAGGGCTCTATAGAATAGCCGACAACTTCTTCAGATTCTACTTCCGCTATGTCTTCTACTACAAGGATCTGGTGCTTACCGATCAGAAGGAAAGGCTCCTGAGCATCTTGAAAGATACCGAAAACCAGTTCTTCTCGCTGATATATGAGGATTTCGCGCGCAGCGCTATCAGGGAGATTACCGGATCGAGTTACATCGAAATCGGTCGCTGGTGGGATAGGAACAGTGAAATCGATCTGGTGGGTATGGACAGAGAAGAGAAACGAATATTATTTGGAGAGGTCAAGTGGAGTGGAAACCCTGTCGGCACGGACGTTCTCGCAACTTTGCGTGAAAAGGCGAATCTACCTCAATGGGATAACTTCAAGAAGAAAGAGTACGCAATTTTCAGCAGATCTGGCTTCACAAAAGCTGTAATCGACGAGGCGAAATCCGATCGATCTCTGATACTGATTTCTGGAAACAAACGAGTCGTTTAATGTCCCTTCTTCATATCTCGTCTTCCAGAATCCCGAGAGACCTTCTATAAAGCTTCCTGCAACTGTAAATAAACCGCACGACCATACTGGATAGGCACCGCCTGTAGTGAGAGTAATATTTGACGATCGACATTGGCCAAAGGACACCCAAACTGCACGATTGTAAAATTCCTCTTCGACAAATCATACAATATACGCTATAAGTATAATTCTATTGGGCATAAATAGGGTAGTAAGAGCCGAGAAAGAGCGCCGAGAGCTCGCTTCGCCCTCTTTCTCTCTCCCTCTCCTTTTCTCTCTTTCTCTCTCCTCCTCTCGCTCTTACGAAGGACGGGTCCATGATCTGGAGCTTCTATATGCGACTAAGAGCCAGAGATATCGATAAGTGAGGACAGGCAGATAGGAAAAACTTGCGGGTAATGATGAGCTTTCCGTAATGCTGAACTGTGATCTCGCATACCGCTCTTTGAAGTTGACCCACAAGAGCTATACTGGAAAACTCTGATAGTTAATATCAACGCTCTTTCGCCAAATGGAGGCCTTTTATCTCTGTGAGTAGAGTTTCCAAGGATAGATCTTTTTTCTTTTCGATCAGGCTTTCTATCCAAGTTAATATCGCTACGGAATCGGTGCAGTCTGAAGGCAGAAGTTCATCGTTAATATGCAAATGGTGTGGAAAAGATTCAATATCTTTGTGATGGGGGGAATTATCCCAGCGCACGGTGGTTAGATTATTAACGACCCAATGAAAGGAATACTTTCTCCGTTCGCCAGTTATAAATTCCCTGATATGTATTCTGGATGAGTTCTTGAACAGGATCTCGAGTTTGATATATGCAAAGCTTTCACCCCTCTTGAAGTCAAGAATCTTGAACTCTTCAATATATGCAGATTTTTCAACGAACTTCAATATTTCCTGCATTTATATTCTCCAGTATAGAGCTCATCTCGTTAAGGCTTGCCTGGCAGGCTTCCCATTCTATAAGGTCGTCCCAGAGTCCAAATTCCTCATCCGAGTCGTTCACAAGACTTCTGAATTGATCCAGAGAACAACCGTGTTTTCGCTCCAGCTTTTCGATCTGCTCTTTCAGGAGGTTCATCTGATACATAATATCGAGCTTCTTGAATGCAGCTATCTCTTCTTTGGAGATTATTATCATGTTCGACGCCTCCTTCCGTTTTCGATGCAACTGTTCCACTGAATTATAGCATTCACTACAGTAATAGAGGGAACAGATTATGTTTCCCTTAGAGAGCCCCCCGCAGACGCCTCCCGGTGTTTTTCTTACCCCTCGTCTCCTCCAAAAAGAAAATGCATCTGGGCCCACTTTATGAAGAGTTTTACGTCGGGCTGAGATGCACTTTCTGTTTTTCTCATTTCGACCTGATCCGAGATCAGGTCGCTGTAACATTTTGTGGTCGGGGCGACTGGACTTGAACCAGCGACCTTCTGCGCCCCATGCAGACACGCTTCCAACTGCGCCACGCCCCGTACTGGAAAATTGTATCATAACCGGCACTCTCTTTCAAGAGCGAGGCGGCACCGGGCGCGGTCTTTTCGACGCTCCCCCGATTCGTTCTATTTGACTTCGAAGGTCAAAAAGTCCAGTTCTTTCCCGTTGTTGTCCGTATCGTGGAGCCTGAAATCGTACGCCCCGGGTTTTGCGGGAGCCTTGAAGGTCAGCGTCCCTTCGCTCCTGCCGTTCAGGTAAGTGAAGGTGAGGTCGTGTTTGTCGTTTTCGGCCTCGCTTCCGTGGGGTATTTCGGAAGGCACTATTCCGATCCACGCATTTGAAGAGAGCGTCGTCGTGATGAAGAAACGCAGCTTGATCTCCTCGCCGGGAACGAAGACCAGTTTTTCGAGAGACATATTGATCGAGTTGAGCGGTTTCGGCTCTTCGATTTTGTACAGTATGCTCTCGATGTCCTCCATGTTGTACTCGATCACGGTGCCGTCTTTCAGGGTTATTATTAGTCTGGCGGTAGAGAAGGCCAGTGTGCCTGCAACTATTATCAGGAAAAATAAAACGAATCTCTTCACAGAACCACCTCCAGTTGAGATTATAGAACATTGGCGGTCGTTATCACAGCTTTCACAAATGTGATGATAAAATTTCTCGAGGAGGTGTTTGCAATGACTCTTACGAGTGTACTTGTCGTGGTATCGGTTCTGCTTACGATCGTGGGGCTTGTATCTACAATCTATATGATGATTCTGATCTCCAAACTCTGATTCTCTATCTTGATACCGGCTCGCTTGTTTCTCCGGAGGGGTTGTACGACGGTCTAAGTGTAATGATATAATATATGTAATATAAATATATTTAGGAGGAGAGACATGAAGATAGCTATACCCATAACAGATAACGCCGGTCTTGAATCGAGAATATCCGAGCATTTCGGACACGCCCCTTACTTCGCGTTCGTCGTCGCGGAAAACGGTGGTATTCTCTCCCATGAAATAGTCGCCAACCCCTTCGAAGAACACCAACCCGGTCAGATCCCCGATTTCGTCAAGAGCCACGACGCCCACGTTATAATCACTCGCGGAATGGGCGGCCGGGCGAAGCAGTTCTTCCAGGCTATGGGAATTGAGGCCATAACCGGCGCCGGAGGGACAGTGAAGGAGATAGTCGAAAGTTATCTCGATGGCAAGCTGCAGAACAGAGATTACGAGCCCGAAGGTCACGGACAGCACCACAATCACTGAGGCTTTTGACAGGCCGAGGAGAGAGAGATGAGAAATATGAGGGGAAGTAGAATGGGGATGGGAAGGCCCTGGATAGAGCTTTACCTGCTGTTGCTCATAGCCGAGAAGCCGGCCCACGGATACGAGCTTTCAACGAGGCTGGAGGAATTCGAGATCCCGATATTCAGCGTCGGTCAGATGGGGAACCTCTACCGCGTGCTGTCGAACCTCGAAGAGATGGGGTTGATAGCTTCTGAATGGGACACCGAGGAGGCCGGACCGGCCAGAAAGACTTACAGGATTACCACGCCGGGCCTCGAATACCTCAAGAACGCCGAGATAAGGATAGGAAGGTTCAGGGACAACATCAACGGCTTTTTGAAGAGAATAGAACAGCTTAAGAAGGCTTGAGCGGGAGGTCAATCTTTCGCTATCACCAGGTTTAACCTTCCGTAGAGTTTAGCGGCCGTCTCTCTGTCTATGAGGTTGTCGGTTATCAGGCAATCGACCTCGTCTAGATCCACCGATTTGAAGGGAGCGATTCTCTGGAATTTGCTGGAATCACAGACCACGAAGACCTGTCTGGACGAAGCTACCATGGCCCTGTTTAGAAAGGCGCTCGATTCGTCCACGGCGAAGACCCCGCGCTCGATATCTACCGAGTTGGCCCCTATGAAGGCCTTATCCACCATGACGGTTCTGAGATACTCTATCGCGACGAGACCGACGGTCGACATATTGTGCCAGTCGAGGTTCCCGCCAAGCAGCGTGACGCCTGGATCTATGTAATCGGCGGTTTCCTGGGCGATCGCTATGCTGTTGGTTATTATCTGAACGTGCTTTCCGCTTTTGACAAGCAGTTTCGCGATCTGGAGAGTCGTGGTGCCGGCGTCGAGTATTATCGTCTCTCCGTCTTCGATTCTTTCGAGCGCCGCCGCGGCGATTTTGAGCTTTTCCACGTTGTGCTGGTTGATACGCCTGCTGAAAGAGACCTCGAACCTTTTTTTGCTGCTCAAGACCGCACCACCGTGGAAGCGTTCGAGAAGCCCTTCGCTCTCGAGCTCGGCCAGATCCCTGCGTATCGTCGCGTGGGAAGTGTTCACGAGTTTGCAGAGCTCGTTCACGCTTATGCTCGAGTTGCTGGCTATCAGTTTCAATATTTTTTCGTGTCTTTCCAGTTTGGTCATTGACTGATCTCCCCCAACGGTACGATATTTTATGATAACACAACGCTCTACACATTCCCGGTTTCGGATCGTATTTTCGCGGGTATCGATCTTTCCGTTGTTTTTCATTCAATTAGAGACGTTTATCCGTCTTTCTTGCCTTTTTTCTTGTTCTTACTGTGTGTTTCGGTGTTTGGTTTATTTTGATCGAAATATTAGTATAAGATCATAAACGATCATAAAAAGCAAATCCTTTGTCCATTGGAGTGGTGTTTATAAAAAGTATGAATTCAGGGATAATCAGCCGTTTCTTTTCTTTCGGTTTTGGCTTAAACGAAGAAAAAGGAGCAATAGGTCCTTCGCTCATAGACCTGCTCGAGGAAGGTATATCGGCCTTCAACCTTTCGGCCAGGAACGTTGTGAACCCGCCGAGTCTATGGAACCTGATCGGCTTTATAAGGGAGCGATCGGGATCGATCCCTTTCATCATGTCCGACGAAGAGGGCGGACCGGTGAAGAGACTGGTACCGGGTTTCACCAGAGGGATAAGTCATATGGGTCTGGCGAAGGGCGAGCCATCTATGGCTTACGACATGGCGAGTCGCATGGCCCGGGAAGCGTCGGCAGTCGGAGTGAACGTGTTTTTCAGCCCCGTCCTCGACTGCAACAGCGAGACAGCCAATCCGATAATCGGAATCAGGTCTTTTTCTGCCGATCCTTACGAGACGGCCCGCTTCGGCGCCGAGCTCTGCAGGGGTCTCCATTCGGCCGGCGTTCTGACTACGGGCAAGCATTTCCCCGGCCACGGAGCCACCCGGGAGGACTCCCATCTCTGTCTGCCTGTGGTGGATATTTCCGAAAAAATCTTCCGCAGTGTACATCTCTTCCCCTTCGAAAAACTGATCGGGGAGGGTCATCTGGATTTCCTTATGACGGCGCACATAGTCTATCCTTCGATCGACGATAAGCCGGCGACGCTTTCCAGAAAGATTCTCACCACTATCGCGAGGGAGGAGCTGGGGTTCACTGGCGTCATCATAACCGATTGTCTGGAAATGGATGCGATGAAGAAGATCTACGGAATAGAACGGGCCACGGTCGATGCTTTCAACGCCGGCGCAGATATGATTCTTCTCAGCCACACTCCCGAACTTCAAAGGAGGGCGATCGAGGCTTTGAAGGGAGCTGTGGAGGATGGAACCATACCGATGCGGCGCGTGAAGGAAAGTCTCTTGAGAATTGAAGAGACCAGGGAGAAGCTCTCACATCCCGACTATCGCGCCGGCTTTTCACAGGTACTGTTCGCCCCCGACGATCTCTTGCAGAAGACCCTTGCCGAAAAGAGCGTGGTGATCGGAAGAAACGGCGGGGACATACCTCTGGAGAAGAATTCCGCGATAGTGCTCGTCGAGTTGAGCCCCACGGTCACGGGGTTGAACGAAGTCGAGGTCTCGAGCTCGGAAACGAGGAGGATCGTCTCACGCTTCTTCAAGATCGAGCGCAGTTACGCCCTCGGTTACGATACACCGCCCGACAAGCTCGTCGCGCTGGAGGAACTCGTCAATTCGAGCACTTCTCTGGTAGTGATAACTGCCTCGAGGGGCTCTGAACAGATAAAGCCGCTCAAGGAAACACTCGAAAAGCTGGCCCTCAAGAGCGGGAAGTCCATTCTCATTTCGGGAAGAGACCCTTACGACACCTGTACTCTCGAAGCTTTCGGTGCGTCGCTGGCGACGTTCGGACTGCTTCCCGGGTCGATCGAGGCAGCCTGTATGGCTATCTGCGGAGAGTTGAAATGAACATTTTTCTGATTTCCGAGGAGGGGAAGTCCAGGGAAGCTCTGATGACAATGTTCAGCGAGCGCGGTTTCTTCATCGTGCAAGCGCTCGAGGAAACTACCGATCTGGGTCGAGTCGATCTGGTGGTTATAGGCGCCGGCAGGGCGACGACTTTCGGTTCGCGGTTCGGTGGCGGTGTTTTGAATAAACTGACTCGATACGTCTTCGAAGGCGGGAGGTATCTGGGGATCTGCGCCGGAGCGTATCTGGCCCTCAAGCCCTACAACAGCGAAACAACCGGTTTCAATCTCTCCCCCAGAGAGGCGCTGGATATAGGTAACTGGGATAGGGGCTGCGGTGACGTGAAAATCAACTGGGAGGGCCGGCCCTGTGTGGTTCACTACGAAAACGGACCGATCTTCGGCGTCGAACCCGACGGCTGCGAGGAAGTGGCTGCGGTCTACGTCGATGGTTTCGACGAAGTTATGAAAGATGGAATCGCCGCGGTGAAGGGACAGGCCGGCAGAGGCAGGTACTTTCTTTTCGGGTTCCATCCAGAATTGAAGGAAACTACCCGGTTCATGGTGGAAGAAGCGATCGATTTCCTTTTCCGGGAGGAGTGATGAACTTGTGGAGGCAGTATTTTTCCAGACTGGAGAAGATTCTGGAAACGGTGGAAAAAAATGAAGATTCGAAAATAGAGAAGGCGGCCCTGCTAATATTCGAAGCGCTTCAAAGGAACCGGCTGGTTTATGTGTTCGGCACCGGCCATTCCCATATGCTTGCCGAGGAGATGTTTTACCGGGCCGGAGGTCTCGTGTCGATTTATCCGATTCTCGAGACTTCTCTCATGCTTCACGAAAGCGCCGCGCGTTCCAGCAAGCTCGAAAGGCTTCCCGGCCTGGCCCGGGTGATACTAGAGCGTTACTCCCTGAAGGAGGGCGATGTGATGATCGTCGCTTCCAACTCCGGGGTCAACGCCGTCCCGGTCGAGGCCGCCATTAGGGGCAGAGAACACGGCGCCAGCGTGATCTGCATAACCTCCATAGCCCACTCTTCCTCGGTGGAACCCAGAAACCCCGCCGGAAAGAGGCTTTTCGAGGTTGCCGATGTAGTTATAGATAACCATATTCCCATAGGGGACGGTCTTCTGGATATCTCGAACACAAAAGTTGCGCCGGCCTCGACGGCTGTGGGGGCGACCATACTCAATTCGATCGTCGGACAGGTGGCGTGGCTGTATTCGAAGAACGGGGAGCTTCCGCCGGTTTTCAGCAGCGCCAATACGCAGAACGGCGATCTGGAGAATTCCGAGCTGATACAGATATACCGGAAGATAATTCCGATCTTGTAAACACAGGGAGGTGTTTGTATGAAAAGGTTCTTGATCCTTCTAGTTCTTCTCCTGTTGACGGCAGGACTGATGGCGGTCGAGTTCGACGGCGCGGCCATCATGAAAATGGCGATCAATCTGAACACGAAGATCAACGACTCGGGTCGCGTGATTCCCGATACCATCGAAATTCCGGGGAGCGACAGAAACGTCTCGATGGAAGAAGCGCTGTATCTGGTGGCCAAATGGATGGCGATATACGGTGCCAACGGAGAGAAGATTGGACAGCTACCGGCATCTGTGCCGTACATCGAGGTGAAGGCGCCACAGAAGCAGCTCCAGGGCGAAATAGGCGGCATGATAAACTGGCCGGATATTTACGAGGTTTCCAGACAAATCACGGCGAAGCTGGAGGCCGACCCGCTCATTCCGTCGCAGGTGGAGTTCCTGCTGAACGGCGAGAGTATGGCCGTAATGACACCGGATATTCTTCTGTACGTACTGACGAGATCGGTGAGCTGGGTGAACGACAACGGCAGCATGCCCAACTACGCCTCGCTTAGAGAAGTTAGCGGACCCGCCAACTGGCCGCCGGTAGAGAAGGCCGCTCCCGAAGTTATCGAGAAGATCCCGGGCAGCGAAGGAGAGATCAGGGCGGTATGGGCCTGGTCGACCGATTTCATATCTTACGGCGTGGACAGTGCCGTCAACGAATTGAAAGAGGCGGGCTTCACGGATGTATTCCTGCTTGTGAAGGGGACGGCGGGGCAGGTCTCCTGGCCTTCGGCGATCGCGTACGAGAAGATCGACGATACGACTATACTCGAAAAGACCGTGGCGGCCTGCAGAGAGGCCGGGCTCAGAATACACGCGTGGTTCGTAGTGAACCAGGACCAGGCATATCTCAAGAGGTTCCCCGAATCCAAGATGTGGGGCGTTCCAATCGAAGAAGGCGCAGATCCGCAGAAGGCAGGCTCTACGGTGGAGTTCGTTCAGGACACCCGTTACAGAGAGTACCTGGTCGATCTCATGAAAGAGGTAATAATACTGTACGACGTCGACGGGATCCATCTGGACTATATAAGGTATCCAACCGGAGCCTGGGGCTGGGGACCTTACAACATAGGCAGGGCCTGGCTCGAGGGACTCGACGTTGATTTCCTCATGGAGACTGCTAAAGAGACCTGGAGCTCCATCGGCGACAACAAGAAGTTCATCGATCTGTACAGGCAGTTCATGTACTTCGATATAAACCGCTGGGTAGAGATGAGAATGGACGATATAAGGGCCTTCACAGAAGAGATCAAGGCCGGAATAGAGTCCATGAAACCGGAGATAATCTACAGCGCCTCACTTATGCCTGAAGGTGGAGACATAGACGCCGCCTCCAACGGATTCGCGATGGTACACTACGGTCAGAGGTACGCTGATTTCGGAGAACTATGCGATATAGTTATCCCGATGACGTACCATCTAGATTTCGGAGAGAAGGCAAACTGGGTCGCCGACGTGGCGACCGGAACCAGGGACGTGATGATGTCCGATACGAAAGTCGTGATGGGCATTCAGGCTTACGATCTCTCGCCGACCGAGTTGCAGAAGGCTATATACTACGCCAGGGGCGCGGGGGCCGACGGAATCATGTTTTTCAGGTTCGGAACGCTGTTCGGCAACGAAAATCTCAAGAACGCCATGCTGGAAGCTTTTAAGTGAAAGGGGGAGAGACGATGAAAGGTAAATTGCTTGTTTTTCTCGCGATCGCGCTTCTTTCGACGGTGCTCTGCGCGAAGGAAATCACTTTCTGGTTCGCCGGCGGCGATCCCACGCTCGATCTTCCCGTGGTGCAGAGACAGGTCGAGGAATTTGAAAAAGAGACCGGCATAAAGGTCAAGCTCGTTGTCGTGCCGTGGGCCGAGGATCCACACACGAAACTGCAGGTTGCCATAATGTCGGGAAAGGCGCCCGATCTGGTGAAGCTCGGGTCTCCTTTCGAGCATGTCCTGGCGCGTTTCGGTGTGCTTGAATCGCTCGACGGCCTCATCTCGGAGGAACTGAAGGAGCAGCTTCTTCCTTCCGTACTGACTGCCAGTCTTTACACATCGATAACGCCGAAAGACATGACGGGCAAGCTGATATCTATCCCGTATTTCACCGATACCAGGGCGATCCTGTACAGAAAAGACATCTTCCAGGAGCGCGACGTGCCGGAACCGATAGGCTGGACCTGGAGCGAGTTCGTCACGTACGCCAAACAGCTGACCTTCGACAGGGACGGCGATGGAAAGATAGATGTTTACGGCTTCGGAACGGCGGCCAACTACACTTACCAGGCGGTCATGTACGCCTGGCAGGCTGGAGGGGAGCTCATGGGGGCCGACGACAGACCGGCCTTCACAACCGATGAATTCAACGAAGGCATCCAGTTCTACGCCGATCTCTTCAATGTGCACAAAGTCGTTCAGCCGGGCGCGATAAACGTGGATCTCTGGGATGTAAGGCGGCAGCTGGCCGAGGGTACGGTCGCCATGTACATAGACGCGGGCGACAGCGCCAAAGAACTCCAGAAGATCCTCGGAGACACCCTCGGGGTGGGACTGCTGCCCACGAACGAGAAAACCGGGAAATTCACATCCTACTTTGGCTCGGACGCCCTGGTGATACCGAAACAATCCAGGAACAAGTCCGAAGCCGTCAAGTTGCTCGAGTGGCTGGTGGATAAGGACCACATGACCGAATACTGCATCGCCTCGGGCTTTTTGCCTGCCAGACTCGACTCGGCGGCCGATCCGCACTTCTCGGATAGTCCCGTCGTCTCCATGTATCTCAGGCAACTCGAAGATGCGCACGCATGGATAGCCCACCCGGAGGCCAACTTCATCGCCAGAACGCTGAGAGTCGAGATTCAGAACGCCATTTCCGAAAACTCCGATATCGCAGCGGCATTGAAGACGGCGCAGGAACTCGTCGAGAAACAGCTGAAAGACAAGGGCTTTTTGAAATGAGGAAAGGAGAGAGCTTTGCTCTCTCCTTTATTTTCTCCGAGGAGGTTTTGAGATGCCCAAACGCAGGCTCTGGCGCGATACTTTGGTGGCATATCTCTTCTGTGCGCCGGCTTATACAGTCTTCGTACTTTTCATATTCATACCTATAATCTGGGCTCTCTTTTTGAGCTTCTACGATTTCAACATAATGACGTTCCTCTTCCCCGATTTCGTGGGATTGAGGAATTACCAGAAACTATTCACCGATCGCTACTTCTGGCTGGCGCTGAAGAACACGGCCGTCTTCTCTCTTATGTACGTTCCCATAAGCATGCTGGCCGGTCTCGTCTTCGCGCTGATGCTCCACGAGAGATTCCCCGGGAGGAATATCTTCCGTCTCTCGATATTCATCCCCAGCGTGATCTCCATGGTCGTTGCCAGTATAGTCTGGATGTTGATCCTTTCACCGGGCTCTTCGGGATTGGCCAACAGGTTTCTGGGGACCTTCGGGCTCGAGTCGAGGGGCTGGCTTTCCGAATCGCGGTTGGCGATGTTTTCGATCGTTATCGTGATGGTCTGGAAGGACTTCGGCTACAACATGCTGATCTATCTGGCCGGTCTTCAAAACATTCCCGGGGAGCTTTACCAGGCCGCAGAACTCGACGGCGCTTCGAGGCCGCAGAGGATACTGAAGATAACTCTGCCTCTTTTGAAACCGACCACCTTCTTCTTGAGTGTGACAACGATAATCGGATCGTTCCAGATATTCACGCCGATTTATATAATGACCGGGGGCGGTCCCGGATACGCGACTACCACGCTGGTCAACTATCTATACACCAAAGGGTTTCAGGAGTTCGAGATGGGTTACGCGACGGCGATCAGCTTCGTTCTCTTCGTTATACTGCTGGGACTGACGATTGTCCAGAGAAAGCTTTCCCGCGGCTCCGACACGGTCATGTGAGGGGGGATTGAGATGAATAAAAAAGGCAAAAAGCTCATCGGGTGGTCGTTGAGATACATGATCCTTATAGGCGTCTCTCTCTTCACGCTCATGCCACTTCTCTGGGCCTTTTCCACTTCCATCACTCCCGATACAGGCATAGTGACTTACAAGATAATTCCGAAATCCGTGACGCTGGATAACTACCCGGCCGCATGGGATTATCCGAGACTGTTCGACGAGAACGTCACGCTCGGGACGATGTTCCTAAACAGTATCCTGGTGGCCGGAGCGATCACCCTGGCAAGCCTTCTCTTCGATTCAATGGCCGGCTACGCGCTGGCCAGAAAGCAGTTCTTCGGTAAAACTCTGCTCTTCTGGGCAGCGCTCTCGACACTCATGATCCCCTTTTACGTAATAGTAATCCCCCTCTACCTTATAATACTCAGGATGGGGCTGATAAACTCTTATACGAGCATGATAATCCCTTTCATGTCGAGCGGCTTCGGGGTCTTCATGTTCAGGCAGACGTTTTTCAGTATTCCGCTCGAGCTGGAGGAGGCGGCCAGGATGGACGGTGCGAAGGACTTCTATATATACTGGAAAGTGATGCTGCCCCTGGTCAAGCCGACGATAGCCACGATGGCCATCATGAAGGTCCTCTGGTCGTGGAATATGTTCTTCTGGCCGTTGCTGGTAGTTCAGGATTACTCAAAGATGCCGATCAACCTGGGGCTGACGGTCTTCAGGGGACACAACATAACGCGCTGGGGACTGATGAGCGCGGGGATGATAATCGCCACCATTCCGGTGCTGATCCTCTTCCTGTCGCTCCAGAAATGGTACATACAGGGACTCACATCGGGCGCCGTAAAGGGGTAGTTTATGGAGAGAGAGCTGTTCTTGGGGATCGACGCCGGCGGATCGCAAACCAAGCTCGCGGTCTGCGACGGCCGGGGAAGACTCGTCGGCTACGGAAAGGGTGGCCCGGCGAACCACCTCTCGGTGGGACTGGAAAGGATGAAAGAGTCGCTCGTGGAGGCTATGAACGATGCCGGCTGTAGCGGGCTGCATTTCGAGTCCGCTTATATCGGTTACTCCGGCCTGGGTATCTGGAGTCCTTCGGAGCTTCTCGAAAAGATAGGCCACGAGGTGATAGACACCGACAGACTGGCGATAAACAACGACTGCTACAACGCCCTGTACGGTGGCTTTGGCGGCGAATCCGGCATCGTGGCCGTTACCGGCACCGGCTCGATGGTCCTCGCCATCGACGACGATGGCGAGGTAACCAGGCTCGGAGGCTGGGGCCACATACTCGGAGACTGGGGCAGCGGCTTCAGGATAGCCATGGATGCCATACAGGTCGCGCTCAAAGTGCATGACGGGACAGTGGACTCCCTTCTTCACGACAAAATGATGAGTTTCTTCGGTTTCGATTCCTCGAGGGCTATCGTCCGCTACTTCTACATAGAACAGCACTCGAAATCCGAGATCGCAGCCTTCGCTCCCCTTGTAATTGAAGCCGCCGTTTCCGGCGATCGCGAGGCCCGCAGAATAGTCGAGGCAAACGCTATAGAAATAGCCAGAACGGCGGTCGTAATGTACAATAAAGTGGCCGTCGCTCCGAGACTGGCCGTGGTCGGCGGATTGAGCAAGTCGGAGTTTTTCATGGAACAACTCCGGTGGGGGGTCAGCGGCTGGCTGAAACTCTGTAAGCCCCTGCTCCAGCCGGTTTTTGGAGCCGTACTGATCGCCATGAACAACTTCCGAAAGGTAGATAAACCTTCACTCGAGAGACTCAGCGAAATATCCGGGGAGTACGAACGTGAAGGCCGGCTTTAGCGAGACGAGAATCGAGCCGGAAACCGGGCTCGAGATGGCCGGTTATATCGATAGGCTGGAGATGTCATCCGGAATTCACAGACCGCTCGAAATGAAGGCTTTATTCATAGGAGACCGCGATCCCTTCTGGCTGGTCGCCGTAGATCTTCTCGGTATACCGGCCTCTTTCAGACCGAACGATACCGTAGCCGTCGCCACACATACCCACGCCGCGCCGGAACCGGGCTTGCTGACAGACCAGTTGAATTCGGCCTTCGATCGTTGCAGCGACCGGGCAAGAAAGGTGGCCAGTCACCTCTCTGGCATAGAACACATAACCTTCGAGGTTGAGGGCGTCTGTTCGCGCCGTACAAGCGGCGAGCAATCTAGCGTGGTAGGGGGAGATATTCTTGTTTTCGAGTGCGAGACGGGGAGGATCGGGATAGTGGTCTTCCCGTGCCACCCGACGGTTCTGGGACCGGAAAACACTCTCTACTCGCCCGATCTGGCGGGCGGTATCCGTCAGGCGCTGACCCGGAAGTTCGGCTTCCCCTTCATGTACTTCAACTCCTGCGCGGGAGATGTCAGCACGCGCTACACACGCGCCGGCAGATCTTCTGACGAGATAGAGAGACTCTCCGGTCTCTTCGTGTCCGGCATGGTCGAAACCGGTAGAAAGAGGATAGTTCCATCTGGTCCGTCATACAGCGAACACTCTTTCGAGATGCCAGTGAAATCGCCGGATGAAAAACCACCCTATCCGGCCAGACCCGAAGCGCTCCCGGGTTACAGACTGGCCCTGAAGCGGCTCGAGTCGAAGGGATTGGATAAGTACCGACCGGCCAGACTGGGCCTTCTGGAGCTGGGAGAGATCGCCATGCTCTTTCTCCCCTTCGAGCTCTTTCTCGACACCGGAGAAATCCTGAAGAGAATCGCCAGGAAGCATTTCGAGGTCCCGCTGGTCGTCTGTTACGCGCTGGATTATCTTCCCTACGTTGTACCGGCCGGGATGGAAGGCGGTTACGAATGGTACGCCTCGCCCTACGACGAACGGGCCGAAAGCCATTTGATAAGTGAAGTAGAGAGCTTTTTACTTGCCGGGAGGCCAAAAGATGAACAGGAGCTTTATTGAACTTTTGAAGAGAATCTCGACGATTCCTTCGCCAACCTTCCACGAAAAGGAAAAGTGCGAACTGATTGCCGGCCTTCTCGAGAAGGCCGGCCTGAGAGTATCCCGCGACGGGCTGTACAACGTGCTGGCCTGGTCGGGCGAGGAACTCCCGCAATCGGTAATACTTATAGAGGCACACATGGACACCGTCTTCGATGAATCCGTCCCGCTGAACTGGATAGAAGAGGATGAGACAATAAGATGCCCCTCAATCGCCGATAACTCCGTCGCCCTCGCCGCGCTGGTTGTGCTGGCGCAGAAACACTCGAACTGGCCGGACGTGGTTTTCGCGGCCACGACCAGGGAAGAGGGCCCGGGAAAGGGAGAGGGTATGAAGCGGCTCATAGAGGGAATTCTCGGCACCGGAAGAGAGATCAAATACTCTATCTCGCTGGAAGGCATACCGCAGGGAAGGATCACATACACCGGGATTGGCTCTATAAGAGCGAAGGTTTCCATAGAAACTACCGGCGGCCACCCCTGGCTGGAACCCTCCGCGCCCAGCGCCGTTCACACCGCCGCCGCCATCGTCTCGAAAATCGTCGACTCGAGCGGTTACAGAGAATCGCCAAAGACGACGGTGAACGTCGGAACAATATGCGGAGGCACGTTGCCGACCGTGAGGGCTTCGGAGAGTTATTTCACGCTGGATATAAGATCGGTTGACAGGGAGAGCCTCCATAAAACCTTTGATCTCTGCAAGCGCCTGGCCGGAGATATCTGCGCGCAGGCCAAAGCCGGGATTAAATGGGAGATCATCAGCTCGCGAGACCCTGTAAGCCTCAGGGAAGACCACGAATTGATCGGGTATGCCAGGGAGGTGCACCGTCGGCTGGGCATCGAAAGTCAGATCCGCCCGGCCGCGACCAACGCCAGCCTTCCGCTCTCGATGGGACTGGCGGCCGTAACTGTCGGGGTCTGCGAAGGCGGAAAGACTCACAGCAGGGAGGAATGGATCTCAAAGAAAGGAATAGAGAGGGGCATACTCCAGCTCGAATATCTTCTGGAGCTGCTGCAGAGAGGTGATGGTGCTTGAGCGGTCCGCTGTCAGGTATAAAAGTACTGGACCTCACGAGAGTTCTCGCGGGGCCCTTCTGCACCATGCTTCTGTGCGACCTTGGCGCGACGGTCATAAAAGTGGAGAGACCTGTAACCGGAGACGATTCGAGGGGCTTCGGCCCGATGGTGAACGGCGAGAGCGCCTATTTCATGAGTATCAACAGGGGCAAAAAAGGCATCACGCTCAACCTCAAAAGGGCCAGGGGCAGAGAGATACTGCTGGAGCTGGCTGCCAGGTCCGACGTACTGGTGGAGAACTTCAGGCCGGGAACTATGGAAAGACTCGGTCTGAGATACGAGAGATTCAAAGAGAAAAACCCCGTTCTCATATATGCCAGCAGTTCGGGCTTCGGCCACACCGGACCCCTGAAGGACAGGACGGCTTACGACATAGTCATTCAGGGAATGAGCGGCATGATGAGCATCACCGGTCCGGACGTGGAAAACCAGAGTAAGGTCGGCAGCTCGATAGCCGACATACTCTGTGGCATCTTCACCGCCCTAGCCATAACGGCCGCCCTCAACAACAGGCGAGAAACCGGCAGGGGGCAGTATATAGATGTGGCGATGCTCGACTGTATGATATCGGTGCTGGAGAACGCCATTCTCCGCTACTCTGTGACGGGCGAGGTTCCCCGGCCCGTGGGAAACCGGCATGCATCGATCGCCCCCTTCGGAACTTTCGAATGTCTGGACGGAAAGATAAACATAGGCGTTGGCAACGACCAGTTGTGGAAAACCTTCTGCCGTGTGCTATCGATAGAAGAGTGCGAGAAGGATGAACGTTTTTCGAAAAACACGAACAGAGCCGAAAACGTCGATGAACTGACGGAGATAATCAACGAAAAACTCCGTGGAAAATCCCTAGATGAGTGGCTAAGAATATTCGAAAGGGAAGGAATCCCCTCCGGAAGAATCTGCAACATAGCCGACCTCTTCGAAAACCCCCAGGTGATCGCCAGAGAGATGATAGTGAACCTGCCTGTTGGGGAGAGAAAGATCGGTATGGCCGGCACTCCCTTGAAATTCTCGGAAACGCCTGCAAATACAGGAGGTCCGGCCCCAAAGATCGGAGAACACAACGAAGAGATACTGAAGAACTTGCTGGGAATGGAGAGCTATGAAATCGAAAAGTTGCACCAGGAGGGGATAATCTAGAGCGTGCGTGAGGAGCCCTCCTTCGTAAGAGCGAGAGGAGGAGAGAGAGAAGAGAGAAAGAGAGAGGACGCGAAAAATGGGAAAGACGCGAGGAGCCCGTCAGTCACTATTTTCGCTCTCGCCTTCTCTTGAGCGAAGCGAACTCTCGACGCTCTTTCTCTCGTGTTTTTACTCACCACTCACAACGGCTCTTATGATGAAATAAGCGTTCGCGGGTTATTATTGTTATTGAATGACGATACCGAGGAGGCGTCGAATGATAACCAGGAATGAGATACTCGAGCAGCCGCAAAAGCATGGAATTCTCTCAAGAAGGTACCGCAGTCTCTCGCGGCCTCTGGTCGATTTTATCGGAAAGAGTGGGCCGGCGAGCATCGATTTTGTCGGCTGCGGAACGTCGTATTTTCTCGCCATGGGCTGCGCGAAGCAGCTGGAAAGGCTCTCTAAGGGGAGAATCAGGTCGTCCTATTACAGCGGTTCGGAGATAATGCTCGGTCTGGCCGGACCATCGGAGAGAGATCTGCTTATAGGACTTTCGAGGTCCGGAACTTCCACCGAAACGCTTCTCGCCCTCGAGAAGGCCCACCGGGACGGCGTGCGGACGGCCGCCCTCACCTGCCAGCCGGGAAGCAAAATGATCGAAATGGCCGATCTTCCGGTAGTGCTGGACTTCATAGAAGAGACGGCGATAGTGATGACGAAATCCTTCACGTCCATGGCCTTCTTCGTGAGCGCCCTTGCCAGAGAGCTGTTCGCCCCCGGGAGTCTTGACGATTACCTGAACAACATCCCAGCGTCCTCCCGTGCAACTCTTGACGACTCGCTGAACTGTCTGGAGACTTTTGCGATAGCGGACCTAGATCACTTCGTCTTTCTGGGATACGCCGAGTACTTCGCCGCCTCTATGGAGGGGATAATAAAGGTGACGGAGATGTCTCTCACCGAGGCCGACTCTTACCAGACATTAGAATACAGACACGGACCGAAATCTAAAGTCAGAAAGGGCACTCTGGCGGTCGTTTCTACAAATGGAAAGTCCCTGAGCGAGGAGCTGGCGATGGCCGGAGAGATAGAAAGGCTCGGCGGCCGACCGGTGATAATATCCGGCGGGAAAGTCGAAGGGTTCGCGAACATAGCCACACGGTACGGCGGCGAAGACTTCGGCGACTGGTTCCTCAGAGCTATACCGCTCCAGTTGCTCGGCGTCGAACGGGCGATCGCCAGGAACCTCGATCCCGATAGACCGCAGAATCTCACGAAGGTCGTTCAACTCTAGATATAACGAGGAGCCGGCGGGACGGCGTTGAGAAAAAAAGGGACCGGTTTCACCCGGTCCCTTCGGTTAAATCCGTTCAGATTTTGTGTTTCTTGAGGAATTCGTCTATGATCTCTTCCAGATCCGGCTTGCCTATTTCCTGAAGTTCGTAGCCTATCCTCACGGCCGGCTTGTTTATATCTATGACTCTTCTGAGATCTATCGGCGTGCCGATGATTACAAGGTCTACGTCGGCCTTGTTTATGGTCTCTTCCAGTTCTTTCATCTGTTTCTCGCCGTAACCCATGGCCGGCAGGATCTCGTCGATATGGTTGTACTTCTCGTACGTGGCCACGATCGAGCCGACGGCGTACGGTCTGGGATCGACGATCTCTTTAGCGCCGAACTTCTTGGCGGCCACCCAGCCGGCTCCGTATCTCATTCCACCGTGCGTCAGCGTCGGACCGTCTTCGACCACGAGCACTCTCTTGCCCTTTATCTCCGATGCCTTGCCGCCTTCGATCGTTATCGGGGAGGCGCCGTCGACGACTATGGCGTCGGGGTTGTATTTGGCGATGTTCTTGCGGACCGTTTCGATTCCCTCGGGGGAGGCTGTCTCTTCTTTGTTTATAACTACAACATCGGCCATCATGAGGTTGGTGAAGCCCGGGTAGAAAGTGGTCTCGTGACCGGGCCTGTGCGGATCTACGACAGTTATGTAGAGATCGGTTTTGTAGAAGGAGAAGTCGTTGTTTCCGCCGTCCCAGATGATAACATCCACGTCTTCCTTTTCGGCCTCTCTCATGATCGCTTCGTAATCGACTCCGGCGTATATAACGGCCTTCCTGTCGATGTGCGGCTCGTACTCTTCTCTCTCCTCTATCGTGCATTCGTGCCTGTCCAGATCGGCGTAGTCGGCGAATCTCTGGACCTTCTGCTTCACGAGGTCGCCATAAGGCATCGGGTGTCTTATAGACACTACTTTCTTTCCCTTGGCCCTGAGGATATCGAGCACCCTTCTTGTGGTCTGGCTCTTTCCACAGCCCGTCCTGACGGCGACGATCGAGATCACAGGTTTCGATGATTTTATCATCGTCTTGGAAGGTCCGAGCAGGACGAAATCGGCCCCGTGAGCGTTGGCTATGGCGGCCCTTTCCATAACGTACTGGTGCGGGAGATCGCTGTAGGCAAGGACTACCTGATCTATCTTGTACTGGTCGATCAGTTTTCCAAAGTTGTCTTCGGGCAGTATAGGGATGCCGTTCGGGTAAAGCCTGCCGGCCAGCTCGGCGGGGTATTTCTTGTCATCGATTCCCGGAATCTGGGTCGCCGTGAAGGCTACGACTTCGAACTCTTCGTTGTCTCGGTAATATGTGTTGAAGTTGTGGAAGTCTCTTCCGGCAGCTCCAAGTATCAGAACACGTTTCTTTTCCAATTTCTCCACCTCCGTATTTCTTCCGTTATCTATAAGATTCTAGCAGTACATAAAGACAGTTTTCAAAAAGGACCAACCGCCCAACAAAAACAATAGGGGCCAAAAAACCCCTATATATGGCACTATACGACGGTATGCGTGGGTATGCTAGCGTATCATCCTCCGTTTGCCGCGCTTATTATAAGCACCTTAGATCCGGCCGGAATGGTTTCGCCCTCTCTTATCAGCCGGCCATCGGCCATTACGAGGACCGCCTCTCTCCTGAGGCCCGTTTCCTCGACCAGCCTTTCCAGGGGCATCGCCCTGTCGAAGCTCCATCTTTTCTGTCCGTAAACCACTTCCATCGCCATTTCACCTCTTCAATTGCAGACCTTGCAGTTTTCTCGTTTTCCGATATCGATCTCTTCGTACATATCGTTCCTTAGATCGAACCAGAAGACTTTCTCGATAGACCCTCTCCGGTTCAGGAAGTCGATCGTCACGGCCGCTTGAAGCATAGCCCCGAAGTAACTCGTGAAGGGCAGTATGCCCTTCGGCGCGGTGGTATCCTTCCTGTCGTCGCCCATGAAGCATCTGTAACAGGCCAGGCCGCGTCTCCTGAACATCACGTAGCCGCTGAACCCATCTACGGCCGAGTCAACGTATGGAATCCCCGAGCGGTAAGAGGAATCGTTTATCTCGTAACGTGCGCCGTAATTGTCCACGCAGCTCACCACCAGGTCCGGTTTCTCGCTTCTGAGAAGAGCTTCGGTGAAACGCTCCCTGTAGATCTTCACTCTCGCCGAAGGGTACATTCTGGAGAGTTTTCTCTCGAGTATCGTCGCTTTGGGATATCCAACGTCACCATAATCGTACAATATTTGTCGGTGCAGGTTGTTAAGTTTTATCTCGCCGGGCTCTACGATCGCGATATCTTTCAGGCCGCGGTCAAGCAGAATCTTTATGAGCGGAGCGCCCAGGCCGCCGGCACCGACCACCATTACTTTGCCGGGCCGGCCGATGCGATCGAGCCCGGCCGGGAGCTTCATATTGAAGGCTTTTTCGTACTTGCCGTCCATAAACCACGAGAAGATCCTGCCCGCGATTATCGGAGCAAAGGCCGACGGCAGAGAGTGGGGGAAGGAGATCCTTTTCTTCTCCTTTTCGACGACAATCTCGAGAAGGGGACCGTCTTCGAAGATAACGGTCTCTTCCTGCCTGTATATAAGCGGAGAGTAGAAGGGGAGTATCTCCTGCCTGGGAAATTCCTTGGTTATTCCGGAAAGACCGCTCCTTATTAGCAACTCCGCCACGAGCTCTTCAAGCTCTCCGGTGAGCCTTCCGAAGGTCTCCCCCGATAGCTTCAACTGTAATCTGTCGTCGATCCCTTTCACCAGGAGCTGTCTCTCGTACCAGTTGAGCAAGAATTCACTTTCCATATCCATGACTCATCCCTCCCGTGGATCGAAACACAACACAAGTATATCAGCTGTGTCCTCACAGGAGAGTCCGTTCGAGGGGTCGCGAAAAGTGACGCCTGTTTTTACATATCCGGTATGTAGCCCTTGAATTGAGCTTTGTAGAGTCTGGCGTAGTGGCCTGAGAGTTTCAACAGTTCGGAATGGCTTCCTCTCTCTATTATTCCGTCGGCAGTGATGACTATTATTTCATCCGCGTTCTTTATAGTCGATAATCTGTGGGCTATGACCAGAGAGGTTCTTCCCCTGGAGAGCATTTCGAGAGAGGCCTGTATCTTCAATTCGGTCTCGTTGTCGAGGGCAGAAGTCGCCTCGTCCAGGATCAGAATCGGAGGGTTCTTGAGGAAGACCCTGGCGATAGAGATCCTCTGTTTCTGTCCTCCGGAGAGCATAACGCCCCTCTCTCCGACGTAGGAATCGTAACTTTTATCCAGCGTCATTATGAAGTCGTGTATGTTGGCCTTCGTGGCCGCCTCGATTATCTCTTCGTCTGTCGCGTCGCCCTTTCCGTAAGCTATATTGTCGCGGACCGTTCCGGCGAATAGGAAGACGTCCTGCTGGACTATCCCGATATTCCTTCGCAGCGAATTCAGTGTGACATCCCTTATATCCTTGCCGTCGATCGTGATCCTTCCGTCCTTAACATCGTAGAACCGCGGTATGAGGTGGCAGAGCGTGGTCTTGCCCCCTCCAGAAGGCCCGACCAGGGCGATCATTTTTCCGGCCGGTATATCCAGGGTTATGTTCTTCAGAACGTTTTCTCCGCCGTCGTAGGCGAAAGTGACGTTCTCGACCTTAACCTCTCCAACCACGTCTTTGAGTTCGACGGCGTTCGGACTGTCGGTTACTGAAGACTTGGTCTCCATTATCTCTATGAATCTCTCGAAACCGGACATTCCGTCCTCGTACTGCTGGGCGAACTGCATCAGCCTCCTGATAGGCTGCAAAAACAATTCTATATAAAGAAAAAAGGCCACGAACGAACCGACCGTGATCTCGCTGGCGTACGTAAGATACCCACCCAGAGCCAGCACCGTAACCTTCAGCAGGTTCATCAGAAGGTCTATGCCGGTCGTCATCTCGGCCATAGACTTGAAGGCGAACTGCCGGGACTCTTTGAACTCCCGGTTGCCCATATCGAATTTTAGTTTCTCGAAGTTCTCGTTGGTGAAGGACTGGGCCACCCTTATTCCGGAGATGCTGTTCTCCACCTGGGCGTTGACGTTGGCTATCTTCTTTCGCACGATTCTGAAGGCCTGAGCCATCTTCTGTCTCTTCTTCACGCCGAACCATATCATGAAGGGAATGTACGCGAAAACCACCAGGGTCAATCTCCAGTCGGTCTGCACCAGAATGATGAAAGCACCCGTCAGGGTGATCAAGGATATCAGCAGGTCCTCCGGGCCGTGATGGGCAAGCTCGGTTATCTCTCTTAGATCGTTGACGATCCTCGACATTATCTTTCCCGTTCTCACCCTGTCGAAATAACTGAAGGAGAGAGTCTGAAGATGGGAGAAGATATCCTTCCTCATGTTGTATTCCATGCGGACCCCGACGACATGACCCCAGTAGTTCACGATGTAGTTGAACACGGCCCTCAATACGAAGAGCAAGGCCATAACCACTGCGATGATCACTATCCCTCGCATATTTCCCGAAGGGATATAGTCGTCGAGCGCCCTACTCGTGAAAGTCGGAAAGACCAGATCTATGGCCGCGATCATGAAGGCGCAGGCCATGTCCAGAATGAACAGCCTCAAGTGTGGGCGATAATAGGCGATAAATTTGCGAATCATTCAGAGCCTCCATTAAAGTAAGGTAAGCGTCTCAATTTTACTCCATCGCCAGAAGTATAACAAGCAAGCAAAGGAAATCCGAAACATCGCCCGCATGGGTATCACTTTCCACATAAAATCCCACAATCTCCCAAATTCTCACTGTATTTCTCCCAAATTCATTTACTAGAATGGGTTTGAAAGATAAAGACAGCAGGAGTGATGAAGGTGACGGGAACGAAAACAACAGTTTCACATACAGACAGATCAGCCTTTGGAAAGAACAGCGAAGTGACAGAACCCAGCGAAAATAGATTAGAAGAGCTGTTCGCCGAACGAAAAGGAGAGAACGTCGGGGAGGTGGTCATTACTGGAAGAGAGTTCGTCAGAGAGAACTTGCCACAATCGATGACCGTTGAGCACTTCATCGAAAAATATAACAGCTGGTACAGTCAGGGAACGATAGAAATAAGATTTCGGGACGTAACCAGAACCAGGCATTACACGATGCAGAGCGACAGGAGACTTTCTCTGGATGAGCTGAGCTATTTCATGAAAACATGGAAAGATGAAGGTCTTGATAGAATTCTCTTTTACGAGACAAGAACTGAGAGCGACATTCCTACCGGCTGGAATGAAACGGCTCCAGAAGATCTGAAAAGTCTCAAACCCCGGGAAGGTGAAGGAAAATTCTCGACAAGACAGAGAATAGAACCATTGCAGAAAGTGCTCGTCCTTAGAATGTCGGATGAATACGGTGTCAGGGTTACGGTTCTGAGAAGCATAGCAACAGGCGGGAAGGTACCACAAAACAGGAGAGCGGCAGGTGATGCTATTGTTGGAGAAAGAGCGATCCGCAACGCAGGGAACATGGAAATCAACTGAATACTTTATCCCCCCCAATTGAAAGTGAAGTGAGCAAGTGCGGAACCTGAAAGTGGAAACAACACAGCAACTGTCACAGAACGCCATTTAGACTTCATAGAACCTCCAATAACCCGGGCCAGACGGCCCGGGCTTCATATGGGTTTTGCAAAGAGCGCGCTATGGGGTTACAATGAACAGTATGGATAAACTCTTTGTCGGCATCTATTTCATACTGGCCTTCACGCTCATAGTCTTTTCGAAAAAGCGGCGGGTTTTGCTCGCCTTCACTGCCGGAATGTTGCTGGTAGTGCTGAAAGTCTCCGAAAGCATGCGCATAGAGACCATATCCGAGTTCGTCGATTTCAACGCCATATTTTTGCTTATAGGCATGATGGTGATAGTGGCGGTAATAAAATCGACCGGCTTCTTCCAGTACATAGCCATCAGGACCTTGAAGTGGACGCGGGGCAACATCATGCTTCTCTCTGCCCTGTTCGCCGCCCTGATCGCCCTCTTTTCGATGATTCTGGACAACGTCACCACCATGATAATGTTCATGCCGGTCATTTTCTTTGTCGCCGATGGAGCCGGCTTCAACCCCTTCGCCTTCACCACGGTCATGATACTGGCCTCCAACGTGGGCGGCTGCATGACGCTCGTGGGAGATCCGCCGAACATAATCATAGGAAACGCATCGAAGATACCCTTCCTCACGTTCACGGCCCTGGTCTTCATTCCCCTGGCCATATCGTTTGTCGTGCTCTTGTTGATGTCTAGATTCAGCATACTCAAGAGCCTGGCTACGGTCTCGCAAAACAACTCGGTAATAAAAGAGATGCGGACCGAAGGCGTGATAACCAACCCCAGGCTCATGATAGTCTCCCTATCTACCCTGGTGATCGTTGTGATAGGCTTCATAATCCACAGCGTCGTCGATATTGAAATGTCGCTCTTCGCCATACTCGGCGCGGCTTTTCTGCTACTGTACACCGGCAAGGACTTCGATCACATGGCAAATGAAGTTGACTGGAACGCGATACTCTTCTTCATTGGTCTCTTTTCGCTCGCTTATTCTCTGGAAAGCTCGGGGATCGCCGGCGATCTCTCCCGGATCGCCATGAAGCTCGAAGGCAACCCGATCCTTCTCTCAAGCGCGATCCTGTGGCTCAGCGGTTTCATCGCCATGATCACCGGCGCCATACCCGTCGTGACGATCTTCATACCCATCGTGGCCAATCTCTCGGCCATATACCCGCTGCCCTACGATCTATGGATAGCCCTGGCCCTGGGCGCGAATCTCGGTGGCAACGGTACTCTCACCGGTCATCTGGCCAACATAATAACCTTCGAAATGCTCAACAAAGAGGCCCGAAAGAAAAATACTTTTCTGGACTTTCTGAAGCTGGGCTTCCCCTTTTCCGTGGTTTCTCTCGTCATCTCGAATCTCTACCTCATAGTCAGACTGCTCATGAATGGATAAAAGTCTCTAAAATTTAGGAAATGGACTTCCGATTTCGTGAAATGAATTTCCACGACGAAATTTTTGGGAAATCTATTTCCAAAACACCGGCTTTTTCGGGAAATACATTTCCTTTTTTCGGAGAGTTATGAACATTGAATGTTCATAACTCGGTCTGAAATCTCTGTAAGCCTTGTTTGAAGGCAATTACAGCGATGTTCATAACTCAAATCGACGTATCTGGCTATGGGAAACGATTATCGCATATTGATTCGTATAGCAAACTGAGTTATGAACATGCCCGTCGAGTTATGAACATGTGCCATGTAGTAAAAAACGTCTTAATTCAGCTCCAGAAAACAAATACAGGCGTTTTGAGTTTTCTACATTCTATAATCGGCCATTCATGGTCCATGCGTGAGTTATCTACATTAAATGTAGATAACTTTTGAGTTATGAACATGGGTCAAATTCGCTTCCACAAAAGCTTTGACTGAGTTTTCTACGAGTTTTCTACGAAGATTATTATTATTATTTATTTATATATCAAGAAAGAAAGAAATTAAGAGCCTACCCAGTAAAAAGCAAGAGATTCAAATCTACACATCAAGATACAGAGTCCGGTAAGAAGTAGATTGAGCTTAGAAAACATGAATAGCTTCTCATAGTACAAAAAAGCAGGGACAGAATCTTGATACCTGTCCCTGCTTTCAGGAGTCTGATACAAAAACCAACTGCTCAAAGAGGGTAATGACACCTTACGAAGTGTCCCGGAGCATGTTCTCTCATTTCAGGAGCCTGACTGGCACATTTTTGATCGGCATGAGGGCACCTGTTGTGAAACCTGCACCCGGAAGGCGGATTTATCGAGCTTGGAATTTCGCCCTTCAGCAACCTTTTTTCGCGTTGAAACTTCGGATCGGGTATCGGGTTGGAAGCCATCAGGAGATCGGTGTACGGATGGGACGGATGGTTGAAAACGGTGTTTTTCTCGCCCATTTCGACGACTTCTCCCACATACATGACGGCGACCCTGTCGGCTATATAATCGACCAGCGAGAGGTTGTGGGTTATGAACATATAAGTCAGGTCTTCCTGCGCCCTTATGTCCTTCAGCATCTTCAAAACCATCGCCTGCACAGAAACATCCAGAGCCGAGGTGGGCTCATCCAGCACTATGAACTTCGGCTTCAGGACGATGGCCCTGGCGAAGGCTATTCGCTGGCGCTGTCCGCCGGAAAACTCGTGAGGATAGCGGAACATGTGTTCGTCCCTGAGACCGACCTCTTTCAACACGGCCGAGATCTTGTCCCTTATTTCGTTCTCGGTGATCTTGAAGTGTATCTTCATTCCCTCTCCTATGATGTTCTTTATGAGCTTTCTTGGATGCAGAGAGTTGTATGGGTCCTGGAAGACTATCTGCATCTTTCTCCTGACATCCAGAAGGTCCTTGCCTTTCAATCTGAGGATTTCCGAGCCGTCGAAGAAGATTTTCCCCGAAGTCGGTTCTATAAGCCTCAAGACGCTTCTTGCAAGCGTGGTCTTTCCCGAGCCGGACTCGCCTACGACGGCGAATGTCGAGCCCCGTGGGATTTCCATCGTGACGTCATCCACGGCCCTCACAAAGAGTTTCTTCGAGAGTATTGACTTTTTAACCGGGAAGTAGGTCTTCAGATTTTCTATCTTTATGAGAGTGTCAGGCATTTTCCTTCACCTCGCCTTCGTTGCCGTAGAGATAACAGGCCACGAAATGTCCCGGTTCCACCTGAACGAGAGGCGGTCTGTTTTCTTTACAGATCTCCATGACGCGGGGACATCTGGGATGGAACCTGCAACCGGAAGGCGGATCCACCAGATCGGGCACGGTTCCCTTTATCGCCTTGAGCTCGTCGGTCCTCCCCACTCTCGGCACCGCCAGCAGCAGTCCCCCCGTGTAGGGATGGAGCGGCCTCTCGAAGAGCTCGACAGTCGAGGCGTATTCGACGGAGTTACCGGCGTACATCACCATGACTTTGTCGCAGAATTCGGCGACGACGCCCATGTCGTGGGTGATGAGCATCACGGCGTTTCCCATCTTTCTTGCCAGCTCGTCGAGGAGTTCCAGTATCTGCGCCTGTATCGTAACGTCCAGCGCCGAGGTCGGCTCGTCTGCGATAAGTAGCTTCGGATGGGTGGCTAGGCCCATTCCTATCATGACTCTCTGGGACATGCCGCCGCTGAGTTCATGGGGATAACTGTTCATAACCCTGTCGGGATCGAGGCCGACCAGTTTGAGCATCTCCCTGACTTCGGGATACGTTTTCTTTATGGGCATTTTCTTCGATTTCGCTATGGCCTCTCCGATCTGGTATCCCACTTTCATGACAGGGTTGAGCGACGAACGTGGTTCCTGGAAGATCATCGACATCTCTATGCCTCTCACCCGGTTCATGTTCTCTTCGGAGAGTTCGAGGAGCGACTTGCCGTTGAAAATCACTTTGCCGGCCTGTATCTCGCCAGGCTGTTCGATCAATCTCATTACCGCCAGCGATGTGACGGACTTTCCGCAGCCGGTTTCGCCGACCACGCCGAGACGTTCTCCGGAATCCATCCACAGTTCCACACCGTCGAGCGCCTTTATGACTCCCCTGTAAGTGTAGAAAGAGACTTTCAGGCCGGACACGTCGAGCAGTTTGCCTCTCAGTTCCATACGGTCACCTCCTCAACCTGGGATCCAGCATATCTCTGATTCCGTCTCCCAGGAGGTTGAAACCGAGAACAACGAAGGCTATGAATATACCCGGAAAGGTCGAGATCCACCACTGGTCGATCAAAAAGTTTCGGCCGTCGGAAACCATAGCTCCCCATTCCGGCGTGGGTGGCTGCACTCCCAGCCCCAGGAAGCCGAGACTCGCAGCGGTCAGTATTATGGTGCCCATCCTGAGCGTCAGTTGAACGAGAACAGGCGAAATGCACATGGGAAGAACATGGAGGAACATTATGCGCAGATTGCCTCCGCCAGCTGCCCTTATGGCCTCGATGTACGGCTGGGACTTGACTTTTATCGCTTCGGCCCTCGACAGTCTCGCGTAAGTGGTCCAGGAAACGATTGAAATCGCTATGATCGTGTTGGTGAGGTTAGGCCCCAGCATGGCGGCGAAAGCCATTGCCAGCACTAGGCTGGGAAAGGCCAGGAACATATCGGTGATCCTCATGAGGACTTCATCGACGATACCCCCGAAATACCCGGCCGTCACCCCGATGATTATACCGATCGAACCGCTTATTACCGAAACGAGAAATATGATCCAGAGAGCCGTTCTCGATCCTGTGATGACTCTGCTGAAAATATCCCTCCCGAACTGGTCCGTTCCGAAGAGATGCTGCCAGCTCGGCGATTGGAGCTTTATCGAAAGGTTCTGTTCGACTGGACTGTATGGCGCTATGAGTGGGGCGAAGGCTGCAATCAGCAGGAATATCACTATTATTACCGACCCTATCATCGTCAGGCGGCTTCTTCTCCAGAGAAAAGCCGTGTGTTTCAGATCATCCATGAAAGGTCGGGATACTTTGGCTGTCTTTTCCATTCAGATCACATCCTCATCCTTGGATCGAGAAGCGCGTAAAGAATATCCACTATCAGGTTGGCCAGGGAGTAGATGAAGGCTATATACAGCGTTCCGCCCATGACTGCGGGATAGTCGAGGAAGAGCATTCCAGTCGTTATGTATCTGCCCAGTCCCGGCCAGGAAAAAACCGTTTCGGTCAGGACCGCTCCCTCCAGAAGACCTCCGAAGACCAGCCCTATTATGGTTATGGTGGGTATCATAGAGTTTCTGAGGGCGTGGCGGTAGATAACGACGTTTCTCTTCAAACCTTTGGACTTGGCCGTTCTTATGAAGTCCTGCTTCAATACATCCAGCATGCTCGCCCTGGTTATTCTCGCGATCGACGCCGTGGCGTTGTAGCCGAGGACGAAGGCGGGAAGGAGAATGTGGAGCAACGCTTCCTTGAAAGTGTCCCACTGGCCGGCGAGGGCCGAGTCGATAAGGTACATTCCGGTTACTCTTGGAGGCGGATATGTGAAGAAACCCAGTCGGCCGCCGCCGGGAAGCCACCCCAGCTTGAAGTAGAAAACCAGCAGCAGCAGCAGCCCTATCCAGAAGACAGGCATCGAGACTCCCAGTATGGAGAAGATCCTCGAGAACTGGTCTATCGCTTTATTTCGATGGACGGCCGAAAGGACACCCAGCGTTATCCCAAGAAAGATCGAGATTATTATCGCGACGATGGCTAGCTCCATCGTGGCGGGGAAATAGTTCATGATGTCTTTCATGACCGGGTTGCTGGTTTTCAAAGACACTCCGAAGTCGCCACGCAACGCGCCTGCAATGAAGTTTCCGAACCGTATGATTAGAGGCTGGTCGTACCCCAGTTTGGCCTTCAGTCTATTTATGGCTTCTGGAGGGGCATTTCCACCAAGGATCGCACCCACGGGATCGGCGGGTATTATATTTGCTATGAAGAAGACGATACAGGCGACCCCGAATAGAACTATGATCATCAAGAATAGTCTTCTCAGTAAGAATTGTCCGAAGTTCACAGAATTACCCCCAATAGAGACTTTAGATTTTTATGAAGGATAACGCCCCGCTCAGAGAGCGGGGCGGGGGATATTTTACTTAGAAACCTTGGTGAAGTCGAACAGCATTCCGTAACCGAACGCCGCTTCTTCGAAATTCTTGACTTCCTTGCGGATTCCCCAGAATTCGACCGTCTGGTAGAGCATGGCGAACGGTCCGTTGTGGAACCAGTATTCGGTCAGGTCCTTGTAGATCTGTTCACGCTTGTCCTGGTTGGGCTCTATCTGACCCCACTCGCAAAGGGTGGCTGCGTAGTCGTCGTACCAGGCGTTTCTCCAGGCGAGCTGGTTGGCCCTGTAACTGGCGTGAGACATGGCCAGGTTGTCCGGGTCGGGATAGTCGTTGCCCCAGCCGGCGATGATCATCTGGTGGCCCTGTGCGCGGTACTTTTCATACATCTGAGAAGACTGCACGATGACCAGATTCACTTTTATGCCGGCCTTCGCAAGATCGGCCTGGATCTTTTCGGCCTCGGCCTTTCTGGTATCGGTGTTGCTCGTGATCAGCTCGACCTCGAATCCGTTGGGATATCCAGCTTCTGCGAGGAGCGCCTTGGCCTTTTCTATATCCTGGTAGAAGGGATTCTCTTCGACGTAGCCGAAGTATCCCTTGTTGATGAAGCCCTGCACCAGCATTGCGTTGTTGAGCATGATGTCCTCGACGATCTCTTTGTAGTTGATGGAGTATCTGACGGCCTCTCTTACCTTCGGATCCTTGAGCGGTCCCCAGCTGGCGTTCATGGCCAGATACTCGTTAGAGTGACCCGGAACCTTAACCTCGACCACGTTGGGATTCTTCTTGGCCTCGGTGAGAAGCTGCGGCGTGAGGTCCCAGGCGACGTCGATGTCGCCTCTCTCGAGGAAGAGTCTCTGGTTGGAAGCCTCGGGGACGTCTCTTATCATTATTCTCTTCAGAGGCGGCTGAGAGCCGTAGTAATTGGGGTTGGCCTCGAGAAGAATCACGTTGTTCCTCTCCCACTGCACCAGAACGTATGGACCGGCGCCGGCGGAATGGTCGGCGAGCCAGGCCGTACCGAGATCACCATTGACTTCATTTGCGAGAACTACGTCTTTGTTCACGATCCCGGTGAACATGTTCGAGAGTATGCCGAGGGTTATGTTTTCGGCGTACGGAGCGTTCAGGGTTATCGTTATGGTGTTTTCGTCGATCTGTTTGATTTTCTCGTCAACGTTATCTTTGTTGATCCCGAAAATATCGACGAGGAACCATGCCGAGACGGAGTCGAGAAGGATGGGTCTCTTCAAAGAGAAGAGAACATCTTCGGCAGTCAGGGGATCCCCGTTGGAGAACTTGACGCCCTGCCTTATGTGGAAGATGTAGGTGAGTCCATCTTCGGAGATTTCCCAGCTCTCGGCGATATCGGGAACCGGAACTATCACGCCGTCGATGGCTTTGAGATTGACGAGCTGAGCGTAGCAGGCGGCGACGATCTTGTTTGGAAGAACCTCATAGGCAACTGCCGGATCCATGGTTATGAAGATACCGGTGTTGGAGCCTATCACCAGAGTATCCTTCGGTGTCGCGGCAAATCCCGTGACTGCAACAATGAGTACAGTTAAGAAAACTAGCATGAAGCTTCGCTTCATTCTTGCACCTCCTTTTTTCCCACGAAATAAGGGTGACAACAGAAATGGAACACTAAAATAAGATTGGATATTGCCTATCTCTTTCCTGTCTGAAACCTACCGGTTCCACGTTCTTCAGCAGCAGGTGGGAATCGAGATCGTGGTACATGAAGGCCCCCGTGCCGGCCGCAAAGTGGACGCTCTGCGAGACGCCGATCCCCGATTCGCTCATGCAGCCTATCATCAGTCCGATTCCAGCGCTGTTACACATTTCCACTATCGCCAGAGCATCTGAGATACCCGATTTCATAAGCTTGATATTTACGTAATCCACGGCGCCTTCCTTTATTAGACGCATGACATCGAACTTCGTTCGCGCGCTTTCGTCGGCGCCCACCGGGTACATCGAGCCCTGTCTGACGATCTTGAGTCCGTCGAAATCCTCAGCCGGTACTGGCTGTTCGAATATGCCGACCGGAATGCTGTTTCTGTACATCGCGTCGATGAAGCGCAGGGCTTCTTTCGGCGTGTAGCCGGTGTTGGCGTCTATTATGTATTTAACGCCCTTTATTTCGTCGTTTACCGCGAGCACCCTGGCGATATCACTCTGAAGATCTTCCCCGACTTTCATCTTTATAACTTTGTGGCCGGCGTTGAAGATCTCCCTGGCATCGTTGACGGTCTCTTCCAGGCTACCTATGCTAACAGTCTTGTCGGTTTCCACGAAATCTTTCATCCCTCCCAGTATCTGGTAGACGGGCGTGGAAATCACTCTGGAGAAGGCGTGAAGCGTTGCGAATTGAACCGCGGCCTTCAAACTCGGGGCGCTTCTGGAATAGGCGTCTAGCTTCTTGAACACCCTGCGGTAATCTCTCGCATCCAGTCCCTTTATCGCCTCCAGCATCTCGGCACGGAGCTGGAAGATGCTTTCGTTGCTCTCTCCGTTCACCCTGAACGAAGATGACGCCTCGCCCAGACCGATCGTGCCGTCGGCGAGAACAAGCTCGACTTCTATATTCACTTTCGAGCTGGATACGCTGTTTGCGATGTGAAAAGGTTTTACGAAGTCCCATTTCCTTTCTGTGAAACGAAGATCGCTTATTTTCATTTGCTCCTCCCGATTAAAGAAAGACTTTGATGAAAAAACCATAACAATGATACTCCATAGATGGCACAGCCAAAACAGAGAGAATTAATCAGATAATACCAGCACTTATATTCGCCTTACGATCTTGAACTTGCTCTTATCGGCCCTATAAAGAGAAACGACAAATTCCACGCAAACATCGCTTTTGGTGTAGGTGAAGCGCTTCCTCAGGATCGCACAGTCGTTCATTTCCTGCTTGAGGAAGCGCGCCTCGTCTTTCTTCAGCCTCGCAAGTTCCATCTCTTCCTCCGCATAGGAGATGTTTATTTCGAATTCGTTTCTGAGTATATCGTAGAGCGATTCCTTCTCCATATCGCGCTGGACGATGTTCAGCAGTCTTATATCGGCACCCACATTCAGATAGGCTTCCTCGATCGCGTACGGCTCCTCTTCGAGCAACCTGACCCTCTTCAGATAAACCACGAGAGCATCGGCCGGGATTTTGAAAAACTCCACGGCATCGACCGGCACTTTTACCAGACGGTTTTCGAGCACCACCGACCTGGTCTCGCAGCCCCTTTTCTTGGCCTCATCGGTGAAACCGGTCAGCGTCGCCAGTTGCTCCTCTCTCTTGGAGCCTGTGACAAAGGTCCCTTTGCCTTTGAGCCTTTCGATGAACCCCTCTCTTCTCAGCTCGTCCATGGCTCTCCTGACCGTGAGCCGGCTGAGTCCGTGTTTCTGGCAGAGCTCCTTTTCGGTGGGAAGTTTGTCACCCTTCTTGTACTTCCCCGACTGGAGACCTTCCTTCAATTCGACGTACAGTTTGTAATAAAGCGGAACGGGCGTTTCCCCCATGACTTCCCCTCTCGTCATCTGTAGAAAAGTCTCCCCGGATGTATGAGACAGTCCTGCACAAATTCGATGAATTCCTCTCCCGAACTTTCCCATTGATCGGGGTTGAGTGATCCCGACCTTATTTTCCTCGAACTTTCTTTCACTCCCATAAGATCGTCGAGGCGATCGGAAATCTCGAACTTCTCATATTTTAGCAAATACTCCATAACACTTAGCGCCAGCAGGAAATAATTGTCGCTTTTCGACGGGAAGAATTCGACACCGTCGCAGCTCGCGTTGGCGTATTTGCGGTAAAAGGGCATGAACTCCCTCCTTCTGACCTTCACGGACGGGAAGTCCCCTTTTATTTTCTCAGTCATGCCGAAGCCATCTATCCAGGGCGCCCCTATAACGAGGAAGGGTTTGAAGGTCCCCCGGCCTTCCGAGACGTTGGTCCCTTCGAAAAAGCAGGTGCCGGCGTACCCGAGAAGAGATTCGAAGGTCGGTATGTTCGGCGAGGGAACGTTCCACACGAGCGAGGTCTCATCGAAAGACCCGCCCTTCCAGCCTTCGGCCGGTACCACACGCAGATCCAGGTCGAGCCCACCCAGCTTTTTGAAGTACCTGGCCAGCTCTCCCGAAGTTAGCCCGTACTGGAGTGGCAGCCGATAGCCACCCACGAAAGTTTGAAGATCGTTTTCTATTCTGGAGCCGAAAACGCCCCTCCCCAGAGGATTGATCCGGTCCAGCACCATGTATCGCTTCCCGTTTTCTGCAGCCGCTTCCATCGTGAAGGCAAGAGTGTAGATGAAAGTGTAGTAGCGGAGACCGACGTCCTGGATGTCGTAAACGAGTATATCCAGACCGTCGAGATCCTCGGTTCGCGGTTTACGCTTGCTGCCGTAGAGACTCACCACCGGCACGTTATACCTGGGATGGATACTATCATCGTACACGGCCCCGTCGGCTATTCCGCCCAGCCCGTGCTCGGGAGTGAAGATCTTGCGTATCTTCAAACCCCTTTCGAACATCATATCTATCCCGCAGCGAAGAGAGTTGTCGATGAACGAGTAGTTAGTTATCAGACCAATCGATAGATCTTTCAGGTCGGCGAAATCCCGTCTCGACAGTATATCTATCCCCTGTAATACCAAGAAGCTCACCTCCAAACGAAATCTCTCAAGTACAATAATGCCATATTGTCATGCCATTTAGTATCTTTCTATCGTGTCCTCATTAATACTCCAGCTAAAAAAAGGCCGATCTCTTCGTCGGCCTTTTTCCTGTCTTACTGGCGGTAGTATCTGGCTTTTTATTTATCCCCAACTTCGTAGATTTCCTCGGGAACAATGCTTCCCAGGAGCGTATCGTTAAGCTGGGCGAACGGGCCGTCATATTTGGGAGGAGCGATTTGATCCTGGGGATACATGTACGGTTGCGGATACCAGGCGTAATCCGAAACCACTGCTCTGCGAAGAAGGATATCGTTCTTTGAGACATTTATCACGAGCAGGTCAGTGGCGATTGCGACGGGCCCTTCATAAGACAGGCGTATGTCTTCAATCGCAGGCCCGACGGTATCTTCGTTGGCCTGAAAGTGCGTGGCGACCCCGAGCCTCGGGTTTGTTTGACTGAGTATATAGCCGAAGGCTTTCTGTGAGGTGTGAGAATTCCTTTGCACGGCCAGCGCAAATGCCACAGCCCTTTCCCAGCCGGGGTCTCCAGGATTCAATCCCGAGTTTTTACTGGCCCACACTTCGGGCGGCACAACCATCTCATGGATCAGAACATCGATACCCTTAGCCTGCTCGATCATATAGTAATTGGGTATTGTATCGCCCGAGAAGATCATCGAAAGACCGTTCCATTCGAGTTTATAGCTTATGCTTCCATTTCTGTCGTGAACGGCGGGAAAATGTGTAATTTTTACACCGTTCTCCTCGTATGCGACTCCGCCGACTGTCATATACGGCAGCTCCTTCGCTATTATCTCGTAACCGTCGCGACCGTCTTTCAGCCCTGTGCTCAAAAAGCTGAAAGCCTCCACGTGCCATTTCATTAGTTTCTCTAGATTCTCGGCGAACGCCTGAGTTCCTTCTTCGGGATCATCTCCGGAAGGTCCATACAGATAGAGAGGAGTCTTGCGATCTTGAGAGGGACCGAAACAGTAAAGCGTTATTAAATCTCCAACATGGTCTCCGTGCAGATGAGTGAGGAAAACCTTGTCCATGCGTGATGGTGGAATGCCGGCCGCAACGTAATTGGATGAAACGCCTGATCCAAAATCGAATACGAAGCTGTCTCCATTACCCAGTTCGACAAACACGCTGTTGCACTGCTGGGCGATTCTCGGCACAACCGATGTCCCCATGAATGTTATCCTCATCTGATCATCTGCGAGCTGCTCACCGGGAATAAAAGGTTCAAAAGCGCTGATTATCTGTCCTGGAAAACCACTATAGGTGGCGTATCCGAAAGCGCAGGAAGCTATCGCCATAATAACGCATAAAACCAGAGATCTCAAAACTTTTCTCCGAATCAATCCTACCATCGTTCTCCCTCCTACTTTTCCTTGAGTCTTTCACTTTTGAATTGCTGTAACTCCATGGAATTTTCCGTAAAACTATAGATACACACACTTCGCTGTGAATGAATTGAACCTTATAGAATATATAACAGCCGTATGCCCGATATCTCCGAAGACCTACTGTGAAATTTCGATCACTGTTTTGCGCTGTCGATAGTATAATACTGCTCCGCGCGCGTGATAAGATACTAACCGGAGGCGATCGGGATGCAATTACCGCTCTTCATGACGGTGAATCTGATCAACATATTCACTTTTCTGATGTTTCTATCTAGGGTAAAGTGGCCGAAAGTCGAGATCTTGTTCGGAACGGCGACGATCATCCTGGCTCTTCCCGCGGTGACTATCGGCGCTCTCAACCTTTTGAGGTCGGCAAATTTCCTTCTCTGGTTCCCTGCGATTCTTTACGGTTTCTGGGCTCTGCTCGCACTGGTTGTGGATTATCTTTTGAAGATAGAGTTCAGGAATCCCGCTAAACCATCCATACTGGTACCCTTCCTGATTCTTTTTTACTTCTCCGTCGGTGGGATGGCTGCGGCATTTTACAGGATTGATCTGTACCTGTGGCTCATCTCGGGAGTAACCTCTATCCTCAATCTGTATGGAGCTTACTACGCCGGTAAACAAGGCAAAGGTTGATCTCTATATTGAATGGAACAATACATGATTTTGAAATAATGACTATTTTACAGAATTAGTGATCTTGATTCTCCTGGATGCATAAGTCTGTTCGTCAACTGTGGTGAAAATCATCACATTGAAATTGATTTTGGCAACGGAAATCAGTGAATCATGGAAGTACTATCTTCAATGCTTAATAACACCTTTTCATTCTCTCGATTGACTTGTGTGGATAACATACAAGATTGAACCGTGATTTTGATAGAATTACGGCATATCGACAGTGATTTTTCAAAGGCTCCGGTCTCTTTTTAATCGGGAGGTAAGCGATGAAGCTGAGGAGTCATCTTATCTTTTGGGGTTCTCTAGCTTTGATTTCGTGGGGATTGTCGAGATTCAACTATCTTTTTTACCACTCTACAGTCGAGATATTCACCATATCTGTCGCAATGATGCTGGTGGCCGTCGCCTTAATTGCCAGAAGCAAGAACAACATCGTGTTCAGGCTGGGCAGTCTTTACGCTGTGGTGATGGTTTTCGATATACTTCATACGCTAACCTTCAAAGGCATGAGTGTCTTTCAGAACTGGTCCGCCAATCAATCGACGCAGTTCTGGATACTCGGAAGGTCTCTGGAAGCCTTGGGCCTGGCGCTGGCAATAGTGTTGCCAAATTGCAAAAGGTGCAACATCTTCTACTGGATATTTGTCGCGGCTTCGGGCATCACGGGTATCCTGCTGGTGGGAAGTGGCGTTTTTCCCGACTGCTACCTCGCCGAAACTGGTCTGACTTCTTTCAAAATAATCATGGAGCTGGTGATCCTTGGAGTCATAGCATTCACGATCTTCCTGCTCATGAAAACGGACAACAAAGAGATCAGACCGTATAAAAACTACTATCTGACGGCACTTTTCTTCACCGCCCTGGCCGAACTGTTTTTCACAATTTACACAGACCCTTACGGTTTCACTAATACACTGGGACATATTTTTAGGCTAATCTCCTATTTCGTGATACTGGAAGGGATAGTCGTGCGATCCTTCACCGAGCCTCTGGATACGCTCTATAATGACATGAATACTATGGTGGAGGAACTCACCAGTATCATTAGTGAAACCACCGAGATCAAGGATCCGTACACCGCCGGTCGCCAGAAAAGAGTTGCGGCGCTTTCGGAAGAGATAGCCAAAAAGATGCACCTCTCCGGCGAGAGAAGAAAGGAGCTGGTTCTTGCGAGCAGATTGCACGACGTGGGCACTCTCTTCGTCCCCACGGATATCATCTCGAAAGTCACACCTGTATCGCAGATCGAATACAACCTGATAAAGCAGCACGTGATCAAATCCTACGAACTTCTCAAGGGCCTGCCTTTGAGCTGGAGAATCTTCGAAATAATACGACAGCACCACGAAAGGATCGACGGTTCGGGATATCCCAGGGCGCTCAAAGGAGATGAGATACTTCTGGAGGCCAAAATCCTGGCAGTCGCGGATGTACTGGAGGCTATGAACTACGACAGACCACACCGTAAGGCACCGGGAATGGAGAAAGCCGTCGAAGAGCTGAAAAGAAACTCGGGCATATTGTACGATGCCAGGGTTGTTGAAGTCTGCATAGAGGTGATCGACGGCGGCTTCAAATTCGACGGATAGTCGTTCAAAGTCAATCCAGTGCTTTCAACAGATGACCCCTGCTGAACCGCCCCCTTCTTTTAAGGCTGACTTCCAACATCTGAAAGGCGTGAACCCATGTTTGATCGTTAGTTGGCTCTTTGGGTAGTCTTAGATCTTTTCTGAATTGGGTTTATTTATTTAAAACTTCTTCGAGATTATATACCTGAGATGATAGACTTAAAACAAAGAATGTACTAACGCCGCCCTCTTTTCACTCTACACAGAACTTTTCTATCATTTTTTTGCTCACGGTACGGTGATGATAAGGCTATTAGAGATCTACAATGGCTTTTTCGATTCATTAATATCACTCTTCACGAAGGAGGCATGAAAATGAAAAAGGTATATGTGTATTTCGCAGTTGCATTGCTTCTTATATTGATTACCGGCTGCCCGTCTTTCTGGAAAGCGGCCGATGCCACTCTGAAGCAGTTGATGTACAACGGGATAAGTGTTCCTGGCTTTGATGCCAAAAAAACCGGTTATTCGGTCGAACTTCCCGCGGAGACGACAGAGCCACCAACGGTGACGGCCGTTCCCGCTGTTGAAGGGGCAAACGTTGTGATAACTAATGCCGAGACTCTTCCGGGGACCGCTACAGTGTTTGTCACCTCTTTGAATGGAAAGGCGACAAAGACTTATTCAATCTATTTTACGGTGAAGAAGATAACTATCTCAATCACGGCCGTTCCACCCGACGGTGGAGTGTTCGAGGGAGATGGAGACTATAACTACGGCGATCTGGTGACGCTAGTAGCTACGCCATCTATTCATCACACTTTCAACGGTTGGTATCTTGACGAGCCGGACGAGTTAACCTTCAACGAAAGCAATGACCCTGTTTATACAGATCCAATTGTCTCTTTCCATGCTTCGCAGGATGTGGATCTACTTGTAGAGTTCGATCCGATGCAATATACGTTTACGGTTGTGGCAGATCCTCATGAGGGTGGAGAGGTTACCGGTGGAGGAACTCTCAATTACGGTGATTCTCTAAATCTGAGCGCATTACCTAATACAGGTTATGGCTTTGAGGGATGGTGGATAGACAGCTATATGTTTAGTGATCAAGCTGTAGACTCGGTTAGCACTGTCGAAATCCTCAATCATACTGAGTGTATAACGTGTACCGAGCACATCGTTAAAGGAAAGTTCAATCCTTCTGCGCCCCAGTGGCAACTGGATGTGACGATCGAGGCAACACCGATCTACGGAGGAGAAACCTGGGGTGAGGGACTGTATCCGTACGGCGTAGATATCACTGTTGGAGCTACGCCGAATCGGCACTTCGATTTCGATGGGTGGTATTACGGTGGAGAACAGCTAAGTGAAGGCGCTACCTACACTTTCCCGGCAAATGAATGGTACACCGAGGGGGTAACATACACCGCGCTTCCCTTACAGGGAGTGTTTGTAGATGTACTATACAAATTCAACGCCGTTGCCGAACCTCCCGAGGGGGGACAGGTGAGTGGTGGCGGTATCTGTACTTACGGTGATTATCTGGCATTCTTGGCTTCTGCGAATTCTTCTTATTCCTTCCTGGGATGGTACTACGGAGAAGAATATATGAGCGGGTCCCCGAGTTTCACCCTTAACACCGGCAGCTTCCTGGATACCCACACGCTTCCCATAACAAGCACAGAGCACAGCTTCACTTTTACCGGGAAGTTTGAACCCCAGACTCCACCACCGGGATGGCTGATGATTACAATCGATGCTTCGCCGACTGGCAAAGGCGAGTTAAGCGGCGCCGGAAAATATCCGTATGGAGAAGATGTCACGCTGGGAGCAACACCGATAAATTACTACGATTTCGGAGGCTGGTACACCGAGGGGAATTTACTGAGCGAAGAGCTTCCATACACATTCAATACGTCGGATTGGCTGCCGACACAGGGTGTGACCGACACCCTTCCAATAGTCGCCTGGTTCCCGCCGATAGAGTATCAGTTCAACGTGGTGGCCGATCCTCCCGAAGGCGGGGAGGTTATGGAAAGCGGGAAGTTCAGGCATGGCGACCCCATGGTGTTGAGTGCGATTCCCAACGATAATTATCTATTCAAAAACTGGACATTCGAGGGAGCCGAGTTCAGCGATCAGCCCGTATGGGAAGGAGACTCGACATTCTTCTTTGCTAGATCGACCTGTATAGGCTGCAATGAATTCACCATAGTCGGTAATTTCGATCTGGATGTGCCCGACAGTATTACCGTCGACTTGAGACCCGAGCCGCCGGAAGGCGGTCAAGTAAGCGGTGGAGGTCAATTCCCAAAGGGGTCAAGCACGGTTATAAGCGCCCTGCCGAATCCCGGATATGGGTTTGGGGGCTGGTACTACGATCCATGCGGAAGTTTTTTCAGTGACTACCAGTCTTTGACAATCGGAAACTTGCAGGAAGACTGGAGTCTTTTCGCTTCCTTCTATCCGTTAAGTGGCAACTGAAATGCCGTATTTCAAGAAGCTAAGACTTGCTTCTCGATCTTCAGCAGTCGGTTAATAGAAGGCAAAATCCGATTCATCCAGGTTACTAAAAAGCCTGAGGATTCACTCCCCAGGCTTTTTCTCTCCGCAAAGGCTGTTCTGAAGACGTCGCAATTCTTATATCAGATTTGCATATTCCATAGGGAATTGTTTTGATGAGAATCGAATTTCACTCTATCGTTCTTATCGATTCTGTTATGCTGAGAGAGGTCACCTTTCTGGACGAGGCAAGCGTTGTCAACACTCCGACTGCAAGTGTTCCGGCAACTGCTAGAACAATCCCTAGCCAGGGTATCGACCAGCTCAGATGGCCGATCTCTGTTTTCAGGAGCGAGTACACTGCGTAAGAGAGAATCACTCCGAGAACGACCGACGAGATGGCGCTTATGATTCCTAAGATCAACCCTTCGAATATCAGCATCGCCTTGAGCTGTTTTCCGGTCATGCCGACCGCCCTGAGTATTCCGAACTCTCTGCGGCGCAATATGATCGTTGTGTTTATGGTGTTGGTTATGCCGCAGATGCCTATGAAGCCGACTATTGCGATCAATCCATAGACCAGCGTCGAAAGAGTCCTGATAGCGTTTTCCGTCTCTTTCCTGTACTGGCTGTAGGAGATGAAGGTCGAGTTTCTGTACCTTTTAGCGGTCTCCTCCACCACCGGTTCGATGTTTTCGGGATTAGCTCCCCTGCGTAGATATATGTCCACATAAGAGTAATGATCCACGTAGTCCATCATCGTGAGGTGGACGTCGTTGCCCGCAGGCCTCAGCCCGTCGATTATCTCTTCGCTGCATGCTACCAAAATACCACCCGCAACGGTGTAGGCCACAGAAGGAAGCTCCTGAACCACCGCGCCGACGGTGAACTCGCTGTTTATAGGCAGCTGGACCATCGATTCCGTAAGGTAATAAGTCCTGAGCAACACTCTGTCTCCTGCCTTTATATTGTGCCTGTTGCTGTTCTCGACATCTATGATCACCAGAGGTTCGGAAGTCATCCGGGCGAGATCTATCGATCCGGAGATCACTTTCGATTTCATTAGTTCGATTCCCGCCTCGTTGTAGGCGAGAAGGGCCATATACATCCCCGACTGATCGAGCGTAGTGACTCGCATCCCGGCCTGAGGGTTGGGAACGGTCACGTAGGTTTTGCTTTCCATCTCCGGGTCCTCGTATTCGCTGAGCAGCCGTCCGGTGAGGAACTTCGCTGCGGCTACCGTCTCGACCCCTTCTATTGACTGCAGCTCTTCGATCGTTTTTCCGTAGGGACCATCATCGTACATGCCTGTGACACGTATCGAGAAGTCGGACTTCACGACGCCCCGGGCCAGTCTCTCGGTATCGAAGTTCCCCGCAAAGTACGAGAAAACTATGAAGAGAGTCGCGGCGATCGTCATCGAGACGACGGAGATGACAGTGGTGCGGAGGTTTCTTCTCATGTTCCTCTTGGCCAGTTTCAGGGGGATCTTTTCTCCTGTCGCAGATTCGCCGGCCGCGACCTTCCTGATTTCCCGTCCCGATGACTCGACTCCGTACTGTCTCATGGCCTCGACGGGAGATATTTTGCCGGCGCGAAACGCGGGAATCAGCGATGAAACAACCACAGACAGAAATCCCATAACAGCTCCAAGCACAAGCGAGAGCGGTGTGATCGAGGTCGCGAAGCCATTCAGGCCGGTCAGCCGGGAGCCGGCATACAGAGCCACGGCGAATGAAAGCAGGACGCCTGCCGCCAGGCCAATCGGGATGCCGAGAACGCTTACGAGTATCGACTCTCGAAGGACGACTTTTCGTATCTGGGCAGAAGTCGCCCCGGCAGCCCTTAGAAGCCCAAATTCGCGGATCCTCTCCAGCACCGATATGTGAACCGTGTTGTAAATGGAGACCATCGAAGCGACGGCTACGAGAAGCCCCAGAACTACCGCGGGCCAGTTCACAGGAGAGAGAGTCTCGAGGTGATAGATCAGAGAGCCGTTGTACCTCGCCCTGTCCGTTAGTTCGAGGTCGGAAGCCACTTTCTGGGCCGCGATTCTTAGCATTTTGTTTTCCGCGTCGACGGTGAAATAGACGTTCTTCGCCACTTCAGATTTCGAAGCTATCGCGGAGAATTCCTGAGCCGAGACGCTCACGAAAGCCCTTGACAGGGAGCTCTCCTGTCTTGCCGTCGAAATGATCCCGACAACTTCGAAAACCCGTTCATTCCCGTTTATATTCAGTGATACTCTCTTACCGATTTTCGAAGAGATACCCAAAAGCTTGGCGGCGAAGGAGTCAACGGCAATCTCGCCCGGCCTTTCGGGGAGTCGGCCTTCGGTTACTCTCTTTCCCCTCAGGTGCAGGGTCAGCCCGTCGGCCTCTTCGATCAGCAGTGAGGCCTTTTCTTCGGGAAAGTCTATGGAACCGGCTATCTTCTGGATTCCAAGGCCTTTGGTCAGTACGTGGGCGCTCAAATCCAGTATCTCGGAATCGGTTGCCTTCTCAACTTTCCCGTGGTAGGCTCCGACAGATTCTTCTAGCGCCCGTATTTCCGAGGTTTCTATACTTTCGAAGGTTATCATGATAGCCGTTATGAAAGCTACTGCCAGCGCCACTCCAAGAAGGGTGTAGAAAGTTCTTCTGAGTCTTCTGGAAAGGTACTTTCCGCTCAATTCGGTGTAGCGTTTCATCACTTCTGCCCTCCAAGAGCGGAGGAGAATACGCTTCCTACATCGCTGTTGGAGTAATCGGACACTATCTCTCCGTCTTCCAGAGCGATTATTCTGTCGGCCCTCTCGGCGATGTCCTCCTCATGGGTCACTATCACCAGCGTCTGGTGGAACTTCCTCGCACTGATCTTAAGCAAGTCCATGACCTCCTGACTCGTCTTGCTGTCGAGATTGCCGGTCGGCTCGTCTGCGAAGACGATCACGGGTTTGGTTATAAGGGCGCGGGCTATCGCCACCCTCTGCTGCTGACCGCCGGACAGGGCAGAAGGCAGGTGGTCTGTCCTGTCCTCGAGTTTCATCAGCCTGAGAAGTTCGTTGAGATATGGTTGATCGACCTTCCTTTCGTCGAGTATTAGAGGAAGCTCGATATTCTCTCTTGCAGTCAACACGGGAACCAGGTTGAAGAACTGGAAGACAAAGCCGATCCGTCTCCTTCTGAAGATAGATAACTGCGTGTCCGACATCCCGTACAGGTTCTTCCCGTCTATATGCACGCTACCGGCCGTGGGACGGTCTAGCCCGGCGAGAAGATGAAGAAGCGTGCTCTTTCCCGAGCCACTGGGACCTACGATGGCGACGAACTCGCCCTCTTCTATGGAGAGGTCGGCCCCTTTCAATGCGGTTACGGCGCTGGCGTTCGATCCATACACTTTTCTCAATCCCGTTGCTCTGAGTACTTCCATGGTATGCCTCCTTAATTGTAGCTTCCACTGAGAATATAAGGAGTCTGTCTTATGACCGGATGAAGAAGAAGCTTAAGAAATCGCAAGATGGAGAACTCACTCTTCCTGTCTTATCGGCAGTTCTATTGCAAAGATAGATCCCTTTTCAGTTGATGATTTGAGCTTTATATCGCCGTCGTGTCTTTCGATGATTGCTTTCGCAAGAGCGAGGCCAAGGCCGGTACCCTTTCTCGATCCGACAGCCGAGCTACCCCGGTAGAAGCTCTGAAAGATTTTAGGTGTATCCCCTGCGGCAATCCCGGGGCCTTCGTCCGTGACTGTAAGATAGGCGTAAGCCTCGCTCCTGAATATGTTTATCGACACCGTGCCTCCGTCGGGGGAGTAGTTGACCGCGTTCTTGACAAGATTGTCCAGGGCCTGTGAAAGCCACCTCTCATCGCAGAAGACCGTGGCCGTCGATTCGGCCCCGACGGAGATCTTCAGGCTTTTGCTTTTGGCTATCTCCGAGTATCTTCTGGCTACATCCTTTGCCAGTTCTGCCAGATCGGCCTTCTTGAAGTTGAACCTTATCGCTCCCGATTCAATCCTCGCGACATTCAGAACGTCGCCGATCAGCCATTCCATTCTCTCGATATCCTCTCCGCTTCTTTTGAGGAACTCTTCCATCTGTTCTCTTTCCATTTCCTTTCCATCTATAAGCAGCTCGTTCATCGTTTTCAAAGAGGCGAGCGGAGTCTTGAGTTCGTGGGATATGAAGGAGATGAAGCCTCGCATTTTGTCACGTTCAAAATTGACGCTTTCCATAGTCTTCTCGAGCCTCCTGGTTAGCGCGTTGATCTGCGCCGAGAGGATTGCTGTGTCGCCTTCTCCGTAGTAGACTGATTCACTGTTGTACCTGCCATTCATCAGGGCGTCCAGTCTCAGAGATGTATCTTTGAGAAAGTCGGACTGCTTCTTTGCGACAAGAGTCAATAGCGAAAACCAGAGGATTGCCAGTGTTATAGAGGAGAGTGAAGCTATGACGATAACCTTCGATCGAAAGGCTCCGTCGGAGAACTCGAAACTGCCGGGTGGCTCTTCTGTATAGCCAAAAGGTTTTAACAACTCCAGCGCCGCTTCGTAGTCTTCCGATCGTTCTTCAGAGAGCATCTTCGCTACATCATCGTGCGTGATAATGCCTAGCGAAACCAGCCTCCCGATAATCGATACTTCCCGCTCGTAAAGATGGCGCCCGTGATCTTCCAGAGAAAGGTAAAGAGTCACAATCGCGATCAGCGCTATCGATAGCGAGAGAGCGATGCCAATCATGGCAATTACTCTGTTTTGTCTTTCTCTGAACAGGGATCTGAACATCTACTTCTCTCCGTTCCACCTGTAACCGAGGCCCCTCAGCGTTTCGATCAGCTTCGGCTTTGACGGATCTTCTTCCACTTTCTCCCTGAGTTTCCTTATATGAACCGACAGGGTGTTATCTTCGATGAATTCTCCGTCGATATTCCAGACCTTCTCGAGAAGTTGGTCTCTCGTCAGGACCGCACCGCTGTTTTCAATGAGGCTTCGAAGTATTCTGAACTCGGTGGGGGTGAGGAAGATCTCCTTGCCGGACCTGTAAGCCCTGATCTGGGCCGTGTCGAGCTTCACAGGACCGGACTCAAGCAGAGCGCTTCCTTCGACAGGGTGAATTTTCTGGATTCTCCTGGCGTTGGCCTTGATTCTGGAGATTAGTTCTCTGAGTCTGAAAGGCTTTGTCACATAGTCGTCTCCGCCACTTTCCAGACCCATGACAACACTCACTTCCTCGTCCCTGGCGGTCAGGAAGATCACCGGCATATCCGATCGCCCGCGGATCTTCTTGCATAGCTCGAACCCATTTCCGTCGGGGAGCATGACATCGAGCAGCGCAAGATCGAAATGTCCGTTCTCCATCAATTCGAGGGCTTTTGAAACGTTCCCGGCTACGGTTGCGGACCACCCTTCCTGCTCTAGCGCGTAGCGTATACCGTTCGCAAGGTTTTTGTCGTCTTCGACGAGAAGTATGCTCAACAAACGCGTCACCTCCAGATGGCTATAGCCGGCCTTCGTAGGCCCGGCGCTTCTATTATATATGCCTGAGAGAGAAAGAGAAGAGATGTGAAAACCAGCAACGAGAAGAAGTGCTGTCGGTAGTTCGCTGCACTCAAGAGAGGACGAGAATTGATAATCGTCGGCCGTCATCGATCCACAGTTCTCCGAGAAGAGCCTTTATTCAGAAGAGAAGCGCGAGATCTCTGTATTGGCGTTGGCTCGTTGGCCAGCGTAACATCACTGCCGGATGCCCTTATTAATAGTCTTCGAGATTTTTTAGATTTCTTGGTACATCAAAAGACCAATAGAAACTTCAAAATAGGACTCTCAGACTTCTTTCCGGGAGTTAGTTGAAAGTCCGGCAGACCCTGAAACCGCAAATGTTGGCTGCACTGTTCGGTGAGTTGTAGCTGCGGCTGGTTACTCTAACCACGCCGTCCCACCAGGTCCTTCCACGGATCGACTTGTTACCAAGCGCCTGATTGTAAGGATCCTTTGCCGGGCTCCTTTGTAGAAGAAGGCGTCATATGCATCGGAACACCATTCTGATACGTTTCCGCTCATGTCGTATATTCCCAATTCGTTTGGACTCTTCTGTCCGACTTCCTGTGTCATGTCTCCCGAATTATCGGAATACCACGCTACAAGGTCCGGTTCGTTTCCACCCGAGTAAATGTATCCCTCGCTCTTGTTTCCTCCCCTGGCGGCATATTCCCATTCGGCTTCGGTAGGCAGCCTGTAGCCAACCACTTTTGAAGGATCTGTCGTCACTTTTCCGTCTTTGTCCAGGAAGTAGCCATTCGCATCGTATGCCTTGGGAAGCTTCTCTCTCTCGCTCAGCCAGTTACAGAAAGCCACTGCATCCATCCAGCTGACGTTGATCACCGGCCTTTGCCCGCGTCCCCAGCCTTCATCTCCAGGCAGAGCTCTCTTCGTCTCTTGACAAAACAGATCATAAAGAGCAAAGGTTATCTCGTACTTTCCTATGTGAAAATCGTAGGAGATAGTTACCTCATGGGCCGGTCGCTCTTCATCCCAGCCAGATCCCCATGTGTCGCCCATTGTGAATGTACCCTTCTCCACCAGGATCATGTCCACGATGCTTTCAGTGGGCGGAGAGTCTTTTTTGGGTTTCAGTGCTATGACAAGCACAATAACGAGAACGGCTATGGAGATTATTGAGACCACAACAACTACTGCCTTCTTCATAATATCGCCTCCTAAAGAGTGGCTCCACACCTGGCAGAGGCAGTAAGTCTGAAGATTAGTCTGGAAGAAACGGCATGGGACCTCGTTTCAATATATCACCGGCCTTTGGGTGAGAAAAGAAATCCACACGGTGCAAGTCAAACGACTTTGTAACACTGTTGGGTTTTTCCGGCTGCATTGTGCTGAACTGAGACCATGACTTAATAGAAGCAGCATAAGCAGAAAAAAATAGTCATCCCAAAAAGAGCCAGCCGCACTAAGTAAGGTAATTCATTGCTTATCAGGGGCCAATCTTGCAGCAAAATATGTTCTGGTTTTCAACAAAATCTGTGGCTCCTTCAGTTGCGATAAAACTAGCCCCCTTGACAAATCTATATGGATGAATATAATATATTTGAACACGTTCGAAATGTATTTTAATTATGTTCAAATACAGAGGAGGCGAACCGATTGACGATCGAAGAAATCAACACCAGGGAAAGGATCTTCAGAGCCACGCTTGAATTTATTAGGGAAGGGAAAGACGCGCACAAACTCACTACGAGGCAAATAGGCGACAGGGCTGGAGTGAATCCTTCGCTGATCAACTACCATTTCCAGTCGAAGGAAAATCTCATAGGTCAGGTTGTGGGGACGATGATGGGAGAGATCATCGGGCAGTTGCGGCGAAGCGATGCAATCGAAAGCGATCCGGAAACCAGGTTGAGAGAGATACTCCTTACCACCGCCGATGCGGCTTTCGAATTTTACAACGTGAGCAGGATCGCCATAGCCGGCGAGCTGAAAGAGGGCTGCAGGAACTCCTGTCAGATGGTTTTACCGCTTTTGCAGGAAATCTTCAAGGGTTACACTTTCTCAGATCTGAACGTTATCGCCCTGCAGCTAATGCTTCCGTTCCATCATATAGTCGTCGATCCCGTTCTTTACGGGAAGTATCTCGGCGCTGATTTTTTTGACGAGAAGCAGCGAAGGGGAAAGATAAATCAAATGGTAGATCTGGTTCTGGCCAGATACGATAAGGAGGCAAAGAAATGAAGCAAGCGGGTATTTCAAAGGCAGGTTCGAAGATTGTCAATCGCACGATACTGGTTGTCGTAGCGACTATGGCGATAATCTTCGGTATTGGCGGCATAGGCCACGGGTTCTTCGAGGCGCTGCAGGGGTTCACCCCGACTAACGGATTGGTGATCCACGCAATCGGGGAGGCCAACAGGATGTGGGAATACGGCAATGAGCCGGCCTTCACAGTTATTCCCAATTTCTTGATCACAGGGATCGCTTCCATGGCGGTGGGACTGGCCGTGATAGTCTGGTCGGTCGGTTTCCTTCACAGAAGGAACGGTCCGACTGTGTTGCTGCTGCTCTTTGTTTTGCTGTTCATGGTTGGCGGGGGAATAGGACAGGTGGTTTTCTTCTCTATTATATGGGTCTTCTCGACTTTCATTCACAAGCGGTTGAAGCCTTCAAAGAGCGAAAAGACCGGCGGCCTTCGAAAAAAGACGGCCCGTTTTTGGCAGCCCTTTTTGGTGGCCTCTTCCGTTGCCATTGTATTTGCGCTAGAAATCGCCATCTTCGGACTCGTCCCCTTCGTAAAAAACCCGGATACGATCTCTCTGGTGATGCTTTCTTCGCTGGGAGCGGGGTTTATACTCATGATTCTTGCCTTTCTATCGGGAATGGTCCATGACACTGAACCTGACAGGAGGATTGCCTCATGAAGGAGAAATTTTTGGTAGTCTACGCCACCAAGCGTGGATCTACCGCGGAGATCGCCGAAAAGATCGGAGAGGTGCTTCGAAAAAGACAGATGCAGGTGGATGTGCTGCCTGCCAGGGAAGTCGTCGATCTCTCGCCTTACAAAACAGCGATCCTTGGAACGGCCGTTTATATAGGGCTGTGGAGAAGGGAGGCGGTCAAATTCCTGAAAACCTACGCGGATGAGCTTGCAAAGCTGCCCCTGCGGATCTTCCTTAGCGGTCCGACCGGTGCGGGAGACCCACTGGAATTGCTTGGCGGCTGGCGCTTCCCGGAATCTCTGAGACCGACGATAGAGCGAATAAAGCCCGTTGAAATAACCTGCTTCGGAGGAAGAATAGAGAGCGACAAGATGAATCCCTTCGAAAGAATGATAATCAAAAAAGTCGGGGCCGAGATCGGTGATTTCCGCAACTGGGAGAGTATCGCTTCGTGGGCGAATGGAATTGACTGAAGTTGCCAGTGATGTTTCGCGCGTTAGTTGCTTGACCGGAGAGCATCAAAAAGCGGCCGGACATGAAACCCGGCCGCTTTCGATTTTCTCGGTTTTTGAGAGTATCGAATGGGGAGGCTCAGAACTGTATTCCAACCTCGGCCATAACTCTGAACAAGTCGCGATCGAGATCCTCCATCTCTTCTCTCGTGGAAACCTTTAGAGGCATCCTTACTCCACCCATTTTCAAACCCCTCTTCTCAAGAACCGCCTTCATGTAAGGTATGTTGGCCCCGTTTCCAACGGCCATTGTGAGTTTGGTGAGGGATTTCTGGGCTTTGAAGGCCTCCTCGTATTTTCCGGCTCTTACCGCATCGCGAACTTTGACGAAGAACTCCGGGAAGACCGCTCCCGGACCGGAAACACAGGCCTTCCCTCCGTTCGTGAGAACGGCCGAATAGGCCGCATCGCAACCGACGACCGTGTTGAACGTACCGGGGAGGTTCTGGATCACAGACAAAGCGTACACGAAGTCGCCGCTGCTGTCCTTCACACCGACTATCCAGGGATGCTTCTGGTGAAGTCTCTTCAACACATCGACGCTTATCCAGTTCTTCGTGAGCGACGGGATGTTGTATATGTAGAGCGGGTACTCTCCCATCTCTGTAGCGATAGCGTCGTAGAAAGCGAAGAGTTCATCCTGGCTATGCTTAAAGAAGAATGGAGTGACCACGGCGGCGGCGTGAGCGCCGCAGGCTCTGGAATGCTTCAGAAGGTCGAGAATATCCTCGAAAACCGCCGCACCGCAGTGGGATATTATCGTCATTCTATCGTCGTTGGCCTTTATGAAAGCCTCGAGCGCTTTCTTCCTTTCTGAAACGCAGAGAGAGGTTCCCTCGCCCGTGGTGCCGAGCACGAACATACCGTTCACACCCTTCTCCACGAGAAAATCTACATAATTGGATATCGCACCGTACTCTATTTTCGTTCCATCGGCCGACATGGGAGTCAGTGGAGCGACACCTACACCTTCTAAAAGTCTCATCGCATTAATCCTCCTTCTGCCAGCCTCCGGGCTGCCTCTTCCATGAGCGGCGTTTCCTGCACCAGTCCCATTCTCACCCTCTGCCCCCCATTGAGCCCGTACGCCGTTCCCGGCACAACGAGAATTCCGTATTCTTTGTATAGTTTCTCGGTGAAGAGCCAGGGATCAATGCCTTCAGGGGTTTCCACCCAGGTGTACATGGCGCCTTGCGGCGGAGAGAATCTAAGGCCTATATCGCTCAATCCGTGGACGAGAGCATCACGCCTTTGCTGATACATACCGCTCAGTTCTCTGTAAAAAGAATCGGGCGTCTCTATCAAAGCCGTTGCAGCCGCTTGCTGTATCGGATAGAAGACGTTCGAGTCGATTTTTGATTTGTACAGCTTCACCGCGTCGACCAGCCTCTTGTCACCGACGATGGCGCCCACCCTCCAGCCGGCCATGTTATAGGTCTTCGAGAAGGCGAAGTATTCGAATCCCAGTTCCAGGCCGGGACGGGCCTCCAGATAACTGTGGACCGTCAGCCCGTCGAAAGCTATCTCCGAGTACGCCAGATCGCTCATCACAGCGAAGTCGTAGCGTGAGGCTATTTCCGAGAGGCTCTTATAGAAATCCAGACCGACAATTCTGCCCGTGGGATTCGATGGGTAGTTCACGATAACGATCTTCGGGCCGTGAAGTCTGGCCTTTTGTTCGATCTCATTCAAAACCCTGTCCGACTCGGCATCGCTGTTGTAGGTCAACAACTTGCCCCCGGTGAACAGAACGGCCTCGAAATAAGTCGGGTAGCCTGGATCTGGTACCATGACGACGTCTCCTGCATTAACCAGCGAGTGCAAGGCGTTGAATATAGCTTCCTTTATACCCACGGTGACGAGTACGTTGTCTTTGGGGTCTATCTCGACTCCAAAACGCTTGCCGTACCAGAAAGCCACCGCTTCGCAGAGCTCGGGAGCGCCGTGCTGGGGCGGATACGTGTGGTAGGCCGGATTGTCGAGATGCGTTTTCATGGCCTCGATTATCCAGGCGGGGGTGGGTCTGTTCGGAGCACCGATGGAAAGGTTGATCATGGGGTATTTGGATGGTTGTGTTTTCAACTTGTTTATGAAAGCAAAAGCATCCGGCCTGAAGAACTCAAGCTTTGAGCACTCCAGTTGGTATCTCATCTGTTATTACCTCCCTCGAGTTTTTTCGAAACGATTATCAACGGATAGCATACGAGTATGAAAAAAACCGATACAATGCTGAAAGCCATGAACGGGTTCAGCGTGAGCTGCATGATCTGACGGGACGTTCTGACTATCTCCACCATCCCTACCAGCGAGACTATAGATGTGTCCTTTATTGTCATCACGATCTGACCGACAATCGAAGGCATCGTCGTCTTGATTATCTGTGGCAGTATTATGAGCGTGACCTTTTTAAAGTAGCTCATACCGAGCGCTTCGGCAGCTTCGAACTGCCCTTTGTCCATAGCCACAAGACCGCTTCTGAAAACTTCCGAGAGGTAAGCGGTCGCCGTTATAGAAAGAACCACTATTCCGGTCTGAAAGGCTCCCAGTTCAATTCCGACATATGGCAGGGCGAAGTAAATGGCGTAAACGATTATCAGGAAGGGAGAGCCCCTGACGATCTCGACCAGTACGGTCAGGGTTTGCGACAGTACGGGTATTCTGTGAAACCTTACAAAAGCTATCACTATTCCCAGTATTATTCCTATGGCGAGAACAAAGGGCAGAAAGGCCAGGTTGCTCAGAAAGGCTATGCCGAGCCTGGAAAGCTGCTGCATGAGCGATATGTCCTGCATCATACCACCTTCCCGAAGCCAAACCAGCGCCTTGCACTACGCCCGGGCTCTTTCTTGCCGCTGATGAAACGGCTCAAAAGCGCGAGTATAAGATAAATGCCGAAGTACATGAGCATCGGCACTCCGAACGATTCGAAGGGCATATACGTTCTCGCGGCTATCTTTCTGGCCGTGTAGGTGAGTTCCGGTATCACGAGGACCGCGGCCAGACTCGTATCCTTTATGAGATACGAGAATTGGCTTATCAACGGCGGGAGTATCTTCTTGAACACCTGGGGAAGGATTATCAACCTCATGGTTTGAAACCATGAAAGCCCCAGCGCCCTCGAAGCTTCCGATTGTCCCTTGTCCATAGAAGCGAGGCCACCCCTCACTATCTCGGATATGTACGCCCCGCTGTTGAGAGAGAATGCGATGATAGCACTCTGAAAAGAGGTCAACATGATACCGGTTATGGGAAGCCCGTAATGCACGAAGTAGAGCTGAACGAGCAAAGGTGTGGATCTTATAAAACCCGTGTAAATTCCTACAGGAATAATTGCCAGCTTTGATTTCATTGTCGATATTATTCCAACGACGGTTCCGATTATCAAAGCAAAAACGCCGCTGAGTGCGGCTACCTTGAGAGTTTCGAACAACGCCTCGAAAAATTCCGGCAGATACTGGGATATCAATCTCATATCAAGCACGGTATCACCTACAGTATCTTGCTCAGGAATTCTTTGGTCCTTTCACTCCTGGGGTTTGTGAAGAACTCGTTTTTCGGTGTAAGTTCGATTATCTTTCCGTCGTCTAGAAAGCCTATCTTGTTGGCCACTTCTCTGGCGAAGCCCATCTCGTGGCTGACTATTATCATCGTCATGCCGCCGAGCGCCAGTTTTATCATGACATCGAGAACTTCCTTTATCATCTCCGGGTCAAGAGCCGAAGTAGGTTCGTCGAAAAGCATCAATTTTGGATCCATGGCGAGAGCTCTGGCGATCGCCACTCTCTGTTTTTGACCGCCTGATAGTTGTCCCGGATACGCGTCGTATTTGGCCGAGAGGCCTACCTGGTCCAGTAAACCCTTCGCCTTTTCGTACGCCTGATCTTTCGGAATCTTCTTGACGTGTATCGGCGCCAGAGCGACGTTGTCCATCACCGAAATGTGAGGAAAGAGATTGAAGTGTTGAAAGACCATGCCGGAGTTCTTCCTGACATAGCTGAGATTGGCGCGACTGGACTTGATGTCCTTTCCAAGGACATCGATCGTTCCCTCGTGATAATGCTCGAGCATGTTAATACACCTGAGCAGCGTACTCTTGCCCGCGCCGCTCGGGCCGCAGAGAACCAGCACGTCGCTTTCGTAAACATCGAGGTCTATGTTTTTTAGCACATGGAGTTTTCCGAATGATTTGTGTAAGCCTCTTATCCTTACAACACGCTCCATAGAATTCCCCTTTCAATTCCTGAAGTGGGATGGGGAGGACCCCATCCCACAGAATAATGTTTCCAGAACGCTCAGTCAACCACGAACGAAGGAACCCATTCTTTGCCGACATACTTTTCATATATCTTTCCGTACTCACCTGTCAGCTTTTCCCACTTGATGAACCAGTTGAACCAGTTAACCAGCGAATCGGAATCCTGGTCCTGTCTGAAGGCCAGTCCGTAAGTATCGGGTCTTACATAACCTTCCAGAATCTTCAGCTCGGGGTTCTTGTTCGCCAATTCGATACAGATCATTTCGTCGTCCATGACCGAATCGATTCTGCCGAGCTTGAGATCGGTCATCCACTCGGCCAGGTTATCGTACAGAGAGGCCTTCTTGCCCCAGGTCTGCTCGATGAAATCGGCGTGGACCGATCCCATGGTCGCGCCCATCTTAACGCTGGGAGCCGCGAGATCCTTCCAGCTGACAAGCGGGGAGTCCTTCCTTGCGATTGCCACGATTCCGGTCAGGAAGTACGGATCGGAAAAACGGATCGATTTCATTCTGGTGAGGGTCATCGACATGTTCGCGGCGATCATATCGACTTTTCCCGAGAGGAGCGAAGGAATAAGGCTTTCCCAAGCCATATCCTGCCATTCGATCTGGACTCCCATTTCCCTGGCGGCCAGTTCCATCAATTCAACCGTGAATCCGGTAGGTTTCCCGGCGGGATCTCTGTACTGCATGGGAACGGCTGTCATATCGGTGGCCACAACGATTTTTCCCTTCTTCACGATGTTCTCCAGCGCCGTTACCGCCATCGTGGAGCTCACAAGCAGAACCGCAATAACTACAAGAACAAGCAACTTCTTCATTTTTTCTTCCCCTTTCGTCTTTTAGTATGCTTACCGTCACGGTAAGTGAAAACTCATCACGGATTGAAAACAGACATAGTTTACTGGAAATTTGTTCAATAATATCGAACACTATTCAACAATGTAGTAATTCATGTAAAAACGATACCAGATAACTCCCGATAAAACAAAAACATCCTGGTCTGATTTATGACATTCTAAAACAATGTAGGGTGTTTATACCTGATTATGAAGTGCAATTTGATTTCACTGACTGTGGATGAGTTCTTTTCGACCGCTAGCTTTATGAATCTCGAGTTTAAGGAGATTAGTTGGCGAAGTCTCTATAAAGATCGTTGAGAATCTTCATCGTTCTCAGGAAAGGTTCCTTGTAGGCTTCGATCGCTTCGTCGGTCATTCTGTCTGCCGGGCCGGCGATGCTCACGGCATATCTGGCCACTCCATGGTTATCCAGTATGGGAGCGGCGATGCATTTTATGCTCTCCTCCTGCTCGATCCTGTCGTAGGAGTATCCGTTGCAGCGTATCGTGTCAATCTCTTTCTTCAACAGTTCCGGGTCCGTGATTGTGTTTGGCGTCCTCTTCACCAGCTTAACCCTTTCCAGATAGCCGTTTATATATGAGTCGGACTGAAAAGCCAGCAGGGCTTTGCCGACTCCGGTGCAGTAAAGCGAGGCGGTTACGCCGACGGTCGAATGCGGCCTCAAGGCGTGGGTGGGATGGAGGCATTCGATGTATATCACCTGATCTCTGTAAAGCGATGTGAGGTGGATCGTTTCGTTGATCCTGTTCCTCAGCTCCTCCAGATGGGGAAGGGCGATCTCCCTGAACTCCATGTTTCTTCTCATAAGACCGCTGAGCTGCAGTATTCTGTTGCCGAGCATGTAATTGTTGCCGTCCCGGGCGAGGTAGTCCAGATTCGTCATCGCGGCGAGTATATTGTGAACGGTGGCTTTGGGATAGCCGAGCCTGGCGACCATATCGCTGAATCGCCATTTGTTTTTCTCGAAAAACAGTTCGAATATCTCATCGACCTTTTTGAATGCCTTGAAGTGTTCCGTCATATTGGACTCCATTCAATATTGTCGTAAGTAGTAATAGGATATCAGAAAAATTCACGCTTTGCCCGGGGTGTCGATTTTTAGACACTCTGACTCCCGTTGAAAGCGGTCGCTCCCGCTCGAGCATGTATTTAGATCAAGAGCAGAAGAAGTGTTCTTCGTTGGGAGGTCAAAGCAACCGAGATAGAAAAGCGGCGGGCTGATGGCCCGCCGAAATAGTTCAATATTGCGATTCCATTTTGCTTATACCGCTTCCACGAAGTCGCTTTCAAACTGGCTGGCATAGAGATCTGCGTAGAAGCCGCCACGTGCAAGGAGTTCTTTGTGGGTTCCCTGTTCGACGATGTCGCCTTCATTCATAACGAGAATAAGGTCTGCGTCTCTTATCGTTGAGAGTCTGTGGGCTATGACGAAGCTGGTCCTGTTTTTCATCAGGTTTTTCATAGCTCGCTGGATGAGGGCTTCCGTTCTCGTGTCGACTGAACTGGTTGCTTCGTCGAGTATGAGGACCTTCGGGTCTGCCAGGATCGCCCGGGCGATAGTTATGAGTTGCTTTTGCCCCTGAGAGATGTTCGTCTGCTCTTCGTTAAGCACCAGGTTGTAGCCGTCAGGGAGTGTGTGGATGAAGGAGTCGACATGAGCAGCCTTCGCCGCTGCGAGAACTTCTTCATCCGTTGCATTGAGCCTTCCGTATCTGATGTTGTCACGGATGCTGGCGTTGTAGAGCCAGGTATCCTGGAGAACCATTCCGAAGTTTTCCCTCAGGTCGTGCCTGGTGTAGTCATTTATGTTGTGGCCGTCCAGAAGTATCTCTCCGGAGTTGACATCGTAGAAGCGCATCAGGAGTTTGACGATGGTTGTCTTTCCCGCTCCGGTGGGCCCCACGATGGCTATGTTGTGTCCCTTGTCTACGTCACAGGAGAAGCCTTTTATGATTATCTTTTCCGGATCATAGCCGAATCTGACGTTCTTGAACTCGACGTGGCCGTGGTGGTCGACTCCTGTAACGGGGGTAGTGGTCTCGGTGATCTCCTCTTCCTCTTCCAGAAATTCGAAGACTCTCTCCGCTGCAGCGGCCGTTTGCTGGAAGATGTTCATGATGTTTGCGATCTGTGCGATAGGCTGAGTGAAGGATCTTACGTACTGGATGAAGGCTTGGATGTCGCCGACTGTTATCATCTTTCTGACGGCGAACCAGCCGCCCATTATGGTTATGAGGACGTATCCCAGGTTGCCGACGAAGGTCATTATGGGCATCATCATGCCGGAGAGAAACTGGGATTTCCAGGCGGAGTCGTACAGTTCGCCGTTGAGTTTGTCGAAAGTCTCTATGCTTTTGGCCTCTCCGTTGAAGGCCTTTACGACGATGTGGCCTCCATACATCTCTTCTATGTGGCCGTTGACCTTCCCGAGATACTCTTGCTGCTTTTTGAAGTATCGCTGGGACATCTTCACAATGAAGGCGATGAGCCCCATCGAAACCGGTAGTATGAGCATGGCCACCAGTGTTAGCTGCCAGCTTATCGAGAACATCATTATGGTGACGCCGATTACGGTCGTGATGGACGTAATGATCTGACTCAAACTCTGGTTGAGCGTTCTGCTTATGGTGTCGACGTCGTTGGTAACCCTTGACAGGACGTCTCCCTGGGAGGTCCTGTCGAAGTATTTCAGTGGAAGTCTGTTTATCTTCCTGGAAATCTCCTCTCTGAATTTGTATGTGATCTTCGCCGATATGCCAGACATGATCCATCCCTGGATATAGATAAACAGTGCGCTGAGCACATACAGTCCGAGAAGGATCAACATGGTCCTTGCGACGGAGTCGAAGTTTACCCCTTCGCCGGTACCGGTGATTTTGCCCATGATGCCTTCGAAGACCTCGGTCGTCACCCCTCCGAGTATCTTAGGCCCTACGATGGAAAACACGGCACCGGCCGCCGCGAAACAGAAAACTACGAGTATCAGTATCTGGTACTTCTTCATGTATTGAACCAGTTTCTTTAGTGTTCCTCTGAAGTCTTTGGCCTTCTCTCCCGAGCGCATCATGCCTGGGCCCATCGGACCGCCACCACGATCTTGAGGTCTTCTTTCCTTTTCTCTGTTATCCCCGTTCATGCTAATTCCGCCTCTGAAAGCTGTGACAGTGCGATTTCTCTGTATATCTGACAGCTTTTCATCAATTGGTGGTGTTTGCCGATTCCTACAAGGTTGCCCTCATCCAGAACGAGTATCTGATCGGCGTTCTTTATCGTCGCAATTCTCTGGCCGACTATTATCATCGTGCTATCTCCAGTTTCTTCTTTCAATTTTCTTCTCAGCGCTGCGTCTGTCTTGAAGTCCAGGGCAGAGAAGCTGTCGTCGAAGAGGAATATCTGGGGCCTTTTCAGCAACGCTCTGGCTATGGAAAGCCTCTGCTTCTGTCCGCCCGATACATTTGTCCCGCCCTGGGAAATTGGGGAGTCATACCCTTCTTCTTTCGCGGTTATGAATTCGACGGCCCGGGCGATTTCGGCAGCCCTTTCAACTTCTTCCTTAGGAGCCGTTTCATCGGCGTATTTCAGGTTCGATTCTATGGTTCCGCTGAAGAGGACGCCCTTCTGGGGGACGTAGCCTATGCGCTCCCGCAGGTCGTGCTGGCTCACTTCCCGGATGTCTATTCCGTCAACCAGGACCTGGCCGCCGCAGACATCGTAGAACCTCGGTATCATGTTCAGCAGCGTCGATTTCCCCGAACCGGTAGAGCCGATGATCGCCGTCGTCTGCCCCGGGATGGCCGTGAAGCTTATGCTGTTCAGGATGTTTTTCTCGGCACCGGGGAAGCGGTAGCAGACGTTCTTGAATTCAACAGTTCCTTTAAAATCCTGGCTGAATTTCTTCGGATTTTTGGGATCTTTTATCTGGGGATCGACTTCCAGGATTTCCGACACTCTCGCTCCCGAAACAGAGGCCCTTGGGATCATGATGAACATCATTGTCAACATGAGAAAGGCGAAGATAATCAACATGGAGTACTGAATGTAGGCCATCATGTCTCCAACCTGCATGGTTGAGGCCTCTATCTGGTGTGCCCCCACCCAGACGATGAGGAGCATAGTTCCATTCATGACGAACATTATCGCCGGCATCAGTACGACCATTACCCGGTTGACGAAGAGGTCGGTTCTTGTAAAGTCTCTGTTCGCGGCGTCGAATCTCTCTTCTTCAAACTTCTGGGTGTTGAAGGCCCTGACGACCATGAGGCCTGACAGGTGTTCCCTTGTAACCAGGTTCAGTTTGTCTACGAGTTTCTGCATCTTCTTGAATTTCGGAAGGGCTATGGCGAACACGATCCCCACCATGCCGAGTAGTATGATTACGGCGAGGGCGATGATCCAGGACATGGAGGCGCTCTTCTCGAGTGCCCTTATGATTCCGCCGACACCTATGATTGGCGCGTAGAATACCATTCTTATTATGAGAACAACCACGAGCTGTATCTGAGTTATGTCGTTCGTCGTTCTGGTAATGAGCGAGGCCGTAGAGAACTGGGCGAATTCAGAGTTCGAGAAGTTTTCGACCTTTTCGAAGACATCTCTTCTCACTGTTCTGGCCGAGGCGGCCGCTATCTTCGAAGCGATGAAGGCGACCATTATGGTGCACAGTACGCTCAGCAGGGTCATGAGAACCATTATAAAACCGGTGCGTAGCACGTAGCCGCTCTGCAGCTTCTGGGTGTTCATGCCAAGCTCTTCGTAGATTTCCTTCACGGCAAGGGCGCCCGACTGGTTGACGATGGTCTTGCCCATGACTTCGACCATGCTATCAACTTGATTCAGCATTTCGAGTCTCTGGGCTTCCGGCATTAGGCGTAGCAGCAAGAGCACGTTTGCCCCTTCCGGAATGGTGAAACCGCTGGGGGGCGCAAAGCTCCCGTTTTCCCCGACCATGCCGTTCTTGACTCCGGAATAGGCCATGAGCGCCTTGCCAAGGATTAAATTAAGACTTGGGCGATCTTCAATCTCTCCAGATTTCAGGACGTAGACATCTTTGCTCTCCAATATGGGGTACTTCTTGAGGTTTTCTTCGTAATTGGCCGATTCTTTGCTTATGAGATCGTAGTAGCTCAGGACCTGTTGCCTCTCTTCTTGACTCATGAACAGTGACACGTCATCGAACGTTTCTTTGCTTACGACCTCCGGTATGGCGTCTTCGATGCCGCCCTGCTGAATACCGACGTTTACGATATTCGACATATAATCGGGCAGGGCGAGCTCCGTCATGGCCTGGACGAAGAGCAGTGCCACCGCGACCACGATGAATACAGTGTAGGGCTTAAGGTACCTGATCAGTTTGAGCATCAGTTTTGCCCTCTTTCTTCGGATTTCTGTGATTCTTCGAGTATTGTCCTCAGCTTTTCAAGCCCTTCCAGAATAAAATCAAGATCTTCTTCTGTGGTGGTAGACAATACCCTTCTCATCTTCTGGGCAAAGGCATTGAGGTGTTTCCTTACAGGTTGGCGATACTCTTCGGCAAGGCTTATCATAACGATTCGCCTGTCTTTTTCGCTTCTCTTTCTTTCAACGATCTTCTTTTCGACGAGTCTGTCGATAATCCCCGACACCGTGCTGTTTGAAAGATCGAGTTTCCTGCTTATATCGCTTACCTTCATATCGCCATAATGATTCAGCACTCTCATAACGAGGATCTGTGATTCGGTCACGTCCATCTTCTTAAGGTCGCTCTCAAAACTCTGCTTGATAAGCGACATTATCCTCTTGATCAGTGTCAACATTTCTTCTATTTTCGAGCTCTCTTCCAACAAAACCACCTTCTTCGCACATTATTAGACCTTTCGTAGCCGGATAATATGAATTCGAATATTTCGCACACGAAATATATTGTACAGCAATAAGCCGATAGTGTCGATGGAAAAATCAAAAACCGGAACTCCATATAAGAAAACTACGGAATGGCAGTTCGGGAGCATTCGCGATGCAACACGAAGGGGTGTTTCAGGACAGATTGTTCCTTCACTCAGTATTTTAGAAAGGATGTGTATTGCACTCGATGTTTGATATTCATCGATACTTAATAATTATAGTTTGACAACTATCAAACCAGGTGTTATAATCTAACTGTAAGAGATACATCGAACTAAGGGGAGGGAGCATGAATGAAACCAACGAAAGTCAGATCAGTGAAGGAAATTTTCGACCAGATAGAAAGAGTCAAGGTAGACGCCCTCAAGTTCGGAGCCTTCTACCGCTTCTAAGAAGCAGAAAGAGAACATAACAGAGCCCCTTCAACATAGAAAGTCATTGGAGTCCCTAAAAGGGACTCGTTTTTTTATAGCCGAGCATGCTGTCAACATCAAAGCAAAAGGCAATATAAAAAAAGAAGGGTCTCGCTGGAGACCCAATGTCATCTTTTCTTTCCGTGGGGGAAAAAGGGGGGTTGCTTTGTATGTTCGGTTCTACTGGTGTGCCTTTTAATTAGAGAGCCAGAAAATTACCCAGTCTTGCAGAATCCGATCTCGCTTTGTCTATGGCTTTCTGAATATCTCTAATTCCTGTGAAAGTCCTTTTTCTCATATCAATCGCTCCCGCAAGTTCGATATTTTTCTTACATAATGATCATAACACCTGGTTTGATAGTTGTCAAACTATAATTATTAAGTATCGATGAATATCAAACAATACTGGTATGAAGATCATTCGGCTTCCATTATATGTTGACTCTAAAGACCTCGGGCCAAAGAACGGATTATGAACATACTTTTTTGGCGAATATACTGCTCTATTGTCGGCATTCATGGATGATCATATGCCGGCTGTTTGCTTATTCTGCATCTTGAGGAATTGGTTCTAAGCATATCGAACACCTTGTATGGTATAATTCTATTCATATCGAACCTGGAGTGTGGCTTTACTTGCGAATGGTTCCCGGATATGTTGAATTAGTTGAAATTCTCATGGCGTGCGCTTATGCCGACAAAGAGAGCTATTTCGATTCAGTCTCGGAGGATCTGGGCGTCGATTTTAAGCCGGGTGAAGAACTGGTACGTTTTCTCCGGTTCTTGAGAGACGATTCGAACTGGTCGATAAAGGTGGCCGTGAACGTATTCTCCGAGATAAAAGATAGTGTGATCTTCTTCTGCGATATGCCTCCCTCTTCTGGGAAGATAGTGACAATCGAAGAGACTGTGGAAAGCCTAAAGAACGATTTCAGAAGTAAAGCCAGATGTGTGGTCGAGAGCATCCTTCTGAACAACTTGAATTTCTCGAAGGAAGAGGTCGAAAGGGCGCTGGACGGCGATCTAAACATAGTGGCTGAAGCTGTCGATAAGGCTAGCGACCTTTCGGAGAACACGACCTGGTTCATTACCCAGCTGGTGAACTTCCCGCAACAGTCTCAGGAGATTCTCATGTTTGCCCTGACGGTTTTGAAGAAGTATTACGAGGATTCGGGGCTCAGAAAGAAAAATCTGGGCTGTATAAACGAGACCATGGAATCCTTCGGTCAGGAGGAATACAAGGAGGTCGCTTCCGGCTTTCTGGAGCTCTACGGAGTGACGGCCAGGGACGAGTCTCCTCTGTATCTCCTTCTGCAGAATACGCTCCAGTATCCGGGCGTGAGATACGCCTACGCCTGCGACAAGCAGTTCGTCGTTCTCAACAACCAGCTCAAGCAACTCGAAGAAATCGTCAACCCCTATATCACCGACCACATTCTCAGACTCTTTCTCAAGAATTTCTCCGATCCGACGAAAATGCAGATCATGGTGGCCGTTTCTCAGGAACCCAGGTACGTAGATGAACTGGCCAAACTTTTAGGTCTTTCCAAAGCGACCATCTCTTACCACCTCTCTTCACTGGGAGAACTGGCGCTGGTCACCGGCAGAAAGGACCGCAGGAGGATATATTTCTCGCTCAACCGCAAACGGATCGAGAGCATTATCAAGAGGCTGGAAGCCTTTTATGAAGAGAGTGATGACTCTTGGAAATGATAGCGGGATACTTCGAGATCTACGATCTCACGATGGCCATACACTTCTCTCTCAACACCGGCCCGGTCGAAAAAGTTCTAAAGACACTCGGTGTCGATTACGAGCCGACCAAAGAACTGATCAATTTCCGTGATACGCTTCTCCAGGACGGTGAATGGACGACGAGGATGTACACCACCTTCATGAACGAACTGGGTGTCATGGCTCCGATACTCTTTCCAATAAAGCAGAAGATGCTCGACGGGATGATAGTCACGATAGAGGAGAGCCTGAATATATCCGACGAGGGCCTCCAGATGATCAGGGAAAGATTTATACAGGTTTTCGCCGACCGGCGGCTCAAGGTTTCGCACGAGACTCTCATCAAGATGCTTCTCGAGCAACCCTCCGAGGTGGCGCGGGCCATAGATACCATAGAGGGAATCAGCACCGATACCATATGGTTCATAAACCAGCTGTTCTTCTTCCCCAGGACCGCCATGGACTTTCTGGTGGCCAACACTCTCAAGATACTGAAACTGTACGAAAAGAGCGGCTTGCGCGAACTCAATCTCAAAACCATAAGGAACTATCTCGAAAACCAGTCCTCTCAGAAGATAAAGGATGCCTTTTCAAACTATCTCGATTACTACGATATAACTCCCGATGAGAGCAAACCGCTTTATATAGCGCTTCAGAACTCGGTATCCCGTACCAATTCCGGTCTGATGACCTATCCTACCTTCCATCTCTTGATAATGGGGTTGGAAGAGGTGACCCAGGACTTCTCCGGAAGAATTCCCAGAGAAGTGCGTCTTCAGAGCCTGTTGAAGATGCTCTCCGACGAAACCCGTTTCAGGATACTCAAGAGACTCAACGCTCAGCCTGTACCGCAGAAGCGCCTCGTAGAATTCACCGGCCTGGCAAAATCGACCATCTCTTACCATATGGGTCTGCTTTTCAAGTCTTCGCTCATAGACATAGATCCCTTCAGTAATATAGTCTCCGTCAGAAAGGAGACTTTGAGAAAGGCGGCGGCCGATATCAGGAACCTTCTGGCGATAAAGGAGAAAAAGTTGTGATCAAAGCTGTGATTTTCGATATGGACGGAGTGATGATAGATTCGGAAAGGCTCTACAGGGAGGCCTGCGCGGAAATAGTAGGTCGTTACGGCGGTGCGATAACGCCGGAGCTTTTCGAGAAACAGATGGGACTGAAGATGGAGGAGACGCAGAGAGTGGTCGTGGAAATAGCCAATCTTCCCCTTACACCCCAGGAGTTTGGAAGGATGTACATCGAGCGCTTCCTGGAGATCGCCAGAGAAAGGCTCGGTCCAAACCCCGGTCTTGTAGAGCTTCTGGAGTTTCTCACTCCCCGCGTAAAGCTGGGTATAGCCTCTTCGACCGAGAAGGGCGTGATTATGGAGATCGTCGAACAGATAGGTGTCGGCCGGTACTTTCAGGCGATAGTCGGGGGAGATGAAATCTCCAGATCCAAACCCGATCCGGCGATTTACCTTCATGCGGCCGGTCTGTTGGGCTGTGATCCGGAAGAATGCATAGTGATCGAAGACTCCCCGAACGGTATAAAGAGCGGCACGGCGGCCGGAATGGAAGTTCTTGCAGTCCTGCACGACGAGAACAGACACCTGGATCTCTCAGGCGCCGGCGAGGTATTCGAAAACTTGATCGAAGTTGGAGAGTATCTACGGCGAAGCGACGGACTGTCTGATCGCAGGCACTAAACCTTCACCCTGTACCAGTACTGATAAGCCTCTTCGAAACTGAGCGACGAGTATAGCTTTATAGCTACGTCGTTCACTATATCCACCTGAAGATATGCTACCCGGGCTCCCTCTCTCCCGCCGAGCGCCATCAGCTTTTCGGTGAGTTCTTTGCCGTAGCCCATTCTCCTGTACTCCTGACCGATTGTTATGCCGAATAGACCGAAGTATTCGTCCTCCCTGACGGCCATGGCGCAGCCTACGGCCTCCTCGCTCTTCTTCAGGATGAGGTAGTAAGCGTCGGGGACTATCGAATCGAGTATCCTCCCCAGCCAGTGTTCGTTTTCCGCGGCTTTTTTGTTCAACCTGGTGAAGGAACCCAGCCACTCTCTGGAGGGGGTCGTGAAGATGTCGAGACCGGAGAGATCCCGCGTCGCTCCGGAGAGCTCCTTTGTCAGGACTATTGCGCGGTCTCTCTCGACGTATCCCTGGCTTTCCAGGGCTCTGTCCAGCTCGGATGGAAGAGATATAGATGTCATCTTGAAGATAGTCTGGAGTCCCCTGCTTGAGCAGAACCGTTCCGCTTCGTTGATCTTTCGCATCAGATCCTCTCTCGATTCGTAAAGGGGGAGTATGGAATTGGCCCTGTTGGTGTAACCCCCGGCGCACCTCATAACCCAGCCGTCGTAGAATCTTACATACACACCCGGCCACGCGTTCATGGATATCTCTTCGAGTTTGCGTATGTCCAGCATCAAAACCTCCGTGTCGTTTGTATGCAATATTATAGCCTTTCTACGGCCTCTTTCTCTCGCCCCTCACTTTCTCCGATCGATGATAAAATAACTGCGTGACAAAGGGGGTATGAATGGTGGAAGAAAAGCGTCTAGACCAGAACCTGTACTCGACATATCTCTCGAGAATCAATTCGGTCCTCGACTACATAGAGCAGCATCTGGCCGAACCCTTGACACTCGAAGAACTCTCCGATGTTGCCAATTTTTCGAGATTCCACTTTCACAGGATTTTCTCTGTCTTCATGGGAGAAACGCTTTCGCATTTCATCTGGCGTCTCCGTCTGGAGAAAGCCGCCGTTCTTCTGGCCAACGACTCGAAAAAAACCGTCTCGGAAATCGCCCTGGACTGTGGATTTTCAAGCCCATCCTCCTTCAGCCGGAGCTTCAAGAAGTATTTCGAACTAACTCCTCTGGAGTGGAGGAAGGAAAAGCTCGAACAGAGCAATCTCGATCAAGAGGAAGGCAACTACGATCATACACATAGCAACGAGAGAAAGGCATCTTTTCCGGCTCCTATCTACAATCGTAGTGTGGAAATCATGATGAGGAGGACGAACATGGAAAAGATGGGCAAAAGCGTCACCATCAAGCAATTACCGGAAACCGACGTGGCCTATGTGCGTTACATAGGACCTTACGCGGGCGACGAGAAGCTCTTCGAAACTCTTTTCAACAAGCTTTGCGCCTGGGCCGGACCGAGGGGACTTCTCCAGAGATCCGATGCGCAGTACCTGATTATCTATCACGACAACCCCGACGTCACCGAAGAAGATAAGTTGAGGTTGAGCGTCTGCGTGACGGTGCCGAAAAACACCCGGGTCGAAGGAGAGATAGGAAGGATGACCATCGCGGCGGGAGAGTACGCCGTGGTACGTTTCGAACTGGATTCCAGCGAGTACGGAAAGGCCTGGGACTGGCTTTACGGCCAATGGCTGCCCCAGAGCGGGTATCTCCCCGACGACAGACTGCCCTTCGAGCTGTACCCGACGGACGTAAAAAGCGAGTGCGAAGACAAGAAAGTGGTGGATATCTATCTGCCGGTCAAGAAGATTTGAAGTGTAGCGGGGAGTCGATCTCCCCGCTTTTATTAAGGTTCTCCGACCACGTTGCGTACGAACCAGTTCATCGAGAGGAGCTCGTCGTCCGAAGGCCTTTCTCCGGCCGAGCATCTCATTTTACCGCTCTGATCGTAGAGAGGTCCTTCGAAGGGATGAAGATCGTTGGAGATTATCTTCTCCCTTTCGGCTCTAACATTATCGGAGATAGTCTGAGGTACCAGGCGGCTCATCGATATGTCCACGATCGCGTCTTTAATTCCACCCCAGTACTGGTAGCTCTTCCAGTTTTTGTCCATAACCTCCCTCACGACCTTCTCGTAAAAGACACCCCAGTTCCACACCGGAGAGGCCAGGAAGGTTTTAGGCGAAAACGTGCTCATATCTGCGTTATAACCTATTGCATAAACTCCTCTATCTCCTGCCGCCTGAACGGCCGCCGGCGATCAGACCGGTAAGATAACCCGGTTCGTATATCCTGCCGAAATAAGTCCCGAGGTTCTCAGAGGTTTTATAGCCGGAGCAATGCATGAAAACCGTTTCAGGATAATGTGCCGCGATCTCCACCACGTCGTCCATGAACCCGAAACTCGTACTGAAGACGATATCGAAACCGTGCCCGGCAAAACTTCGCATGATTTCAAGGTCCTGCTCACCTTCGACCACGTTTTCCGCATACCCGGTCTCGATCTCACGACCGAAAACCTTTTCCAGATAGAGTCGCCCTTCGTCATGCTTTTGAGACCAGCCGCCGTCGTTGGCGGACCCAACATACACAAAACCGACTCGAAGAGGCGCCGCCTGGATCGATGCCGCAAACAACAGAATTAGCAAAGAAACCAATCTTACTTTCAAGTAGATACCCCCTTTGTTTTCTGCCTGCCAAAACAAACATTTTTGCCCGCAACTTCCGCCCCTGTTTCCGATCGTCTGGAATTATAACAGCGATCGGCTAAAGTGGGATATCTTTCAAACACCCTCTATAACTGAAACGTGAGGGAAGAGCGGTTCATGGTTCCGACGCTGCGCGCCAGGTTCTTCGTTGGTTAAGGAGCGCGAGAAGAGTAGAGGGAGACTTAAGAGATGAGATCCCGTTTAGTAATCCTGAATAGGAACATTTCAGGGCAGGTTCCACGGAATGACAGTCTTGCTCCCTTTCCGTCATGCCGTACCCCCCTTTCCTACTCGATGCCCTCGCCCACAACGCACAACCAACAACGGTTCTTGAGAGGATTCTCTCCTTCTCGTGAGCGAAGCGAACTCTCGACACTCTTTCTCATGTTTTTCACCCACAACAGTTCATAGAAAGCCGACTGGCCTGGTAAAAAAATGACGGAGGGGTTGGCCTCCGTCGTTATGGAATTCTAGATATTATATTGCTTACTGAAGCAGCATATCTATGTATGCGGCGTGCGACCAGAGGAGAGGAGAGGCGATTTCTCCCCATTTCTCGACCCAGGGCGCATACATTCTTTCTTCAAGCAGGTTTTCCGGAACTTGCTCGGGTAGAAAACCTTTGGAGTCGGCTTTTCTCTCTGTCCATGCTTTTATCTCTTCCGAAATATCTCTTTCGTTGTTCGATTTCAGATGACCGGCTAGATAAGCGCTCAGCAGTATCCAGCTTCCGCCACCGTAATATGTATCTTTTTTGTACCTTTTGAGGCCTCCGTCGAAGTAGAGTTCGTTCATCACTGCCCGTGCTGTCTTTTTCATGAGAAGTGAATCGCCATCAAGAAGTCCATAGGGATATGATGCCCAGATAAGACTCGAATCGACTTCATCGACAGCGTTCGATTTCTTGAGCCGGCCATCGCTTGTCAACTCTTCCAGTATAAAATCCATGATGTCTCTCCAGGCGGTCTTTCTATTTATGATACCTTCGATCGCCTTCAATCCCGCAACTATGGAGAGGAGTGTAGAGGTATGTACCATGGTGGGAGATTCTTCCCAGACATCGTAGCACGGGACTCTCCACACTCGTTCGAGATACCTTGCACATAGATCGCAGATTTCGCAATCGCTCTGATCCAGGAGTTCGGGCCTCTCGGCAACGACCCATAGAAAAGTGCCGTAACCGTCGCTCTGGGCGTTGGTCCAGTTATCTTCGCCGTAAAATCCCTCCATGGTGTATCTAGTAGGTAAGAAGCTGTCCAGTTTAATGCTCCCCGTGACGGCCTTTTGGAGAGAAACGCGGTATCTTTTAAGAACAGCCAGACCCCATCTTATGAACCGGGCCGAACTCTCTTTCCTTCCGGCTTTCTCCATCGCGTGCGCCACGAAGGAGCCGTCTCTGAACCAGCAGTAACCGTACTGCGAGAAGCTGGGCGAGGCTATGTAACTTCCGTGTTTGCTTTGATTGGCTTCAATTATCGCTATCGATCTTTCCAGTAAGTCCATTATCTGATTTCTCTCCACTCTATTTTTATTATTCCCGATTCAACACCGGATATTCTTGCCAGTCGTCTCGCCGGGCTGCTTAGTCGCACTCCGGGACCTTCCGGAAATTCGCTTCCGACGTACAACAGGCCCGTCTCTTCCTGTGACCAGTTCGTTCCGAAGAGAGTGCCGTCGGGTGGGATGCTGAGGGGTATTACCGATCCCTTTCTGAGGAAAACTTCAGTTCGCTCTCCCACTATTGCGATCTGTCCTGAGTGAGGGTTGCCGTTCCAGAGATTCACCCAGTGACCTTCAGGAAGGGAGATCTTTCTCTCTTTCATCTCTTCGTCAACGGCGGGCGAGACAACCATATCTCTTCCAAACATATATGTGAGGCCCTCCGGATCATTCTCTTTCTCTATCAGCAGCAGCGGCAGCGTTAAGGGAAGACCTGCCTGTGCAGCGTGGAGAGACTCTCTGTAGATATACGGCGAGATTGTCATTCTCAGGGAGGCGAAGTTTCTGTAATAATCAATGATACTTTCGTCTTCCCAGGCCTTTGCCAGGTTCCATGGAGTCCTCTCGGAAGAGGGCGAGGGATCGCCGGAATCCTCCGAATGAAGCTGAAAGACAGGCGTGAAGACGGCCAGCTCTATCGATCTTCTGTACAGCTCCATAGAAGGGACCTCTCCGCTGAAACCGGCTATATCCCATCCCCAGAAGGGGTTGCCTGAAATAGAGACATTGAGTCCGGCCGTTATGTTGTCGCGAAGGGCCTCCCAGGTCGAATCCTCATCGCCTACCCAGAAAAGAGTATGCGCCGGGGACCTGGTGTAGCCGGCGCGGCTGAAGAGAATCCCGTCTTCTCTCAGTATGCCGGCGATAGTCTCGAAGTATCTTTCGGGATAGGTGTTTCTAACTTTCGCAGCGCTTCCGGCGGCCGTAAGAGTGTCCCTCCCCCAAAGGTGTTCGCCGCCGTCGGTCTTGAAGCCATCGACTCCAAGTTCTTCGACGAGGTACTCCCTCTTTGAAGCCCACCATTTAGCCGCTTCTTCGTTGTAGAAATCAACTACTACGTTGCCTTCGTGCCAGCGGGCCACCGGAATCCTGTAATCGGAACCGTCTCCGGTTCTTGCAAAGTATCCTCTCGAACTACCGTAACGGATATCTATTGCCGGCTGAGGCGTCGATTCGTCAAAACACTTAATAACGGGGATCTGCCATAGCACCAGCCTTATACCTCTCTCATGAAGCTTGTTGATCATCTCCACAGGATCGGGCCACGGTTCATGGAATCTGAAGTCTTTCAGATTGAACTTGTCGTCGCCGGAAACGGGATCGTACTCCGCACCGTTGAAAATATAGAAAGTCTGCTCGTCGGCCCAGGCTTCAACAACGAGCGTGGTTGCGGGTAGATCTCTCTCGACCGTTTCCCTGAGAACTTCCATGACTTTCTTCTGACTGTTCCACTGGTTGGCAGATAGCCAGGGGCCGAGCGCCCAGAGCGGTGGCGGGCAGGGTTTGGCGATTTTGTAAATCTTTTCGATCGCTTTCAGAGGAGAGTCTTCTTTCCAGAACCGGATTTCCGTACCTTCAATCGAACAGCCCCTTGTGTAGATACTTAGCGTTATCTTCGAATCATCTATTTTGAACGAAGAGAGAAAGCCAGTGTCTATAAGAAGTGCTCTTCCCCTGTCTGAAAGGATAAAAGGTACCGGAGCGTATCCTCTGGATCTCTGGACCTTGTACTGATCGTAAACATGGATATACCTCTCCTCGTCTTCAGGTATGGTTATCGCATCGAAGTGTTCTCCAAGACCATAGAAGCGTTCTCCTTCTTCTCTTTCAAAAATGATTTTCAGGTCGTACAGTTCCTTCCCGTCCGTTAAGACATATGCCTCCTTGAGGCAGTCACAGCTGGTGCCATCACTTCGATTCACCGCCAGCCTGTCGTTTTTAAGGGAAAGAAATCTCTTTGCTTCTATCCACCTGCAAACGGTGTATTCGTACCACTCTGAAGTAACGTAAGTGGAGGGTCCACGACCGGCGATGAATCTATACCTGACCGTTACTCCCGCATTCTCGCCGTCTATATTTACTTCCCAGTGAGCCTTGCCGCCATGATTAAGCTGATACTGGGCACGCCTTTTATATCTCCTGCTATCGCTCTGGACTTCGATCCAGGCTCTCTGACCGACGACCATGGGGTCGGTCACGAACCTGACCTTCACACGACCACCCTCCAGGGGCTCACGTGGTTCTCTTTCGCACCCTTGAACTATGAAATACGGGTCGTCTATCCCGAACGGAGTGTGAATTATCTCCATGTTCCTCCCCCTTTCATCTGCCAACAGTGAAGAGCTCGCTCTCTATCACTCTGTAGATACAACCCAAAGTCCAGGCCTTCTCGCCGATTATGTCAATGTCGAACTTCACGGCATCTGCCAGGCTGGAGAAGGCGTTTTTCTTTGCATAGTTTATCGATTTCTCAAGAAAAAGGGCCGAAAACTCGAGGGCCTCCCCACCTATTAGCACGTAGTCGGGAGCGAATATATTCACAAGATTCTTCAGGGCGATTCCAATATCGGTCGCGTATTCGTCGAATACGCTTTCGGTGCTTGCCCTGTCGATCTCCAGAGCTCGTTTCAAGAAATGGATTTCCGAGGTTTCCGTTGCCCTTAAAGAACCGTACAACTCTTTTAGCTCCGGGGAGGCGGTTATTGAGAATAGTTTTCGCGCTAGAACTTCGAAAGAGGCGTGAGCCTCCAGACAGCCACGACTACCGCATGTGCAGAGGTTTCCGTTGTGTTCGATCGTCATGTGGCCGAATTCGCCGCTCCCAGCGCCTGTCAGATGAAGCTTTCCGTCGATCGCCACGGCACCGCCTATACCGATTCCCAGAGTGATGAAGACACAGTTCTTGTGATTATCGACATTTCCTTTCCAGAACTGGGCCAGCGCGAAGGAATCAACGTCGTTCATAACGAAGGCTTTAGCGGCACAGCCCGCCGAAATCATTCTGGCTATGGGTATGTCATTCCAGTTGAGCAGGAAGGAGTTCTTTACGACTCCTCTGAGAAAATCCACAATACCTGAAACGGCAATCCCGATTCCCAGAAGCCTCTCGCCTATAAGCTCGCTCCATTTTCCCAGAATTTCACCCGTTGCCGATACCACCTCTTGGGGAACCGTGTTCTCCATAAGCTTTCTCTCGCTAGCCAGAACAGAGCCCGAAAGATCGGTCAGCGAATAATCAAGATATCCAACGCCTATTTTGAGACCCAGTACACACGATTTTCCCTGTCGTACATTCAGGAGAATAGGTTTTCTCCCTCCCGTAGAGTCGGCAACACCGGTTTCCTCTACCAATCCAATCTCTATTAAGTCTCCCACTACTTTGGTTACCGTGGCCGGGCTCAAACCTGTCATTTTTGCCAGGCTCGCCCTGTCGATACCGTCGCTTTCGTATATAGCTCTCAGGAGCAGTTTTTCGTTTATCTCTTTCATTATCTCTTTGCTAGCTTTACTCGCCACGGCAAAAACCCCCATAGAGAGGGCCGGGGAAACCCCGGCCCTGATTCAATCAGTTATTAGTTCAACTTGATAGCTTTTTCGAGTTCGGCCTGGGCATCGTCGAGAGCTTTTTGCGGAGTCTTGTCTCCATAGCGGGCAGCCTCAAGATGTCTGTTAACTATGTCGGCCATTTCGTTGAACTGTTCTATCACTGGCGGTGTCACCAGATAATCCAGCGATCTGAAGACGACTTCTTTGCTGGCTGGAGGTGTGGTCTGCTTGTATAGCTCAATGATCTCGGGGTAGGTTACAGGAGGTAGCTCCCAGCCAGCTTCGATTCTGATCTTAGCGACATCGAGGTCTCCTGAAAGGAAGCTGATCCACCTGAAGGCCGCATCTACGTTCTTAGAATCTTTGCTAATTGCAAGACCGTTTGCGAAAAAGTGGGTTGCTTTGCCTGTGTTGCCAGGCTCAACCGCTATATCCCATTCAAAATCGCAAGAGTTTTTGAATGTCGAGAATGCCCATGTGCCGGTAACGATCATTCCGATTCTTTCTACTTCGAAGAGGTCCCAGTCGCCCATTCCGGCCATCTGAGCATCATCCGGCATAACATTGTACTTGAGAATTCTATCCACCATGAACTGGAGTGTTTCAACGTTCTGCGGGGTGTTCAGGGTGAATGCCGTCCTGTCCTCGTTGAGAATACTGCCTCCGTTTTGCTGAACCATCTTGTAGAACTCCCAGAACTGAACGGGCTGATAAACCCCAAAGGCCATCGCATCTAGCGCCCTGATTTTCTTGGCAGCCTCGAGTTCGTCGGCCCACGTCCAGTCGTCGGTTGGATATTCTACGCCGGCTTTGTCGAAGAGATCTTTGTTGTAAATCAAAACCACGTTTGAAAAACTGAACGGCAGTCCATACTGTACTCCGCCTTCAGAAAAGGCGTACAGAGCCTTTTCGTTGAGGACACTGGTGTCGAAACCGGAAGTTGCTACCAGGTCGTTGAGGTTCAGCAATACACCTTTCTTGGCGTAAGTGTAGAAGTTCTCATAATTCAGTTCAAATGCATCGGGGGCGTTTCCACCGGCTACTACGGTCATTAGTTTTGTGAAATAGTCGCCAAAACCAACGGTTTCAATCTGCACCTTAATATCCGGGTTCTGCTCTTCGAAGATCTTTCTCATCTCTTCAAGATACATCGCATTTGCATCTGCTGAAGAGAAGTTCATGAACTTGATGGTTGTCACACCGAGTAGAGAGGTTGTCAGTGCCATTGAGGCAACCACTAGAACTACCAGAAACCTTTTCATTCGATCACACTCCTTTTAGCCTTTTATACCACCTACACTGAGCCCCTGTTCGAAGTATCTCTGAGCGAATGTGTAGATCAGCAGTATTGGAATCATGGATATCAATGCGCCGGCCATAAGCATGTTGTAGTCGCTCTGATGCTGACCGTTAAGCAGGCTGAGACCGACAGGGAGGGTCATCTTGTTCTTGTCGGTGAGAACTATCAGCGGCCACAGATAATCGTTCCACGCCCCCATGAATGTGATGACCGTCAATGTGGCAATGGCCGGCCTGGAGAGGGGAAGTATCATTTTGAAGAATATTCTCAGATGAGAGGCCCCGTCCAGAACTGCCGCTTCAACGAAGTCGTCGGGAATCGTTCTCATGTACTGCCTGATCATGAAGGTTCCGAAAGCGTTGAAAAGTGAGGGTAGCATTATACCCACATAACTGTTGAGTAGCGAAAGATGCTTGAGGGTGAGATAGTTGGGTATCATCGTGATGTTTGCAGGGATCATCATCGTGGCGATATATATACCGAACAAGACTTCCCTCCCTTTGAAGTTGATCTTCGAGAAGACATAAGCGGCCATGCTGGCTGACATGACCGTGACAAACGTGATCAGCACAGATATGAATATGCTGTTGAATATAGCCTTGTCAAACGGGAATATATCGAAGATCTTGACGAATCCGTCGAAGCTTATCTCATCCGGAAGCCACTGGATGGGCAACACCGTAAGGGCTTTGGTCTTCTTGAGCGATGTGGATACCATCCAGAAAAACGGCAGCAGGGTGAAGAAGGAAAACAGCAGCATCACCAGATAATAGGCGGTTCGCCTCGAAATCCTCTTAAGATTCATAATGCACCCACTTTCTTTGCATCTTCCACTGGATCAACGTTACGGTGAGAATGAAGCAGAAAAGTATCCAGGAAAGGGCGGTTGCGTAACCCATCTTGTAATAAGTGAAAGCGTAGTTGTATATCCTTTCCATCATCGCCTGGGTCGATCCATGGGGGCCTCCTTTAGTCATCACCATGACCTGGGGGAAGAGCTGGAAAGAGTTTATTATGGCCATGATGAGTACAAAAAACATCGTCGGTGAAATTAGAGGCAAAGTTATAAATCTGAACTTATGCCACCTTTTCGCACCGTCTATCGACGCCACTTCGTAATATGAGGGATTAATGCCTTGCAGGCCAGCCAGAAAGATCAGCCCGAAGAAGCCCATGTCCTTCCAGACGCTCGCCAGCACTATGCCGGGCATCGCCCAGACTTTGTCGTAAAGCCAGGAGGGACCCTGCAAACCGAAGATACCCAGAATCGAGTTTATCGGACCGTAATAGGGACTCAACAGCCATCGCCAGAGCATCGCAGCGGCAACCCAGGAACTCAAAACGGGAATATAGAATATTGTTCTGAATACACCCGTAAATTTCGTTCTTATGTTGAGAAGCATCGCCAGGGACAGTGAAGCGATTATCATGAGCGGTATGTACAGCACTATATAATAAAGAGTGTTGCCCAGCACCCTCCAGAACTCCTCGCTCGCGAATATCTTTTTGTAATTCTCGAGACCTATGAAATTCGCCCTGCTCAAAACATCCCAGTCTGTAAGGCTCAGAACAAAGGAGTACACTATTGGAAAGACTTGAAAGAAGATGAACCCGCAGATGCTGGGCAAAAGGAACATTAGAATAACTAGCCTCTTTCTTGCCTTCTTCTTCATTAATTGATCCTCCCCAAAAGATACTTCCTTCACTGAATAAACTAAGTTGATTATACTTCTTACACACACCTTTACAAACTTCAAAGAGGGGAAATCACAAACAGTTATGCCCGATAATTGGCGTTTATTGGTCGCAATCTTCTAATTGCTACAGAAATCAATCTTCGCTTTAAAAACCACGGTAAAGAAACCAAACGCGAGATGACGGCTTTGTTGTCCTGAAAGTCTCAAACAATGCACAAATAGTGGTTGTTCGTTGTTGGTTAAGAAGAGCGAGAAGAGTAGAGGGAGACTTAAGAGATGAGATCCCGTTTAGTAATCCTGAATAGGAACATTTCAGGGCATGCTCCTCAGGACAGGCTCCACGGGATGACAGTCTTGCTCCCTTTCCGTCATGCTGGGCTCCGATCCGTCATCTCCATCTTTCGAAAAAACGGAAGGAACCGTTATCCGTCATCCGTTGTCCGTCCAGTTCCCACAAAATCCCATATTCCTGCCAAATTTCTCCCAAGAAGAGATCATACAATTGTGCTGAAGAAGACGATGAGAATTTTGTCTGACATAGATGAGAGAATACGAGTCTAGAAGTCATCACCCAGAATCCCTATCTACCCCTGAAAAGGCCGATCGTGAGAGCGGTAACACCGGACCGTATAGGTAGCAAAAAACAAGTCAAGCGGTCCGGTTTTTTAGATTCGAAAAGATAGAATATACTTGAAGTGCGATTTTCTGTCGATACAGAGGTGGTAACCATGTCCATAAGGATAAACCTTGTGGAAGACGAAAAAAGTTTGAACGACGTGTTGACTTCCTACCTTCAGAGAGAGGGCTGGGAAGTTAAATCCTTTTACAACGGGGGTGACGCGTTCGAGGAGATCGACGACAGACCGGATCTGTGGATATTGGATATCATGCTTCCGGGCGTTGACGGCTTCGAGCTGTTGAGAGAGATCCGCAGCAGGAATTCCACGATGCCGGTGATCTTCATCTCGGCCAGAGATAAAGATATAGACAGAGTTATAGGCCTTGAAATGGGAAGTGACGACTATATGCCCAAGCCCTTTCTGCCGCGCGAACTGGTCATAAGGGTCAAAAAGATACTCGAACGTGTACAGACTACCGGAGAGCTGGTGTCGATACCTCCTTACACGATAGATGAGAGCAAGCGAAAGGTCACCGTAGATTCTTCACCGGGGACCCCCGTAGAGATCGAACTTACGTCGATGGAGTTCGATCTTCTCATGCTATTCGTTCACGGAAGGGGAAAGCCCTTTTCCCGCGATCAGATACTGGATAAGATCTGGGGTTACGATCACTACGGAAGCGACAGGGCGGTGGATGATCTGGTCAGGAGGTTGAGGCGAAAGATGCCCGATTTCAAGATCGAGACCATCTACGGCTTCGGCTACAAAGGCGTAGATGTATGAAGAGGTTCGGTCTTTCCAGCCAGATATGGCTTCTCTTCGGCCTTGTGATGCTACTTCTATGTGTGATACTCGCCGTGGTCTTCAGGTGGTCCATAAGGGATTTCTTCACGACAGAGGCTTACATGACGATAGAATCGGCCCAGGAAATGAAGTTGCTTGAACTACAGGGTGGGCTGGTTCCCGGAAGCAATATTTACATGGGCGACCTGAAGAATATTAGGGACGTCGGTCACATAATCGTCCTGAATAAAGAGTACGGTCTTCTCGAGGAGTACCTGGAGGGCTGGAGGTTGAAAATAACCGGTCCCAACGTAAGGGAGGACTTAAGAACGGACTCCGGCCAGTCCTTCAAACTGGAGATCTCGAGTATAGTCATATGGGGTACCATCTCCCCGGATATACTTCCCCTTCTTGGTGAGATAAGAGAAAACGCCGAGCTACAGAAGGCAAAATCCGTTCGTTATGAAACCGATATCGGGAACAGGAAACTCTTCTATGTCATAAGATCGGAAGAGCTTTCCGACAGAAATATCACTTTCATCTCCTATATGTGGGATACCTACAAGAACACACTCTCCAGCACGCTTTTCTCGCGTCTATTTCTTGTTATTGCAGTCGTTGTGATTCTAAGCCTGATAATCGCCATACTCTTTTCGAGATACCTGACGCGACCGTTGAAAAAACTCTCCGAAGATGTTAAAGCCATAGCCGCGAGAAACTGGGACAAACCCATCTCGATAAACCGCAAGGACGAGATCGGCGAACTGGCCGATTCGATGGAGATGATGAGAGCCAGCCTTAGCGAACAGGACAGAGAACAGCAGGCGATGCTTCAGTTCATCTCTCACGAGCTAAAAACACCGGTTATGGTTATCAGAAGCTATGCCCAGGCCATAAAGGACGGCGTCTATCCTGGTGGAGACCTCGATAGCGCCATAGATGTTATAGACAGGGAAATACAAAGAATGGATATGAGGGTGAAAGATCTGCTTTTCATCACGCGCCTTGAATATCTGTCCAGACACAACCTGCAACTCGAGACGATAGATCTTTCCGAGCTCATAGAGAGTGTCGCCGGAAGGTTCTACTACCAGAGAGCCGATGTGGAATGGGATCTGAGGCTGGAGAAGATTCCGGCGTCGGTCAACGAAGAACAGTTCTCGATAGCCATCGAGAACATCCTCACCAACCAGCTGCGTTACGCCAGGCAGAAGATCGAGATCGAGCTCAAGACAATCCAGAAAGATTCAAAAATAGCCCTCACTTTCAAGAACGACGGAGAGGCCATAGAAGAAAAAAGATTCCAGCAGCTCTTCAAACCCTTTAACAAAGGCGCTAGAGGCGAACACGGGCTTGGACTAAATATAGTGAAGAGAATAATCGAACTCCACAACGGCAGGGTATGGATCGAAAATGAAGAAGACGGAGTCTCGACACATATAGAACTGCCCGTTTAAAGGTCCGGCATCCTAAGAAAGGTTGCTGGTAAAACACGAGAGAAAGAGCGCATTCGAGAGCTCCTTCATAACCGTCATTCCGTTGTGATCTTAAACGAGATCTCGCTCTTCCCAAGGAAGGGTCCAAGCTCTAACGAAGGACTATGGACGGCTCCGCCAGCTCTTCAGCTCTCATTCGAGTTCTACCACCGCCGTTCCTATATATGTGTCGGCGGCGCCGTAATAGAGGATCAGTTTATTTCCTACCATCACCGAGCCCTCTATGAAGATAACGTTCGGCACCTGTCCCAGCTTTTCCCAGGAGAGTTCCGGTTCCATCAGCGGCACATTGGTTCTCTTCAGCAGGTTTCTCGGGTTGTCCACGGCGAAGAGAGCCGCCCCCGGACGGTATATAGTGGAGAAGTCGGCGCTGTTGTAGATGAGCAGGATACCCTCCTCAGTTATTAGCGGCGCCGGTCCCGGTTCTACCAGCCTGCTGTCGAACCTGTCCTGTCTCGGCTCCAGCACGGGCCTGGGATAGACGGTCCAGTTTTTCAGATCCTTCGAATAGGCCAGTTTTATAGACGAGTCGCCGAAATACATATAATAGTTTCCGTTTATCTTCGCGGGTACGATCGCCCCGGACTTCGACCACGTATCGTTGGCGAAGACCGGCCCCAGTTTCTCCCAGGTCGCGAGGTCGCTAGAGGTCGCAATGCAGAGCCTTGCCTTGCCTCCGTCGTAGCCCGTGTAGGTCATGATATACAGATCATCTACCCTGACTATTCTCGGGTCTTCACAGCCGCCGGGCAGTTCGTAGATTTCGGTCGGTTCGATCGCCGGTGAGGCCTCTCTGGTGAAATCGAAGCCGTCGATCGACGTGGCCTTGCCTATACGCGATGTCCCGTTCCACCTGCCGGCACCGGCCCAATCCTCCGCTCTGTAGAACATATGCACGAGTGAATCGACAACTATCGCCGTCGGGTTGAAGACGGCCTTGCTCTCCCAGCCTATACCTTGAGGCATGAGAAGGGGCAGATCCGAGTATCTTTCGACTCTGTACAGGTCGTCGAACCGGAGCGAGGCCCCAAGTGCAGCCGCACACAGGAGTATTGCCACAAGAGTCAGCAAAACCTTCAAAACATCACCCCCCCATCCCTCTGATCCAGTCGAACACTTTCTCTTTTTCTATCGTGGCCAGCGCTATGTGGTTGTCGGCAGCGCCGTAGTAGATATAGTATTTGCCTTCGTGCTCGACCATGGCGTCGGAAAAGACCACGTTAGGAACGCCGCCGAAGATCTCCCATTCCTCTTCCGGTTCGAGGATCGGTTCTTGCGAACGCTTCAGAACCCTGCGCGGATTTTCCAGATCGAGCAACATGAAGCCGAGTCTGTACGTCGGCCTGGGGGTGTTTTCCACGCCGTGGTAGAGTACGAGCCAGCCAAACTCCGTCTTTATTGGCGGAGCGCCGACACCTATCTTGAGGTTGTCCCAGCCGTCTTTTCTTGGCCCGGCAATAGACACGAAGTCGGTCCACTTTCTCAAATCCTCCGAGAATGCGAGATACATATCCGGTTCTATTCTGTGGAACATAACGTATCTTTCGGCGATCTTTTCAGCAAAAAGTGCGGCGTCCTTGTTGTCCACGTCCGGTATTATCACACCGTGCCTCTCCCATTGAAAGAAGTTCTCCGTCGAAGCCATGGAAATCCTGACCCCGCGTGGAGAGTAGGCCGTGTACTGCAGATAGATCCGGCCCTCCAGTTCCGTCAGTCTGGGATCTTCCACGCCGTAAAGCTCCCACTGACTGGCCGGCGTGAAGACGGGGTTTTCCATCCTGTTGAAGCGAACTCCGTCGGTCGATACGGCGTATCCCATCCTCGAGACCATGTCCTCGCCCTGAGCCCTGTACAGCATGTGAAACAGCCCCTGACGCTTTATCACGGCGCAGTTGAAGACGAACCTCGATTCCCAGTGGTGCCGGGAAATCGGCGAAAGCAGAGGATTAAGCGGGTGTCTTTCGAGTTTCAGCACAATCATCACTCCCTATTTCAATGACATAGATATTCCCTGCAGGAAGTATTTTCTGAATATTAGAAATATAACGACCATCGGCATAGTTTGCAGGACCGAGCCGGCCAGCACCGGGCCGAGGTAGCTGCCGTACTGCATGTTGAAGCTGGCCAGCAAAACCGATAGCGGCATCTTCGAGTAATCGCTGACGATTATCAGGGGCCACATGAAATTGTCCCATATGCCGATGAAGGTGAAAAGACCCACTATCGAGGCGGTGGAGCTGTTGAGGGGAACCAGCACCCTGGCGATTATCCAGAGATCGTTGGCTCCGTCCATCTTCGCCGCCTCCAGATACTCGCCTGGAACGGCCCGGAAAGACTGGGTGAACATGAAGACGCCCCAGGCCGAAACGAGCGAGGGCAGGATCACGGCCGTCCTTGTGTCTATCAAGCCCAGGTTCTTTATGAGCACGTAAAGCGGCACGATGAACATGAACCCTGGGAAGATCATCTGGAAGATTATGAAGTTGAAGATCATGTTCCTTCCCTTGAAGTACAGCCTGGACAGGGCGAATCCCACCAGCGCCGATGTAACGAGGACTCCCAGCGTAACGGCGACCGAGATGAGTAAAGAGTTTCCCAGGGCCAGCATGAAGGGGCGGTCCATCTGGTCGGCGGCCTGAAGGATGAACCTGTAATGCTCCAGTGTGAGCCGGCTGGGCAGAAACTGGCCGTAGATCTCGTTCGCCGGCTTGAAAGAGGCCAGTACCATCCAGATGTAGGGATAGATCCAGAGGATCGAGGCAACAAAGAGAAATACATAAAGCGAGATCTGCCAGAATTTCTTCATGCCAGCTCCACCTCCCTCTCGACCAGCTTTCTGGTCAGGAGCACGCAGCCGTAGCTCAGTAGCGCCACAACGATCGCTAGCGAGGAGGCGTACCCCGGATTGATCTTCTGGAAGGCCGTCGAGTAGATTAGCATCTGGAAAGTGTAAGTCGTTCTCATAGGGCCACCGCCGGTTATAAGGAAGGGCTCGGTGAATATCCCGAAGGTGAGGGTTAACGACAGCACCAGAACCATCACTATCGAAGGATTGAGGAGCGGGACGGTGATCTTGAAAAACTTTGTCCACTTTCCCGCCCCATCCAGCTCGGCCGCCTCGTACAGAGACTGGGGAATCGCCTGCAAGCCCGAGAAGAAGATCAACCCGTAGTAGCCTATGAACTTCCATGTGACCATGATGGCGATCGAGAGCGTTGCCAGTTGCGGGCTGCTGAACCAGGGGATCGTAACGCCGAAGAGGGCCCTCGTCAGGTCGTTCAACGGTCCGTTCACAGCGAAGAGCTTCTGGAAGATGATCGAGTACGATACACCGGAAGATACGTTGGCCACGAGAAAGGCCAGTATGAAAAACGTTCTGAAGAGCCTTACTCTTTTCAGGCCCAGGGCAAAGAGCAGCGAGAAACCGATCACTATGGGGATGAAGTAAAGCATGAAATTGAAGGTGTTTATAAAGACCCTCCAGAACAGCTCATCCTGAAAGAGCTTTATGAAATTGTCGAACCAGATGAACTTTCGGGGCGTGAGAAAATTCCATTTCGACAGCGCCAGTATTATCAGCCAGACGAAGGGGTAGCCCCAGAAGATCGCCGTATAGACCAGATACATCCCCGAGAGCGACCAGCCCTTTATCGCCTCGACCGTTTTCAGTCTCTTCTTCATTGCCCATCCCCCGCTAATGATAGAATTAGAACAGCTCCTTCCTCACCCTGCTGGACGAATCGCTCAGAGCGCTCAATGGATCGGACTTTCCGTACATTATCGTCTCTATTAGGAACGTCGTCATTATGTCCTGAACCTCGACGGTCTTGGTGGTCAATGCGGGCGGCACCGCATAGGCCACGTGGCTCGCGTAGGCCGCGAAATAGGGATTGCCGTCCATATACTCTTTGAAGATCGGGTTGGTCAGCAGGTCCTCTCTGGCTGGCGGGAGATTGGTGGTCTCCATCCATCTGCGGTCCTTCTCTATATCTGAATAGACCCACTTGATGAACTTCCAGGCGGCCTCTTTGTGCTTGGTAGTGGCGAACATCACCAGACCCTTGGTATCGGCGAAGGTGTAGATCGGTTCATCTGTCGGATAAGTATCTGGAACGGGCGGCGGTGTTATTACGATATCGTCGAAGACATCGGGGAAGAGGCTTCTGGCCTGGTTGATCTCCCAGGGCCCGAAGATGCCGCCGAGCACGACTCCAGTGTAGAAGGGGTTGGAACCGAGATCGACGGCCGTCCAGTTGCTGCGGAACATTTTATCTATGAAGCCGACTACTTCCTTGCCTGCCTCGTTGTTGAAGAGCGCTCTGGCCTTCTCGACATCGAGGTACGGCTCTCCGCCGCTGGCCGCGTAATAGTAAGTGATGAAGTCGAACCAGCGGTCGTACCAGTTCCTTCCCATCACGACGAGGCTGCCGAACCTCTCGTTCGGAATGGAATACTTCGAGCTGATTTCGTATATCTCCGAATAGGTTCTGGGCGGTTTGTCGTACCCCAGTTCCCTGAGTATGTCCATTCTCCACCACATCATTATGGGATTGGAGTAGATCGGAAAGACATAGTAATTCTTTCCGAACTTCCACTTCTCAACGATAGATCTCATCTTTCTCGTATCCACCAGTTCCCAGAAATCGGGGAAAGAGTCCAGCGGCACGAGTGTGTCGGCCTCTATCAGCTGGGCCGCAAATCCCGAGAAGATATTGGTGGAAATGTCCGGTATTCTTCCCGAGGCTATTGCCGTCAAAATGGCCTCCTCGGAGCTCCCGGCAGCGGGTATGGTCGACCATTTGATCTGGATATCGGGGTTGCTGGCGTTCCACTCGGCGACGGTTTCCTTCCAGAATCTCTCCTGAAGAGGGTTGGGTGCTGTCCAGAATACCAGCTCGACACCGATCGCGGCGATCGAAAGGCAGACAATCAACATCAAGAAAATGCTCTTCTTCACTGTAATTACCTCCTTTACACGGTTGTACTCTCCCGTCTTACAAACTCGGTGAATAGCGATATCTTCATCGGGTGTGGCTCGCTGTTCATCAAAAGATTCAGAAGCCTCCTCGCTGCCGCCACGCCCATTTCTCGTTTGAATATTTTGAAGGTCGTAAGGGCCGGCGATGCCACGGTCGCGTTCACTATGTCGTCGAAACCCATGACCGATACATCTTCCGGTATCTTTATATTACGTGCCTTCAACTCCTCCATCGCCCTTATCGCGGCCGTATCGTTACAGCCGAAGACGGCGTCGGGGAGTCCGTATCTCGAAAGCATCAGATCTATGATCGCTCCCATGTTGTCGTTGTCCTCGTCGTACTCGAAGGATCTCGGCAGATAACCGGCCGATTCCATGGCCGCCACGTATCCGTCGTAACGGTCCTTGAAGCCGAAGTGCGAGAGCGGACCGTGGATGTTCACTATCCTTTTCAATCCACCCGAGAGAAGCTTCTTTATCCCGTAAACGGCTCCGTCGTAGCCATCGGAGACTATGCAGTCAACTTTCACACCGGCCAGATATTGATCGACCAGCACGACCGGCCTTCCCGTGGCCTTGCTCTTCTTAACGTTCTCCTCGTTTATCTCTCCCCCCACCAGAAGATACCCGTCCAGATCCCCGGGAAACTCCTCGACCGGGAAGAGCCTGTGGTTCATATTGTTGGTTTCACAGAACTCCTGAATCCCTTTGAAAACTATGGTGTAGAACTGGTCGGAACTGTCCCGGAGAATTTTAGAGACCTTTTTTCCGGCCAGAACACCTATATCGAAGTCCAGTTTTTTGCTGGCCAGGTAGCTCGCGACCCTGGAAGGTCTGTATTCCAGTTCGTCCACCGCGCTCATAACCTTTTCTCTGACTTTTTTCGAGACATACCCGCTTCCGTTCAAGACTCTGGAGACAGTGGCCGTGGAAACTCCGGCAAGTTTTGCCACATCTGAAAGCTTGGCCGCCATAAGAAAACACCTCATTATGTAAACGCTTACATCTCTAAAAATACTATACCCTTTGAAAGCGACGATATTCATGCCCGAAAATTAGATATAATATGACTTCAGAGAGTATTAAGTGCTATTAAATTGAATTATCTCTTCATATCTCTTTTTATCATAAGTTTACATTTTAATTTAATCTGATATATATAAAAAATGCATAAAACAATGTTTAAAAAGGAAATAAATGCCAATAAACACTATTTTTTGTCCATCTGTGTCCTCTGGTAGTCTTTAATCGTCTTAGATCAATGAGATAAAATAATTCTATAATCACTGTGATGTGTAAGCGTTTTCATACGATCACAGGGAGGTGTTTACATGAAAAAGCTCTTCGTTCTTTTCTTCATAGTGGTTTCAGTGTTTCTGGCGGCCGGGACTGTGAGGATTCCCGTCTCGGTCAACTCTTTCACGGGCGAGCCGATACCGGTCTCTCTAGGTCTCAGCGGTCTCCTCGATATGATCGGAGTCGATTTCGATGCCAACTGGGATTCGCTGAGAGTAATACAGGACGGAAAGGAAATTCCTTACCAGATCGACGATACAGATCTTACGGGGAGGCTTTCGTCGGGAGACACTTTCTCCTTCCTTATAACCGGACCGGCCGAGATAGTCGTGAGCGACGACTTCGATATCCAGGCACCGACTTACGCAGCGGCGGGAAACGTAGTCGAGGAGGACGGTAACTGGCTGGTCGAAGTGGGCGATATAAGGGCCATGGTGAACGCTAAAGGACTCGTGAGAGTGACCGGCTTCGGCGCCATCGAAGGAACGATCGTCGATGAAATAGGTGTAGCGAGAGTCGCGGGCTGGGTAGGCTCGACCTTCTATGTCGACGGTCAGTACGGCCGACACGAAGAGAAGACCTCCGGGGACTTCCCGGTCGTCGAGGTCGCGGTGCTACCGGCCGGACCGGTGGGTGTTACCGTTGTCGGCACGCTCGACGGGAAGCCCTTCCTCGGATTGACTCAGAAGATCATCACCACGATCTTCACCAACGGCGACATTGTCTCCCGCAACATCTTCGAGTTCGGTACCTATGCCGATCTGATGAAACTGCAGGTTATGGCGACCAGACCGCTCACCGACATCGCCGAGGATACGGTGCACACACTGCCGGTCTTCAGAAGACTGCTCTGGGCCGATCAACTGAACATAACCCCGCTCGAGTACTGGCTGGAGAGAAACGCTATCATGTACACAGGTAACAAGCCGTACATAGTCTTCCCCGCCGTCGATTCCATGAGGCCTCTCTGGTGGGGCGCAACCTACATCTTCGCCTCTCAGGAGAGCTGGAGGGCCAACTATTCGCCATCGCTCAAGACGGGTATTGCTGAGATAAATATGTGGGTGCCTCCAATAACCGCCAACTACCAGGAATGGATGGGCGGACCGACTTGGGTGTACGAGAGCCGGGAGTTCCGCGACGGCCTCTTCGAGTGGATGCCCGGTGAGATAGACGCCTTCGAAAGCACGAAGGGCGCCATCTCCTCCAAGTGGGAAGATTACGTGGCCCATTTCGTGGCCGGCGATGTTTACGTCTTCTCGAAAGTCTATTCGGTCTATAACGCCGACTCGATTGCCGACTCGATCGAGTTCGTCGAACTGAAGAAGGCGGAGATACATTCCCTGGTATTTGGAGAATAGAAACCTCCGGCCATCTACAACGGTGTAAGGGCGAGCTTTGCTCGCCCTCGCTCTTGAAAGGGGGAATAATTTATGAGAAGAATTCTGGCCTTGCTCATGATAGTTATGCCCGTTGCGCTCGCGGGAATAAACGTCGAGATCGATCTGAGCCATCTCGAATTTCTGAGAGATGAGTTCGACATAGAGGGAAGCGTGGAGATGGGCTACTGGATCTACGCCGACAGGCAGCCCGATGGATCTTACAGACACGCACAAGCGTCCGGAGAGGGAGTAACCTGCGTGGACGACGTGGCCAGAGTCGCCATACTCTACCTGAGACTCTTCGAGAACTCGGCCGATGAGACCCACTACCTCAGGGCCCGTGAAGCCCTCGATTTCCTTCTGGCCATGCAGGATGCGGATGGCGACTTCTTCAATTTCATCTTCGACGACGGGAAGATAAACCGTAACGGTCCCACCTCGCGCAAAGGCGGCAACTGGTGGACGGCGCGCGGGTTCTGGGCTTTATCTACGGGCGCGTGGATACTCGGTCAGAGGGACCCTTCCTACTCCATAGAGCTGGCCAGGGCTTCCCAGAAGGCCTTCAGAGTTTTGCTCAACTACGAAAGAGACGGTCTGATCCAGGGATACACAGATGTCTCATCGGTAGCGCTCCTTGGCGCCGTCGAACTTTACAGAATCTCCAACGACCTCGAAGCGCTGAACTTCATAAAACGCTGTTCCGGCTCGCTTATATCGAAACTGATCACCGATGACGACTCGATCTTCAGAGGTCTGGTGGACGAGAACGCTCCGCAAGAGACCGTTCCTCACTGGCACGGCTGGGGCTCCAGACAGCTGGAAGCGCTCGCGATGACCGCGCTGGCGCTGGAAGACGATGAACTGCTCGAGCTCACGGTAGATGCCTTCAAAGAAGGCGCCACGCTTCTGCTCGGCGCCGGTCCGGTGTACTCTCTAACCGGATTCGTCCAGCTCTTCCCCCAGATCGCCTACGCCGCCGAGGCGGCCATTTCGACCGGCTACACGCTCTTCTCCATTACCAATGACCGGGAGATCGCGACGATCACCGCGCTTCTGGGGAGCTGGTTCATCGGTCTCAATCCACTGGGCCAGTCCATGATCGGACCGAACGGAGAGGGGTACGACGGTATGGAATTCTCCCACATAAACAGAAACGCCGGAGCCGAATCGACGATATCCATGCTGCTTTCGCTGGAAAGAGTGTCGAGGTTGCCGGAAGAATATGAAAAGTACTTCTCAGGCGCGATCGAGTTGCTTACGCCCGCAAAGGTGATAGAGGCCGAAGCGATGAGGACCGGCCTTTCCGAAGTCGATACATTTCAGGGTACGGGGATCTCGGGAAACGCCGCTCTAAAAGTAAGCGGTGTCTTCAGTCTGAGAGAGAGCGTTGCGCTTCCTCCTGTGCCTTATTCGGCCTTCACCGGGATCGGTAACGTTCAGACCGGTCCGGTCTCTTTCACCCTCCGTCTGGGGGAGTCGAGATCGGAAGAGACCGTTTCCATCGCCCAGAAATCTATCTTCAAAGTCGGTGTTATCACCGGCACCGCTCAGGAATCGACGCTCACGCTGGGGGGAAAGGTCGAATCGGGAAGCTTCGATCTGGATCAGCTGGTGCTTTTACCCGACCTGATCGCCCTGTACATACCAGGCGATGAAACGCTGGTCTTGAACTACAGAGACGTCCCCGGATACGAAGAGGGAATGACCGTGCTGCCGGGAAGGATCGTATCTACCGAGAGAAAGATAGTCCAGGTGCCGACCGTGGCCGTAGATTCGATCGAGAACCTCGATCGGGTGCACCTGGATCTGAGGCCGCTCTTCGACAACGACGGCCTGGCCACTGCCGATGAGAGGAAAAGCTCGAACTTCGACAACCCGCAGGGCATCTTCGGGGCCTCTTATCCCGCGCAGGAACTTGAAAAAAGCTTCATCGACGGCAGGCTGGAGATCTCCGACGTAGAATTTGCAATTACGACGAAGGGAAGGGACAACATGCGCCTGACCGGCCAGGTGGTGACCTTCGTTCCGGAGGTTTTCAGCCGGATCTGCATACTGGGGGCGGCCAACCACGGTGATTACACGGGACAGGCGATGCTGGTTTACGAAGACGGAACTACACAGAACATCGCTGTCTCCTTCTCCGACTGGTGCGGCGGGCCCTCGAAGGGCGAGGATATTGCCTTCACTTTTCCCTCCAGGTACGACAACACCGGAAACATAGAAAGAATAAAATGCATGCTTTACTACCGGTGCGCCGAAACTCTCGACAAACCACTCAAAACCATAGTCTTTCCCCAGATTCCGAACGTCCACATATTCGCGATAACACTCAGAAGGAAGTGATCCCCCCTTGCATATAAAAGAGCGGACCGTAAGGTCCGCTCTTTAAATTTCGCAGCGTGACAAGGTCAACTTGTGATGGCCTTCAAGGCCGTGAAGAGATACCCCATGCCTACCATCAGGAAATTGCTTATATTATGCATCAGCATCGGATACACAATGCTCTTGCTCTTCTGATATACAACGCCCTGTATCGTTCCAAGTATAAAGGAATACACTATCTGAAAGGTATCCATCTCAAATTTGAAGGGCATCAGCGACCATTTTGTGTGGGCCAACGAGAACAGGATCGATGCAAGAATGACTTCCAGCGTAACATGACCCTTGACCGGGATGCTCTTGCCGAACGCATAGACCAGCATAGTTACCGGCAGCGCTCGAAACACTATCTCTTCAGACGTCCCGCTTATCAATAACTGGAAACCCAGAGTCCCCAGAACGTTCCTTTTGTCCAGAGGGAAGGTATATACGGGAAGCTGATTGTTGATGTACATGAAAACGTGGAGCGCGACTGCAATAAGGGCAAAGATGGAGGTAAAAGTTATCAGGTATTTCTTTCCTCTGGCTACGTCGCCTGGCTTCAGATAGAAATCGATCTTTAGAAGCTTGCCGAGCACGGTGATTATAATCAAGGCAAGAACCATCTGGACGATGTGGTGAATGGAAATGCCCGCAAAAGCATCGTAAGGATCGATTTTGCCGTACGAAATCACACTGGCGATATAGTGTCCGATTCTTCCTAAGAACACTTGCGTAACGAATACCACTACGAACATCCCGATAGCAAATAGCGTCCTGTTGAGTTTTAGGTTTTCCAAGTGATCATCGCCTCGATTGCTTTCCAAAATAAACGTTTATATTCTACGTCGGCCTTCCTGTAAAAAGCAAATAATTTTTTGTGCGTAATCAAACCGGTTTTTTATATGACACTTCTACGTAAGCCAATTTATATATTCGCTAGCTTCAATTGCTATTCAATTTTTGTATTAATTAACATTTTACATTTATCGCTTTTCATTAAAGTACTTTCAACAGTTATGTGTCTGGAGTCGATTTTAACGGCCGTCGACAGCATGGCGATCATTGGGTCGAGACACCACCCACTGCAGGGGTTTGCCCCGCCCATCTTCTTGGACAACGCGCAGAGCTTACATGAAGTCGCTGTGGCGACGTAGTCGTCACCTGTTTTCTCCACTTTCCAGTTCGCACAGCCGTAGATTTCCGAAAGCTTGTAGAAGACATCTTCCACACTCTCGATACCCAGCTGCTGATTCATGTATGGAGCAGTCTGGGCCTGCCTTTCTTTTCTTCTCTCAACTACAGCCTCCAGCTCTTTTAACCTGTCGTATGTGTTGGCGGCTTCGGCCACGGATGCCGCGTATGTGTTCTGCAGTATTGCGAGTCTCTTTTCGATTTCCACTTTTCTCCTCTCCTCTTTGTTGTTTTAACGTTCGTTAATAAAGTGTAGATGATAAAACCGCATCTTTATATGCCAGCTTATATTCAGTGTAATTGCGGATCGGGAATTGAACCGTCCACACCGCGCAGAACGATGGCGATTTCTTCCCGGATCTCCTCTTCGGGCAAGTATCTGTTCTTTACGACTATGTTCTCGATCAGCGTTTCCAGCAAATGAACCAGTGTCCGCACGACCGCCGTGTCGTTATCGGTGTTCTTCAGATGAGGCTGCAGAATCCGGTAATGCCTGGGCAGTATTGTCTTTTCCCATTCATCCATTAGATTCATCAATTCATCGTCACCGTCGAAGGAGAGATAGACTTTTATCCCGAGGCGGTAAACCTGTTTATCGTAGCCATTCAGGGCGTTCAGGTCGTGGATGAACCTGGTGTAGAAATCTATGATACTCGAGGTTTTCAGGAGCGAAGCCTGCTTCTTTATAATGCTGAAAAACTCCTTTTTGATTATTTCGTCGAACAACTCTTTTTTGTTCTTGTAGTAATAATAGATCATCGGTAGAGAGCATCCAACATCGTTGGCGATGTTGCGTATCGTCGTTCCGTGATAACCGTTTCTGTTGAAATGCTCAACCGCCACTTCCTTGATTCTCTCTTTTAAATCCTTCTCCGCCATTGTACACACCTTTATATTTAACGTTCGTTAGTATTCTATCATGCCTGACTTTGTATTGCAATAGTTCTGTTGGATTTCTACGTGATTCGTCGGAAGGAGAGAGATCAGAGGGGCGAGCGGGATCCGGGATGTGGGGTCTAGGGTCTGACAAGAACGAGAAAAACATGATACAGCGATTCTCACACATCTCTAAAAGCGCTTTTCAGGTCTCTCTTTTTCTTTGTTTTAAAGTCTTTTGGGAATATAATCGCAGTGTCACCAAAATAGAGGGGGTGAGAGCCATGTGGAAGGAGTTTAAAAAGTTCATAAGTCGCGGCAATGTCATCGACCTGGCAGTCGGTATCATAATCGGGGGCGCCTTTCAGGTAATAGTTAGATCCCTCGTGGATGATATCATAATGCCGATTCTCGGTCTCTTCACGGGTGGCATCGATTTCAGTAACCTTTATATCAACCTCTCCGGCGGGAGTTACGAAACACTCGCGGCAGCAAAGGCGGCCGGTGCTGCAACTATAAACATCGGCCTCTTCATAAACGCCGTGATCAACTTCCTGATTCTGGCATTCGTGATTTTCCTGATCATCAGACAGATAAACAAGATGAGGGAACGCCAGAAGAAAGAAGAGGCTCCGGCCGCTCCAACGACGAAGACATGCCCATTCTGTCACACTTCGATTCCAATCGAAGCGACGAGATGTCCGAACTGCACATCCGAGCTGGGGAAAAAGGGTTAAAAATCTTGCTGTAGAAGCGGCCTTCGGGCCGCTTCTGTCGTTTTATATACATAAATTGAATCAAAAGGCCTAATACTGGAAGTTAAGAATAGCTATTCGCTTGTCCCGGCTCCCGGCGACGGAGGACGGCTAAGAACGAGGTGGAGAGCGATGAAATAAAGGGGTGAAAAACCCGTACATTTTGGTATAATAGCTCTACTGTATCGAAGGTTAACGCCGAATTCGCCGGGGTGTTCCGCATGAGGATAATACCTGAAACGAGAGAGCGCATCAAGAAAAGAAGAATGGAGATCGGCATACTCGCCGCTTGTATGCTGGTAGCCAGTCTCTACGCAGTTTATCAGATTGCCGTCAACACAGAGCTGTTCTTGAGCAGCACGAAGGTACAACTGATAATGATCGTGATATTCGCCTTCACCGTTGTTTGCGTCGTTTACTTCTTAATTCTGCACTTTGCTTACAGGAAGAGAAGGCGCGCACGCACCTGAGGTTTAACTGTTTCAGATGTAATCTCTTGCGAAAACCAGCTCCAGATTCACCTGTTACCGGTCAGGCGCGTCACCCGGCGCTTTTTTCTGACCGTAGTAGGCGTTCTTTCCGTGCTTTCTCGAATAATGCTTATCGATTATGTGCGCAGGCAGGGTTTCAACGTCGCTTTTCAGCATCTTCGTCAGAAAGGCCATCCTCGCCACCTCTTCGAGAACCACGCTGTTGTTTACGGCATCATCCAGGTTTTTGCCCCAGGTGAAGGGAGCATGCCCGGCCACGAGGACTCCGGGAGTACTAAAGTAATCCTTACTGGCGAAGGTTTCAACGATGACCCTGCCAGTGTTCATCTCGTAGTTTTCTTCCGTTTCTTCCTCTCTCAGCAATCTGGTGCAGGGTATTTCGTTGTGGAAGTGATCGGCGTGAGTCGTCCCCAGAGAAGGAATGGGCGACCTCGATTGAGCCCAGGCCGTGGCCCATGTTGAATGTGTGTGTACTATGCCGCCGATGCCCTCGAAGTTCCTGTACAGGACTATATGGGTCGGCGTATCGGAGGAAGGCCTCAGCCCTCCCTCCAGGACGTTGCCGTTCAAATCGACCACCACCATCTTTTCGGGCGAGAGTTCGTCGTAATCCACCCCGCTGGGCTTTATCACCATTAACCCCTTGCTGCGGTCAATACCGCTCGCGTTGCCCCATGTTAGAATCACGAGACCGGCCTCGACCAGCTTCATATTGGCCCTGAAGACCTTTTCCTTTAGTGCTTCCAGCATACTCCGACTTCCTTTCGCAAAGCTTCTACGGTACTTATGAATACATTGCGTTCAGTGCGATATCACAGTTTTCGCAATTTGTAGTAGATCTCGCCGTTTCTCAGCTCTCTTTTGAAGTCACGGATCTTCGTGTCTCTATCTATAACCACGAACTCTATATCGAGCATTTCGCAAAGGTCTTCCAGTTGCTCGGTATTGACAGTGTAACTCAGGCAGGAATGGTGCGCTCCTCCTGCCAGTATCCAGGCCGTTGCCGCGGTCGGGAGATCGGGTTTGGGAATCCACAGCACTCTGGCTACCGGAAGTCCGGGCATCTCTTCCTCCTGCCGCCTTTTGACGACCTCCACTTCGTTGACTATCATCCTGAATCTATCTCCGAACTCTACGATACATACCTGGACAGCCTCCCCTTCTCTGGAATCGAAAACCGATCTCGCCGGAGCCTCTTTGTCTCCTATAGAAAGGGGATGAACTTCGAGGGAAATCGGGCCGTCAGCGAGCGATTCACACACTTCGAGCATGTGAGAACCCAGTTCCTTCATGTTGCCCGGTTCAAAATGGTATATGTAATCTTCCACAAATGATGTTCCCCTGTCTCTGCCAGCGGCCATGACTTTCATCGTTCTTACCAGCGCGGCCGTTTTCCAGTCTCCTTCCCCCCCGAACCCGTAGCCGTCTCTCATAAGCCTTTGAACGGCCAGACCGGGGAGCTGGCGAAGGCCGTACAGATCCTGAAAAGTAGTTGTGAAGGCTTTGAACGGACCCATATCGAGAAAACGTCTGAGTGCTATTTCGATCTTTGCCGCCTCGTGCAAAGAACTTTTGAACTCCTCCTGGGAGACAGAGGATCTGGTGAGAGGATATTCCTGCCCGTACTGTTTTACGAGAGCTTCTATTTCGCTTTCTTTCACTTTCTTTACCAGCTTTATGAAATCGCCCATAGCGTAGCCGTGAACTTCGTACCCGAGATCTATCTGGGCATCGACTTTGTTGCCTTCGGTGACGGCGACGTCTCTCATGTTGTCGCCCAGCCTCGCCACCTTGAGGTTTTGCATTTCATTCCAGCCGAGCGCCGCCCTGATCCAGTTTTCAACTCTTGCGATCATCTCGGGATTCTTCCAGTGGCCCGCTATTACCTTCCGCCTTATATCTAGCCTGGTGGCAGTAAAGCCGAACTCCCTCCCGCCGTGGGCCGACTGGTTGGTGTTCATGTAATCCATGTCGATGCTCTTCCACGGGATCTTCTGGTCGAACTGGGTGTGAAAGTGAAGAAAGGGTTTTCTCAAGGCTTTAAGACCGGCGATCCACATCTTTCCAGGCGAAAAAGTGTGCATCCAGGCCATCAGTCCTATACATCTGTCGTCGACATTGGCTTCGTTCATAAGGGTTCTGATCTGCCGCGACTCTTTCAAGACGGGTTTCCATACGATCTTTACCGGCAACCCGGCCTGGTCGTTCAGATACTCGACCAGTTTCTTCGAGTTGCTCTCCACCTTATTCAGTACTTCTTTTCCATAAAGCTCCTGGCTTCCTGTTATGAACCATACTTCGAGACCTTCAACTCCCACGGTGATCGATCTCCTTTCTAGATAATCGAACTGTTATTAATAGTATATATCCTGCGCCGCGACTTGTCGGACGGCGCAGGGGATATACGACTATGATACTACCGGGAAATCTCCGCGGGATCGTTCTCAGTTCGATGTTCGATTAAGTCGAAGACGCGAAATCGTTGACGATACTTGATCCTTCCGGTTTATCTGGCCACCTTGATTCCAACGAGCAGCGTTTTGTCCTGCTCGCTTTCCTCCCAGGGCCTTGAGTAAGTGAACCTCACAAGAGAGATGCCCGCCTTCAGCGCTTCGAAGTCGAAGGCTACGTTAACCGGCGCGCCGAGAACTTCCTGACTACCTCCCAGCTCAACAATGGGGGTAGCTTCGTGTGAATCGCTTTCGGCCAGCAAGGAGCGTTCGACCGTTCTAAGCACGGCTGCATCGAAGACTTCTGCCTTCCAGGAGTAACCGGTTGAAGGGTTCTCCTGAAGGACTATCCTGGCCAACTGCGATATTTCGATCTCTCCGGACGAACTGCCGAGAATGGTCACATACTGTGGAACGCACTCACTCAGGCTGCTGTTCTGAACTTCGACGTTGTACACTCTCACGTCGATCGCCGTCTCTTCGCCTTCCCATGCTCTGAACAACCTGAAAACCAGAGAAAAGGAGCCGCTCTTGTTGGGAGAAAAGAGCCAGGTGACGGTGGAGGGACTCCCGGCTATTACGGGGGTGTCTACTGAGCTTTCCGCAGTCTCCTTCGAAACCAGCGTCAGAAAGGAAGGATCGGAGACTTCATACGACCAGGTGTATCCCGTGGAAGCGTTTTCTACCAGCTCAACCTTCAGACGCTGTTCAATACTGACCACATCTATAATCGCCGGAATAGAAACGATATCTTCCGATATGACGGAAAATAACATTGTAGAAATCACAGTCAAGACTGAAAAAACAATTATTGCCGATCTTCTCATAACTTCAAACCTCCAGTATTTGTTGTGGTTGCGGGTCGGAAAGTTGTACAATTCTCCGGACCTCTCGTGTTAGACCGGACTTTTCCGGGAGGAGTTCTTCGCCTGGTGACCACGATTTTCTGAAAGAGACAAACGCCGGTTCCAGGAATTCATTTTGGAAATGTATAATACTTCTGACGATCTCTCTGAAGGGAAGGCTATCTGTTTAGATGAATCCATTTGCCTTGTTGATGTTCATTCCCACAGTTTCTTGCGGTTTGCTGGGGATGTACAGCTTCTATAAACGGGAGTTGACCGGAGCGGGGCCTCTTGGCTTCCTGATGTTAGCCATCACCTGGTGGTCCACTATGTACGGTCTGGAACTTCTGAGCAATGATTTGCAGCAGATGCGTCTGCTGAACAGTATCTCCTATCCGGCGATCGTTTCGCTGCCGGTTTTCGTCTTCATGTTTGTAATGGCGATTCTGGACAGGAGAGAATGGTTCACGTTCAAAAGAGTGGTCCTGCTTTTCATTGTACCCGCGATCGTCAATCTGACCATGTGGACCAACGAGTTCCACTGGCTTTTCTACACGGTCAGCGAGATAGATACACAGTGGCCCTTCCCCGTTCAGAAACTCGTTCACGGTCCGCTTTTCTGGATCAATATCGTTTATACTTACGTTCTTCTGGTGGGCAGTATAGTATTGCTCCTCAGGGAGTGGTTCTATTCGGAGAGACCTTACCGAACGCAGCTGAGTATTATACTTCTGGGCATGGCCTTCCCGATACTAGTCAACTTAAACTACCTCTTCAAAATCCTTCCGGTGGGGTATATCGACCTGACTCCGGTCGCTTTTTTCCTGACGTCTCTGTTCGCGGCCTTGAGCATTTTCAGGTTCAGGCTGTTCGATCTCCGTCCCATCGCCAAAGAGACCGTGATCAGAAATCTGGAGGACGGGATAGTTGTTATCGACAAATCGGACATCCTGATAGACGTGAACCCCGTCTCGGTAAAGCTTCTCGAGATCGACGGAGAGAAGGCTCTCGGACTCCCCATAGACGATGCCTTTTCCCGTATGCCGGCTCTGCTGGGTTTCATCGGATCGACGGACTCGCGGTCCGAGATGGTTATCGGAGAGAGGATCGTTGAATCCAGAAAGACTTCAATAATGAGCAAACGTGGAAGACTGAGGGGACATATAGTGCTTCTGACGGATATAACCGACCGTAAAAGGATTGAAGAAGCGCTCAAGGAAAGCCAGGAGATGTACAGGACACTGGCCACAACCGATATGCTCACGGGCGTGCTCAACAGGTACTCACTGGATCAGCTCCTGGAACGCGAAACCGAAAGATCCAGGAGATACCGCGAGCCGCTTTCGGTGATAATGTTCGACTTAGATGATCTCAAGAAGATCAACGACACCCACGGCCACCACGCCGGCGATACGGCTCTCAAGGCGCTCAGCTTTCAAATTCTCTCTAAAATCCGTAAAAGCGACTCTCTAGGCCGCTGGGGAGGCGACGAGTTCTTGATCGTGGCTCCCTCAACCGATCTAGATGGAGCGCTCGAGATGGCCGAGAAACTGAGAACGGAAATCGATTCCGGAGAGTTCGAAGCGATCGACAAACTGAGTATCAGCATGGGCGTCTCATCACTTGAGGTCGGCGAGAAAGACTACGACGGACTTTTGCGCAGGGTCGACAGAGCCCTGTATGAATCCAAGAGAAGGGGTAAAAACAGGGCGACGGCCATCTAGAAGACGGCCCGACACGAACCGATCGTGGTTTTATAGAACTCCCAAGGCTTTTAACCAGTGTCTCGCGATCAATGAATGGCCCTCCGGGGTCGGGTGGATTCCATCTTCGGCCCAGAAAGAAGGCTCTCTCTTTGTGGCTGCCTCCGCGAAGATTCCGTCCAGTGGAACGTACACGGCTTTGAACTCTCTGGCCAGCCTGCGTATTATCTGTATCTTCGGTCCCAGATCTTCCGTCCACATTTCCATCTCTCTGTAAACTGGCAAATAAAAGGGTTCCATAACGATCAGCGATGCGCCCCTCGCGGCCGCCGATTGGAGAAGGTATCTGTAGTTGCTCTCGAAGAGGGCCGGTTCGGTCCTGTCGTTGCTGTCGTAAAGACGCCAGCAGTCGTTTATTCCCACCAGGATAGAGACCCAGTCCGGTGAAAGGTCCAGACAATCCTCTTTCCAGCGGTTTCTAAGGTCTTTAACTCTATCGCCGCCCACGCCCCTGTTCAGAAACTCGATCCTCGTTTCCGGAAAAAGCGAACCTATCGTCCCGGAGACGATCGCGGGATAACCGTTTCCAAGACCGAAGAAGTCGTCCCTATCTCTCCCGGTATCGGTTACGCTATCGCCCTGAAAAACAACTCTCTGTTCTCTCTGAAGAAGCATCTCCTTACCCCCTGTATGCATCGTCATTCTTATGCTTCACCTCCAGCCGATCGGGCCACTCCGTAAAGCCCCTCCGAGTTTTCTTTCAATATCCTTTCGGCCGTTTTCAGCGCCTCGTTCAACATCAATTCGCCACACCGCACTGATCGCTCCAGAGACTCCCCTAAAGCCCTTCTGGCCCAGGTTGCGGCTAGATAGAAACCTTCGGGCATGAACCTCGCATCGGAGGAATAACAGATCTTCGTGACCGGCGCGATCTCCAGCATCTCTCCGATCACCGCCTCCATGCCCGCAACACTTAGAAGGGGAACGGAGAGGCCGAAATCGACATAGACCTCCGGATAAATCGCGGCAAGATACGCCGCCTCCCGTGCGTACGGGTAACAATGAAGCAGAACCAGCCTGGTCCGGGAGTATTTATCCTCGTCTAGTAGAGGTTTAAGATGCAGCGGGTTCGATTCGCGCAGATCGAGGTCGGAATCGCCCCAACCGGTGTGTATCTGCAAAGGGAGACCCCTGCCCCTGCAGACTTCGAGAGTCAGGTTGAAGAGAAAGCCCAGCAACCTTCCATCGGTCAACCTTCCGGTGTTCCTCTCTTTTTCAACTAGATAGCCGTCTCTGGCCGCTCTTTTGTCGTGCACTCCGATTCTCAGACCAGATCTGTAAGCGATTATGCTTTTGTAAGCCACGACGCCTCCGGGTGGATTGAGGAGTGCATCTCTGAAATCGGAAAGAAAGGAATCGAAAGAGGTTGAGTCTTCGAGTAAAGCTTCGGCAAGGCTTTCGATTCTCAAAGCCCTGTATGTGCTCGCGAAACTTGAGTGCCACTCCAGAGGGCGAGTTCGGTGGAACCAGAAGCCATCGTCCAGAACGACGCCTGAGATATTCGCCCTTTCGAAATACAGACCGGCCAGTTCGGTCTGTTCCATCTTTTCACGCCTGTTCCTGATCGCTTCGATCGAGGGATCGCATTCCAGAACGGCGGCGATATCCTTGAGACTTCTCTTGAAGGCGAGCGTCTCGCCTGCAAAAGAGTTAAGATACTCCCTGTCCGTGCTCTGAGTGAATATCCCTTCGATAGGATACTCCTTGAGCCATGCGGGGAGGAGAAGGTTGTGTGCATGACCGTCGAAAACGGGAAGCGACGATAGATCCAGTCCCATCAGAACCGCTCCAGTAGAATCTGGCGCTCTTGAGCGATCGTCAGCTCTCCCATAGCCTTCCATTCGGCTCTCTTAACCGCCAAATAGGCCCGGGACAGATCCTCGCCCAGGACTTTCAGAAGGTATCGGTCGTTTTCGAGCATATCCAGCGCGATTCCCGGGGAGGACGGAAGAGGTTCTACCATGCCCTGCAGCAGTTCCTCTCCGTTCATCAAGGCCGGATCTCCCTGCAGGTTGACCGGCGGCAGGACCTTTTTCTTCAATCCGTCAATCCCGGCGAAGATCATCATTCCCAGGGCGAGGTACGGATTGCTGGAAGCATCCACGCTCTTCAATTCGACGTGGCCGGCAACGCTGCCGGAGGGATCTGTCGGAACCCTCAAAGCGGCTTCTCTGTTGTCAAGCCCCCAGCATCTGTAAGCACCGGCCCAGCAGGAGGGCTTTATTCTCCTGTAAGAGTTGGTGGTCGGTGTCGTCACAGCCATGAGAGAGGGGAGATGTTCCAGAAGCCCGGCCATGAAATAGAGCGCAACCTCCGAAAGCTCACCGTTGTGGTCTCTCATTACGTTTTTCCCGTCTTTCAAAAGACTGAAATGCAGGTGGCAGCCGCTCCCTCCGAACTCTTCGAAAGGTTTGGGCATGAAGGAGGCCATCAGACCGTTTCTCACCGCGGTGGTCCGCACGGTTTCCCTGAAAGTGATCTGGTTGTCGGCGGCCTCGAGCGCAGGGGCGTGAGCTATGACGACTTCCTGCTGGCCCGGCCCCGATTCGGCGTAGTACCTCTCGACGTTCAGGAACTGGGCTTTGAGGTTTCTGACTATATCGCCCACAACCTTCGAGTTGAGGTCCATCGAAAAGGAGCTGGCAAATAGCGTGTTGTCCACCGGGTTCAGAGATCTGTCGAAGAGATAGAACTCATTCTCGAAGGCGGCCCTCATGGTGAAACCGAGCTCGTCAAGAGCTTTTATTGCCCTTTTCAGAAAAAACCTCGGGCATAAACTCCATTCGTATCGGCCGGCGAAGAGATCCGAAATAACGCTAGCGTGCCCCGGGGTGTAGGGGAGTACGTTTAGAGTATCCCAGTCCGGGTTGAGCCATATCTCCCCAACAGGCATCAGCCCGCTTTCAGGCACCACGCCGTCGTACATGACAGGCACCCCCTGTTGCGCGCGAGAGATACCGGCTACCGTCTCGAAATTGTCCTCGAGCAAATCGATATCTATCGACTTGGCCCTTATCACGTTGGCGTTATCGCACCAGAGAGACCTTACAAACTCGACCTTTGCGCTTTTGAGCGCTTTTATAAGTGCTTTTTTCAACCTCGATACCTCCGCTATCTATCCGATCTGGCTCAAAGAGCCCTACGGTGTCATCTTAAAGAAGCTAACTTTACAGTCTTTACGGCCGGGAGATATTTAGAACTCTATCTGCAGCCAGTTTGGCTGTAATCAGGCAAACCGGCACTCCTGCCGGATCGAAGCTCCACTGGCCTATCTGGAAGAGATTCTTTACGGGCGTATCGATCGATCTCTTCATCTTTCTGAAGTCCCTCAAGGGAAAAGTCTCGGATGGATGGTAGTTCCATCCCGTAATCGAACCGCCGCTGTTGAGGGTTTTCTCTTCCATGGTGAAAGGAGTGGCAACAATCCTGAACTCAATTTTCTCTCTAAGTGAAGGATAAAGCCTGAAGAAGTTGGCCATTACATCGTCGGCGGCCTGTTCCTTAAGGCGTTCATATTCCGCTCTGGAAACACTTCTTCCCCAGCCGTTCAGGGCCTTCTGAGTCGTATTGACATTCAGAATTATCCCCGTCTTGCCGGCTGGAGCGAGAGAAGGATCTCTCATGCAGGGAATGCTGATCTCCATTCCCGTGGTTTTGAAGTACTCCGGCGATTCATAGTCACAGGGTTTGGCTGCAGCCGGAACATAGATTATGTGTTCCACATGTTGATCAAGATTCTCTGGAGCTGTGTCAACTCCCATAAATACGGAGAAGACAGAGTCGGAAACCTGCGCTCTGTTGAGCCTCTGAAGGAAATCTTGATCTACGGAATTCTCCGGGAGCAACTTGTTGTATAGCCGCTTCGCATCGGCTGCATTCACGATAATCGGAGACTCGATCTCCTGACCGGTATCGGTTACTACCCCCGAAGGTAAGCCTCGTTCGAGAAGTATCCCGGTCACTTCCGTACCGGTAAGGACGGTCCCCCCATTCTCCCTGATAAAGTCAGCGAGGGTGAGCGGTATTCTCTCTATCCCGCCTTCGGGATAGAAGTAATCCCTGAAAACCGTCGGGTAGGCCAGCCCAAAGAACGCGGGAGTCCCCTCGAAGAAGGGCTCGTCTATGATACTGACAAGCTCGTCGTCGGGGATTCTAACTTTGAGGAAATCCCTGAACGGTATATTGTTGTATTTCAGTTTCTTCAGGAAGCCCAGAAGTTTCTTACCGTTCTTGAGAAACCAGGGAATTGATTTCAACTTGGTCAGAAACGTAGTCTTTCCGTAAAGCGGTCCCGACATTCCTGATAACGAACCCATAAAGCTGTTCAGTTCTTGCATTTCCTTAAGTAGATCCTCTATGCCGGATCTGCTTTCGGGAAAGCGTTCACCGAGGAAGTCGAAGTACTCCAGAAGACTTTCGTCCGACTCCATGGAAAACACTTTGTCCTCGAAGCCAGCGTACACTCTGTTCTTTACGAAATTTAGCTTACCCATGATACCGAAGTTCTCAAGCATTGGAAATAAAAGCCCCGCGTTTTCGACTGCCTTTATTCCGCTGTCGAAATGGTAACCGTTGTACTCGAAGGATGAGAAACAGCCACCAGGTTTTTCCGCTCTCTCTATCAATATGACTTGTTTGCCAGCCTTCGCTATGAAAGCCGCACAGCTAAGACCAGCTATTCCCGAGCCGATCACGATGCAATCGAATTTCATATTATCACTTCCTTTTCCAGCCAGCTAAGAAGCCTTTTAATGGGTACGGGCCTGTCGTCGAAGGAGAGTCTTCTGCAGCTCTTCTCGCAGTATCCCGGGCAGTCGGCGCAATCGGTGCTCACCTTCGTCTCTAGAAGCCGTCGCTTCGCCCCCGGGAAGTTTCCCGACTCCAGACGCCTCAAAACACCCCGAATATCCTTTCCGTCGGGACACTTCATCTTGCAGCCGGGGATTTCGCACAGCTGACAGGAGCCGCTAATCAAAGGGACCGTATCGCGATCGAGCGCGGTCTTTTCAAGATCCACCGCCTTCCTCTTTTTTTCGGAAAGATAGTGAACCCTCTCGACTTCGGGCTCTCTGTAACTGTACTCCTTCATTCTTAAATCTCTGAGAATCAAGTTTGCGGCACCGATACCGGAGACTGTGACCGCCGGCGTTCCCATTCCCATCACGGTCGAATCCCCGCATATGAACAGGTTTTTCCATTCGCTCCTGGCGTGAAGTCTCTTCAGCAATTCCTGGCCGATGGACTGTTTTGGACCTCCGACCCGGCCTTCGTTTTTTAGCGTGTACCTCTCGATTGTGAGCGGCGTGGCCGTTTCCAGATGTTTCAAAGAATCCCTGAGTTTGGGGAATTTCTTCTCGACCAGCTTCAGAACTCTCTCGGTCTCTGCTTTTTTCATCTCTTTGTACTGTTCGGTGCCCCGCGGAGGCCACTTCTTCTTTGACGGAGCGATCATGGACATTACATGAGTCCCTTCCGGGCAGATCGAGGGGTCGTCGATCGAGGATATATAAACTGTGACATCGCTCTCGGCTATCTCGTCGAACTCCTCGACGAACATTTCGACGGGATTAGTTCCGATCGGAACGGCCGAATAATCGACGGCGGCGTAAACGACGATCGCAGGGAAGGTCGGCTCGAGGGATTCGACCCATTTCAGTTTCTCAGGACCGATGCGCTCTTTTGGGATTATCCCTCCGTAAAGATTCCATACCGTCCCGCCGTAGATAACATAGTTCGACCCGATCTCGCTTCCATCCTCGAGCTTAATACCGGCCGCTTTGCCGTCTTCAAAGAGGATCTCGTCAACCCTGTTCTCATAGAGCATATAACCGCCGTTTCTTTCAATTGACTTCTCAAGTTTGTTCGGGATCATCTGGGAGGAACCAGAGGGATAGAAACCACCGCCCTCGTGATTGTCTATGAACATAGTCACCGCGAGAACGCCGGGTGTCTCTTTAACCGTTGTATAACAGTAGGTGGAAGTGAGAACATCGAAGAACTGATAAAGCTCTTCAGCTTTCGGGTCGATGAACTTACTCATGAGTTCTTCGGTGCTCCTGAAGAGTAATCTGATCATCCTGGCCTGCCGCACCGGGTGCTTGAGCAGGGCTTTGAGACTGTCGCTCCTCTTCATTTCAGTCGGAGGCACTATCACGGGATCGGCCACGATCACGTTGTGATAGAAGTCGGCGAGATAGTCGTAAAACTTTCTGAGCTGGTCTTCATAGCCGGGGAAATGCCTCCCGAGCTCGCTAATGAATCTGTCGAGATCCGGCCAGAAGATGATTCTCTTCTCTCCAAAGGTCACGGAGTAGAGAGCCTCATGCCTTATTACGTCGATGTCCTCTCCGATCTCGTTGAAAACGAATCTGTGAGAGTTGAAGCCGCGGTTGCCGAATCCGAAAACCATTCCTACGGCCGAATCGAAAGTGAAGTCGTTTCTTCTGAAGATCGAGCAGCACCCGCCTGGAAGATAGTGCCGTTCGGCAACCAGTACCTTGAGACCCCTGTTTGCCAGTAAAGAAGCCGCCGCAAGGCTTCCGAGTCCCGAACCGATTATTGCAACGTCGTATCTACTATCTGGAAAGAAATTGCCTTTCATAGGCACCCCCGATTAATGTATCTCTGGCTCTCAACTAATAAGATTCTAAATTATGAGAAAGCTCTTTTCCTAGAGTTTTCGAGTAGGTCCAAGGAGAATACTCTTGAGATCGGTAATGTACTTCAGCAGCTATTCTATGGTTCCTTCGGCTAACTTTACCAAGACTTTGTCCGTAGGGGCAAGCACTGTAAACGGTCCGTCGACAGTTAGAATTCTCGATATCATCACTGTCAATAAAGTAGCGAACAATCTAAATTGAACAATAGAAGCTCAGATATGACTCTCCATTAAAGCTATACAGAAACAATATTCAAGGGACTTATTGTTTTGAATGATAGACTTTCGAGAGAAAATACGCAGGAGGCCTGGTAGAAAAGGGTACGGGTCAATCGGAATACCGCCTCTCTAATTTATTAACCACCTTCGGTCTCGAAGTTCTTCGACCACCAATATATCAGCTTATCCGTGCTGGTCCGATCCAGTGTGTTGTTGAGCTCCGTTAATGTGACTGTGTTTCGGTTGTGGTAAATTCCGGTCATGGCCTTGATAACCATCTTTTCCATGGTCGGCAGCTTGTTAATCGTCTTGTCCAGCATCTTGAAGTCTTTGACAGATCCATCGGGATTGTAGGCACCCGATACCTTTTCCCATAAGTCGAAGCTCGATAGAATAACCTTCAGATCCGAGAACTTCATCAGTCGTCACTCCCCTGTCTCCACAGTAAAAAACGATTTTAGGCTCTACGTTTCCAGACATATCGTGCCGCTTCCAGAAAATCTAACTATCTCGCCGATTCAATCCTATATGTTCTTCTGTTTATCTCCAACATCTGTGCAGGGTAAATCGGAAACCGCAAAGAGAAATCTCTACTGAAAGGTACGCAGATTCCAGAATGGTTAATTCTTGCCGGACGCTTTGAAAAACATCTATTCAACGGCGAAGTACACTCCGGTTATCTTCAACCCTCCCTGAAGGTCGGGAAGATTTGCCTTTATCTCCACTTTGTAGTATGAATAACCACCCTCTTCGAGAGTCACTGTTGCGAGATCGGTGATGCTTGAATAGTATTGCCACAAATCCTGGGCTATTAACGAAGGCGGGATAATAATCTTCGTGTGCACCTGGTAGAAAGGCTTCCATATCTCTTCCCATAGCCCTTCAGGAAAAAGACCGGCATATACGGTCACCACAACAGGATTCACCGTGTGCGTAACCCAGTACATATCGAACTTCAAAGTTCTTTTAGCTGGATCGGCCGCAACTATCTGATAAAGATAGGTATCGACACCCGGATTCACTGTATGCCCGGCGAGCCGATCCCCTCTACCGGTAGATATCCTCGCCGCCGTACCGACAATATCATCCGGTGTAGGATTTCCTGGCTTTTGACTGGCTGTCCATCCACCATCGGAGATAGTTGCTTCGACCCAGCCATCCAGGCTGGGTCTGCTTCCCGTACGGAACCAGGGATTGTGTATCAAGTTGTCCTCCGGCAGATAATCGACAAGGTATTCCAGCGCTTCACGCCCGCTGTTCATTACGGCTTGAGCCAATTCGGTACCGGTAAAAACGAAAAGACTCAATAAACAGATCATCGGTACTAACGATGCTTTTCTCATTCTTTCCTCCGATTCGCACACAGAATATCGACCTATAGTGAACTCCAACGTATAGATGCCAAATTGCGCGAATTACCCTATAACAGGATATCCCTCGATCCCGCGTCATGGCGCTTTCCTGCAAACACGAAAGCCAAAGAAGTCATTTGCGCTTTCGGGATATACATAACCTCTATAAGAGACGCGCGAGCATGTCACATCATCTCCGAAGCTGCCACCGCGAACAGGCTTCAGAAAACCGGTATCGACGTAAGGATTAATACGTACAGAGTCGGTATAAAGCGTATGCCAATCGCTGCACCATTCCCAGACATTTCCGGACATGTCGAAGATTCCCAGTTCATTCGGGATTTTCTTTCCGATCTCCTGCGCCTCTCCTCCCGAATTCGACGGATGCCAGGCTACCTGCTCGAAATCGTCGCTACCAGAGTATATGTACCCCCGACTCAAATTTCCACCGCGCGCTGCAAACTCCCACTCCGCTTCGGTGGGCAACCTGTACCCAACGACTTTCGACACGTCTGTCGTTGTATTACCTTCAAAATCTAGCAGCTGACCCTCGTCCGGTTCACCGAATGTTCTATAAGCGACCGGAAGGTCTTCCTCTTTGCTCAGCCAGTTGCAATAGGCTATCGCGTCCCACCAGCTCACGTTCGTAACCGGTATTGTTTTCGCTTCCGCTTCAACGATTTCGATATCGTTCGCTTTACCGGAAGCCTCAAGGAAAAGAAAATACTCTTCGAAAGTAACCTCGTATTTGCCGATGTAAAAGTCGTATTCAATGACGACTTTGTGCGTCGGCTTCTCGTCGCTGGCTCCCACATTGCGTGTATCACCCATCGTGAAACTTCCCTTCTCTACAACAACCATCTCCTTTAGCGAGAAAACCATCACCGAGAAAGCAACTACTAGCAGTGTTATAAGGACTTTCTTCACCCTTCTCACCCCTCTGTTTGCTCTTGTTTTTCTCCTGGCGATCACAGATCAAAGTTTTTATTCTCTGCTCGAGTCTTATCTGGCTGGTTTTCATTCTATCTTTGAGAAGTGTTCGACACGGCGGGAAAGCGATTCTATGAAACGTCTGAATTCAAAACGATTATAGCACCGGCGACTTTAGAAGCCGATAAAACAACAGTCTTCTGCGGTGGTATGTTTGTTCTTCTTTTTTCACTTTCGGGTGAATTTTAGTTCGCTGAAACCCTCTTCAGTCAGGGAGAGCTGTCCGGCCGTTTCAGAGATAAGCTTTTCGCTGTCCAGGGCCTCCAGCGCGGTATTTACAATTAGCTCGTCGAACTGGGAATCTGAAAGCCCCAGAGTTCTCAACGGTTCGATATCCTGATAAACCATAGATGCCTTTGCTTCGCAGATCAGCTGCTCGCGGGTTTTGATCTTTCCCTGTTCAATCATGAAAAGAAACCAGCGTTTGAGCTGTTTCGCCCTGAACTTGTTGAAGAGAGAGAAACCATATTTCTCAAAGTCCATCGCCTCTCCCCTTGATGATTTTATGAGATCTATCAACAGATCTGTCGCACCTTTGAGAATAAGAAGGGAAATCATAATTCCTACAAGGGCATCGACATATGGAACTTTCATCAGCGATACAATAAGCCCGATAGATACGCTCACAGCTACGAGAACATGGTTTCTGGAATCTGTTGATTGGGTGATCAACGGGAAAGAACGGTTTTTCAGACCCGAGTATTTCTGATAGAACCAGAGAAAGGCGCAGATCAAACCCGAGATAACAACTGCCGCAAAAGTGAGGAGATCTGGAGATGGTATTTCACCCGAGACAAGCCTCGATAATGCCTCAAACAGCGAAAAGATTCCCGTTATCCCCATGAAGAATAGAAGAATAAAGCTTACCAGGTTTTCGCGCTTCTTCTTAACTCCCCAGTACACAAAAATACTTGAGACTCCGTCCAGAAGAGTATCGAAGGAGTCGTTCAGGAGACCGGTGCTTCCTGAAAGAAGAGCGGCCGGCAGTTTCAAAGCCGCAAGAACGAAATGGGCTATCACCGTGATCTTTGCGACGGTTTTGGGCTGTGTTGCGCGGGCGAGAAGTCTGCCGCTGTTTTCCAGTTCGGCCAGCATCTCCTTTGCTTGATGCCGTCCTTTTCCCGTCAGCAAATATCTTTCACCGTCCTGAATGACCCAGCCGGACTCTTTCATTTTCTGAATAGCGGTATTTAAAAATGAATCTAGATCCTTTTCTTCGTGCGCTTTTTTCCCATAAGGGAAGATCTCGAAGAATATGCCGAATCTTCTCCCCATTATAGAGAAGTAATCTTTCAATTGCTCTATTGTGTTGCAACCATTGAGAAGGGCAGCTGCTACGGACCATTCCTGGCCGTGGTTTTTTGAATGATGCCCGCGTTTCATTACCTTCTCCTAATCCTATGTTCGCTCAAGTAAGCAAAACCATCGAAGAGCCATGAAAAAAGATTAACATCGATTACCCACAAGTTGTCAATTCCTGCACTGAACTATTCGGCAACTATAATCTCGAAATTCCTGGTTGTCGGAGTAACAGGCAGTTGATCCGGTCTGATTCCCAGAATCATGGATTGAGGTGTCGGTTCGGCTCTGGCTTTAATGACATTCTCAACGGTTACATTCCAGCCAGCTTCTTCAAGGCCTTCAATAAAAAGCCGCGAAACGTGGAGATTCCTGTCCTTAACATGTGATAGATTCGGATCGTCTTCCTCGAAAAAGATGCACAGAGTAATCAGCTTCCTTGAAACTCTTCGAGTCTCCGTAAAGACTTCCCTGGAGTTCTCCATGTTCTGAAATCCCGCCGCACTTACAATTAAGTCCAGAGAGTCGTTTCTGAACGGCAGTTTTTTACCATCGGCGATAATCTGATAAACCCTGTCTCCCCAACCTCTGTATCTCAAATACTGAAGGAGTCCAAAACTGCTCGATGGGCTTATGTCTACTGATATGTACTCTCGCTCCGTATACGTGAGGAGTTCTTCAAGAAGACCGCCCATACCTGTAGCGAGATCCAGTACAACACCATTTTCATTCTTTATGAGTTCGACGGTATGGTAGACGCTCTGAACCATCGCGCTGTTGTATTCCTCTGTGTATATGGCCTCTCTTGAACGTTGCATAAGCCTCTTGAATTCATCGAACTCTCCGCGGTACCACAGAGCAACGGCCTTTATTAGTTGATCGGCGGGAGAAAGCTGCTCTTCAGGGGTCTCGAAGAACCGTTTTTCAATCTCTTCCTGACCGTTCATGAAGCCCTTTCCTACCATCTCCCACTGGTCCCTTCCGGACAACAAGAAATCATAGATTCCCATTCGCTTTTTGAATCTCTTACCGCAACGGGAGCACATGAAACTATCTTCTTGGCTTAAAAGAGAAGAGCTACACGAAGGACACTGCAACAAACTCTCTACTTCAATCATTTTGTCTCCCTCCTTATAAGCATTCAGTAAGCATTATACTATCTTTTCCGACGATTCAAAAATGGGATTCGCCCCGTTGGAAAATTAGCCCGTGATAAAATTGGACGGTCGAAGCGTGAAAGTAACTGTATGAGAAAGTCGTTCACAGGAAGGGAGGCTTCCATGAAAGAGGAAAAAGTAAAGGTTGGAATCGGTTTTGCAACAGGGAGAAGGTACTTCCAGAGAGTTCTGAGGAGTTACGTGTACAACTGGAAGGAATCGAGATTGGTTGACAGCGAAAAATTCAGTCTGAATCTCTTTGTAGCTTATGATCTGAGTTATAGAAATACGAAGAAAAGTCATTATACTCAACTGAGTTCTAGTGTAGATGAGATGCTTGATTCGAAATGCTTCATAGGCCAGGAGGAAGTTGAAGAAGAGAAAAAGTCTCTTGTAAAAGAGGGAGTCGTCAGTTCTGAAGAAGTTTCTCTGGTGTTTGGAAAAGGATATGCTTCTCAGCGAAACATCGTTCTCTATAGTGCACTTAAGAATCACGTTGACTATCTGCTATATCTGGATGATGACGAGTATCCAGTTGCCGTAACAGATAAACTAGGCTCAACTTCGTGGATAGGCCAGCACGTATTGAAAACCCATTTGAAAAACATTGACCGGGCAGATATCACTTACGGCCATCACTGTGGCTATATATCGCCGATCCCTTCCATAGAGTTTTCGACAACTCTTCCCGAGGATACTTTTAGACTGTTCATTGGGGCGATAAGCAACGACATAGTCAAGTGGGAGACACTTAAGAAATTGATCAAAGCCGGAGGAGTATCGTATGCCGACCCTGAGATATTGAACAGCGATGACGTTGTGGAAGTTCCGGAAATCAAACACGCCAAGTTCATATCTGGATCGAATCTATGCCTGAATCTGAAGGACCCGGGCAGGCTATTCCCCTTTTATAACCCCCCCGACGCACGCGGGGAAGATACATTTTTGAGCACCTGCCTGAGTGAGAGAAAAGTTCTTCGAGTTCCCTGTTACGCTTTTCACAACGCCTTCTCGACTTACAACCACATTTTGATGGGTGTACTTCCCACAAAGCTCAGACCGATAGTAGCCGATTCAAAAGAGATAGTAAGGCGTTTCTACAGGTCCTGCATTGGATGGATCAGATACAAACCGCTCCTTCTCTATATAACCGACCGTGATAGATATTCCGAAACGATCGAAGAGATGAAAACCAGTCTGAAGAGAACACTGCCCGCGATCTCGGCGCACTTTGGCACCGAGAGTTTTTTCAATATCTCCAAAGAGTTGAACAAATACCATAGGCTGGTTGAGAAACACTACGATCAATTCGCGAGAGTAAAGAGAATATGGTCGAATATATGCAGTTATCTGCGAGAGATCGACTGAAT